>Ga0180932_1025_pt1 | contig 55949 bp, 61 predicted proteins | sample Deesub1362A_J573_FD_124189 | JGI IMG/M metagenome (GOLD analysis project Ga0180932, IMG submission 124189) | Archaeoglobus sp. JdFR-24
GGATCTATTGCTCCTGCTGCGAAACTGACAACTCTCACAAGTGGTTTGAGACCGAGTTCTTCTGCCTTCTTTGAGGACATTAGAAGCAGTGCCGATGCCCCATCATTTACACCGCTCGCATTTCCAGCAGTAACCGTACCATCTTTCTTGAAAACAGGAGGCAGTTTTGCAAGTTTTTCAGGAGTTGTGTCTCTTCTCGGATGCTCATCAGTATCTACCACAATATCCCCCTTCTTCTGATGAATTGTAACCGGGATAATCTCCTGAGCAAAAATTTCGCTGTCAATGGCTTTAATAGCTCTCATGTGACTTTCATAGGCAAGTTGATCCTGCTCTTCCCTCGAGATACCATAAAGCTCGGCAATATTTTCTGCTGTTATTCCCATGTGGTAGCCATAGAACTTTTCCCAGAGACCATCATGAACCATTATATCAATCAGCTCACCATTGAACATTCTGTAACCCCATCTGGCCTTTGATAGAGCGTATGGGGCGTTGCTCATACTCTCCATGCCTCCTGCGATGATAACTTCAGCATCATTCGAGATTATTGAGGCAGTTGCAACTGCAATTGCCTTCAAACCACTCCCACAAACCTTGTTGAGAGTCATTGCCGGTGTTTCCTTTGGCAATCCCGCAAGAATTGTGGCCTGTCTCGCCGGGTTCTGGCCCTGACCTGCCTGAAGAACGTTTCCCATGATTACCTCATCAATTTTAATCTCCGTCCCATCATAGTCATAGTATTTCTTTTCCAGCTCAATCATCTCTGCAGGGAGTTTTGACGGATAGAATTCTCTGTCATCTTCCGAAGGTACGGGATTCAATCCAAGCTTTTTTAAAAGACCTTTTATCGCAACAGCTCCAAGTTCATAAGCCTGTAAATTCTTTAATGTACCACCAAATCGCCCTACTGGCGTTCTAACAGCCCCTACAATTACCGCTTCGTTCATAAAAATAGCTAAATAATCATTTATTTTTTAAGCTTTTCTTTTTATTTTCCTTTTATTTGCCCTCTCGATTCCTGCTACATGATTGCTGTTCCATACTCTGTTTTCAACCGATGAAAGCTGAAACTTCAGAAAAGTATAAAGATTTATTCGATAAAAAATGGCTGTGGAGCCACCGGAAGATAGAGAAATGGAACTCAAGGAACATCTTGCTGAGCTTAAAACAAGAACCATCAGAGTCATGATTGTCATCCTCATTGGCCTCGCCATCACTTTCCCTTTTTCAGGTAGGTTGATCAAAGAATTCTGGTTGGGGCTTTTTAAAAGCGAAATGGAGATGGTCATTTATTCACCAACGGAATGGATAGTCTCCAGGCTCACTTTTTCTTTTCTGATAGTGGTGTTTGTAACCTATCCATACCTCGTTTACCAACTATATCAGTTTGCAAAACCTGGATTGTTTGAATATGAGAGGAAGTTTGTAAGGACGTTTATACCCTTCTCCTATATCCTTTTTCTAATTGGAACGGGACTGGCGTATTTCGTAATCATACCGAAGCTATATGGCTGGGCGGTCGTGCCGTATCTTGGAGCTGAACCACAGCTTTCAGTGAAACGAACTTTCTATGGAGCATTCAAGATATTCTTCGCCTTCGGGTTTGCATTTCAAATACCACTTCTTGCAGTAATATCCGTCAGACTCGGCCTTGTCAGCTCTGACTGGTTAAAAGGAAAGAGGCTGATCGTTTACATAGCTATTTTTATCTTCGCAACCAACATAACTTTCGATATATCCGGTATTAGCCAGATGATTATTCTTGGATTAGTTGCAATAATGTATGAGCTGAGTATTCTGCTTGCCCGTCTGATGGAGAGAAATAGAGAAAAACAGGAATCTTTAAAAGAATCCACTCAATTGAAATCTGACGAAAAAAGATAAAGCTTTAATTAAAAGAGGGGTTTAACAGCAATGATGCGAATAGTTGTCGCTGGTGCAGGGGAAGTTGGATACAATGTTGCAAAGGCTCTTGCAGATAACTACGATGTAGTAGTAATTGAGACTGACGAGAGAAAAATCGATGAAATTGGAAAACTGAACGTTGAGGTAGTCAGAGGTAATGCAGCAAATATCTATGTTCTGAAAAAAGCAAAAATGGAGGAGGCCGAGATTTACCTAGGCGTTACCGGAAATGATGAGATAAACCTTCTTTCCGGAATTGCTGCCAAAAAACTCGGGGCAAAGAAAACAATCGTCAGAGTTGGAAATCCAGAGTATGTAGATAGAGCTTACGTAAAAAATCACCCGCTGGGTTTTGATCTTATAATATGTCCCCAGCTCGCACTTGCGAGAGCTATAGCAAACATTATCACCTTCAGTGGTGCTGTTGACTTCGTATCATTGAGTGAAGGAAAACTGAATTTGATTGAGATTGTAGTATCCGAGAAATCACCAGTTGTTGGTAAGAAAGTGTCTGAAATACCCTTACCGGAAAATGTTGTGCTGACAGCGATATACAGAGAAGGAGAACTCATCGTTCCAAGAGGGTCCACTGAGATCAAAAATGGAGATAGAATTTCAGTTGTTGGTAAGTCTGGAGATCTCGTAATCGTGCAGGATATTTTCGGTGAGGATGCAGCAAGAAACATTGTCATTTTTGGTGGGGGTACGGTTGGAAGCTACATAGCAAAAATTCTCGATGCCAGCAATCTTAACATAAAACTGATAGATCCAGACCCTCAAATCTGCGAGAACCTGTGCCAGATTTTTAGAAGAGTTCGGGTGATCATTGGTGATCCAACCGATCTGGACTTTCTGATCGAAGAAGATATTGGAAGATCAGATGTTGTTGTTGCATGCACCGAGAGTGATGAGAAAAACCTTCTCTTATCTCTCCTTTCTAAAAGTCTTGGGGCCAAAAAAGCAATTTCAAAGGTTAATAAGGGCAGTTACATGAGGCTTTTTGAGAAGGTTGGAATCGATGTTGTTTTATCTCCGAGAACAATAACCTATGTAGAGGTTTTAAGGCATCTGAGATTGATGAACGTGCATACTCTTGCAGAGCTCGAAAAGGGAGAAGCTGTAGTTATAGAGATACAGATCAGAAAGGATAAGCTCTCTGGAAAGAAAATTAAAGACTTAAAACTTCCAAAGAGAACAATTATAGGAGGGATTCTCAGAGGTGAGGAGTGCTTGATCCCCAGAGGAGATACCGAGATACTGGTCGGAGATAAACTCCTTATTTTTACACCATGGGATGAAATCGATAAGGTGGAGAAATATTTAGCCTGAACTGGTGAAACAATGAACACTGGGCTCGTATTCAATTTTCTCGGAAAAATATTGATTTATTTTACATTCCTGTACTCTATACCCATTGCAACAGCCTACCTCTACAGCGAATCCGTTACTCCCTTTCTCATATCTGTTGTCGTTTCAATCACAGTTGGGTTTACTCTACACCTAATCAAGCCTGAAAGCGATTTATTCAGATACAAAGAGGGTTTTGCCATTGTTGGCCTTGGATGGTTGCTCATCTCTTTAATGGGCGCCATTCCATATGTGGTCGTAGGCACTCCCGTAGTTGATGCTTTTTTTGAATCTATGTCCGGTTTTACCACAACCGGGGCGACAATTTTTGATAGAGTGGAAGACCTGCCAAGATCAATACTCCTGTGGAGGAGTATGACCGAATGGATTGGGGGTATGGGAATAATCGTTCTTTTCGTTGCTGTCTTTCCATCTATTGCAAAAAAAGGGCATGCCCTTCTTCAGGCTGAGATTCCCGGTATTACTGTCAGCAAATTAACCCCAAGATTAAAAGATACCGCTATGGTGCTCTGGGCAGTATATCTCCTCTTCACTGTAGTTGAGGTCGTTTTGCTCTACATTGCCGGACTGGACATTTTTGATTCAATTAACCATGCCTTTACAACCATGAGTACTGGTGGATTTTCCACTCATACAGAGAGCATAGCTTATTTCAAAAATCCAGTTGTGGAGTTAATTATTGGATTGTTCATGTTTCTGGCTGGAATGAATTTTGCCCTTCACTATTATCTCCTCAAGGGAAAACTTAAGTTCACCAAAGACCCAGAATTCAGATTCTATCTCGCTATTTTACTGCTGGCAATAATTTTTCTAACATTCCTCAATTTCAACGGCGATGTTGTCGAATCCATAAGATATTCCGCGTTCAACGCGATTTCCGTTATGACGACCACAGGTTACACAACCTACGATTTTGATACATGGAGTGACGGGGCAAGAGTGATCCTGCTTATGTTGATGTTTGTTGGGGGATGTTCTGGTTCAACAGCAGGTGGAATTAAAGCCATCAGAATTTTTTTGCTTGCAAAATATTCCGTTCATCAGATATTGAAAGAAGCCGAGCCGAGAACAGCGAGAGTTGTAAAATTAGGTGATGAGACCATTAAAAAAGATATTCTCGATGATGTTGCCGCCTTTTTTGTGCTATATGTTTTGATTTTTGCAATTTCAACCGTGCTGATAGTACTATCCGGCCTCGATATGATTTCCTCTGCATCCGCAGTAGCTGCAACAATGAGCAATGTAGGCCCAGGATTGGGAGTGGTAGGAGCTTCAGAGAGCTATTCAGCCCTCTCTCCACTTGTCAAGCTGATACTCATCTTTAACATGTGGGCTGGCAGGCTTGAAATCTTCACAGTGTTTTCATTATTCATTCCTTCCTTCTGGAGGGAAAGATGGTAAGCTGCGAGTGAAGAGTTTAAACCTCTTCAGCAAGTTAACCTCTGAGAAATCAGATGATATCTTCATCACTTTCCCGGTTTAACTGACCCTATTTAACTGATTACTACCTTCTCAACCCCATCTATTTGAAGAAATTCATCTATAAGCTTTCCGGGAATTTTAGATTCCGTTACAATGGTTAATTTTGAATCGACGCTTAATTCCGGATCTTCGCCGAGTATGTATCGGATCGATATGCCTTCTCTCGCAAGAACTGATGTGATCCCGGAAACTATTCCAACTTTGCGACTCTCTGCATACACCTCAAGCACACCATAGTTGTAAAATCTTGCAACATCAGCAATGTTGGCAACAGGTTTTAGAGAGGAGAAAACCCTTTTTAAATCAGAATCTCTTTCTATGTTCTGAATTGCAGAAACTACAACCTTCCTATCCACTCCTATCGCCTCTGCAATTTTGGTTGGAATCAGCTCTATGCCCCCACAGTATGCCTTTCCATCCCTGACCGAGATTCCATACTTCAAAAATTCCCTCACAACTGTTATTTGAGATGGATACCTCTCGAATTTCTCAACAATCTTCTCCCACATTGGAGAATTGTAAGAATGAGAGAATAAAACACTTTCTGATACTCTACAGTGGAGCGTATATCTTGCGGCCTATAATAGGACTATTGCATTAAATCAAACTTTTACGTTTCAGAGCTACACCCTGAATACCCGGTAATTTGATGCCTTTTTCAGCCGGTTCATTATTGCTAGGCCTATTCCCTTCTCCTCTACACCTTCCGCAATGATGTGATCCACCTTTTTTCTATCAAGCTCCCTGAGTGCATCAAAGAGATTTTTCGCCACCTCTTCAGGAGTCTTTCCCATCTCGACAAAATAAAATCGGTCTGAAATTTCCGAATACCCCTCAACACTCGTCACCGCAACCCCTACTTTTTTTCCAGATTTGCTGAGTTTCAGCACAAGTTTTCTTATCTCATCTATCAGGCGCTCTCTTCTTCCGTAGAGAACGATAAGCTCTGCATCAGGCGCATAATGTCTGTATTTCATCCCAGGAGATCTTGCAACTTCAACATCCTTCTTTTTAAAAAATTTTACTTCAACAACCCTTTGAATTTCTTCAATTAGCATACCCCCTGGCCTGAGAACCTCAACAGGATATGTCGTTGTATCCACAACTGTTGATTCCAGCCCGATTTTGGTTTCACCACCATCTATAATCAGATCAACAACTCCGTTAAGATCTTCAACAACATGTTCTGCCTTTGTTGGGCTTGGTTTTCCGGCTTTGTTCGCTGAAGGGGCTGCAATCGGAACACCACTTAGCTCAATAAGTTTCAGAGCGATAAGGTTTGAAGGCATTCTCACCGCTACCGTATTCAGACCTGCAGTTACCTCAGGGGGCACAATATCCTTTTTTTCCATAACAAGAGTAAGTGGGCCTGGGAAGAAAGCATCAATCAGCTTTCTTGCAATTTCATTCACCCTTGCAATCGATTCTATTGTTTCAAAGTCAGAAACATGAACTATCAACGGATTATCTGCGGGTCTTCCCTTAGCCCTGAAAATATTCATGACTGCTTTTCTATCGAGTGCATTCGCCCCTAAACCGTAAACAGTCTCAGTGGGAAAGGCAACGAGCTTTCCCTTTCTTATAGCCTCAGCTGCCTTTTTCAGCTCTTTCAAATCAGGATTTTCAGGATTGATCTCAATTAGTTCGGTGTTAACCATCAAAATCTATACTCTCAATCGAAATTTTAATCTTTGGGGTTACCGAGATCAGAAGCTATAGCGATAACATCTCACACCTTCACCGTAACTCTCATGCAGCACAATCATAAAAGATATATTCCCGTGGAGATATAATTTAATTGATGTATCTGTACCCGGCAGAGATTATAGCAGATACCTATGTTAGCATGCTTGGCGGATTCAGTCAGGAAATTGACAGTAAAGAGGTCGGAATAAATATAAATGCCCTTTTTTCAAACACTTCTATAATAGCCGGAGAAACTGAAGCGCGACTTAAATTTATTGATGAGAGGAACCTGCCCTATTTCTTGCGAAAGCCCTTGACAGTAGTTGGTATACCACACCACTCCGACGCTTTTGAACTCAGCCAGAATGGAGAGATCGTGCTTTCAGAAGACTATACAGACAAAATGAGAAAGCTTGTAGGCAAGGAAGTTATCATAAATACAGTTGAGAGTTTCAGAATCGATGGAGACTATTCTCTAATCCTGAAAAGGTTAAAAATGCACTACAATGATAACAGTTTTTAGAGATCCAGTTGAGAAGGAACTCAAAATGATAAGGTTTGCACTCAGAGCACATGGTTCAGAAGATTTTACAGAAAAATACAGGCTGATTGTAGTGGAGCGAGGTGGAGTAAGAGAGGTCTACGCACTCTCTCCAGAACTTTATGAACTCACCAAGAGGGGTGAGGATATTTTCCGAAAAATGAGCATTATTTCAATCGGATTGAAAATTGGAGAAGTGGGAAAGAGATTCAGATTTACACTTGAAGGAGCATTTTTCATTGCAAAAAAGAAAAAGAAGAGAGTTTATGTGAACTCAAAGGGTGAGATGCTATTTCTTTATGGGCGAGATGTGTTTTCAGGATCTGTTATGAAGGCAACAGAAGATATCAGAGAAAATGATTTGGTCTTTGTTTGCAACACTCATGGCGATATACTCGGCCTCGGAAGGAGCAGATATGATGGAGACAGATTGAGAAGTGTAGAAGAGGACAGAGTTGCGGTGGAGAATCTAGTAGATAGGGGGGAATATCTCAGAAAGGAGAAAATTTATAGGTCATTTTAAACATCCTTATCCCGTGATTCCTTGATTGCCTTACTTCTCGATTATCCTTTCTGGAATGCCCTTTTGATCTGCAATAACTATTGTTTTCAAGTGCTCTGGGATTTCTTCATCACCCTCATAACCAATGGCCATGTCCACGGCATGTCTTGCAGTATAGCCCGCAACGTGCAGAATTGTTTCAGCATATTCATTATCCTTTTCCATACTTCCAGTACAGGGATAGGAGTGATGTGCCTCTGAAACAACATTCCAGAGCTGCCTCATATCAGAGAACTCCAGTTCTCTCAGCTTAATACCAATGAACCAGGCTGCTCCACAGGGTTGACTTCTTAAAATTTTAATAGATTTTATTTTTTTAACTTCTCCACGATCTTCAAGCTCTATCTCAAATTCAGGGTAGCCGAGTGCCATTTCATCGATAAACCTGTTGATTAAGGGATGTTCATCGCTTTTTCTCAAAATGCAGAAAGGTTTAGGAGATGCAAATTCAATTCCAAGGTCTTTGCATTTTTCTTTAAGCTGTTTTGAAAGCCCCGGCGGACACCAGGCCGGTTCTTCCACCGGCACCAACAAAGCCTTTACTCTGTCAGAGATCTTATCCGGCAACGCTGCAAGGATATCTGGATGAAGATTTATTGCCACAACAATATCTGCTTCAGGAATAGTTTTGGGCAGAAAATCCTCTGCATTTTCGATAAATCTTGGCATAGCCAGTGGATTGATCATTCCAAAAGCTGCAACAATGTTTTTGGAGAAGCTGTAAGCATTTTCCTTGCACTGGACACATCCGTCAATTCCGCACGCCCCAAAGGACGGACATGATGTCGAATAATTCATCATGTTTGCGATAAATCTTTCACCAAAGAAGCCATTATAAAACACGACGATTTTTAAATCTGACCTTGATTGATGTTGATTTGCAATACTCATGCTAAATCCTACTCTCTCCCTAATTTAAATTTCTCCCCTAAAATCTTCACCAGTTCTTTTCTTCCACCGGGATTTATTAATAACTCAACTCCAAAAAATACAATCCATCAGATATAGTCTTCTGGATCCCTGAAACTGGAGAAGTCAATAAGCGCCTCATTAATATGGATTTCAGGGTCCATGCCCAATTCCTGAAGGGGTGCAAGATAATTAAGACCAGCATAAACGACCAGTTTGACTTTAAATCCAGCTGATGGGATGCTGAAAAGATTCTCAGAGGGATACGAAACAGTTATAATGCCCCCAATCCCGGACTCTTTCTCTTTAATAATTTCCTTTTTGACTATATCTATAGCGTGAATATTAAAACTCCTGATTGCTGCAATCACATGTCCTTCTCCTTTCTTTACAGCTTTCAAAGCTGAAGTAAGACCCGATTTGACAAAGAGCCAACCAGGGCTTAGAGTTGTTCCGAAATAGCTTATAATTTCACTGAATCCCTGAGGTCTATGATTTTCGATGTGTATTATTCCAGATGCTTCTGGATTGAGGACTACACCCTTTTTTCTCAAAATCACGTCATGAATGGTGTTTGAAACTACCCCAATTCCAAATTTACCCCTAGGTATCTTAAAATCCCCGAGTTTCTCATTTTCATCTGCAATTGTTATTAGCTTTGAGACTATAAATTTGGAGTTTGAGACTTCACCGAGTATTCTAAGGGCTTTGTCGCTGTTCTTTTTGTCAACGATTGCGATGTTTGTGGGTATGGTGCCTTCCATCTTTTCTATATCAAAGGTAGACATGAAAACATTGTACTCAACCCTCTCAGAGAATTCACCGACTCTTTCAAAAACAAGATCTCTCCTGAGGACTTCTCTACCCTTTTCAGTTATAACCCTCTTATATTTTACAGGTTTCTTTGTAAGGCCCATATTGTCCATTTTCTGGAGATGATACCTGATTGTCCTCGGTTCGAGGAATATTCCCCTATCACTTAAAGTTTCAGCAATTTCTTTAGAACTCAGAGGGGTTTCTGAATCTGAGAGTGTTCTCAGGATTTCAAGCTCTATTTTTTTTACTGCCATTATTATCCCCAAATTAAAATCCCGTATTTCGTAATTAACTTTTTCTTCACAAGACTGAAGTTCACCTTTGAAGTTTCGTTACGTCCATGTTCTGTCCACCCCACAGCTCCCCTATGGTATGATTTCAAAATGTGAGACTTAGCAATATTTACCAATCTGATTAAATTTGGAAAACGATTACCGAAAAATATGTATATACCATCAACAGTTTATCACGATTGGTGATCGTATGCCATTTAAAGGAATTGATTTCTACCAGATTGACGACCTTTTGAGCGAGGAAGAAAAGCTTGTCAGAGACTCCGTTAGAGAGTTTATGGAAAAAGAAATAGTACCAATTGTGGCAGATGCTTTCCACAAAGAGGAACCACTCAACTTCAGGGAGATCGGACCAAAAATGGGTGAACTTGGATTTCTTGGAGCTTTTTTGCCGGAGGAGTATGGCTGCCCGGGAGCGAATTATGTTGAATTTGGTCTGATCTGTCAGGAAGTTGAAAGAGTAGACAGTGCAATGAGAAGCTTTGTTGCCGTCACAAGCGGGCTTGTGATGTATCCGATATGGAAGTTCGGGAGTGAGGAACAGCGAAAGAAATGGTTACCCAAACTTGCAAAAGGTGAAATTATAGGCTGTTTTGGTTTAACTGAACCCAATCACGGTTCAGATCCAGGTGCGATGGAGTCGACGGCCAGAAAAGATGGTGATGAATGGATTCTCAACGGTACTAAAGTCTGGATTACCGAAGCAGATATTGCTGATATTGCTGTTGTCTGGGCTAGAGATGTCGATGACGGGAAAATTAAAGGTTTCATTGTTGAAAAGGGGACGAAAGGATTTACCCAGCATGAAATAACGAAGAAAGGCTCAATGAGAGCCGGAGGAGTTGGTGAGCTCGGATTTGTTAACTGCAGAGTTCCAGAGGAGAATCGTCTGCCCGAAGCAAGAGGGCTCAGATCTCCATTGATGTGTCTCGATCAGGCACGATATGGTATCTCGTGGGGATCTCTGGGAGCTGCCATGGACTGTTTTGAAACTGCTCTTAACTACACAAAGGAGAGAAAGCAGTTTGGAGTTCCTCTTGCCTCTTTCCAGCTTGTTCAGGAGAAACTCGTGAAAATGTTCATGGAAATCACAAAGGGACAGTTGATATCCTACCGTCTAGGAAGACTCATGGATGAAGGAAAGGCTAAATCCGAGCACATCTCATTTGCCAAAAAGAACAACGTTGCAGTGGCAAGAATGTGTGCCAGAACCGCGCGAGAGTTGCTCGGTGCAAACGGCATATCACTGGACTATTCCCCAATCAGACACATGGCCAACATCGAAAGTGTTTACACCTACGAAGGAACAGATGATATCCATACGCTCATCCTGGGGAGATATATAACGGGCATACCGGCTTTCAGAAGAGATGTCACTTAATTCCATTTTTAAAGTGATAACATGAAACTGCACGAGTATCAGGCAAAGGAGGTCTTTAAGTCCCATGGAATTCCAGTACCACAGAGTTTTCTTGTTTCAACCCCTGAGGAGGTTGTAGAGGTTGTAAAGAAACTGGGAAAGGCCGTTTTAAAGGCACAGGTACTTGTAGGTGGCAGAGGAAAGGCAGGAGGAATAAAAATAGTCTCGGATGAAAAGGAAGCAAGAGAGGTCGCAGAAAAAATGTTGAATTCAATGATTAAGGGTCACAGGGTTGAAAAGCTTCTCGTTGAAGAGGTGCTAGATATCTCCAAGGAGATGTATCTTGCGTATATAATAGACAAGCAATCTAAGAAACCGACAATCATCTTCAGCAATGTGGGTGGAATAAACATAGAAGAGATCGCCCGAGATCACCCTGAGAGCCTATTCAAAGTATCTTATGATCCTTTAGCCGGATTGCAGGATTTTCAGATAAGAAGACTGCTTTTCAAAGCTGGATTGTCTGGAGAAGACTACAAACAACTTTTTGACATTATAAAAAAGGTTAATGTAATCGCATGGAAATACGAAGGAGAACTTGTTGAGATCAACCCGATTGTCAAAACACCGGATGGTATTTTTGCGGTAGATGCTGTGCTTATAGCTGATGATAACGCCATATTCAGGCATCCTGAGCTACAATCAATGAGAGACGCAACAGAAGTCGATGAACTTGAAAAGGAGGCAAGAATGAAAGGTTTGAGCTATGTCAGACTGGGCGGAGACATCGGAGTTATCGCAAACGGAGCCGGACTGGCGATGACAACAATGGATATGATCGATTATATGGGTGGAAAACCGGCAAACTTTCTTGACACAGGCGGGGGGCTTGCTGATCCAGAGAAGATGAAAACCTGTCTCCTCCACGTCATGAAAGACCAGAATGTAAAGGTTGTTTTCATAAACATCTTCGCCGAGATAACGAGATGTGAAAAGGTAGCAGAAGGTATCGTTAAGGCTTTCGAAGAGGCTGGAAAAAGCATACCGCTCGTTGTGAAGCTTGTTGGTGTGAACGAAGATATAGGAAAGGAAATACTCCAGAAATACATGGAAGAAAAGGGTGCAGAGATGTATTTTGTGGATACGCTTGAAGAGGGTGCTAAAAAGGCTGTGGAGATTTCAAAAAGGTAAAAAGGGGTGTGGAAATGTCAATTCTTGTTGATGAAAATACAAAAGTTATAGTTCAGGGAATTACAGGATTTCAGGGCAGTTTTCAGGCAAAAAGGATGCTCGATTATGGCACCAAAGTCGTTGGTGGAGTGTCACCGGGCAAAGCAGGTCAAGAAGTTCATGGAATACCCGTTTTTAATACAGTTGAGGATGCGACGCAAACTGGTGCCAATACATCGATTATTTACGTTCCTGCCCGATTTGCCTTCGATGCCATCCTTGAAGCTTTTGATGCAGGAATAAAGTTCGTTGTGTGTGTTACCGAGGGAGTTCCACTTTATGAGGAGATGAAGCTTCACAGAATAATGAAAGACTACGATAGCATGCTTCTCGGCCCAAACTGTCCCGGAGTCATAAGCCCCGGAAAATCAAAGGTTGGCCTATTGCCGGACAGATGCTTCATCCCCGGAGACGTTGGAATAGTTTCGAGAAGTGGGACGCTTACATACCAGGTCGCAGAAAACCTGACAAAAGCAGGTATCGGGCAATCAACAGTGGTTGGAATTGGTGGAGATCCGATGCCTGGGCTAAGTTTCGTGGATGTGCTCCAGATGTTTGAAAAGGATCCTGAGACAAAGAAAGTAGTCCTGATAGGCGAGATCGGTGGATCAGCGGAGGAGGTTGCCGCAGAATATATAAAAGAAATGTCAAAACCAGTTTTTGCTTTTATAGCGGGCAGAACTGCTCCACCTGGCAAGAGAATGGGTCATGCTGGTGCGATAATCGAAGGATTCTCAGGAACGGCCGAATCAAAAATCAAAGCCCTTGAAGATGCTGGTGTTAAAGTGGCAATGACGCTTCAGGAGCTTGTTGAAATCGTAAAAAATAGTGAAGATTGAAATAAAATTAACTCAGAATATGATTTTTTTATTTTTCATGTTTGCTTTTGCCCCTCAAACAGCCAACCTTCTTCACCAGTTATAGCCTTCAAAATATTTGTTTCATTCTCTTGTTTCATTCTTAACTACTTGCACCCCATATCTACATCATTCTCAACTCCCATTCAGTTTTGAGTTTTATAATATACAGAAGGCTGGATGCAAATTATCCCACAATAAACGGGAAGATCTAAGAAAAGATCTGATTATCTACTACAGACAGGATGCAGAATACACCTCAAATGAATCCTGGAAGGGCTCATTTCAGGTTTTACATGTCCTCAAAAACAAGAGAAAAATTTACACTCACGAATTTTGCAATTCAATTGTTTATTTGAAAAATAAAAGTTCTATTCCAAATTCAAACACTGCCGCTTTCCAGAGCCATCAGTTCTCTAACACTCCTGTTGAAAGCGACCTCTCCTATTGATTTAATGTTTTTACACACCTCTTTCAGGGTTTCAAGTGCCATTCTGTAGTTTATGTCATGACTTCCCGAGACAAGGTTGAATAACTCATACAGAACCTTTTCAGTCTCCTTTATCACCCTCTCAGATGCTTTTAAATCTGCTTCATTATATGCCTTGAGCATCTCTTTGAAACTTATTTTAATTTCTCCGAGCAACCTTATCAGAACTTCCGTATCTGAGTTATCAGAGATATTTCTGGCATAGATGGCAAAGTCCCTTAATGAATCGGCTATCTCCTCAATCAGTTTTGTTACCAATCTGGCACCAAGAATCATTCTCAGATCATTCCACTTCACGGAAATAGATAATTCTTTAATTCTCCTGTGCTGCTCCCTCAAGGCTAAAAGATACAATCTGTCAAGATCCACCTCAAAATAAGCTATCTCATTCAACGCATTCAAATCTTCTGACCTGAATCCTTCAATGATCCCGTCAAGCATTGATTCAATAATCTGATACATTCTTTTCAGAACGCCGCTAAAATCAAAATCAGGTGTGTTCATGCATCTCAGAATTATTTTTCCATGTTGTGCGTCAATAATTTCTATTCCAATCATAGAACGAACGATTTCGCTTATTTTCGTTAGAATTCTGGGTGTAATGTTCTTGTCTTCAATAATTATCTCATCAAGCCCTTGGATATATATTGCATAGATGAACCTTCTCAGAAACTGCTCATCATACTGTGCCAGATCTTTAACCATCCCTTTTATTATCTTACCGGATTCAGAAACTTTTTTCGGGACTATGAGGATACAATCATTTTCAACAGTTAGGACGATTTCGTCTCCCTGATCGAGCTCATTGTGTTTTATCCAGTTTTTAGGAAGACTGACCATGTAGCTCGATCCACCAATAAACTGGAGTTTTCGCACATCCATAGGCATTTGTATTAATTAGTGTGCATTTAAATGTTTTGTCACAAGAAACAAAGAGATTTGTTATTTGAAAATTAGTTTATAAGAAATTTAAAAAAATAAGTTAATCTTTAATTTTCCAGATTTTTCAACCCAATAATATATCAATCATACCAGTCAAGTATCTCAGGATAAATTTCAGGAACGACTTCAATGCCCTCTTCTTTTGCAAGAGTTGGAAAGACTATAACCTCCCTCAGGGTCGTTTTGTTGCACAGAATCATAAAAAGTCTGCCCAGCCCAACTCCCACTCCGCTTGCAGGTGGCATGCCGTATTCAAGGGCCCTGATGTAGTCCTTATCCATCGGCATGGTCTCCAATCCCTTCTTGTCAATTCTTTTTCTCAGTTCCTCTTCCTCTTTAAATCTCTTGTACTGCTCTATGGGATTGTTAAGTTCCGAGAAACCATTTGCAACCTCCATACCTGCAATGTAAAGCTCCATTCTATCAGCATATCCATCAGCCTTTTTAGCAAGAGGGGATATGTCCGGAGGGAAATGCGTTATAAAAATGGGGCTTTTGATATGTTCTTTCACATAATGGTCAAATAATTTTTCTATGACTTCACCCTTCCTGTCAGCCTGAATTCCAAGTTCCTCAGCATGCCTGAAAAGCTCATCATCACTCATTTGCTCCACATCTGGGCCACCATATTCCCGTATTGCATCAACCATCCTCAACCTCTTCCAGGGTTTGCTAAAATCTATGACCTCTCCCTGATACTCTATTCTGGTTTTACCAACAGTCTCAAGGAGTATCTGTTGAAACATGTCCTCAAGGAAGTTCATCAGATCATTCAATTCGATGTATGCCCAGTAAAACTCAAGCTGTATGAACTCTGGATTGTGCAGTGGATCCACATCCTCATTTCTAAAGCATGGGGCGAATTCATAAACTTTCTCAAATCCTCCGACTAGAAGTCTTTTCAGATAGAGTTCGGGAGCTATTCTCAGATACATTTTCTCTTCCAGAAAGTGATGATACGTTTCAAAGGGCCTTGCGAATGCTCCACCATAAACTGGCTGTAGAATCGGAGTAAAAACTTCAATGAAACCATTATCATTCAGATATCTCCTCATCGCATGGACTATCTTGTTTACCAAGATGAATGTCTCTCTCGATTCATCGTTTATGATAAAATCAACATATCTCTGCCTGTATCTGGTTTCAATATCCTCAAGCCCGTGCCATTTGTCCGGGAGAGGTCTCAGGGCTTTTGAGAGTACAACCCAGTTTTTCACAAGAACGCTCAATTCTCCACGTTTAGTTTTTATAACTACACCTTCTACACCAATAATATCCCCTCTCTCAACGAGCTTGAGATTCTTAAAATCATCCGTAAAATCTTTTCTAAAAACAAGCTGTATCTTCCCGCTGAAATCTTTAAAATCTGCAAAAATGACTCCACCGTGTTTTCTCCTTGAGAGGAGTCTGCCTGCTACCTTTACCTTAACATCAGTCTCTTCACCGGGTTCAAGATTCGAGTATTTTTCAAAGAGTTCTCTAGCATCTGCATTTTTCTCGAACTTCTTTACTTTGAAGGGATCTCTATTTAAAGCTCTCAATTCCCCAAGTCTGTCAACGAAGTCCTTTACGAGCTTTGGAAGTGTCATGGGGCAGAATCGTAGAGTTCAACATAAATAATTTGCTGATGGGGTTTTGTTCAAAGAATGTTGTATCCGCAATATTACAGGAAAGCTGTAAAGTTCTGAAAGAAACAAGAATCGGAAAGTAGATCACCTGATGATGGAAATTTAACATAATGTTTTGAGCATATCTGAAATCAAGACATTAGAGGGAGTTTGGAGGGTGCGTGATAAAATGTGCTGTGTTAGTTGATGCTGTTCGTTCTTCCCCACTACTGACGCTGTTGTTCTTCTCCACCATCACTCTCCAGAAACTTTCCTTGAATAGCCCATATTCCCATCAAGATAAATAGAATTACTACAGGAATAAAAGCCACATTAAGAAAAAGATAACCAATCAAATTCTCAGTCCAAGCTCCACTGGCCATCGTCCCGTAGTTGAAAACAATTGCTGCATACATCGAGGCTGTTAGCGTTAGCGTCCCAAGCCACATGCGCCACTTAGCATTCTTAAAATAACTATAAACAAAAACCAAAGTCAAAACAGCATTGAATAAATCGACAGCAGCCATGCCAGTGAAAAAGTGAATGGTTTGTACTGACCAACCATCAGGAGGTGGAAATGCCGGGAAAGAGATCTCCCCACTCTTCAAATCCACCAAAGCTCTCAAATTAATGATAATGTGGGCAGCTTGATAAATACCATACCAAACGACTAGAAATTTAATCAAACTGCCATCAGGGTTATTTACAATTGATTTTCGCTCATTCATAACTGATTCCCCTTATAGTATTTTAGTAAGTTAATAAACAATGCTGTCTAACGTAGGTCTGTCTAACGTAGGTATTACATACATAGTACTATATGCAATACATATTTTTTCTCCATTGCTCCAGTAAACCACTCGAGTGCTAAGCATGTTTAATTCTGGACTTTCCGGGAGGCAAAAATTTCATGATTTCATCCGGTGTCGAGATACTTCTGACGAGATGCCTTTCATCCTCCTTTGCTTCGTTCACAAGAACAGATGCTATCTCGACAGATAGCTCATTCTGAGTCTTTTCACCTATTTCCAGTTCCACAAAATAATCACAGTACTTTTCAACCGCGCTAGTGGGCCCTCCAAAAACTCTTAAATTCTTTAGATCCACCCCAACAGCACAGGAAACAGGAATGTCGAGATAATTTCGCTTTCCTTCAATGTAAAAGCTGCCCCTTGCAAGATACTCTCCAGCTCTGGCACTTCTCTTTACCTGTTCCGGAGAAACAAAATAGATTTCACCACTGTATTTTCCATCCTTCCACAGTGAAGAATACGTTGCAGCGAACTGTGCAGCCTCGAATATACTTTTCTCACCCGCATTAACTCCATTTTTCAAAACCGTCACGGGCGCTCCTGGAACCTGCGTATGGAAAAACAGATCATTCTTTTCAAGATATTTTGAGACGATTTCCTCATTCATCTTCGCATTTCTCCCCCCGATAACAAGAAAATTCTCGGAGGTGAAAAACCATCTGAATCTCTCATACCATTCTCTTTTTCTGACAAGCTTTAAACTCCGCACGAATTTCAGCGCTTCTTTACTTTCAACATTCTTTAATTCTTCTTCAGTTTTCTTTATCGCCTTCAGGACTCCTTCGTACTTCTGTCTGATTTTCTTGGCCTTTCCATAATAAAAGTCCGCAATCTGGGGCACAGTTTTGCTGAGATCAATTTCAATATCAAAATCCTCTACTCTGACAGTAATGGTGTTCTTTTCCGGATTTATCTTTCTTACAAGTTCTGAAAGTTTTTGATTCTCTTTTACAGCATTTCTGATTTCGTCCCATGACATTTTCTTTCGCGCACTGATAAATGTCTCAATTATTTTGTCGAATTTTATGTAATTTTCGTAGATAAAATCGCCAACCCTCTTGTAATACTCCATATCTCTCTCAAACTTTTCTTTAGCTTCAAGCTGATCTTCAAGCCTTTTTTTGATTTTTGCCAGAATCTTACTTTCCTTTTCCTCTTTTTCAGCTTCCTGAATTATTTTCACCGAATAGTATTCATCAAGAGCCTCATTGAAGCTTTCGAAGTATTTTTTATCGTAATCTTCATAGGATTTCAGTTCCACCGGAAGTACATCCACGTAGTCTCCATCCTCCATCACCACATGGGATACGAACTCGCCCCGGGATATGGGCTCAAAAATCGATTTCACAGCTTCAATAATCGAATCAATCTCTTCTTTCTGGAGACTTTTGAAGTTTTTCGTCTTGTCTATTCCCGCTCTCAAACATATTTCTTCTGCATACTGCCCTCCAACACTCAGTCTGGTTGCGAGAACTTTTACAACCTCCCTGTCATCATCTATCGCCTCGAGATCTTCAGCCTTCAATTCAAATGGATTTATCTGAGGTTTTGGAAGTTTATAAATTTCTCCTGGTTTGAACATGAATTTTAAAGGCATCAGAATTTTCAGATCGCTGTCAGCAAGAATAACATTACCCTTCCTGAAAAATTCAGCAATGATCACCTTTTCAGTTTCACGCTCGATGTGTATGAAAACGATCCTGTCGAAATCATGCTGATAAATTTTCGTAATTCTACCGCCTTCAAGATGCTTTCTCAGCAACATGGCAAAACTCGATGGAAATCTGGGTGCTTCTTTAGGAAATTTCGTAAGGTGTATCCTTTTCCCGGCTTCAATGATTAAATCATATCTGCCAGAGGTCACATTTCCAGCATCTTCAGATTTACCACTTCGTACAAACTTTCTGATCCTTATTCTGATCTCATCAGGCGGGTTGTGATAGATCTTATCCACTTTCCCTCCAATAAGCTGTTGAAGTTCCTCCACACAGGCCCTGATATCTACTGCCGACATCGTTTTCATAGTTTTCTTAGCCTCCCGAAAACAGTATTAGCCAAAACATTTCCAGTATCTTGAATGGACTTTTATGACGTCATTTATATTGCTCTGCAGCTTTATCAGAGCAGATTCTTTTCTCCTCCACTTGAGCTGGGGAAGATAGTTGAGGGGCTCCCGGATATAAGAGATGTCCATTTCCGCCATGGCGGCAATTATCCCCAGATTTGTGTAGGGCAGGGCAGATTCGACACTGTATCCTCCTTCCAGAATTGCAACGAGCCTCCCATCACAATACTTTTCAGAAAGTTTAACAGATTCTTTCATAATTTCTGCATAACCCCTTGCAGTTAAAGCCAGGCCGGTGATCGGGTCAGTGAAATGATTGTCCTGTCCGGCAGAAACCGCAATAAACTCAGGTTCGAATTCTTCAGCAACAGGCTTTATAACCTCGTTCAAAACCATCATATATCCCTCATCCGACGTGCCAGGAGGAAGTGGTATATTTATGGTGTATCCCTCACCCCTTCCAGTTCCAGCTTCATAGGGAAAACCCGTTCCAGGGTAAAGAGGCATTTGATGTGTTGAGATAAAAAGCACCTTCTCTTCCTCATAAAATATCTCCTGTGTTCCATCACCATGATGTGCATCCCAATCAAGGATCATAACACGCTTTATACCATTTTTGAGCAACCATTTAACCATTATTGCCATGTTGTTGAAGTAGCAAAAACCTGCACCTGTATAGGGTTTTGCATGATGTCCTGGTGGCCTTATCATCGCAAAGCAGTTGTCAACTTCTCCATCCATTACTGCTTTAGCAGCTCTCAAGGCTCCTCCTGCCGATAGCAAAGCGATCTCGAATACGCCAACAGGTATATTGGTGTCCCAGTCGATAAATCCACCTTTTTTACTCTCTCTTCTCAGAAAATCCACATACTCACGAGTGTGAACCTCAAGAACGTCTTCAATGGAGGCTTCAAAAGGATCAAGCAGAATTATCCTCGGATCTTCGAAAATGCCCTCTTCAATGAGTTGATCCATGGTGTATGCTAACCTTTCCTTCCTCTCGGGATGGGTTGGAGACTGTTCATGCTCCAGATATTTTTCGTGATATACTATTCCCGTTACCATATCAAATCAGTTCTCCTTCAAATCAACCCCTTACCATCTCCATCTCACTATTTCACCATTTTACATCCTGGCTTATTCCAGGTTCAATCTGAACCACAATATCTGCGATTTTTCCTTTCTTCAATCCTCCTCTTACCACAGTATAAGAGTTGAAATAAATAACCTTAACACTTTCCTCATCTTTGTGTCCATATGTCCTTGCCACTTCAAGAACTTTGTCTTTAGCTGCCTCTATAAACTCCTCATCAGACGGCAGACTTCCCTGTTTAAACTTGCTGTCCTCTACCTCCCCATTGAACGTCGCCCTTCCGATTTCAGTATCGAATCTCGCATACATCGTGAGGCTAATTCTTGAAATCGCCACACCTACAGCATTTACCGCCTCACTATGTTCCGGAACTATTGCACTAACTCCAGCTTTTTTTGAAATAATCGCCGAAAGAAATTTACCCAGATATCCTGTAAGAATGATCCTTTCAGCTTCAACCGACTCGATACCTTTAACAATCACGTTTACAAAGCTTTCAAGAATCTCGTTGGAGTTTATATTTAAATTCCTTGCAAAATCAATGGATTTTCTGTGATTTCCGATCTCAAATCCTTCCAGGTTTAAAACATCTGTTAAAGTGAAGTTATCTCCACCAAAAGCAACAGGCTTTCCTTTCCTTAAAGGTAGAAGTCTTCCATTTTCAATCGCCGAATCTCCACCAAAAGGTATTGAGAAGGAATCGACACACCTTACAAGAGTCTTCTCACCTAAAATTTCTACCTTTTCAATAATTTTTGGCTTTCCATCTTCGATCATAACGAAATCCGTGGTTGTGCCACCAATATCAATAACGAGTGCATCTTTTTCTCTCGTCAAAAAATGAGCGCCTATAGCGACAGCCGCTGGACTTGAATTGTAAAGTTCCGATGGATTATGAAGGGCGATTTGATATGGTATTATTCCTCCATCCCCTTTATAGTAAAAGAAGTCCCCAGCAAATTCTTTTATTGTATTTGTGAGTTCGAAGACTGTTTTCTTTATTTTTGCATTCACAACTGTTGTACTGATGCGTTGAGGAAAGTTCAATCCTCCTGTATGATGTGAAAGTGCAATAACATTTTCGTCGAAATATTCCTTTGCCAGTTGAAAAACTACATCCTCGATCCTGGCATTCCTGACAGAGAACTTGGAAGATATTGCAACATTATGGTATGATGTCTGTTCAAAAATCTTTCTCACTTCAGCAACATCAATATCCTCAACAATATCCCCTCTGTGATTCACAAAACCGCTTATGATCTTTCCCTTTTTTTCGTAATTTAAACCCGGTCCGGGAATGATGACTGTACAGGTAGGATATTGAGATGCTTTACTTAGAAGAAGATTGAGTGGCAGAGACGTACTCACCACAACTCTGCCTTCTTTCAAATTTGTTAACTCTGAAATTTTTCTGAAAATGCCCCCAATTCCTTCCTCATTAGGAACCTTGAGTGTAAATATTTCATCCCCAATAATAGCAGCGTCCGTATTGGTTCCCCCAACATCCACACCTATAAACATTCAATGAATTGAGAGTAGGGGGGCATATAAAAATCTTTCAGATTCCAACAACTCTAATTTTCGGAACATTTAAATTACAGTATATTTATCATTCCAAAAGGTGGTTAAATGGCGGTTGAGTCAGAAGTTTCAACTCTTCTACTGAAACTGGCAATCATGTTGATTTCAGCCAAACTCCTTGGAGAGTTTGTAGAGAGGAAATTCAAACAACCTGAGGTGCTTGGAGAGCTTCTGGCAGGTATGATCATAGGCCCATTCGCTTTTGGTCCTTACTTTGGATTTCACCCTGTACTTGAGGGACCTCTACCCATATCACCCGACGTTGATCTTATTGCGAATATCAGTGTAATTCTTTTACTTTTCATTGCAGGTCTCGAGACAGATATTGAGAAATTTTTGAGATTTGGTGTTATTGCCGGATTGGTTGGTGCAATGGGCATAATACTACCATTTGTACTGGGTTTTCTTGCGATTGAGTTATTATATGACGCTCCAAACAAATTTGCTGCCGGGCTATTTACTGGAGCTGCTCTAACTGCCACATCTGTGGGGATTACTGCAAGAGTTCTCAACGACATAGGAAAACTTAACACGGCTGAGGGGTCAACGATTCTCGGAGCCGCTGTAATCGATGATGTTCTTGGGATACTCGTGCTTGCGATCGTTGTAGCAATAACTGGAGTTGGAGGAGAAGGAATGACAACCACCGAAATAGCAAGCACGATTATAATAGCAATTGTATTCTGGCTGGGCGTTGTTCTCCTTGGAGTGAAATTTGCCAATCAGATTTCAAAAGTGTTGAGTGTTTTTAAAATGCCAGGTTCTCAGCTGGCTATAGCAATAGCCTTTGGGCTTTTGATAGCCTACCTCTCAACTCTGGTCAAACTCGCACCCATCATCGGAGCTTATGCTGCCGGACTTGCGCTTTCCGCTTCAGCACATAGAGACTTTCTTGCCGAGAGGATGATACCAATCTATGAATTCCTTGTTCCAATATTCTTCGTAGCGATGGGAATGCTCGTAGATGTAAGAAAAATCCCAGACATCGCATTCCTGGGCGTTGTGATCATTATATTTGCTATAATCGGAAAATACGTCGGCTGCTATGTTGCTGCATACTTCGGTGGCTTCAACAAAATTGGTGCCTCGAGAATAGGAATAGGTATGGTGCCTCGAGGTGAGGTTGGACTGATAGTCGCATATTACGGTTTGAAATTCGGAGTAATAGACGATCATATCTACACAATAGCAGTAGTGATGTCCTTTTTGACGACAATGATTACCCCACCACTCCTGAAGAAGACATTCGAAAATCCTGTCCCTGGTTGGGTTGAAAAGGTTAAAACATAAGAATAAAAGCCTATCCTGACTAAAACCAAGAGATTGCTTCCAGGGCTTTCATCTCCACCCCTTCACTTTTCCTACAACCCGTCGTCAGCCTGCAGGAGATACAAGATATTCAAACCTGAGTGTTGCGAGAGCAAGAATCCAAGAGGGAAAAAGAACATGGTGTGTTTAATACTCAATCAGACCATTTAACCATCCATAGTGCACTGGGTTCAATTTATAAATCTGATTTAAAATAAAATTTTCAAATTTTTTAAATCTTTTTTAAATCCTCACCCCTTTCTACTGATTCCTTGATATCTTGAGAATCATATTCGCCCTCGTATTCTTCTTCATCTCCCTCTGCATACCTCTTTTTTTCTCTCAGATATCTGAAAACATCTTTGACTATCACAATATCATTAACTGACTTTACGAGACGATAGGGAATTATTACTCCAGGGGCTTTGGAGTTAATTATTGATTTGTTGTAATCACCTACCGCAAGTCCGCTGATTAGTCTTTTTTCGACATCAATAACAACATCATCAACCTTGCCGATATATCTGCCCTCGTCAGTGTATACTTTCAATCCAAAAAGCGTTGAGATTTCACTGATCATAATGGTCACCAATACATCTCATCAACAACCAATATATTAATTTTTTTACCTTTATCCAAATGCCAGTTGATATTCCTGTTAATATTATCAAACCCTTTTAATACCACCACTAATAACTACTTAAAAATAGGTCAAAAATGTGGTGTCGCAACCACTGTCAGATTTTTATACCGGAGTGAATATTTCCATTTATGAAATCATCTTTCAAAATCGGAAGGATTGCTGGAATCGAAGTGAATGTGCACATAACACTCTTCCTCGTTCTGATAATTTTCAGTTATGCTCTATATTACACACCATACCCATTTGGGTTTGCTAAACTCAATTATAGTCAGTTTTCAAGAATTTTGCTATCTGTGATCTCTGCAATATCACTTTTTGTTGCAGTTCTTTTACATGAACTTTCTCACTCGATTGTTGGTAGGAAAAGAGGGGTTGAGGTTAAGGGAATAGTTCTCTTTATTTTTGGTGGTATATCAATGCTTGAGAATCTCCCCAAAGAACCTCGAAAAGAGATCGAAATTGCCTTCGCAGGCCCACTTCTCAGCATAATAATTGGACTTGTGTTCTATCTAGTCTCAATAACAAATATCTCCTTTATTTCAGAGTTTTCAAGGGTTTTTGCAACTTACAATTTATTCCTTGCTTTCTTCAATCTGATTCCCGCATTCCCACTGGATGGCGGGAGGATAGTGAGGGGAATCATTGCAAGCAGAATCGGCTTTGTAAGAGCAACACAAATCGCAGCAGAAATGGGTAAAATGATAGCAATATTCCTCGGAATCCTCGGACTCTTCACCAATCCATGGCTCATTCTGATAGCTTTATTTATCTATATAGGAGCAAACGAGGAGGAAAAAATGGTCATGATTGAGAGCATATTAAAAAGAGTTAAAATAGGGGAGATAATGTCCCCCGATCCAATAACAATTTCTCCCAAAACACCCGTTAGAGATGTTCTCAACATGATGCTGAAGTTCAAGCATCTCGGATATCCGGTGATAGAGAACGACCAGATGGTGGGCATAGTAACCCTCAAAGATATTGTAAACGCGGATCAGAATGCAGAGGTGTCAGAAGTGATGAGCAAGAATGTAATAAGCGTATCCCCATCAACCTCTGCTTTTGAAGCATTTAAAATAATAAATGAAAAGGGTATTGGAAGGTTACCTGTTGTTGAAAACGATCGTCTTGTTGGTATCGTTTCAAGGACTGATCTGATAAGAGTTCTTGAGATTCTGGGAGCGCATGGGGCAGTTCAGGAGGTAATTCAGGAGGTGCAGGAAGTTGGAAGACAAACAACCATCAGTTTATGAGCGTCCAAAAGATGATGTTGATGGAGAAATTATTATAATAGGCACCGCTCATGTTTCAAAAAAATCCATAAAGGAAGTAGAAGATATAATAAGATCAGAAAAACCCCAGGCAATCGCTGTTGAACTTGATATTAAAAGATATCTTGCTTTAATTCAGGAGAGAAAACAGGATATTTCAATTATAGATGTTATAAAAAGAGGAGAGGCTCATCTACTGCTTTTTCAGCTTCTTTTATCTTATTTTCAGAAAAAAATTGGTAAAGAGTATGGAGTGAGACCCGGAGATGAGATGCTGGTAGCAATAAATCTCGCAAAGGAAATTGGAGCCGAAGTCATCCTCATCGACAGAGATATAACAATAACTTTCAAAAGATTCTGGGATTCCCTATCTCTTTTTGAGAAAATTAAACTGACTGTACATTTGATTGCTGGACTCTTTTTTGGAGAGAGTGTTGATGTTGATAAAATGCTCGAAGAGGATGTCCTGGCATCGATGGTGAAAGAATTCGAGAAAGTTTCCCCTTCAGCAGCAAAAGTTCTTATAGATGAGAGAGATGCGTTCATGGCACTCAACCTTCTCAATGCCATGAAAAAATACGACAAAATAGTGGCAATTGTTGGAGCCGGTCACAAGAACGGCATAATGAAATACATTTCTGGTGAGAAAAAATTACCGAACTTTGAAAATCTATTGAAGGTTAAAGAGAAAAGATTCAGCCTTTTTAAGGTGATGGCATACTTTCTGATTTTCATAATACTCTTTTTGTTTGTTAGTATTATTTCCACTTTAAACACTCAGCTAATCATAACTGCTTTTATTTACTGGTTCCTGATTAATGGTATTCTTTCTGCTGTTGGAGCAGCTATTGCGGGTGGTCATCCTCTTTCAATACTCTCAGCATTTCTATTTGCCTGGTTGACATCACTCAATCCGGCAATAGCAGCAGGATGGATCTCCGGTATTGTTGAGGCCTGGATAAGAAAACCAACCTCCTCAGATCTCGAGGGGTTGACAGAAGCAGAAACTTTCAGGGATCTGATGAAAAACAAAATTTTCAAAATACTACTTGTTGTAGCCCTGACCAACGTTGGAAGTATGATCGGGACCTTTTTAGGGCTTTACTTCATAATCCAAATCACAGGTGTTGATATAGCATCTGAATTGAATACCAGAGTACATCAACTATTCACACTATTTTTGTGAGGGATCACGGAAATGCATGCAGATTTAATTTGAGTGAATCAAGATAAAATCTGTATAAGATCTGCAAAAAAGTGCATACTTCCTGTATAGAACTCTGGAAACCGATAGATTGTATAACCTTCCCGCTGAATTTTGCTAAGGTTCCCTCATGGTAACGTTAAAGTTCAGTAGCTGGTAGAGTATTCAAAGTATATTGTGAGCAATTTTTGAATGTAAATAGAGTGTCAGGTTTTAATTCTGTCTGGGTTGAAGCCTTTCTTGACAAGCAACTCCCTGACTCTGTTTACATGATTGCCCTGCAACTCTATGATCTTATTTTTTACAGTACCTCCACAGGCAAGTTTTGACTTCAGGTACTTTGCAAGTTCTTCTATATTTATCTCTCCCATGTCTATTCCTTCAATCAATGTAACTTCTTTGCCATACCTTCTCCTTGAGAGTTTTATCAAAATCTGCTGCTGTTCTTTTGCTACTTCCTCGCACACACAAAGGTCTTTAGGTAATCCACAAATACTGCATATTTCCGAGCTCATCCTTCGCCTATACCTCCGATTTATTCCGAATATTGGCTATCTAAATTTTAAATTTTCGGTATGTTATTGACGTCAAAGGGTAGATTAACTTTTCTAAGATTTACCACTTTGTGATTTACAAAATATAAAATAATACAGGTTAGCTCCACAAGATATCATCAATACAAATGGAATGTAAACAGCAAAACATATTCGAGAAATTCACATGAAAAGGCTGCTAATCCTCAAAATTTCATTCCCATCCTTAAAAATAGCTATGTCTCCACCGCTTTCAGACACCACAACAGCAATTGCTTCTGTTTCCTGAGATATTGCTGCACAGGCAATATGTCTTCCTCCCAGACCGGGTTTGATCTTCAGGTTTCCTACTGAGGCTTCAAGATATCTGCCTGCCGAAACAATAATTCCATCCTCATCGATTATGAATACTCCATCCAGCTGGGCGAACTCCCTGATGCTCTCCCATATAAATGGATCTTTTATATTTCTCACCTCTCTCTCATGTCCCTCAAAGGGATTCAGTATTAGCTGTCTGGATCGTCTGAGAACTTCCTTTACATCCCCTATAACAAACCCTGTTCCAATGCTCCTCCCTTCTCTCCCCTTTGTAGCTATACTGAGAGCAACATTTAAAACAGCCCTCATGACTTCCGAATCGACTCTTTCGCTGCATTCTACTATAGCTTTGTAAATCCGGCTTTTTTTAGGATTTAATATAAGCACACTCTTGTACGAGTCGAGATCAACCACCACAATAAAATTTTCACTGAAAGGGATGTTCTTGAGATATGCAAGTGATGAGATATACTCAGAAGTGTGATGGCCGAGCATAGTTTTCTCTATAAACTCCATCCCGAGTAATTTTTCCAGATCGTATTCTTTTTCAAACGAGAAAACTATCGACTCAAGAAAGGTTGAATACTTTCTGGGAGCCACAACAACCTTTATATCTTGAATTAACTCCTCATCAACATAACTGTTTGATACTACAAATACTCGATCTTCTCCCAACTTCTTTGCAATTTCTACAGCGCTTTTTAAGAGTAATTCAAACATCAATTATTTCATGAATACAAAGAATTTTAATTTTGCGTTCTAAAGAGTAATATTAATAACAGAATTTAAAAAATGAGAATAAATGATACTCACAACTTCAAGAAAACCTGGAAGAAAAACAAGATTGCTTGCAAAGGTACTCTCCAGATACATGAACTGGTGGTACATTTCGAGAGGTAAAAAGAGTATTAAAGATGTTTTCAGTTTGTCAGAGGAGGGTGTTGCAATTTTGGAAGAGATTAAAGGTAATCCTGCTTTTCTTAAAATATATATGGGGGGTGAAGAAGTATTCTCATTAGGGTTCAATCCAGGTAAGATAAAAAAAATTGAAATGGATGATAGCCCGGTAGTGTTTGTTGGAAAGGTATGGTTTGATCCTACTGTTCTGGGTGCAATTCCATCAAATAAAGCCGGTAAAAAATTTACAAAAAAATTTGAAATTGCCAAGAAGGTGTTAGTGAGAAGAAAGAATGGACGAATTTTTATGGATTTCAACTACAAAGACGATACAGTTTTTAGGCTTTATGTGAGAGGGATGGATGATGAAAGAAAAAGATGAAGTTAGAATGGTCAATGGATACGAATATCGAGCCAATTTTGAATTCAAATTTAAAAAAGATGCTGAAATAATATATGCTGTTCTTAAACCAGAAGAGAATCAGGGAATCAGAAGTGAGGCAAAAATTTATTTAGAGAGAGATGCCCTTTTGTTAAGGCTTAAAGCTGAAGATTTAACTTCACTTAGGGCCTCGATGAATACATGGTTGAGGCTCATAAAAATTTGTGAAGAGGTGTTAGAAAATGAGTGTTGAACTTCCACCGCAAATTCAGAATATGGTTGCTCAAATTCAGCAACTACAACAGCAATTACAGATGGTGCTTAATCAGAAGCTCCAGATAGACTCTAAACTTAAAGAGGCTGAGACAGCTCTTGAAGAGCTACAAAAGAGAGGGGATACTGTGGTTTACAAATCAGTTGGTGGAATCCTCGTCATGACGACGAGAGATGAGATGATAAAAGAACTCGAAGAGAAAACAGAGACTTTCAAAATAAGGATTAAAACTCTGGAAAGACAGGAAGAGAAGCTCAAAGAAAGACTTACTGAGATGCAGAAAAAAATTCAATCCATGCTCGGTCCCCAAGCCGGGTAAATTATTTTAATTTTAGATTTGAATTTAAAGGACTAAACACATGAAAGACTCATTGAGAAGATTCGATATATTTATAGCCTTCACAATGTTTCATTCAGGTATTCTGGTTATACTGTCTGGAGTAATCATTTCACTTTTTTTCCTGAATTATCCAACTAACATTATTCTTTCTTTAGCTTCCTTGACAGCAGGAATTCTTTTAATGATTAAAGGAATAAAAATCGGAAAATCAGTGAAAAATCAGAAGTGAAAAATCAGAAAAGGGAAAATATTAAATAGACTTCTTAATTTCAGTTGAGAAATGTATGAAGTTTGATGTAATAATTATCGGTGCTGGTCCAGGTGGGATGTTTGCAGCCCACAAGCTCGCTAACAAGCTCAGTGTTGCTGTTTTTGAGATGGGAAGGGACATAGACAAAAGAAAATGCCCAAGTAATCTTTCTGAGAGCTTTTGTTTGAAATGTGACCCCTGCAATATAACCTCCGGTATTGGTGGTGCCGGAGGACTTTCTGATGGCAAATTGAATTACGTTAAACCAGAATACCCATCAAGCTACACCGTTGGTGGAGATTTTCTTGGGCTCGTTGACCCAAAATACCTGCTTGAAAAAATGGACGAGGTGGATTCCATATTTCTGGAGAACGGAGCACCCGATGAAGTCTATGGAATGGACAATGGAAGACTTGATGAGTTCCTGAGAAAGGCAAATTCAGCCGGAATAGAGTTCGTTCCTCTAAAGCAGAGGCATGTTGGAAGTGATGAGCTCCCTAAGGTCATTAAAAATCTCAAGAACTATTTGGTTGGAAATGGTGTAAAAATCTTCACCAAAACGGCAATAGTCGACATAAACCCTGAAGAGAAGAAGGTTGTAACTTCTAAAGGAAAAGAATATTCGTATGAGAAACTGATAATTGGAGTCGGCAGATGGGGAGCAGAATGGTTAGAGAAGTGGGCCACCCAGCATAAAATGAGGGTAAGCAGAGATGCTGAGGCGAGAGCAATAGATGTGGGCGTTAGAGTTGAGGTTCCAGCTTCTATTATGGACAGTATCACATCAGTAATTTATGATCCAAAACTCAGAGTTATAACCAAAAAACACGATGATTATCTAAGAACCTTCTGCACATGCCCCAATGGATGGGTGATTAGAGAAGATTATGGTGATTTTTGCCTAGTAAATGGGCACAGCAAGGCTAAGGAGAAAACAAATAACACAAATTTCGCACTCTTAGGTCATTACAAATTTACCGAGCCTTTTGAGCATCCCAACGAATGGGGAAGAGATCTTGCAAGAATCACAACCAAATTGGGTGGAGGGAATCCAATCGTACAGCGATTAAAGGATCTGAGACTGGGTAGAAGAAGTACTGAGGGCAGGATTAAAAACAACATTCTTGTTAAACCCACACTTAAAAAGGCCATTCCCGGAGATATAAGTCTGGCTTACCCTGGCAGAGTTGTTTCAGATATTCTGGATGCTCTGGAACAGCTTGATAAGGTTATTCCCGGAGTCGCTGATGATTCAACCCTGCTTTATGCTCCAGAAATTAAGTTCTACTCCCTCAAGCTGAAAGTTGATGGGAGGATGAGGACAAGTATCAAAGACATATATGCAATTGGTGACGGGGCTGGCATCAGCAGAGGCATAGTCGGAGCGGCTGTGACGGGATTGATAGCTGCAGAGAGTATTCTCAAGGAATTGAAATCCTGAAACGTCTGAAATTTTATTAAGTTTAAAAATTGAGGGTGCGGATATGAACACGACTGAGAAAGTCAGGAAAATTGCTGAAGGGTATGAAGATGTTTCGGTAGGAATATTTGGTTCACATTCTGCCAAGGAGACTGGAATTTCAGCTAAAAGCTTTGGTTTAAAGACAGTAATTGTTGTTCAGAAGGGGAGAGAGAGACTTTACACAGATTTCAACAGACATCTTTATGATGAGATTATCGTTCTTGATTCCTTCAAAGATATTCTAAAAAAGGACGTTCAAGAGAGGCTCATCGAACTCAATACTATTTTTATTCCAAACAGAAGCTTTGCAGTTTATGTCGGCTATGATGGCATAGAAAACGAATTCATGGTCCCAGTTTATGGAAACAGATACATGTTGAGAGCTGAAGAGAGAGGATACGAGAAGGGACAGTACTATCTTTTACAAAAGGCTGGTTTAAGATTTCCAGTCGAATTTTCCTCTCCCGAAGAGATCGACAGGCTTGTTGTAGTTAAAGTACAGCAGGCTGCAAACCCGCTCGAGAGAGCTTTCTTTTACGCAGTCTCCCCGGAAGACTATTACAGACAGGCCGAAGAGCTTCTGAAAGAAGGAATTATTAATGAAGAAGGTTTGCGAAAGGCAAGAATTGAAGAGTATGTTCTGGGTGCAAGATTCAATGCAAACTTCCACAGTTATGCCCTGAAGGATGTTTTCGGAGACTTCGATTTTGTTGGTTTTTCGGACAGGAGACAGGTTAATTTACAGGGCTTTCTTAATCTTCCTGCCAAGGATCAGCTGAAAATAAACATACCTGTGAAAAACGAGGAGATAGGACATTTTGGTGTAACGATGAGAGAGAGCAAACAGCAGATGGTCTATGAATGTGCTGAAAAATTCATACGCACATGCGAAAAAGAGTATTCCCCTGGGATAATTGGTTTATTCGGGTTGCAGGGTGCTATTGCCTACACCAGCAATAAACTTGAATTTGTAATCTTCGATGTTTCCCCAAGAGTTCCAGGCGATCCGGCAATAGGTCCAACCTCACCGGAGATGAGGAATCTCAAAATAAAGCATGGATTGAACATTGAAGATCCACTGGATCTGACCATGATGGAAATTATAAGAGCCAGGGAACTCGAGAGGCTCGGAGAGATTGTAACCTGAGACCGACTTAGGAAGGTAACAGATTTCGAGAGTGATCAGATAAGAGCATGTACCTTACAATTAAACACAACTTATTTATTCATCTTTTTTAATTATCTTTTTTAGTATACAACTGGATGAGGGTGGCTGGAGTAGATGTGCCACCTGTTAAAGAGAATAGTAGGAAAAATCTTTTGCTTATTCCCGCCAATGGAGGTGATTTGAATGGATGAACTCTTTCAGACAGCAGACTGGAAAAAAGAGAAACACGTTCCGGTAATTGAGGTTCAGGAGAAGGTTGAAAAGGGATCAAACACAAAGGTAACTGTCAGTGTAGGGAAGGAGATGCCTCATCCCAACACCACAGAGCACCACATTAGATGGATAGAACTGACATTCCTTCCAGAAGGAGAGAAGTTCCCATACCAAATAGGCAGGGCAGAATTCTTATCCCATGGCGAATCAATGAATGGTCCGAACACAAGCACAGTATATACCGAACCAGTAGCTATGTTTTACTTCAGAACTGAAAAACCCGGAAAACTGATAGCAACCTCGTATTGCAATATTCATGGACTCTGGAAGAGTGAGAAAGAAATAAAGGTTGAGTGATCCGTATTTTCATTTTTTAAATTTTTAAACTGCCTCTCCATTGCACAATCCATTAACCGATTGAATTTGTTTTTAAGATTTTGAGTGGACTGTAAAATGAATAGCTCTCTAATCACTTTTATACAGTTCAAGATCTCTTAGCACCTTTAGTAGCTATGATTTTTTATGGAATCCACGGCAGAAGACGCGCCTACTTTGTAGGTGGGCGGTTTACTCATATTTTTTGCCATTCTAAACCTCTATTTCGTATCCCTTTTCCACCCATTCCTTGAATGAACCCCTAAAATCATAAACATTGCAAAAACCCATTTTGATCAGCTTTTTTGCAACTATGGTGCTTGCAGGACAATCATAATCCCTCGAATAAACATATATTTCTTCAACCTCCTTCAATTGAGATTCAAGTTCCTCAATTTTTCCAATCGTAGCAAAAATGGCCTGTGGAATGTGACCCCTGTCATAATCTTCTCTATCTCTAACATCAATTAGCAGAATCCTCCTGTTTGATTCCAATACTGACTCTAACGCCATTTTCACATCTTCTGCTTTGGCGATCATTGGATTGGCATAGCTATCTATGATGCATGTATAAACTGGCCTTCCTGTAATAAATCTGTAGGCAGAATAAGCTGCAATTACGCCCTGTGCTGAAGAGATTATTGCCTGCTTAAAATTCATTGCAACCACATCACCGGCCGCAAACACACCCGGAACGTTTGTCTCCATCTTCATGTTCACCAATATTTCACCGTGGTCGTTAACTTTAACCCCAAGCTTTGAGGCGAGTTTCGAATTAGGAAGTCCACCTACAGATATAAAAGCTCCCTCCACCTTTACCCAGTCCTTTCCCCGGTATTCTTTATCCAGAACAATTCTTTTAAGACTTTCGTCTCCTTCAAATGAGAGGACATTATAGCCATTCAAAACCTCTACATTATTTAAATTCTGAAGTTTTCTCAAATTTGTTGGTTCACCGTGGAGATCATCACCTCTATTAATCAAATAAACCTTCTCTGCATACCCGGACAATACGATAGCTTCTACTACTGCACCATCCCCTCCACCGATAACCGCAACCCTTTTTTTAGCATAACTGGGACCATCACAAAAGGCACAGTAATGGATATTTTTGTTTTCAAATCGATCATATCCTCTAACTTTCAGTTTTCTTCTTTCTGTACCTGTAGCGATTATTAAAGACCTTGAGAATCTCTCCAAATCTTCAGTTACAACTTTAAATTTATTCCCTTCAATAGATGCATCGAGTACTTCTTTTTCCACTATCTCTATACCATAACTGGTTGCATGGTCCTCCAACAAATCTATTAGTTCAAATGTTTTGATTTTCTTAAATCCTGGCCAGTTTTCAATGAAATTAGTGAGAGTTATAGTTCCACCAATCTCCTTTCCGATTACAGCAGCCTTTAAACCCAACCTTCCAGCATACATTCCTGCCGACAGAGCGGCTACTCCACCACCTATCACTACCACATCGTACATAGTGTACATTGTATAAACCACCCTACTCTTTCGTTAGATTTAAAAGTGAATTAGCTCTTGCTCTCAACAGGAAAACCTGCCTTTTTCCAGTCTTCCAATCCTCCAGCAAAATCTTTAACATTATATCCAAGCCTTCTCAATTTCCTGTAAGCTTTGGGACTGAGGGGGCACTCAGATGACTGACAGTAAACCACTATAAGACCACTTTTGTCTAAAAGGTTTAGTTTTTTATCGATCTCATCAAGTGGAATATTAATAGATCCCGGAATATGCTCTTTAGAATATGATTCAGAAGACCTCACATCTATAAGAGTTATTCCTCCCTTTTCAAGCAGATCCTTCAATTCTTCTACTGTTAAAGCACCCTCCATAACAATCCTCCACATAAAAATTAAGTTTTATGAGATATATATTTTACTATATAGCATTTGTTAATCAATTTTTTAAACCTATAAGTAAAGCTTAAAAGAATTCAACAGAAAAATACGGATCTTCAGATCAGCAACTTTAAAAAACTGAAATAGTTCAGAAAAATTTGATTTGTTGAATATAAATTACTCAATAAGAATCGCGTTGATTAATCCTTCCTGAGAAGGCCTGTTCGTAACTCTGGCCTTACCCAGTGGTGTTTCGATTATTGCTCCCTTTGTTATGACATTCTTTCTTGCATAATGCACGTGAGCTTTATTTTCGATGACATTTGTAATTTCTACCTTGGCAACCTTATTTTCTGATGGAACGTAAACATTTGCAAACTTATCCATTACAAGCTTTATTTTAACATTTCCTCCTCTTGCCCTGACTTTCTTAACTTTTCTATCGCCAATCAAGGTTTCAACCTGCGGCCTGCCCATCTCATATTTTCTTTTTTTCCTCGCAGCCCGGATCAATTTTCCAGTGCTTGATCTCCTACTTCTACCCTGCCAAACCATTTCAAATCACCTTTTTGCTTTTCCACACGTCCTTTAGACTTTGTACCTTTCCACACGTCCTTTAGACTTTGTATCTTTCCACACGTCCTTTAGACTTTGTATCTTTCCACACGTCCTCAGGCATTGATTGTACATGCTGATTGCATAACTCGCCAATCCCACTACTTAAATATTTTTTCCCCTTTAAACCTTTAAACCCGGCCTGATGAAGAATCCGCAAATCATAGAATTCCCGTAGAATCATAGAATTCCCGCACTCTCAAGCAAACTGTAATCTTCAAGCAACTCAAGGTCACCATCGGCAATAATTTTCTTATCCATGCTCATCAGAACTATTCTATCAGCCATTTTTGGTATTATTTCAAGCTCATGAGTCGTCAGAACTACAGTCCCCTCAATTTTTTCAGCAATTTCAATTATTTTTTTCCTCGTCTTACCATCCACATTCGCAGTCGGTTCATCGAGAAATAGAAGTGAAGGCTTGAGCATTATTGAGCATACAAGAGACACTTTTTTCTTTTCTCCTCCGCTCAATCTGAAGGGTGGTTTTTCCAGGATTTTTTCTATGCCAAACTCCTCTGAGTACTCTCTAACCATATCCATAGCTTCCTCGAAAGGTAGTCCAAGCTGTGCAGGCGTGTAAAGCAGTTCCTCCTTTACAGTAGGATTGAAAAGGAAGTCATCAGGATTTTGAAAGAGTACTCCTATATTTCTCCTAAAAAATTCTGAGTTTTTTTTATTGACTTCTCTTCCCAAGATTTCAACCCTTCCTGAGGTTGGATTTATCAGACCGGATAGTAACAGTATAAGGGTAGATTTACCACACCCATTAGGACCAAGAAGAGCTACTCTCTCTCCTTCAAGTATTTCTATCGAAACATTCCTGACTCCCTCAGTACCATCAGGATAAATATAGGAAACGTTCTGAGCCCTCACAGCATACTTTCCACTTTTCAGATCAACCACCAGATAATGTTGGCGAGAACCATACTGGTAAAAAATGCTTCGGTTGATCGGAAACGAAGTGGAAACACATAGGGTCTGTAGTTCTGACCACCCCTGGCGATGGATGAGAGGTATATTCTTTCAGCTCTTTCCAGAACTCTGATGAAGAACACTCCCAAGGATGCACCACCACCATTCCATATCTCTGAAATTTTCATTTTCCTTACTCTTCTACTTTCTCTTGCAACAAGTATTCTGAAGAGCTCAGAAAAGGTTAAATGAATGTATCTGTATGTCAAAACCAATATAGAAATTATTGATTCTGGAATTTTGAAAAACCTCAGTGCTGAGATTATTTCTGAAAACTGAGTTGTCAGAATTAATAAACTCAGGAAAGAGACCGCAATAAACACTCTTAAAGTAAAGATAATTGAATATATAAGCCCATCATATGTCAGAAAAAGCGATGGATAGAGCAATACCTTACCCATGAAGATCCTGGGGCTTACAATAAGAAAGCTGAACAGGGGAAATAGCCATACTCTCGATACAAAAACCTTCAAAGAAATTTTTGAGATTGCTAAAAGGATCGGAATTAACATAAGAGAAAAAAAGAGTTTTTGAAAATCAAACGTTGAAACAGAGAGAACTACAAGAACGAATATTCCCAAAACCTTTACCCTTGCATCTACTTTTTGTAGGAATCCGTTTCTATTTGCTGTACTCTCAATTACCAAAAAATTTTGAAAAAATTTTGAGGCCTCTTTTGCAGTTTTTTCGAGTAGCTCTATCATTTCTAAACCTTTATGTTTATAATCGCTTATTACTCGCTACCTTTGCAAGGCCATATGCTACACCGAGAGTTATCAAAGTGCCAATGAGTCCAGATATCAGAGTGCCGGTATAGGGATCAATCCCGGGAACTGTATAGTCTGGAAGTAATCCATCATAAAACGGTTTTTCTTCTGCGCCAACCATCTCAGCAACATTCTCAAGAGGTTCAGAATATCCCACGATCTCTGCTGCATAGGCAAAAAGAGGGGATAGAACTATCATCACACCAAGCAGAATCCAGAACTTTTTATCCATGCCATCACCCCGTAAGTACTCTGGTCTGAAGTAAATCCGGCCTCACTGAAGTGATGTACCCTATCACACCAGCAGTGATTATTCCCTCAAGTATCCCCAGAATCGTATGCCATATTCCCATTACCGGAACGGTCACACCAATTGAAAAATCAAATGAACTCGATAAACCAATTTCAATTCCTGCAAAGATTGCTGCAAGTGTTATTCCTATCCAGCCAGCAACAAAAGCGGCAGCAGTTGTTGATATCTTTTCAGATGAAATCCTGTAAACATAATAACCAACGAATACATTCACCACTGCCATGTTCCAGACGTTCGCACCAAGAGCTGTCAAGCCACCGTCTGCAAAAACCAAACCTTGAATTACCAGCACAGATGTCATCGCAAGACATCCCGCAAATGGCCCAAGAAGAATTCCTGCAAGCGCCCCACCTACAAAATGAGCTGAGGTTCCTCCAGGAATTGGCCAGTTGAGCATCTGAGCTGCAAAGATTGCTGCTGCTACCATACCTACAAGAGGTGCTTTTCTCTCATCCAGTTCTTCTTTTGCTTTAAAAAGAGAAAATCCAACCACAATGCCAGTTAAAAGATAAAACAAAGCTGCAATGCTTAAATCAAGAAAACCATCCGGAATGTGCACCTTTACCACCTCTCCGTATTAATTTTTGATACTTTTGTGTTATCGATTAATAAATTTTTCTATTAATTGAATAAACGGGGTCAAAATGAGATGGGATGAGGGGTCAAACTAAACGTATAAGTCCGAATACACATAAAACGAACAGAAATCAGGAACCCAGATTAATGAAATATAAAATTAAAATCAAATAAGAAAATAATTAAGAAAAACAAGGCCCATAAGGAGCCTGCCAAACATTTAACTCTGGTATGTTAATTATTTCGCCAAGTAAATTTCGATTGTAGATACGTTAAGCTGTCTACCCTGGGCTGAATCAAGTTCTTCTGTGTCTATTTTTATGTCACTCACTTTAACATTGGGCAAAAACCTGTTCCTTACGATTTCCGCTACATCTACCGCCCTGCTGATCGCCCTTCCTCTTGCTTTAATTACAACGTTTCCTACACCTTCATTAAATTGTGTTATTGTTGCCAGTACATAGTTCATAACCGGCTTGTTGCCAACAAAGACCACATGTTCCTCTGCCATGTCAGTATCACCCCGAGATTTTCAAATTAATTTCGCTATTTAAACTTTGCTGGAATGAAAATAATTTTAACAACATATATTATTGATGGAACAGCAAATCTTATACACTCCAAAAATCCTTTGAAAAACAGTTTCATAAAACGGAAAAGATAAGTCCTGAAGTAAGTCTTGAAGAGGTGAATCCAACATGCCCATGAAATTCGATGATATTGGCAGTTTTCCCCTACCCCCTGGAATAAACAGAGATTGGGTGGAATCAAACATATATAATAAAGAATTTGAGGAGATGATTCAGAGGGCTTTTTTGATGAAGGTAAAGGCTGGTCTTGAAGTGATAAATTATCCCCAATTTAGAGATATGGTAAAAATGTTCCTAGATCTAATTAAAGATGAGGCTTTTCAGGAGGATGCCTTCCTCATTAAGAAAGAACATGCCATTATCCCTGAGTTTGCAGCCATTGAGAAAATAAATTACACCGGTGAAGTGAGGGCATGCATTACCGGTCCCTTTGAACTCTACTATACTGAATTCGGTGGAGTTATTTATGACGATTTGCTTTCAGCCATCTCTAAATCTCTTTCAAGATTCGTTGAGAACATCCTCAAGTCAAAATTGAATGTTACTTGCATAAGCATTGATGATCCGAGCCTTGGAATAAATCCCGAACTTCAACCTGATTTTGAACAGATCAGCCTCGCTTACGAAAATTTTGATCTTGATGTGGATGTTCAGATTCATCTGCATTCACCCTTGTACTACTCAAATTTACTCGGAGTAGATGAGATAGACGTGATCGGAATCGAAAGTGCCAAGGATGAAAAGGCTGTTGACTTCATTGATGTTGAGGACCTCGTGTCGTATGATAAAAAGCTGAGGATTGGCATCTCAAGGAGTGATATAGACTCTCTCATCGCCGAATATAACCAGAAACATGGAATCAACGCATGGAAAGACAGTAAGTTGATAATAAATGCTATAGATGAGATTGAGAGCCCAGAGACAATTTTCAGAAGGCTCGAAAAAGCTTACAAAATTTTTGGTGAGAATATAGCCTACACCGGGCCAGATTGTGGACTGGGTGGATTTCCAACACAGGAATCTGCCGTAAAACTCATCGAGAACACATCAAAAGCCATTAAGATGTTCTCAGAGTTAAGAGAGTGATATTATGGATTACTCCAGCTTCTTCATAACTGCATTTACCACAATATTTATCATAGTTGACCCTCCCGGAAATATTCCTATGTTTATAGCTCTCACTGAGACCATCAGCGATGAAGATAGAGATAAGATTTCGAAAAAAGCAACTCTTATTGCTGCTTTCCTTCTGATATTCGTCACCCTAACCGGTAACTCTATTCTTGAATTCTTCAAAATATCGATGGATGGTTTAAAAATAGCCGGTGGGATCCTGCTTTTTGCAGTCTCAGTTGACATTCTTATGGGTAGCAGGAGGAGACAGATATACGTAGAGAAGGGTAAAGAGAACATAGATATCGACTCTCTTGCAGTTTTTCCAATAGCCCTACCACTTTATACGGGACCTGGTGCTATTACAGCAGCGATCGTTCTCTACTCTTCAGCTGAGACAGTAATTCTAAAATTGCTGGTAATTGCAAGTATTCTTCTAACATATCTCGTGGTTAGACTTACCCATATATACAGCAATCAAATTATCAGAATACTCGGAAAGAGTGGGTCAGATATAGTTGCAAGACTTATGGCAATATTTCTGGCAGCAATAGCAGTTGAGTATTTCTTCTCAGGGATTGAAGGAAAGTTAAGCTCCTTTGTTAAAGGGTGAAAATATGGAACATAGTAGAGAATACCATAGATATCCAATGGTTGGTGTTGGTGCAGTAATAATAAAAGATAATCAAATCCTCCTCGTCAAAAGAGCTAACGAGCCGAATAAAGGCTACTGGTCGGTTCCGGGTGGGGTGGTCAGGCTTGGAGAGGGTCTTGAGGAGGCTCTGAAGAGAGAGGTTGAGGAGGAGACTGGGCTCGAAATAGAGGTTGGAGATGTCGCATGCGTAAGTGAAGAGATCTTTAGAAATGGGGACATAAAATACCACTACATCATTATCGATTTCTTTGCTGAAATCATATCCGGAAAGCTCAGAGCCGGAAGCGATGCCAAGGAAGCGAGATGGATATCTCTAAACAAATTGAACGAGATAAAAACAGTCGATTTTATTCAGAAGTTAATAGAAGGATTGAAATCCAGCAAAAAAATGATTTACCTGAAGTAATACACTTTAAAACTGGTTTGAGGCTTGAGACTTTAAACCTGAAACGAGAATTAAGAGGAGAATCTATGAGAGTAAAAGGCATAAACAGTGTTATGGAGGCTTTAAAAGCTGGACTGATTAACAAAGTTTTCGTAGATCCGACTTCAAAAAATCGCAGAGTTCTTGAGATATTAAAAAATTGTGAGAGGGCCGGAATTCCTGTAGTGAGAAAAAAGGTTGCAGAGCAGATTGAGGCAGATGTAACTCCAGTTAAATATGTTCAGTTTGAGAGAATACTTGAGAGGTGTATTTTGAACTCCACACCTATCATTTTCCTTGATTCGATTAAAGATCCAACCAATACCGGGGCAGTTATCCGAACAGCGGAGTTTTTCGGATGTGCAGGAGTTGTGCTAACCAAAAGAAGATCTGCTCAGATCACGGAGACCGTTGCAAGAGTTTCTGCAGGTGCGGTGTTCCACATCCCCATAGCGAGAGAAGATAATCTTGTTAACCCGATCAAAAAACTCAAAAAATTATCCATTCCTGTAATCGGAGCTGAAAATGTTGGAGAGGACCTTGATTCTGTATCTCTTAAACCTCCGATCGCCATAGTTATAGGGGAGGAGGATAGAGGTATCTCAAGACCTGTAAAAAAGCAGTGTGACTGCATAGCAAAAATCAGGGGTTATGGGAAGGTTGGATCTTTGAACCTTTCAAATGCTGCCGCAATTTTTATCCACGAATCTATCAAACAAAAAGGTGATTAGTTATGGATCTTGAGGGTTTTACGAGGAGGATGCTCCTGAAATATGATGAAGACAGAGTGAAAAAAACTCTGGCCGAGAGAATAGCAGAAATGAAGGGTTGGGAGGAGGACAGAGCAAACAGATGGGCTGAGGCAGTAATAATCGAGGTGAAAAACGCCACATCAAAATCCAGTTTTATACTGGATTATTATCATTCGGGAGTTACAATGGGACAGTTTGGTGTTGGTTCAAGAGGGAAAGGAGATTTCTATACCCACTCTAAAATTGCAGAAGTTATAGGAGATAGCGATGCTGTTGTTTCCACAAAAGATCTGGATGATGCTGGAGTTGTGAGATTTGATGGATTTTATATTTCTGTTGCAATCGATGGTATCCATTCAAGACTGAGCGAATATCCATTTATTTCTGGTTTTCACGTAACGAGAGCTGCGATGAGAGATGTTTATGTTATGGGTGCAAAACCCGTAGCCGTTTTCTCAGATATCCACATAGCCGATGATGGAGACGTTTCCAAAATATTCGACCACATCGCCGGAATTACTGCGGTATGCGATCTGACAGGAGTCCCACTGGTTAGTGGAAGCACCCTTAGAATTGGTGGCGATATGGTTATCGGGGAAAGAATGACTGGAGGAGTGGGATGTGTTGGTGTATCCGAATACATAACGCCAAGGCGAAATGCAGAAGAGGGTGATGTAATACTTCTAACAGAGGGGGCCGGTGGAGGGACTGTTGTTACCGCCGCCATCTATTATGGCAGGCATGAAGTCATAGACGAGACCCTCAACATAGATTTTCTTACATCGTGTGAGGCACTCTTCAAAGAAGGACTGGTAAAGGATATCCATTCTATGAGCGATGTTACGAATGGTGGGATAAGGGGGGATGCCGAGGAAATATCTCGTGTTTCTGGAAAAGCTCTTGTATTCGACTATGAAGAGACACGAAAAGCTGTCAACCCGAAGATTCTAAAAATGCTCGAGGAACTGGAAATAGACTTTATGGGCGTATCAATTGACTCCCTTATGGTCATCTCACCCCCTGATGTTGCGGAGGATGTGAGAAGGGCCGTAAGAAAAGTGAACGTCAAAATATATGAAGCGGGATGGGTCGAGAAAGGAGAAGGAGCTTATTCACTCATTGATGGTAAAAAGGAGCCATTAAAGCCCAGGTTCAGAGAATCCGCATACACACCCCTGAAAAAGGTGGTTGGAGAGAAGGAGCCTTTAGACTTTGAAGAAATGAGAATGCGCGTTGATGAGGCTGTAAAAAAAGCCATTGAGAAGAAAAGAGAGGTAATTAAATTAATTCGAGAAAGGTCCGGTTAACCAAGAAGTAATCGGGGGATTGCCATCAGAATGAACTATAAAAATGGTTTTAGGAGTTATAAGTTTTCAAGGAAGATCCCATCTGCTTCTCGGATCACCTTCGATGTACTTTTCCACAATTCTTTTTTCGAGATCCACTTCAAAAATGTTAGATAAGCTCAGAACCATAAATAGAACATCAACAAGTTCCTCTCTGATGTTCTCCAGTTCCCCTTTTCTGACTGCTTCGGCAAGTTCACCAACTTCTTCAAACAAAACAGCCAAAAGGAAAAAAGGGCCGGATTTGAGATCCGTATCAAGATACTTTTTTCCTATTTCAAGCCGTAATTTTTCAAATTCCATGAAACAAACTTGCCAAGATAATTTTAAATATCTTGCTGATGAGAAACTGGCCATAATGAGTCAGACAAACTTGGAATCTGAATCCAGTTCAGCCGAATCTGATGCTACTGACGAAACTGAAACACTCGATAATGGAGATTTTGATTACGTTGTCATGGGTTGTGGTAGTTTCGGGTTCAGTGTGCTCAAAGAACTTACAAAACGGGGAAAGAAGGTAATTGCTGTTGACTCGTCTCCTGAGAAAATTGAGGTTTTGAAGGATCAGGATTTCAATGCCATCTTAGGCGATATTTCTGATGAGAAATTCGTGAAATCCTTCGATTATGATTCAATTTCCGTAGTATTCCTCCTGCTACCATATAATGAGATAAATAAAAGAGCAATAAAAGCAATAAGATCAATCTCAAGATCTGTTTTCATAATAGCCCGTGCCGCAAGTATAAAAGAGAAAGAGGAAATGGAGTACCTCGGGGCCGATGCAGTCATTACACCCTCATCTGCAATGACAAAAATGGCCATAGAGACACTCAACAGAATTGAAACACTCAGGAGAATAAGAAAGTTCAAAGAAGTTCTGAACAGCATGAAAGATAAAAAACTGGCGATTTTCACCCACGATAACCCGGATCCGGATGCTATATCATCGGCCATGGCTTTAAGAGAGATTGCCAAGCATTTTGGAGTTGAGGCGGACATCCTGTATTATGGCGAGATCTCACACCAGGAAAACAAGGCTATGGTAAACCTGCTCAACGTTAAAATAACCAGAGGAGACGAGATAAATCTGATCGAATATGGAAAGTTCGCCCTCGTCGATTCGTCAGCAATAGGAATGAACAACTCAATCCCCAGCAACATAACACTCAACATAATAATAGACCACCATCCATCGGAGAATTCGGATGCCGAGTTTGTTGACATAAGAGCCGATGTGGGTGCCACTGCCACGATCATGACCAATTACATGGTTGAGCTCAACATAGTCCCAAGCAGAACCCTTGCCACAGCTCTTTTCTTCGGAATTAAAAGCGAAACTGACGAATTCAAGAGAAATGCAAGAACCCCAGATTTTTCTGCAGCAGCCTATCTCTACCCCTATGTTGACCATGAACTGATTGAGAAAATGGAGGGGCCTTCACTATCATACGAGACACTCGATGTTCTGGGCACAGCAATCAAAAACAGGGAAGTTTTCCCTCCAATACTGATTACCTTCGCCGGCTTTATCAATGAGAAGGATGCCATTTCCCAAGCAGCAGATTATTTGTTAAAGCTTGAAGGGATATCGACTGTTCTGGTTTTCGGCGTTGTTAAGGATACTGTACACCTTTCTGCCAGAAATGTTGATGTCAGGCTCAACATAGGCGAGGTGCTCAGGAAAGCCTTCGGAGATGTTGGCAGTGCTGGAGGACACGCTCATGCTGGAGGTGGGCAGATACCCCTCGGAATATTCGGGGAAATTTCCGAAAAAGATGTTCTCAGCAAACTTATAAGAGAGGCTGTCAAAAAGAGATTCCTAAATGCACTGGGGATAGAAGGAGTTTCTGAATAATCTGAAGGAGTTTCTGAATAATCTGAAGGAGTTTCTGAATAATCTGAAGGAGTTTCTGAATAATCTGAAGGAGTTTCTGAATAATCTGATTTGAATCTAACTTTGAACAATTTTTTGAGTTTAATATTATCAAATCTTCTAACTACCAAACCTTCTAATTCCTAAAAAACAAATATTTAGACCTTTTACCAATCACAGCTCAGTCAACCTCTGTGATGTTTTTTCCTGAAACCAATCTACAGGTATTGCAAGAAGAAGTGTGTTAAAATGAATTTAGCTATACACCTCATCTTAAATCTTTGCACTTTGCCCATAAAGGCCACGTTCCCCGGTTTGAACAATCCTATGTCGAAACCAGTCTTTCCTGTTAGCTGATATAGCTGTTAAGAATGAATAGGAAAAGAAAGCCATATACTAGTCAGAGTTGTGAATTTGGGAGCAGTTCACTCTTCCCCTATTTTTTTAAACTCTCCGAAACATGTCCTACAGCAGAAGATGTAAACTTTGTTGCGGTACTTGTATATAATGGGTTCCTCAATAATTTCTTTCCCACAGTAATCACACTTAAATGGAACCTTTATTTTGATTTGTCTCTCCTTTTCTTCGCTCTCTATAACTGGCATTAGTTCTAAAACTTCAAATTCTGCCCTATCTATAACTTTTCTAAGTTCTTCCATTTTTTCTACTACAACCTTTATGACGTACTTTTTACTTGTAACTTTATTGATCTCAATTATTTCATCAAATTCTCTAAAATTTTCTGGGTTTTCAGTTTCCACAATCATAACTATCAAGTTTCCTGCATTTTCAAATACTGGAGAGAGTTTTATCGTGTATTTTTGAATTATCCCTTCTTTTTCCAGCCTCTCCAAACGAGACTTTACCGTTGGTCTACTCAAGCCCAAAAGCTTTGCTAACTCTGAAATACCGAGCCTTGAATCATCTTTCAGGAGATTGATCAGCTTTAGATCATACTCATCAAGTTTTACCATTTCAATCCCTCCAAACCTAACAAATTATTAAACATTTCCTGCTTAAATTTTACATTTTGTCAAAAAATAACTTTATTTAATCTTTTAAGAAAATAACTACTGGTGAGTCCAAATGGAGAAAAATATTAAAATCACCGGAATGAGCTGTGCTTCATGTGTTAAAGCTATAGAAGCTGCCCTAAAAGATCTTGAGGGAGTTGAAGATGTTTCTGTTAACCTGGCAACAGAGTCGGCCACTGTGAAATTCGATCCTTCCAAAGTTACACTTGAAAAAATAATAGAAACCGTGGAGAGTGCAGGATACGGTGTTATCAGGGAGGATAAAATAATAACAGTAAAAATAGGTGGAATGACTTGTGCTTCATGTGTTAAGACTATTGAGATGGTCGTTGGTGAGTTGGCAGGAGTTAGAGATGTTTCTGTTAACCTGGCAACAGAAACTGCCAAAATAGTTTTTGATCCGAGCATTACAAGCGTGGAAGACATAAGAAGGGCAATAGAGAACGTGGGATATCAGTTCATAGGAGTTGAGGGCGAAGAGGTTGAAGAGGACATAACCAGAGAAGACCACATTGCAGAAATGAGGAGAAAACTCTCCTTTGCCGCTGCCATAGGCACCATACTTCTTTTTCTGACATATGGTGGTTACATTGGATTGCCGGTAGACAGAATTCCCTACAACAGCTGGATACAGTTCATTCTCGCGACACCAGTAATGTATTACTCAGGCAGAAGCATGTTTTCGGCTGCTCTTAGAGCTCTGAGCCACAGAATGTTGAACATGGATGTCATGTATTCCATGGGTGTTGGTTCAGCCTACTTCGCCAGTGTATTCTCGACCCTCGGTTTTCTGCCGGAAGACTATCTATTCTACGAGACCGCCGTTTTGTTGATGGCTTTCCTCCTCCTTGGCAGAACCCTTGAAGCGATGGCCAAGGGAAGGACAAGTGAGGCGATAAAGAAGCTGATAGGTCTTCAGGCTAAGACAGCAGTAGTTGTAAGAGATGGAGAAGAAATAGAGGTTTCCGTTGAAGATGTCAGGGCTGGAGACATTGTGATAGTTAAGCCTGGAGAGAAGATACCTGTGGATGGTGTTGTAATCGAGGGCGAAAGCTATGTCGATGAGTCCATGATTACTGGAGAGCCAATACCAAACCTTAAGAAGGTTGGAGACGAGGTAGTTGGGGCGACGATAAACAAAAACAGCGTTTTGAGAATAAAAGCAACGAGAGTTGGGAAGGATACGTTGTTAGCTCAGATAATAAAGCTGGTTGAGGAGGCCATGGGTAGCAAGCCACCCATTCAAAGACTGGCAGATAAAATCGTGACATATTTTATACCAGTCGTTCTGACGATAGCAGTTACATCATTTATCTACTGGTACTTTATAGCAAATGTGCCAGCAGTTTTCGCTTTCACCACACTGGTTGCAGTACTCGTTATAGCCTGTCCCTGTGCCTTTGGGCTTGCAACGCCCACAGCTTTGACTGTCGGAATGGGTAAAGGAGCCGAGCTTGGAATATTGATAAAGAATGGAGATGCTCTTGAAATAGCCAGGAAAGTTAATACTGTCATCTTCGATAAGACTGGGACACTCACAAAGGGTAAGCCGGAGGTTACAGACATCATAGCCTTTGATGGTGGCGAAGTAGAAGTTCTCAGAATCGCAGCTATAGCAGAGAAAAGAAGTGAACATCCGCTGGCTGAGGCAATAGTGAGGAAAGCAGAGAGTGAAGGAATCGGTGTTGATGATCCAGAAAAGTTCGAGGTTATCGCAGGTAAGGGTGTTGTTGCGTTGCTGAACAGTGACCGCATACTCGTTGGCAGCAGGAAGCTGATGGCCGATAACGGACTTGCTGTTGATGAAAGAATAGAAGAGGCTCTTCAGAGACTGGAGATGGAAGCAAAAACAGCGGTGCTTGTCGCTTCTAATAGCAAAATTATTGGGGTTGTTGGAATAGCAGACACTCTAAAAGAATCTGCCAAAGAAGCCATCAAGGAACTCCACACAATGGGTAAAAAGGTTGCTATGATAACTGGCGATAACAGAAGGACTGCTGAGGCAATAGCTAAGATGTTAAATATAGATACTGTGCTTGCCGAAGTTCTGCCGCACCAGAAGGCTGAGGAGGTTAAAAGACTTCAGGAAAAAGGAGTGGTCGTAGCTTTTGTGGGAGATGGCATAAACGATGCGCCAGCTCTCGCTCAGGCAGACTTAGGCATAGCCATTGGAAGTGGCACAGATATTGCCATTGAGAGCGGGGAAATAGTGTTGATAAAGGATGATATAAGGGACGTTGCTGCAGCAATTCAGCTAAGCGGCAAGACGCTCAGTAAAATAAAGCAGAATTTATTCTGGGCTATGATTTACAACACCTTGCTTATACCCGTTGCAGCAGGTCTGCTGTATCCCCTCTTTGGCATAATTTTCCGTCCTGAATGGGCTGGAGCTGCCATGGCTGTGAGCAGTGTGAGTGTTGTGACGAATTCACTACTGATGAAGAATTACGTGCCGCCGATAAAAAGAAAGAAAAAAACCAACTAACCTAAAATTTTTTATATGATATAAAATGTAGGAAACAGAGACCATGTTAAGGGTTTCGAATGTCATAATCGTCACAGCATTGCTTTTGAGTTTGCTGATTAATGCTGAAACATCTGATGCAATTTCAGTTGAATATACAACATATCCTGAAGCTATCAAGCCCGGAACTACTGGATACATCCAATTGAAAATGATGAATCTCGGAACTCAGCCCATCTACAATCTTTACCTATTTCAGGTTAAGGCTGACAGCCCGTTAAAGATATATAATAAATACAGAGATCTCGGTAGCCTATATCCCGAAACGGTGAAATCCATCATTCTGAAGTTCGAGGTTCCCGAAACTGCAAAGTCAGGCTTCTATGCGGTGGAGATTCTTTTGAGGGCCGAATATCACAACTACACCAGCAGTTTCAGGTTCGATGTTCCTATAGAGGTAAAGGAAGAGGGTTTCATCAGATTGAATGTTACGCCGACCACTATTGAATCAGATGAAATCTCAAGTATCACCATTGTAATCCAGAATGCTGGAAGCGATGTGAGGGATGTGCGCATCTTCTGGATCGGAGACGGAATCGTGCCGATTGGTGAATCTTCCAATCTGTTCATACCGTATCTGAAATCCGGTGAGACTAAGGAAGTTCAGCTCAAAGTTAAAGCTATCACTCTGGGAACTGCAATCCTGAGGTTTGAGTTTTCTTACTCTGACTTAGCGGGAAATCAGATGAGCGAAAGCTACGTCATTGGGCTGGAAGTGGAGAGCAGAGAAGAAGACTACCTCAGAACTGCCATACATCCAGAAATTCTCGAGACGGGTAAAGCTGGTAAACTCATCTTTGACATCTCAAACGAAGGTAACGAGGAGCTCAGGAATATCTTGCTGAGGTGGGAGAGCGAGATCTTACTTCCCACCTCATCTAACACTGAGTTTATAAACTCGATTGGAGTTGGAGAGAGCAGAACAATTTCTTTTGACGTTTTTGTTGACGAAAACGCAAAACCAGGATACTATCCGCTTGCAGTCAACCTGAAATACGATTCTTCGGGCAATACAGTTGCAGTAAACCGCACCTTTGGCATCAGGGTTGATGGTAATGTATCAATCGAGACTACCTTTTTCAGAGCAGATGTGGATAAGGTCTTCGTTTCAATCGCAAACACCGGGAACGCTCCGGCCGAGAATCTGGTGGTTTATGCCAGTTCTCCTTACGGGAGAGCTGAAGTCTTCATCGGAGACATGGAGCCGGGAGACGAGGAGATCATAGAGGTTGACCAGAGCGGAGTCGATTCATCAAAGCCTTACAACCTGAGTCTGAAACTTGTTTACAGAGATGTGTTCAATCAGAAGTTTGTAGAGGAGAATCAGATAGTTGTGCATCATCCCAAGCAGAGCTTTCCGGTGTTATGGCTTGCAGTTGGAGCTGTATTACTTGTAGCCCTATCAGCAGGAGTCTGGCTCTGGAGGAAGGGGTGAAATGGTATCCATAGCCCGAAAGAACCTCTTCCACGACAGAGTAAGGCTTGTGATAAGCGTCGGCGGTGTTGCCTTCGCAACCATGCTTATCATGACGCTGATTGGGGTATATTACGGCATATTTACAGAAAGCACAATGTATCTGATGAATACCAGAGCTGACCTCTGGGTTGGGCAGGAAGGAATACACGACACCTGGCACACTTACTCCCTCCTTCCAAGAGGGCAGGAGGATGAGATACTGCAGGTTGGCGGAGTTAAGGATGTGCACGAGTTCATAGGAAGGGCTGTAAGGGCCAAAATTTCCAAAGTAGAGGATAAAGAGGAGACTATTTTCATAATAGGCTTCGATACAAAAAGTGGTGTTGGTGGGCCATGGGAGATTGTCAAAGGAAAGAAGATTCCAAGGGACGGGCAGGTGATTGTGGATAGGGTCTTTGCCCTCAGAAACAACATAGACATCGGAGATAAAATTGAGGTTGGAGGAATGGAGCTTACCGTTGTGGGCATATCGAAGGATACCTTTGTACTCGTTTACTCCTATGTCTTCGTCACGAAGGAAGATGCAACAAAAATATTCGGGGCTGAGGACTTCCTGAACTACTATATGGTTGAGGTTGAGAATCCTTTCTTCGCGAAGAAAGTGGCGGATGACGTCAAAAACAGGCTGGAAAAGCTTGGTGTTAAAGTGGATGTTCTTACAAAAGAGGAATTCATAGACAACCACAAGGAGGTGATAGATGAGAGCTTCAGTGCTATACTGCTACCTCTCGTCTTCATAGGCTTTTTTATAGGCGTTACAGTTATAGGGCTTACGCTATACACAGCAACACTGGAGAAGATAAAAGAGTATGCCATTCTCAAAGCCATAGGAGCAAATGAGGGTTTTATGATAAAAATAGTTCTGGAACAGGCATTCACAATAGCAATGCTCGGATTCGTTGCCGGCACACTGCTATCTCTCTCGGCAGCAAACTGGGTTCCAAACATCGCTCCGGAGTTCTACGTGGAGATCAACGTGTGGAACATCGCCATATCTTTTGTGTCCATCGTGGCGATGAGCGTGGCAGCATCCCTCATCCCCATCAGAAAGCTGGAGAAGGTTGATCCCGCAACAGTTTTCCAAGCTTAGGTGGTTTAATGCTGATAGAGACAAGAAATGTAACGAAGATATATGGAGCAGGAAGAACAGCTGTAAAAGCAGTGGATAACGTTTCCTTTTCCGTTGATAATGGGGAGCTGGTGCTCCTCATGGGGCCGTCGGGCTCAGGAAAAACTACGCTGCTTACGCTGATCAGCGGTTTGCTGAAGCCCACATCGGGGAACATAAAGATCGATGGCATCGAAATAACCCGACTCAGCCAGAAGGAGCTTGCGAGGTTGAGGCTCGAGAAAATCGGATTCATCTTTCAGCACTTCAACCTCCTCACAGCTTTGACGGCCTTAGAAAACGTGATGGTTCCTTTAATAATTAAGGGTATGAGGGAAAGTGAGGCAAGAAAAAAGGCAGCATCTCTGCTTAAAGATTTCGGGCTGGAAGACAGAATGGATCACAAGCCGGAAGACCTTTCAGGAGGGGAGCAGCAGAGGGTTGCTGTTGCGAGGGCTGTAATAACAGATCCCAACATAATCATTGCAGACGAGCCCACTGCAAATCTCGATTCAGAAAAGGGAAGAGAAGTCATGAAACTAATTAGTAGCATGGTGAAAAGAGGAAAGGCAGCTATAATAGCCAGTCACGATCCAAGAGTAGAGAAGTTCGCCAACAGGATACTGTATATGGAGGATGGAAGACTGAAAGATGTTCGAGCGTAGAAGGATTCGTTCTTAGCAGGACATCGAGTTCAGTATTGAGATAAAAGATAGCTGGAGTTAAAATTAGCTTTTTTATTAGCTTTTTTACCATCTCCGACTTGCGATGGAGTTTCTGCACGAGCTTGGACACATCAGAGTCGCCCCTCATGCTTACTTATTATCCCCTCTATCCACTCCTACTCTGTCAGAAAACTTCTGGCATCGCTACTAACTACCACTTGAGTATGCTCTTATTTTGTTATGTATCGTTTGTAGATCTGATTTATTGAAGATTTCCTCTGTTTCTGCTATGAATCCTGTTGATTTCCTTTTATCCTCTCCCATTATCTATTTTATCGCTCTATCGTCGAGTTTCACAACAGGTAAAGTGGGAAATAATTTTGGGAAAAGACATGTAAATTTCATCCCAGAAAAACTTAAATTCAATGTGCCTGCGGAGATACTTTTAAATAACCTTCTGATGGACGTGTGGTTCACACGATTTAAAGCTTACAGGAAGTGATCTAAAATGGGTAGAATTAGAAGATTACAGAAAAGAAAAACAGATCCGAATCTTGTCAGGTTAATCGATGAATTGCTCGAGAACAGTTTCAAAAACGATGCAAAGGTATGGAGAGATATCGCTGAGATGCTTTCAAAACCTAAAAGGCTTCATGCAGAGGTGAATGTTTCAAAGATACAGAGATACGCCAGAGAAGATGAAGTTGTTGTTGTTCCAGGAAAGGTTCTTGGAGCGGGCAAAATAGAGAAATCGACCGTAGTTGCAGCCCTTGGTTTTTCTGATATTGCAAGAAGCAAAATTGAATCTGTCGGGGGTAAATGCATCGGAATAAGAGAGTTAATGCTGGAGAATCCGAAAGGTTCAAAAGTAAGGATAATTACCTGAGGTGAGATTATGGTTGTCAACGTGAAGAGGATAATTGAGACTTTAGGGGATGATTTTACAGTTATTAACGCTGAGGGGCACGTACTTGGAAGGTTGTCGAGCATAATTGCAAAAAGATTGATAAATGGGGAGAAAATCGTTATTGTAAATGCTGAAAAGGCTATTATTACAGGCGAAAGAAACATGATTTTCAGGAGGTATAAAGAAAAGTACATGAGAGGCAGCCAGGAGAAAGGGCCTTACTTCCCACGACATCCTGAGAGGATTTTTAAAAGAACTGTTAGAGGTATGATACCATGGAGAAACAGAAGAGGAAGGGATGCTTTCAGAAATCTGAAGGTTTTCATGGGCGTTCCAAAAGAGCTTGAAGGAAAAGGAGAGGTAGTGGAGGATGCTTTGCTTGAAAAAGTTTCCAAATCAGAAAAATATGTGACGGTTGGTGATGTTAGTAGGTTCCTTGGATACAGATTTGAGGTGGAAGCATGAAGATAATTTTAACAAGCGGTAAAAGAAAGAGTGCGGTTGCAAGAGCTACTATCAGACCGGGAAAAGGTAGAGTCAGGATAAATAAAATCCCTGTTGAGCTAATTGAACCGGAAATTGCCAGGATTATGATAATTGAGCCGTTAATCATGGCAAAAGGGCTCTCTGAGAAGGTTGATATTGATGTCAACACTAATGGTGGAGGCTTCATGAGTCAGGCAGAGGCTGCAAGAACTGCCATCGCAAGAGCCCTCATTGAGTGGAGTGGTGATGAGGAGCTGAAAAGGATCTACCTCAATTACGATAGAACCCTGCTCGTTAATGATATAAGAAGGAAAGAACCAAAGAAGCAGATGGGAAGAGGAGCAAGGAAAAGAAGACAGACTTCCTACAGGTAAAAAATTAACAAGGTGTATTTATGTTCCCTGTCAGATGTTTTACATGCGGAAATGTGATTGCTCACCTCTGGGAAGATTACGTGGATAAACTCAAAGAAGGAAGAACTCAGAAAGAGGCCCTTGATGAGCTCGGACTGGAGAGATACTGCTGTAGAAGAATGTTTCTCACATATAAGTCTGTAATTAAAGAGCTGGCGAGCTTTAAGGGGGCCGTGGGGTAGCCTGGTTATCCTGCGGCGTTCGGGACGCCGTTACCCGAGTTCAAATCTCGGCGGCCCCACTCATTTAAAGGGGTGATTGTTACGGCATCAAAATCAAAAAAAGTGAAATTTCCATTTGAATATACCCGGTTTGAACGGGCAAGAATTATTGGAGCAAGAGCGTTGCAGATTGCCATGGGCGCTCCTGTTCTCATCGAAACTGATAAAACAGACCCTCTGGAAATTGCAAGAGAAGAGTTCAGTAGGGGGGCAATACCCATCACCGTAAAAAGGAAAAGAAATAATTTTGTATGGCTTGATAAAAATGATTTGTTCTGAGGTGTTTTGAAGTTGCTGAGAGGTATCTTAAATCTGCGAGGTGTCTTAAATGATTGTTGAAGATCTCCTTTATCGAGTCGTTTTCGATAGCAGGGGGAGCAAAACCGTTGAATGTGAGGTTTTTTCAGGTGATTTTTACGCCTCATCAAGTGCACCTGCCGGAGCATCAACCGGAAGTGAAGAGGCGATTGCAAAAGATCCAGCTTTCCTGAATGAGATTCAAGAGAAGGTTTCAAGAGCACTTGTTGGAATGAGCGTATTCGACCAGGTTTCCATAGATAGAACGCTCAGAGAAATTGATGGGACAGAGAACTTCTCGGAAATTGGTGGAAATTTTGCAATAACCGCGAGCATAGCCTGTGCAAAACTCGCAAGTCAGATCGTTGGGCTTCACTTATATCAGTATATTGGAGGTGCCTTTGCTAAAGAACTTCCATACCCACTTGGCAATGTTATAGGTGGTGGTGCCCACGCTGAGGGTTCTACAAACATTCAGGAATTTCTCATAATTCCAGTCGGGGCAGAAAACTTTCTTGATGCACAAACAGCCAACACAACAGTTCATAAAAAAATAAAGGAAGAATTTAAAAGACAGGGTATCTTTGCCGCTAAAGGAGATGAGGGTGCATGGGCAGCCCAAATACCTGATGAGAAGGCCTTTGAGATTATTAAATCTGCAATAGATAAGGTTGAAGATGAACTTGGGATAAAAATAAGAATGGGTATAGATGTCGCAGCCACGGAGCTATGGGATGGAGAAAAGTACGTTTACAGGGACAGAGAGTTGACGACAGATGGTCAGATAGCTTACATGGGAGAGCTTGCAGATAGATACAATCTGCTGTACATTGAGGACCCACTTCACGAGAACGATTTTGAGGGTCTTGCCGAGCTCACAAGATCTGTCAAATGCATGGTTTGTGGAGACGATATTTTCGTAACAAACATCAACAGAATAAAGAAGGGGCTTGAAGTTGATGCGGCGAATACAGTTTTAATAAAGCCAAACCAGATAGGAACCCTTACTGATACTTTTAAAGCCGTTAAATTGGCAAAGGATAGTGGATATGAAGTCGTTGTATCCCACAGGAGTGGTGAGACCGAAGACGATGCGATTGCCCACCTCAGTGTTGCCTTCAACGCAACATTAATAAAGACTGGAGTTGTGGGAGGCGAAAGAATAGCAAAGCTCAATGAGCTGATTAGGATCGAGAGCGAGATAGATTCGCCTTCGATGGTAAAAATAAGAAGACTGTAGGTGATTCATTATGATTAAAGGGGAGGAAAATAGGGAAAGCATGATTAGAGAGGATGAAACTTATGAGTATCTCATTCCAACGGATGAGTACCTTGCAGCAGGAGTGCACATCGGTACACAGGTGAAAAGTGGAGACATGAGGAGATTTATTTACAAGGTCAGACCTGATGGACTTTACGTGCTCGACATCAGACAGCTTGACGAAAGATTAAAGGCAGCCGGTAAATTTCTTGCTAAATACGACCCATCAAAAATAATCGTGGTTTCCGCAAGACAGTATGGACAGAAACCTGCAAAGATGTTCGCAAAAATAATCGGAGCTGAAGCAATTACAGGGAGATTTGTGCCAGGAACGCTGACAAACCCTGTGCTGAGCGAATATAGAGAGCCAGACGTTATTGTCGTGACCGACCCGGCTATCGATGCTCAGGCTGTGAAAGAGGCAACAGATGTCAGCATTCCAGTTGTTGCACTGTGCGATTCAAACAACCAAGCAGAGAATGTCGATCTCGTGATCCCAACTAACAACAAAGGCAGAAAAGCCCTTGCAATTGTGTACTGGATTCTTACAAGAGAAGTGCTCAGAAACAAAGGCATAACTGAGTTTCCCTACAAGGTCGAAGATTTCGAAGCTGAGCTGTAAGCACTACCCACTCTCAATTTTTAAAGATTGAAGTGGTTTTAATTTATTTTAGTTTTAAGTGAAATTAGTTTTTTACTATGCAAGATCGTCTGCCACCTTAATTTATTTAATCTGCTCAATTAAAAATCCCTAGCTGTCAGCATTATTTTTCACTCACTTACTCTCCACAATTCTATGCAATTCTCCAGAATGAGCCAGAACATCTGCACCAAAAGCGACATATATTTTCCGATCAATTAAGATTTATGGTAACAAATCCTACAGGAATTTCTAAAGCTCAGATGGATTATCTTTTTGAAGATGTTGTTATTACAGAAGCCAGCTCACCGGAATTCATTCTTAATGGAGAAAAGGTTGATATTTGGGATTCCAATCTCAGACAATACCATTCCACCAGCATAATCGACTACATAAAAGAGAAACTGCTTGATTATGAAAGACGGGGAATCGATCCTTTCCCTGAAATAATAGGAAAAGAATCTGAAAAGGAGATGCTCAAGAATGCACTTCTAAGCGGTTCAAACATCCTGTTTAAGGGAAGAAAGGGTTACGGAAAAACTACCTTTTCAAAGAGCATCGCCAAACTTCTTCCGGAGAGACTTTTAGCCGTTAAGGGGTGTAAGATCAATGATGACCCTGCACATCCAGTTTGTTTCTCATGTAAAAGAGCCCTTCTGGAGGATAAGAGGGTAGAACTTGAGTGGGTTCCTAAGAAATGGGTAAGGGTTTCAGGTGACCCTATGATGACCACCAGACAGCTTATCGGCGGGTTGAGCATACAGAAAATCAGAGAGGGGTTTGACATTGATTCTCCTGAAGTTTTCACCCCTGGAAGA
>Ga0180932_1098_pt1 | contig 48758 bp, 52 predicted proteins | sample Deesub1362A_J573_FD_124189 | JGI IMG/M metagenome (GOLD analysis project Ga0180932, IMG submission 124189) | Archaeoglobus sp. JdFR-24
AACATGGAGGCTTTAGCCATGTTGGAGGAAAGAATTATTGAAGAATTGGCTGGAGAATTAGTTAAAGCAGAGAATGAGCGAATACCTATTCAACCGATAACGGAAATGTATCCAGAAATAACTACTGATGATGCGTACAAAATTCAGCTTAAAGTAATAAAAATTAAGGAGGAGAGGGGCGAAAAAGTTGTGGGCAAAAAAATAGGCTTAACCAGCAAACAAATGCAGGAGTTACTGGGCGTATATGAGCCAGATTATGGTCACATAATGGACGTGATGATGTGCTTTGAGGAAGATTCTATTGATACATCTCAGTTAATACAACCTAAAGTTGAAGCAGAAATTGCTTTCATACTTAACGAGAGTCTAGAAGGTCCTGGTGTTACAGTAGCAAAAGTATTGAAGGCTACAAAAGGAGTGATTCCTGCGATAGAAGTAATTGATAGCAGAATTAAGGACTGGAAGATCAAAATACAGGATACGGTTGCAGATAATGCCTCAATTGGACGAGTTGTTCTTGGAGGCAGAATTACACCCGTTGAAAATTTGGATTTGAGATTGGTGGGGATGGTGTTTAAGAAGAACGGTAAAATAATCTCAACAAGTGCAGGAGCAGCAGTTCTTGGGAATCCAGCTCAAGCTGTCGCATGGCTGGCAAATAAACTGGCAGACTATGGTGTTAAGCTAGAAGCGGGTGAAATAATTCTCTCAGGCTCACTAATTCCTGCAGTGGATGTAAAGCCTGGCGACTACGTAGAGGCTGAATTTAACGGGTTGGGTTTGGTCTCAACATATTTTGCGTGAGAATGCTGGGGGAGGTGCTAAATTAGTATTAATAGATGAGTGGCTAAATATTGCTTGGATATCTGTAGCTGGTTTTGTAAAAGGGACACAAAAATATGGTTTTCAAGAGCTTCTTAGACTTCTGGTGATGAAGAGTATTATTTCTCAATATCGTTTTTTACTCCTTGCAATCAGATACGCAAATACTATACCCCCAAAGCCGTTGTCAATGTCCACTACCGCAACATCCGAAGAACAGCTCTGCAATATGGCAAATAAAAGTTGCTAACCCACCAAGATTTGTTCCATAGCCAACAGATGTTGGAACCGCTATTAAAGGAGCATTCACGAGTGCAACGACTGATGGCAGAGCACCTTCCATTCCAGCTATAACGATTACAGTTGAGTGCAGTCAAATATCAGAGATGCTTGAAAAACTGGAAGAATTGCTATTATGAAATTTATCACCATATGATTGCGCATGTAGGCAATCGAAGAAGCAAGAAGTATTTTTGATTTTAATGATATCTCTTTCCTCCCTTGGATTATTGATCAGGTATCCTTAGCGTCCTTATCTTCAATCCAAGAGGTTGCGTAGCGTCGATTCCGCCTCTGTCTGAGGTATTATTTTGAGATGTTGGATCCAGTCCAGCTTTCGGGCACTGTGGGACTACAATCATATCTTTAGCGAGTTGGACTCGCGTCGCTATTGCCCACATCACATGGCTGTCGTTGAATATGTCAATGTCTTCATCCACGACAATCACGTGTTTTATGACAGGATAGGCGCTTAGAGCAGCTAAAATAGCATTCCTGCCATCATTGTCATTTGATTTTTTGATTTGCACATAGCAGTGAAATCTACTGCAACCTGATACAGGTAAATGAACGTTTTTCACTCCCGGAACAATCATCTTAACCGCATCAAAGATTCTTCCCTCTACAGGTATCCCTCCAAGTATCAGATGATCGTTGTGTCCTGGAAACACATCCATATAATAGGCATCCCTCCGCATATTTATTGCAGTGATTTCAATGACGTATCCATCTCGCACCTTGGGACCATAATATTTCGGATATTCTCCGAATTCTCCTTCTTCCTCTCTGACTCCTGCTAAAATCCTGCCTTCCAAAACTATTTCTGCATCGGCCGGGATAAGAAAATCCTTTCCAAGAGTTTCTGAAGTTGTAAGTCTCAATGGAGTTTCTATTACCCCGCCAATAATCTCGTATTCATTCATGTTAATTTCCTGAATTGTCTGTGCACCAAAATAAAATCTAGGATGGTGACCAATAACAATGGCAACTGGCATGTCATTGCCTTTACGTTCATAATCTCGGAAGTAGAGATCTGTATGTCTTCCAGGAACTAAAAATAACCCGAGCTTATTAGGCCTCTTGTACTGGTTCCTCAAAATAGCGGCATTATAGCCATATTCCGGATGTTTGACTATGTGAATTCCAGCAGTGATGTACGGGCCAGCATCCTTCTCGTGGTGCTTTAATATTGGAAAGTCCCGTAGATCGACTTTTTTACCTTTTACAACAACTTCTTTAACAGGTGCATTTTTAGGCTCTACAAATACTGGTTTTTTCGGGTTATTTTCGAGCCGAGCGTATTTTTTCGCCACATCTTCTATTGTTGTGTTGAAAATCCGGGCACAGCGTTCTCGTGTAGCGAAGATATTGACTACCAGAGGATGCCTGCTAATCTTACCTTTCAAATTTCTTATTTTTTTGAATATGACTACTGGATACTCATTACGTTTCTCCAGTCTCCAAAGATAACTTGTTGCTTCAAGATCCCAGTCCACTTCATCATCTATGATCAAAACATCTTCGTTGCCCTCAATTTCCTTTATAAAATCCCGCAAACTATTCAACCATGATCCCTCCATTTCTTAATTCGATCATTTTGAGTTAACATCCCTGTTTAAGTCCAATTCTTCGAGTTTCTCTTGAGAGGGGATGCCCATCTCTGTCCATCCTCTTTTCTGATAATACTCACTTAACAAATAACCAATATGTGGAAGGTGGCCTCCAGCTCCGCCAGCTTTACGGTGGGTTAAAAATCGTGGATGTAGGATGTCGTCTTTCCTGCTTATTCCTTCACGAACATTGAACATTCTCTTAAGATTGAATATACGTTCTCCAGTCATCATGAATGTTTTAATGTCGAAATTTAGCCCCGTAACATAATTTAGCCATTCAGTAAGTATTGCCGGACCAATACCACCAATCATTAAAAATTTGCAAAGTAAGAGAGAATCAAACATGCACATCAGATTCTGCATCTTAATAACCAGATCAGCTTTACCATCAACTGCAAACCTGTCTAGGGGTTTAGAATTACCAAGCTCACTTATAGATAAGTTCCTTTCAAGAGGATGCGAGAACGCCTGAAGATGGCAAGGTCCACGGTTACCTGTGGCATAACCAATAGCCAAACTTACATATGCCCTTGGATCGTGCATTGTGGGTTCAAGACCCTTTACATGGACTGCAAACTCCTCTGAAAGTGGGCCTAATTTCTGACTGGCTCTACGCACACCATCTCCAAGTATTTTTCCAAGACCCCTTCTTCTACAGATGTTATCTATGAGTCTCAATACTGCATCTGAATCTCCCCACCGAATTTTTTCCTCAATTAATCCTTTTTCTGAAGCTTCCATGGCAAATGCAACCACCGATCCTGTGGAGACTGTATCAAGACCATATCTGTCACACAACTCATTGGCTTTTACTACAGCTTTTAGATCATGAACGAGGCAGAGACTCCCCAATGCAGCCAGCGTTTCGTATTCCGGACCTTTACCATAAACTTTCCCATATTTATTTAGGTCTAGCTGAATTTTCCTGCCACAAGCTATTGGACATCTATAACAACTATATCTCCCTATTACCATTTTCTTTAGTTGCTCACCTGATATCTTTTCTGCTTTCTCCCATTTCCCCTCCAACCAGTTTTTGATTGGAAGGTCCCCCAAATATTCACATATCTCAACTAATCCAGCAGTGCCGTACTCAGATAAACCAATTGTTCTCTCTTTTAAGTCATCCAGTATTGCATTAATAGAATTCCGTAATTCTTCTTCATTTGCGATAAATACCTCACTGTCCCCTTTGACAGCAATAGCCTTAAGCCTTTTTGATCCCATAACTGCACCCAACCCACATCTTGCAGCTGCTCGTGACTTCCTTCCTTCATGCATTATAGACGAAATTAGAACCATGTTTTCTCCAGCTGGCCCAATGCACGATACTTTGGCTTTCTTGTCAGTTTCCTTACATACTTCCTCGTCAGTTTTATAGGTGTCAAGCCCCCATAAATGAGATGCATCCCTTATCTCTATATCTTCGCCATGAACCCAGAGGTAAGTCGCCCTTTTAGCCTTCCCTTTGATAACTATCCCCAAAAAACCTGCCCTTCGCAACTCACTACCCCACGAGCCCCCTGCAATACTCTCACCCAATATGCCAGTTAAGGGCGACTTAGACATCACAGCATGTTTACCGCTTGCTGGAACGATGGTGCCAGTCAATGGCCCGGCCATAAAGATGAGCGGATTTTCAGGAGAAAATGGATGAACGTATTCGTCTATCTCTTCCCAGAGTATCTTAGTTCCAATACCAACTCCTCCAATAAATCTTACGATAGTATCATAACTGATTTTCTCAATTTGCACCTTACGCTTCGTCAAATCCACTCTGAGAATCTTTAGTATACATTCCATCTCTAGTCCCCCTATTGTAAAACAAAAAATAGCTAAGGAGAGACCACTGCTTTAACCACTTTTCTGCGCTCGACTGCCTTTAAAGCCTCCTCTGTATCCTCAAGCCTGAATTTCCTAGTTATGAGTTTCTCAAGTGGATATTCCAAAGTTTCGATAAACTTTAGCGCTTTATATGTATGGCGTGGGGTGAAACCCTTTGATCCAATCACTTTTATTTGCTTGCCTGTAATTAGATATGGATTGATGAGTGTAGGCCCTCTATCAACATATTGTCCTATTACCAAATACCTCCCGGCATCCCTTACCATCTGAAGCCCTTCTTGGACAGCAGTTAAGGCTCCTGACGCCTCAATTACCAAATCCGCACCGCGTCCATTTGTCAGTTCCAAAACTCTATTGACTCGATCTTTTTCATCCTTATGAACATTCATGTCTACTAGATGGTCAGCTCCCATATCTTTTGCTATCTTAAGTCTCTTTTCGACACCGTCAATAACTATTACCTGGAATGCATAACTGGATTTAGCAAGCAGGAGTGCCGCCAATCCTACAGGACCAGCGCCTTGAATAACTACACTTTCACCAATTCCGATATTACCAGCTCGTTCAATACCATGTACAACTGTCGGAAGGCCACAACCCAAAGTGACAACCCTTTCAATGGGTACCCCCTCTGGAATTTTAAATACAGCCGTACCTTCACTCAGATACGCATATTCGGCAAAACCACCCCTAAAATGGGGCGGCTCTTCAGACGACCAGGCAATCCCGTAAACTTTCCTATTTATACAACTAGTGGTTTCCTGTTCTATTTTACAGTAATAGCACTTTCCGCAAGGGTAGCTTGGAGTCCATGTGACTAGATCACCTTCGGACAGTTTGTTTCCTGCGGTGTCTGTTTCTACTCGCTCCCCCATTTCCACTATTCGCCCTATATTTTCATGCCCCATAATCATGGGAGTTGTTGTTTTTTCACTGTGCCAGAGGTGAACGTCAGTTCCACAAACGCCCGCCAGTTCAATTTTTACGAGTATATCTCCATCTCCTACCTTTAGAATAGCATACTCTCTGATTTCTATCCTGTCCCTCTCTACTAATACTGCTGCTTTGCCCTTTTTTAGCAAGTTTCTCATCCCCCACATTGCCTTTTTAGTCTACACTATTCTGTTTGAGTTCGAAAAATAAAATTTGAAATAAAATACAAGGGTTACCAGCCAATCTCTTTCACTGCCTTCACAGTTTCTTCAGAGGGGCGAGCATCTTGGGTTAATAAGCTAACCACGCATAGTAAAATTATATCAACAACAAAACCCCAGAAACCAAAGTAAATTCCACCCGCATTTTTGAGTGGTCCTACGCTTGTAATGAACATTGCAGATGTGCCGCCAAGTATTCCAGCTATTACACCAGTTCTTGTTACCCATTTCTGAGCTGTCAACGCGCATATTATTGCAGGTAATAATATCAGACCGAAAGAAGCAGCATATCCACCAATCCATGCTAAATATCCAGGTGCAGCGAATGCTAAAGTTAACCCTAAAGCCATTGAGATTACGACAGTAGCTCTACTGACCTTTACAAGCATCTTTTCATTTAATTTTATTCCTGATTTCTCGAGGAAATCTCTTACAATCACAAGGCTTAGTGCATGAACTTGGCTATCAACTGTAGACAACATGGCCGAGAGAGCTCCAGCCAATATCAAACCATAGACCCATGGATTCAAGACTTCTTGCAGTTTTATTATAAATAGTTTATCTGCTATTGCTTCCTGTCCTGGAAAAGCTAGGCTCAACGAAAGTGCAACACCCACCATTATCATTCCAGTAATTATATTATTTGTGAGGAGTAAAACTGGCCAGAATCTAGCAGTAGTTTCATCCTTTGGTGTATAATTTCTAAGCCACATATGTGCGTGAGCTGCCCATCCAAATCCGACTGGTATTCCCCATGTTATAATCCATAGCCAATCCCAGCCCTTGTATCCACTAACTATAACCTTCTGAGGTATCTGTTGAGCGGCTGTAGAGAAAACATTGAATATGCCCCCTCCAAATTTCCATATAATTAGTGCTCCTCCAAACCATAAACCAAAGAATAACAATGCTCCTTGGATTGCGTCAGTATATGCTACGGAGCGGATACCACCTATCCATGTATAAATCATGACGAGTATATATATTGCCACAGCCCCGACCCAAAACGGTATCGAACCACCACTCGCAATCTGGAATAAATATCCAGCTGCAGTTACTTGAAGCTGGAGATATGGAATCAATGCCAAGAATAAAAGTCCAGCAACAATATATGTCAGTAATCTATTTTGCCCATAATAATGAACTAAAAGGTCTGTGGGCGTCATGTGTCCGTATTTTTTGCCGAGTCGCCATATCTTTACGGAGAAAAGTACAAAAAAGGCACTCGTGGTGAGCATATACAAGATATAATGCGCATGGAATGCCATGAAACCAAATATATACATGAACGAGACGAATCCCATGTATTGTAGTGCACTAAGTTGTGTAGCATGAGCTGTAAAGTAATTTATTAGTAAGTTAAAAGACCTTCCAGCAGTCCCCCACTCCTCTAACGAAGTAATTTTTCGTTTCCATCCTACAACTACTCCTACACTAAATAGTACTATAAGATATATTACCAATATATAGAAGTATATTGGTAAATTCATAACCTCACCTCCTTCATAACCTCACCTCTGACTTCTTTTGGTGGAGAATGCCCATTCATATAATAAGCATAGATCACTGTAATTGCTACTGTTAGTGGAGGATAGATGAGGTATGTAACAAATACGTACTGTGGTACACCAAAGATCGGAGTTACGTTATTAAACCACATAGGGATGGCAGTGTATCCAAACAAAATCAGAAGCACTATTGCTAGCGCGTATAGCTTGGCTGCAATTTCTGTCTTCTCTTTTTTTGACTTATGGGTAATACTCCCTTCTTTATCAGCCATATTCTCATACTCACCCATTTAAGCACACCCCCTCTTTCTCAAGAGTTTAACATTTAAAATATTTAAAGTTTACTATTTTAAAATCATGTTCCTAATAGTGAAACCAAAATAAGTTTATATTCCTATCAAAATTCTTCTATTATTATATATCATTTCTAATTTCTATCTACTACTCCATATTCTTCATTTAGATTTTATTATAACTATAGCTCCTATCATCCCATAAGCTAATACACATTATACACCATCAAAACCAGTATTATCTTAACAGCCAATCTATATCTGCGCACAGCCCTTACAAACCTCAATCCAAAATTCTCCAACATAGAAAACAGAATTTCCATCTTTTTTATTCTTGAAAGATTTCCGTAGTATTTTTCTTCTTCGCTCTATATCGTGCTAATCCCCTTTAACTGCGATAAAATCTACTTCCCTCTTCCTTAATTCCTCCTCAACTTTTTTGCTCACATACTCACATATCATCTGCTATAACCGTATTATCCTTCAGCCTTTCAGCAAGTCGTCCATGTTTTTCTTAATAGCAGTTAAATCGTGCTCGTTTGCTGAATTGACGTAGAATAAGGTGAGAAACTACCATTAGTTATGCACGTAATCTTGTATCCACAGTAGAATCTTTTTTAGAAAGATTGTAACCTAATAATTCCTCCTTTCCTATAATTTTAGATTTTCCTTGCTTCTTGTGCCTGTCCAATCTGACGAGTTCTTTTGTTTCGATGAGCTTTGCATCGACTATTCTTTAATTGCCTTTCACTAACTCCAGAGAAATAAAGTCAAGAACCTTGTAGAGCTGTTCTCCATACTTGTTAAGCCTTTCCATGAGCTTGTTGTATCTGATTTTAGAAATAACTGCAGATCTTCGATGAAGTGTATGTAAACGTGATTTATTATTCCGTTAAAATGAAGATGAGCAAGAACTACAAGAATAACGAGATCATACAGAGATATTTTTCCTTATTAGCCTTAGATAGATAATATTTGTCAATTATTGACTTTATCAATTTTTTATAGTGTTAGCCTTTTGACATTTATCTATAATATCTATAATTTTTCTGAATTAAACTTAATTTATATTATTTTAGACGTTTCATTATAAGAAACTAATAAGATAAATAGTAAACCTTAAATATAAGTATATAAGAAACTAAAAACATGGATGAAGAAATGAGCCCAATAGAACGTGTAATGGCTGCAGTACACCATGAAGAGTCTGATAGAATTCCAGTCTTTCCTTTAGCTTGGGATGCTGCTGCAAGACACATAGGTGTCTCTTTTGAAGAATATGCAAAAAAACCAAAAATTATGGCTAAAGGGCAAATAGAATTTCAGAAATATTATGGCTTTGACGCTGTAAGTGTTGGAACAGATGTCTATTACTTGGCTGAAGGGTTTGGATCTAAAATCAAGTTTCAAGAAAATGCAGTCACGCTTGAAAAGCCTGCTTTATCCAAGTTAGAGGATATAGAAACCTTGGAGATTCCTGATCCACAATCAGATGGGCGTATGCCTATAGTGTTGGAATGTATAGAAATACTAAGAGATGAGCTACCAGACGTGCCTATTATTGCAATAGGTGGTCAAGCTACTTGGGCATGTGCATTACAGATTGTTGGATTTGATAAATTCATCCTTGAGGCTGCAAAGGTTGTAAAAGGACATTCAGATGCACAACCTGAATTAGTGCACAAAGTCTTAGAGATAACTACAAAGGCATACATCAAATGGCAAAAAGCTCAGATAGATGCAGGAGTCCATATAGCTAGACTAGCAGATTCTTCTGCATCACTTAATGTGGTTTCTCCTGAAATATACAAAGAATTAATTCACCCATATCACAAAAAGATAGTGGATGAACTCCGAAATTACGCTCCTGATATACATATAGCCAAGCATACATGTGGAGACAACATGAAAGTAATTGAGTTATGGGCCAAAGAGGGTGTCAATTGGGCAGATATAGATTATCAAATGGATATTGGAATAGTAAAGGAGAAAATAGGGACCAGAGTTTGTGTATACGGTAATCTAGACCCTGTTGGAGTTATGTTGGAGGGATCACCAGAATTCGTGATGAGAAAAGCTAGGGAATGTATAAGAAAGGCAGGTATGGGTGGTGGATTTATTCTCGGCACAGGTTGTGTAATCCCATACACTACGCCTCCAGAAAACCTTAAAGCCATGGTTGATGCTGCTAGAAAATTTGGTACGTACTCAAAGTGAGTAATTATGGAGGTGGGTGATTATGGATAAAGAACAAGCTATTCTAAAAGAGTTAGAGAAATGCATAGTAGAATATGACGCAAGTAAGATTCGAGAAATTACTAAAAAAGCAATAGAATTGGGTATTCCACCATCAAAAATAATTCAAGAAGGGTTAGCAAAAGGTTTAGATGAAGTTGGTGAAAAATATGAAGTTGGTGAAGCATTTCTTCCTGATCTCATACTAGCAGGAGAGACTATGAAAGCTGCAATGGAATTACTTGAACAGCATCTTGAAGCTGAAATGGCCGAATATGATGTTAAAAAGAGGCCCAAAGTTGTCATAGGGACGGTTAAGGGGGATATTCACGATATCGGAAAGAATATAGTCATTGCTCTTCTGAAAGGTGGTAGGTTTGAAGTTATAGACCTAGGTGTTGATGTAGATAACGAAAAATTCGTTTCAAAAGTAAGGGAACTTAAACCTAGAGTTCTTGGAATGAGCGCACTAATGACTACTACTAGAATAAAAATGGGAGAAGTAATTAAAATATTGGAAAAAGAGGGGCTTAGGGATGATTTGATTATTGCAGTAGGCGGAGCAGCAGTTACTGAGGAATTTGCAAAAAAGATAAGAGCTGACATAGGTGGTTTAAACGCTGTTGAAGCTGTCAAGGAAATTAAAAGAATGGTTGGTTTATCTTTGGGAGGTAATTGAATGTTCAGGAATTCGAAGAATAGAGTAAAAATCATAGATATAGATAGTGTAAAAGCTGGCGGTAAAATTGGTACATATCCACCTATTATGATTGGTAGTGTGTTTTATAAGGGTCACAATGTTGTTAAAGATTCTAGTTTGGGTATATTTGATAGAGATATCTTGGAAAACCAAATTGAGGTGATAAAAAATATTTCAGAGAGAACCAATTTGCCAACAATTCTTGATGTAGTTTGTACAACAAAACAATCTGTGGATAATTATCTCAACTATATACTAGATAATTGGAATGGGCCAATTGCTGTAGACCCGCTCAACGAAGAGTCATTAATAAGATGTGTTGAATACTGTGACGAACAAGGATTATTGAAGAAAATTATAATAAACTCAATTACCCCGGATACAAAAAAAGAGATTCTTGAAATTATTAGGGGGAGTGGAATTAAGAGTGCAATCGTTCTTACCACAGGTACGCGCGCGTTAATTTCGGTAAAAGGTAGAATATCTGTAGCTAGAGAATTGATATCGGTTGCCCAGAATGTTGGAATAGAGAATATATTGATAGATACTGCAGTTACAGATGTGGGAAACCTCACTATGGCTTGTATTGCAGGACACCTGATTAGGAATGAACTCGGATATCCTGTTGGATGTGGTGCTCATAATGTGCTTGAGACTTCGAAGAGATACATTAGCAAGTTTAGTAGATCACATTCGTTGATTACTGGCCTTATTTGTTCATATCCAATAATTTTCGGCGGAGACTTTGTACTGTACGGCCCCATTAACGGACATCATGTTGAGGAAGTTTATGAGTTAAATAGCTTTATATACGACTGTTATCAAGTTCTAAGAAAGTATGAAAAATACGAACGAATTTTATAATCTTTCTCTCAAAAGAGATAAATTACTATTAGTTTCATGTAGCGCAATCTCGAAATACTTAAAAAAGATTCTTAAAGAAATAATACCAAATTATAAAGAAGCAATTGATATTTTAATACTTTCACATAATTATCATATAGCTCCCGAAAAATTAACTATATGTCTGGAAAATATTATTATAAAAAATAAATCCTCCTATGATAAAATTTTCTTATGTTATGGTGAATGCGTTCCCAAAATCAATGAATTGTCCAAGAAATATGGTATAAAAAGGCTGAATTATGCACATTGCTTTGAAATGTATCTTGGTAAGGAGAAGTTCCGGAGTCTTGTAGATGAGGAGCCTGGTACTTTTTTTGTAACTCTTGAAATTGTGAAAAATTTTGATAGCATAATTAAAAGTCTTGGTATAGATAGACATCAAAATTTGAAAGAAATATTTTTTAAAAATTATAGAAGAATTGCATATATTGATACTGGTGAAACTAATTACAAAAAAGACATTAAAAGAATATCAAATTATTTAGGCCTACCCTATATTGTCGTAAAGGCCGATAAAACTGCAATCCTTAAACCGCTAAAAAAGATATTAGATGGTTACTTAGTTGATGGGAATGAATCGCAACAACAAAATGAGTGCAAAGGAACTGAAAAATCTAGAGGGTGATCGTTATTGAAGGTAAAACTCACAGTAATCTTTGAACCATATGGCTTAAAGGTAATAGGGGAGAAAGGAAAAAGCATTTTACAGATTGCTAAGTCTAATGGTATCCAAATTAGATCTGAATGTGGTGGTTATGGACTTTGTGGTAAATGCAAAGTTATTTTAAAACATAAGTTCGGCTCTGCTAACGAGGTTACAGATGTAGAAAAAGAAAAACTTAAACATAGTGAGATAAAGACAGGCTATAGGTTGGCGTGTCAATGCTTCTTGGACGATTATGCTATTGTTTACATTCCAAATGAGAGTAGAACCCTGAAAAGAAAAATTCTGTCTGATGGATCTCTTAGAAATGTTGAAATTTTTCCAATCGTTGAAAAATTTTGTATATCGCTATCTGAATTGTCTTTATCTGATCTAAAACCTGATTTTGAGCGCATAGAAGACGTTCTCTCTAAAACATATGGGTTAAAAAATCTAAAAATCCCTATAGAATTGTTGACGATTCTACCGATAAAACTCAGAGAATTTAGAGGGGAAATGACCATCGGTATATGGAACAAGCAAAGAATTGTTTCTATCGAACCTAAAGACTCTTCAAATGATGTTTATGGAGTTGCAGTCGACATAGGTACTTCGAAAATCGTCTGTTATCTAGTAAATCTTACGAACGGTGAAATAGCTTCAATACATTCAAGTGAGAATCCTCAAATAATTCATGGGGAAGATGTCGTTTCTAGAATCACATATTCAATGAAAAGTTTCAAAAATGTTAAGGATCTTCAAATGATTACAATCGGGGCCATAAATGAATTAATTTCCAAAAGTTGTCAAGAAAAAAACATTAAACAAGAGAATGTATACGAAGTTGTTGTAATTGGCAACACAGTCATGCATCACTTATTCATTGGAATACCACCTAAGTATTTAGCAGAGTTTCCGTATATTCCGACCATAAGGAGACAGATCGATGTAAAAGCAAAAGAATTAGGTATAAATATAAACCCATTAGGAAATATTCACATCTTCCCAGTAATTTCAGGTTTTGTTGGAGCTGATGCTGTAAGCGTTATTCTTGCGACTGGTATCTACGAATCGTCAGAAACAATTCTAGCATTGGATATAGGAACTAATACTGAGATTATTTTAGGAAATAAAGATTGGATTATCGCAACCTCTTGTGCTTCAGGTCCTGCTTTTGAGGGTGCACATATAAAACATGGGATGAAAGCTGTTGAGGGTGCAATAGAAAGAGTCAAGATCGATCCAGAAACGTTTGAAGTTGAATATAAAACAATAGATAATATAAAGCCAATTGGAATTTGTGGGTCAGCAATAAATGACATTATTGCTGACATGCTGAAATGTGGTATTATTGACAATAGAGGGCAATTCATCAATTTAGATGTGTCAAGATTTAAAGATGTGAATGGTCAAAAAGAGTTTGTTATTGCTTATGCAAACGAGACAGCAATAGGAACAGATATTACGATTTCTAGAAGAGACATAGAGGAGATACAGCTAGCAAAAAGTGCAATTTATGCAGGCATTTCAATTATTATGAAAACAAAAAATTTAACGATCGATGATATAGATGCTGTGTATATTGCTGGTGCATTTGGGAATTCTCTCAATCCTGAGAACGCTATTATTGTTGGACTGATTCCAGATATAGAACTATCAAAAATAAAGTTTGTTGGTAACGCTGCTGGTTTAGGTGCTGTGAGGGCACTAATATCAAAGAAGGAAAGACAAAGAGTTGAAGAAATATTAAAACGTGTGGAATGTGTAGAACTTTCGACAAATCCAGATTTTCGTAAAGAGTTAGCTATGGCTATGTATCTTCCCCATTGGGATATCGAGAGGTTCCCGTCAGTAAAAAGTAAATTGAACTATCACACACAATAAAATTTAGGATTTTAAGTGCTTTTTCATCTTACCACCTAGAGGGGTTGTCAATATAATTACCTTCAAATGATCTAGAATGCCATAAAACTCTCCAACAGCTCTGAACAGACTCAAATGAACTTCTGAAGGGAAATCTGTTGTTGAAGCCCCCTAGTTCTATCTTTAAGTGAGAAAAAGAAGCCCTCTATAGAGTTTCTCTCACCAAAGATCTCACGCCTATATCTCAATCCAAGCCTTTTCAACGCCCAGAGATACCAGAAGCTCCATCCACAACAACTTCCGGACTGTTTTGACAGTTATTCCAGCACTTCTTTAAGAAAAACGTAGGCGTGAAAGCTTGTTCTACTGTCTGATGCCCATATAAACGGATCTTGCCTGTATCCACATCCCTTACAGACCAAATAAAGATCTTTCTGCTTCAAAAGTTATGTAAATCAATCTTATCCCATCTTCTCTGAACCACTCATCATGAACAATGACGCCTGCCAAGTAATCGTCTGAGATGGAAACGATTTTAACTAGAACAACTGGTAATTACATTTCAATCACCAAGAAAAGGTAAATGCTAGAAGATTTTTTATTAATTTTTCATCTTCATAGACATTCATTTGTAACTTAGGTAGTTGTTGAGTAAGCACCTATGAATAAGTATCTGTTCAATCTATAGGAGTGTTTAAATGAATATTAGGTAGGGTTTGCGGAATACCTTAAAAGATATTGGATGAGTTGTTAAGCTATCCTTTAAGCGTTTTTGATTCTAAGGATATGGGCGAAAGAGTGCAAGAAGCTTGTAAATACTATTTTCTGGCTTTTAAAGCTGATCTGAAAAATTTGAGATCTATAATCTATAATTGATATATTATAAAAAGGTAAAGTGCTTTTTTATTACTACTACCACAGATCATCGCAACGAGTTATTCTCAGGGCGGTATCCAAGCGCTCTGGATATTTTCATAGCGTACTCTTTGATTAATTTTATGTATTCCTCCATTTTATCTGGCATAAATCGTGTAGACGGTCCTGAGATGCTTATAGATGCTATAACTTTTCCCATATGGTTTCTTATTGGAGCTCCTACACATTTAAGTCCAATTTCAACTTCTTCATTATCAATAGCATAACCCTTCTCCCGTATCTTCCTTAATTCTTCTTTTAATTTCTCTGGATCAGTAAGTGTATTTTCTGTGAACTTAATTAACGGCTTACTAATTATTTCATTAACTTTTTCTTCTGGCATGTGTGCAAGAAGACTCTTGCCGACAGCACCAGTATGTAGAGGCAATCTTTTTCCGATTTGAGAATACATTCGGATAGTTCTTGGACTATCAATTTTTTCTATATATACTCCTTCACCATCTCTTTCTACCATTAGGTGAATCGTCTCGTTGCATTTTCTTGCAAGTTCTTCTAAAAATGGCTTCGCCACTCTTCTCAGTTCAAGATTCTCCAAAACCACCCCACTCAACTCTAAGATTTTAATTCCAAGTCTATATTTTTTTGTAGTAGGATCTTTTTCAATGAGCTTTAGGCGTTCGAGGGTATTTAAGTATTTGTAGGCCGAACTCTTCTTCATTCCAAACTTCTCAGTAATTTCAGTTAAGCTCATCTCATGTTTTTGTGTAAAAAGGAATAAAATCTCTATCGCTTTTATTACACTGCCTATATTGGTCTCATTTTTTTCCATACCTTTGATACTTTTTCTTCGAATTTAAAAAATTTTAGGATGTGACCATGCTCAATACATTTCAGACGAGTAGATTATAGCACACTAATTCTAGAAAGTCATATACGGATCGCAACCGTCCCAGACAACATTACAAACCCTTACAAATCTTCATAAAATTGATGTCAAACACTTTCGCAGCACCCTCACCGTATATATGCTAGAGAGGTGTAAAAAGTGAATCCCAATGGTAAAAATCACAATTCCAGCTTCACATAGGCCGTTAAGGATGAGGACGTTGAGAAGCTGAAGATTTATTACAGTTGCAACAATTCACGATGCTTAGGCTTGATGCTTGTTAAAGTGGAAGTTGTATAGTGGCTGAAATGAAAATAATGGATAGATAAATATAGTATTTATTATGGAACAAAGTGGGAATGGACGTAACTAACCACCAGCTATTGAACTGAGAAGGACAATGTATTCACTATCATTGATTACATCATTTAATGTTTTAGTGTGAATGCCCTTTTTTAAGATAATAATGTTGTTTAGTAATTTCTTTTCAGAAGAAGAGTATACTTTCAACTCGAAGGTTTGTTCATATTTTTTAGCCAATATATTCAGAAGGTTCTCAAGAGTAGAGTTACATTCAATTCCACAGTTTTTTGATTTCTCTACTATTTTTATAGCCAAACCAATATAAAGAACTGTTACTTTTATCATCACCATAAAAAATAAGAAATTAACTAGACAGCATATCTATCACGAACTCCAACCCAAGCCTTTCTAAGCAGTTATACCAGAATTCCTGTCAACAACGATTTTAGGGCTCGTTTTTTGCAGTATTTGAACACTTCACGGAAAAAAATACGTAAGCGTGAAAATTGCTTCTACCTTCCAAAAACAGATAAACAATGTATCTTTTTTAAACCTGTGGTATTATTTCATAGCTGATAAGGTATAGGAACTGAAAAATGATGTTCTCAATAAAGACTTTGCAAGCAAACCCAACAGATACTTGGTTGGGCATTGCACTAATTCTTGCTTTGATCCTTTTCTCCAGGTTCAGTATCAGGTGTTAGTATTTTTTAAGGTCCTTGCAAACTTACGACTCAGCCAACCTCTGCAAAACCTTCTTTTCCCTGAAACCCAGAGCTATCAAGATCCCAACCAAAAATACATTTAGAGCTGCAAATTTATAAACAGATCTCATCGTATATCTATACAATCTCTTCAAACCGAAGGATTTTGCGAGCTTAAAAACATCCTCAATTATAGATCTAACAGACTTGAAATCCTTCCACCTCTGCAAAAGGTTTATCAGTTTAGCTTTTAAACTCATATTCTTCCTCTCCCCCCTAAATTTTTAGAATTGAAAATACTACACAGAGGATGACTCATCAACCCATCAAGCTTTTCAATATCGAAGTTACTATTGTGGAAAGATGAGGTATAATCTTGTACTTTGATCCAATCAAATAGTTTCTGTAAGCGTAGAATTCCTCATCCGGATTATCACATCCCCTTTTTCTGATTAGTTTCCTCTTTTTTTAGCTCATTCATGACTTTCTGAAATATCCTTGCCTCAAGAACGTTTGCTGGATGCAGTAAGAACAGCAATGGCTTGAGAGGGGAAAACTCCAACAAGAGTTAATTTCATCTCTATGAAGAATCTCTTGGCAGAATAACCCCACCTGTAGTCTTTCCCTTTCAGATCCACCTGTTTAACAGGATTCCTGAAGTGGTTGATGTCGACGCTAATGTCTGTGCAATCGACTATGATTCTGGTGTTTCTTGCCCTTCTCTTTGTAACAGAGTTGAGAATTCTGAGGATCATGTTCAGGAATCCGTTAAGCTCGAATCTTGAAAGGAAAGAGTAGATGTAGCTTTCTTTTGATATGTCGCTTATGCTTAAAAACTCTCTCGACTCTTTTCTATGGTTTAGCTCTTCAACAACGTGTGAAATGGTTATTTAGGAGAAAATTGACGTGAGTACAACCTTTATCGATGTTATCGCGGTTTATATAGGGGAGAGATATCTTGCAATTATTTTCTCCTTAAATCGAAAGTGTTAAGCATTTCCGCCAGTAATTGCCATCTGTAGTCGTTTGGGTCGACTACGAGTGAGATATGCATGTTTTCACCAGAGGGTGGCATATGTTTATCCCTACATAAGTTTTACTGTTTTATCTAGCTTTGTTTCCTGTGAAAATGGATTTGGTGGTGTTTCCTTTGATAGCAAGATAGATGTGTTTGTTGTTTGGTATTTTGCAGTGTTAGAACTGGGATTTAGTTTGGTGTTTGGTAAGCACACCAAAACCCATTATAGACTAAACCTATCGATTAGGATGCGCATATTAACATTTTGCCAATAATTTCTAGATTAGCAGCAATTTCTATGGAAATTATAGGAAAGGCTGTCAGTTAAAGAGTTTTGTTGTTTGGACTCTTCTCCACATAAATAATACTACAGATATGGTGATGGCAGAAATAAAAACCACCTGTGTTGAGGCGCTCCCGAGCAGATCAATCATACTCCTGCCGGAAATAAGTCCTATGGTTAGTAAAGAAATCCCACCCAGAGCTGCATAAACTCCTTTTTTTGGCCGGTCCTTTGAGAAGTTGTGAAGGAGGACAATTAACAATACAGCAACAAAAATCTCTTTAACAATCAAGCCGATTAAAATGGATATAGCAAGAACATACCCGGCTGGATTTCCTTTCTTAAATACTTTCCTGATAGAATTTCCTACATGCATATTCGCCTTCACATCCTTATCTGCCCTCAACCCCACATCGAGGAGGAGAATTGTAGGCAGTAAGACTGCAAGGATCATAATCATGTCTGCAGTATATATGTTGGTTATCTCGAACTCATATCCCAGTGCCAAACTGTAAACGGAGAATAAAACGAGGAACAGGTATTTTCTGAATTTTGATAAATATATCACCGGAGCCAGTAGAGGTGTTTTTAATCCCGTTATGAGTCCAGCCAGGATTCCACCAATTACTGCAGCAATAACAGTGATCATTTTATCCATGCCCCTACGACATCAATAAAATCTGACGGCCCCAGGTCAAGTGTTGGAACCACTCTATTCAGTTTTTTAATAACTTCTTCCCTTTCCAGATATCTTTTATAAAGCCAGATCAGTGTTTCTCTGTCCAGTTTTGACTCGTCATAGAATAAGATGGGATTGGGTGTTAGAAGTAGAATCCTATGTTTATTTTTGAGTTCGGTTAAAGCCTTTATGAGTTCTGCAGTATGGGCAGTAATGTCAGAAATGAAAATCAGAAAGACTGAAGAGGGTAGAGTGCCAACTGTCTCAACCAGTCCTGTAGCAAAGCTTTTTCTGCCTTTAATAGCCGGCAATATTTTCTTAAGAAACTCTCTGCTCTCTCCAGATAATTTAAACTTTATTTCAGGCAACTTAACCCCCAAAAGATCGGAAAATATTGGACTTATATTCAGCGATTCAACAATTTTCTCAATCTGCCCCGGGGATTTTGAGGGTTCAACCCTGTATCTAACACCAAAATCGTCATAAACTATCAATCCCACCCTGTACTTTCTCAACGCATAAGCAAGCTGGAGTGTTAGAGTTGTAGCATAATCTATCTTGGAATCTCTAACACCTTTCCTCATCTCCCTTCCTGCATCAAGGATGATATAGATGTCCTCATCTTTCTCCCTGAGAAAATCTTTAACGATCAGCTCACCGAGTCTTGCGGTGGCCTTCCATTCGATGTGTTTTATATCATCCCCCATCAGGAATTTCCTCAACGAGTGAATTTCCATCGTTTGCAATCCCACAAGCATTTTTTGATAGGATGACGCAACTCTAATATTTTCCTCAGCTTTAGCCGCCTCTTTTATCATATCGAGGGATGGATAAACCTCAATCTCAATTTCCGTATCCACTGAGAAGTCAACATAATACAGCTCTCGCAAATCCGTTACCCTGATTTTAGGGCCTTTAATCCTGTACATTCCCTTTACAGGAATGATATGGTATTCCACCTCTTTCTCTTCTCCTTCATTAAGCAGGAAAGGAGGAGGTGTTTCTGCTTTAAATCCAGGTGGTAAAAAATCTTCCAGAACCTCTATCTTCAGTTGTTTATTTGTAAGATTCTTTAACCTCAGCTTCACACTGGCTTTTTCACCCTCTACCAGCTTATTGTCAATCTTCCTTTCAGCCTCTATTTCGGGTTGAAATTCTGTACGAAGGTATACAAGATAAATTATAATTGAGAGAGCCAGAAGAGCTGGGAAAACATTCTGAAGAAGATACCCCTGAACGAAGAGAAGGAATGCCAAGATTATCAATATCTCTTCTCTTCTCATTTTGGAACCTCGACTTCTTCGAGGATTTCACTCACCAGATCCTCTGACTTTAAACCGTCAATTTCGTATTCTGCCTTTACAATTATCCTGTGAGGTAAAACGTGCAAAGCAAGCTCCTTCACATCATCCGGGATGACATAATCCCTGCCCCTCAGGAATGCTAGGGCCTTTGATGCAAAGAGCAGATGTTCTAAGGCTCTTGGGCTTGCACCAAGCATAACTCTCTCGTCGGTCCTCGTTCTCAGAGAGATTTCATAGATGTAGTTCAGAATCGCATCACTCGCTTTAACCTTACTGGCTGTATTTATCAGGGAAAGAATGTTTTCTGCATCAATTATTCTATCAACAGAGTTGAATTCTCCTTTTTCCTTCCTGTTAAGGAGACGTAATTCTTCATTTCTGTCGAGATATTTGATTTTAATTTTCATCATGAATCTGTCAAGCTGCGCCTCAGGCAGATTGTAAACGCCCTCATATTCGATAGGATTCATGGTGGCTATTAAGAGAAAAGGCTTCGGTAAATGATATGTGATGCCTTCTATCGTAACCTGCTGCTCCTGCATCGCTTCGAGCAGTGCGGATTGGGTCTTTGGAGTTGCTCTGTTTATCTCATCTGCAAGAACGACATTTGCAAATATCGGCCCCTTTCTGATCCTGAATTCCGATGTTCTCTGGTCGTAAAATACCCCTCCTATTATATCGGCAGGCATTAAATCAGGAGTTAACTGAATCCGGGAGAAAGATAATCCTACAGCGTTCGCAAAAGCTTTGGCAAGAGTTGTCTTTGCAACTCCTGGAACGCCTTCAACCATAACGTGTCCCTTAGAGAGTAAGGCTACTGCCAGCAACTCTATGTCCTCCTCATTTCCAACGATAGCCTTGCTAACACTATTCTTCAGCTTTTCCAGAAACTCTTTTCTTTCCATATCTATCACCGAACCTTGAACCGGTACGTATCTCATTAATTATTTTTTCAAGAATTTTTATATCGACCCATTCTGGTAATTCTTCGAATATATTTTCTTTCCTTTTTGGAAGTATTCTCGCGATTGATTGTGCAACTTTAATTGCGATTCTACTTTCGATGAAAATTGCTAAAGCCGTAACCGCAACAAAAACCTGGAATGCCTTACCCCTATCGAGTTCCCTGTGGATGTAAACTGTTGTGATTGAGTAGGGATTGAAGTCAGAGTGGTGAGCTTCATCGAAGTAAAATGTTGTGCCAACTTCTGCAAGATTTTCTATGAATTGCTTGTTTTCTTCAAACATATCATTTATCAGGATGCTTGGATCGGAAAGCATTATTATTTTACCCTTTCCGTATTTAATCTCGGCAAGAACGGGATAACTTCTCATGCTCCTGCCAACAATACTTACCTTGCTTGAGAATATCTCTCCTTCAACACCTGCTATTACTGATGGTATGTTGAGTGTGAGTTTTTCGACTCCAGCGGCAAGCTCAGGATCTTCTATCCTAACCACGACTGGAAATTCTGACCTCTTACTGTAAAAAATATCCTTTAAAGGCTGATTGGAGAACCTCGCCTTTACACCAAGCTTTTCCAGCAGATCATTTGCTGTCCCAAAATCATCAGCTATAAAGAGAGTTCCACCCTTTTCAAGGAAACTGCTAACCTCTTCAGCTTCAATTGATGAAAAGCCCACATTAGGCCCAATTATGATCAAAAAACCATCAAGCTCGCCCAATTTAACAGAATTGTAGGAGTACATAACAGGAATTATCTTCCCTTTTCCAGCTAAAAGCTTTGCAAATTCAGAACAGCCATTCCAGTTCGTGTTGAACATACTAAATTCAGCAGAGGTTTTTATTACAGGGACGGCAAGGGGAAGAATAAGAAAAAGAATCCCGATGAAGGCCAGAAATCCATATATCACCCTCATTTTATCTCCTCAAATCTTCCAGGATTTCGGTAATCAATCTGAAGTACATTTCTCTTTCCTCATCTTTAAGCTTTATGTTACTATATACTGCTTTTTCGTGGAGTTTTGTAGCAAACTTTAACTTTTCAGCAAAGGGCTCGCTTCTAAGCGATTTTAAGAGTTCCCTCGGTGTTAAGCTCTTTTTGAGGTTGTATTTGCCAACAAGAGTATTGAAGAGTCTCCTATAAGCTTCTTCAACACTTTCTGGAAGCTTCAACGTCCTACTGACTTTTATTATTTCCTCTTTTACTTCCTCCTTTTCTTCTTCTATATCTTCCACTATCTCCATTACATCTTCAGTATGCTCAACCTTTAGTTCCACTTCCTTCCTTAAAGCTTTCTTCCTTAAATAGCGGGCATAAACGAAGACCAGAATTGCAACAACGATGACTAACAAAAAATAATATGGGAAGTTTTTAGAGATCTTATCTGATATTGTTTTTACCAGCGGGTTTTTAGAGATCTTATCTGATATTGTTTTTACCATTCCCTGGCTACTCAATTCTACTACAATTTCAATCCTGTTTGATTCTGCAGGTTTGTGTAGCGAATTTCCAGGAAAATAAGCATACACTTCATACGTTCCCGGATTTGAGAAGTTTAGATCGAAATAGAATTCCTTTGTTGAATTCAGTGCTTTTATATCAGTAGAATTGACGAATATGTGGATTGGTATGGTATAGTCTACTCCATAAATCCTGCCGGCAAAGCTTATAGTTTCATTGACGTTAACATGTGTTTTATTGGCTTCGATATAAAGAGAAGTCGGAAATCTTGAGAAGAAAATTGACGTGTTCGCAGTAGAGCTTTCGTAGGTTTCGTTTCCAGCATAGAAGGTCGAAATGTGCAGAAAACCTTCAGAGCTTTTTGTAACGTTGAAGTTAAAAAATCCCCCATGCGTTCCCAATTCCTCTTCCCCGCCATCTACCTTTACCGTTACTTTTGTCTGTAGTGGATTGCCGTAATAATCTGACAGAAAGCCAGTTACTTCAACATTTTCCTTTAAAAATGCTGCAGATTTTGACGATAAAACGATGTTGGTTGGTATTTTATTCACATACACCTTCACAACATTGGATTTTACGATTTTTTCTCCACCTATTCCTTCAGCATAAATTGTATGTTCACCAATTTCATCAAAGCTATGCCTTTTCAGGTTGCCTTCAAGGTTGCCTTCAATATCATATTCAATATCGTCTATGAACAGTGCAGTGGGAATAACGTTTTTAGCATATACGTATATCTTTATCTCCTGATACAGAAACGGATTGTTGTCCGAAACTGCCACTACAAGGATCTCTTCCATCTCCTCTTCAAACTCAAATTTCGTCAGCAAGCTTTCATAATAGGCTATCAGGTCATAAACGTCTTTTAGCTTGGATTTAAGCTCAGATACATCAAAATAGAGCTTTGACGTCCCATTCCACAGCTCTACTTTCTCGATCACATATAAAGATTCGTTTATTGCATCCGCGGATAGTTTCATGCTGATAACAGCTGTTCTTGCATTCGTATAAGCAGTGTAATCTCCCTCATTTTCAGAAAGGAGTTCAATATTTTTCAAAAAAATTGACTGATATTGGCTCAGTTTTTTAATCCCGCTCGACAGGGGAACAAATGGTTTTACTACCAGGGATACATTGCTTTTAACCCCTTTAGCAGCATAGAACCTGCTCTCCTCATCTGTAAGCTTAACTTTGTGTTCAAGGGAGACCGAGAGATTTATAGCACTTGGACTTTCTTCCAGAAAGTTATCCAGGCAGTTTTCAGCATCTTTCAGAATGTTTGAGAAATGCTGCCAGATACCTTCATCACTATACTTAGCTTCAGAATATACCTCATGCCTGACTCCTGTAACAGGAGGGATAAGAATTATGAGCAGGATTAAGATCAAGATTTTTCGCATTGTTTTACCCAATAAAGCAAATGGTATTTAAAGTTTTGATAATTATCGGTTTCAATGAAAAGCAAATACATCGCTGGAGTTGTATTGATTGTAATTGGTTCGGTGCTTACCTTCAAAGGTGCTATGGATGGAAACCAGAGTATGATAAATGCCGGAATAGGTGGGGTGTTTTTGGGAGTTGTTGTTTTAACATTCTCAACTTCAGATTACATAAAGTATGATGCCTTTAAGGCTGTGGTTCAGCCATACCACAAGCTTACCAGGGATATCGTTGATGCGCTGGAGTTAAAGAATAAAGCTGTATTCCTTCCACCATACAACAATTTGCCTGATGGTGGGGTTTTCATACCACTACACGAAGATTTCGATATCGACTTGGCTAAACTCGATAACAATACAATGTTTATCACAGACGTTGGCAGGGAAAGGGAGATGGGCCTGCTTTTGATACCACTTGGAAGAGAGCTGATGAATGAATATGAAAGCTACTCTGAAATGGATTTCACGAATGCTGGGTTAAATGTTGTTGAGAGTGCTTCAGCTGTCTTGAGATCACTTGGCCTGGCAAAATCTGTGACGGTTGAAGAGAGCGAAGACATGATAAAGGTGTATGTGGATGGCGTGAGGGTGAATACGTGCTCGACAGCCTGTGAGCAAATAGCCTGTCCTATTTGCAGCTCGATCCTGCGTGCAATTGCCAAAAGCCTGCAGGAATTAATAATAGTCGAGAGTTTTAAATTTAAAGATGGGTTTATTGAGATTTCTGCAAGGAGAATTGGAGGGATTGACAGGTGGATGTAGACGATGCAGTGATTTTAACCCTGGCAATATGGGTTGTTATCTCCTCATTACTGGTGAAAGCGGTTGACGTTTACGTGACGCTAATGCTCATCGGCCTTTTGATCGTTGCAGAGGTTGCTGGCAATTTCATAAATCCTGAAACGAGGCAGGGATTGAGGCCTGCCATATACTTTCTGCTCTTCATCTTTCTCGTGATAGTTGCAAAGAAGATCATGGAGGTGTTGAGTTAACCACCAACTTACAATTTCCATGATTAAGCAAAGTCATTAAGGCTTAAGCAAAGTCATTAAGGTGGTTTTTGATGCTGAGATTGAAAAAGCTGTATGAATACGGGAACAGAGGGATTGAGCTTCATGCGAGATAAACTTTTCAGAAAAATCTAAATGCGTCTGGAACTGTCATCCACTTACCATCAAATCCTACCATCATAACAGAAACTTTGATTAATGGGCTGGCTATAAGGTGAGTGCATTACAAACCCGGTAGGTGAATTACAAACCCGGTAATTCACTTTAGAATTCAAAAAGGTGAATTAATGGATATAATGCCATTCAAACTCATGTTCATGGGTCGGAGGCTGAGATTGCGATGATGAAAAAACTGTCACGCATATGGGATCTGCTTGCAATTATCACCCTTTCAATTTTCCTTATTCTGATAATATATGTGTTCCCTGAAAGCATATTCAGAAAAGTAATAGGATTGCCTTTCATCCTGTTCTTTCCTGGTTATTCCCTCATATCCTTCCTCTTTCCTGAAAAGAGGGATCTGGATGGAATAGAAAGAGTTGCTCTCTCTTTTGGACTGAGCATTGCAATAACCCCACTCACAGGTTTAGCCTTGAACTATACGCCCTTCGGAATAAGATTGACCCCAATTCTGCTCAGTCTGACATCCCTTAACTTCGTTTTCTCATTGCTTGCAGTATACAGAAGATTTGAAGCAAGAGATCCCTTTATCCCCAGGATTGAAGTGAAATTTGGCTGGGAAGAGATGAGCAAGTTGGATAGAATTCTGACGGTCGTTCTGATTATTTCAATTATTGCATCGATCGTCACCCTGATATACATCATCGTAACTCCAAAGCAGGGTGAGAAGTTTACCGAATTCTACATCCTTGGCGAAAAAGGCAAAGCTGCTGACTATCCAACGAATTTGAGAGTCGGGCAGAATGCCACGATAATAATAGGTATAGCAAATCACGAATACAGAACTGTCAACTACACGGTCGAACTCTGGCTTGTCAAAGCCACTTACGAGAACAACAGAACCGTAATTCATCGTATGTACTTCTTCGACAGGTTTAACGTTACACTCGACCATACAGATGTAAACATTGAGGGTAACTGGACTCCACAGTGGGAAATACCCTATACCTTCTCCATCGATAAAGCCGGGAGATACAAGCTCTGGTTTTTGCTGTTCAAGGATGATATTCCACCACTACCATCCAAACCTGAAAAGATGAAGGACTATACAGGAACCGAGGCTGAAAATAGGATTATGGATGCCGTAGAAGGGAAAATCCAGAGTTTGAATTTGAATATCGTTGTTAGATGATTTTAATCAGGGAACAGATTAAGTGGAATTTTTGTTCAAGCGATCAAAATCTTCCCGATGCCCGCAAACACATAGAATGATGCCTTAAAAAGTCCGATTATTTAAATCAGTTATGGAGAGTACGTGCATGGATAATGCTGTAAAGGTTGGATCAAGCTCTTTTACAATAAATAAAGCTATTTAAAAGATTGTAAAGTATTTTAAAGTATTAGAGACGATTATTTGTTATCCTGGTCGAAAGTATGGTTAAATGTAATATGGTAAAACATTCAATTGAGGTGAATGATAATGAACCTGAAAAAGAGGATTCTTGGAGCGGTCAGCCTAATGGCTGTGGTTGTCGTATTACTGTCAGCGATCACATCGGCGGATGATGCAGTGTATCCGGGTGAGGGATATACAATGTACCCGGAGAATGCAATGCATGGTAATGTGGATGACAATATAACATCGCTGAATGTGAGTGAGGTTGAAGCTATCATCAGCAACGAGGAGCAGAGAATACAAGAGATAACTGAAAAGATAGCTTCCCTCCAGTCTGAAGGTATAGACGTGACTGAACTGCAGGAGAGAATCGATGAACTGAAAGAAAATATAGAAGAGGCAAAGGAGAAGCTAATGGAGGCAAAAGAGGAGTTCAAAGCTGGCAATGATGAGAAAGGGCAGGAACTTTTGTATGAGGCTAACCTTGCCATCAATAGATGCCGTGAGATAGTCAGCGAGGTCATGATTCTCATTTCCAGGGTCGAAAGTGGAATGGATAATGATGGGATGGATGCTGATATGGGTACTGGTATGACTGATGATGGGATTGGCGCTGGAATGGGTACTGGTATGATGGCAAAAGGGGCAAAGGAGAGAGCTAAGGAGATGAGAGAGCAAGCCAAAGAGATGAGAGAACAGGCTAAGGAGATGAGAGAGCAAGTAAAAGAAAGGGTGAAAGAAGTACATAAGAAGATGGTGGAACGAAGCAAGGCAATCAAGAATACTAAAGAGAGATATGAATTTATGAAAGAGAGATTTGAAAATACAAGAAAAGAGCTAATGAAATCAAAAAAGGCTGGTGGTGCAGGCTTTGATCTGTCAAAGAGGTACATGGTCTTTGGAGTTGGAATGATTGAAAAATGGCTGGAGGTTATTAAGGAGTATGTAGGACAGATGCCACCAGAAGAACAGGAGAGAGTCCTTGAGAAAGTGAACTCGATTTTAGCAAAAATTGGAGAGATGAAGGAGAAAATCAATAGCAGTTCATCTCCAGAAGAGCTTAGAAGTATCGCTAAGGAGATCAATGAGGAGTGGAGAGATCTCAGGGATGAAATGAGAATGGTCGCATTCAGCGTAGCCATATCAGAGCATGAAAACATTGTGGAAAGGGCTAAACAGCTCGAAATAAGGCTTGAGGAGAGAATTGCAGAGCTTAAGAGTGAAGGTATTGACACATCAAAACTTGAAGCCATACTCAGCAACTATATCGCGAAAATCGAACAGGCTGAAGCGAAACTTGAAGGGGCAAAGGAACTGGTTGAATTGGGCGATTCTGAAGGGGCTCGTGAGGCTATTAAAGAGTGTAACAGGCTCATTAAAGATTCCTTCAAAGATATCAAAATGATTAGTATAGAACTCAAAAAGCTGATGAGACTCAAGCAGGGGCAGATATTCTTTGGTAACCAGACTGGAGAGCTCTTCGTTTCGGGCAACGGCAGCATCGAATTCGTGGGCAGTGGTATTATTGTTGTCAGAGGGAACGGAACGATTTTCGTTCAGCCAGACGGTGCATTGGTCACGAGTGTAGGGTTTGGCAACCAGAGTGTTGAGGGTGGCACAGCAATTGTGAGCGGAGAAGGTAAGGCTGTTATCAGAGGAGAGAAGATATATGTAAGAATAGAAGGTAGCGATATCAAACTCTTTGTCAAAGGCAGCGGAAGTGCATTGCTTAATGGTGAAGGATATTACAGGGTTAAAATGCTACCATCAGAGAGAATGAGCGAAAAAATAGAATACAGCGATGAAAACGGTGGTGAAACTGTTGTACTGGGTGAGCAGTCATGAAGAGAGGATTGGTCGCTCTCCTCCTCACTTCCATATTTCTGATGGGGTGTTCGGAGCAGGTCACGGAACAAATGAAAAGTCCTGAACCGGTTCAGACAACACAACCGATAGTCCAGCAAACACAGCAGATAGAAGAAGATCAGGAACTTCAGAACATGACGCAGGATCTTCAGGAGATCGAAACCATATTTAATGAGCTTCAGGAGATCGAGACTGTATTAAGCGAGCTTCAGGAGAGCTGAAATCCTAATTTAGCGTTTAATTTTTTTATTTACGTATTTAATTTTAGAGTGGAGAGTAAAGGAGATAAGAAGGCGAATCCCCTGCATAAATGCGGTGATCTTCTTCGTCCAGGTTTTATGAGTCATCAAAACTCCCTGAAACTTCTCCAATCAAAATTCTTTTAAACATGACATTTAATTAAATATCATTAAAAGGAGGGATAAGTATGGAAAGTGAGAGAAAACACACAACTGTAAGTATTCCCATACAGCTTTATGAGAAAATAAAGAAGAGGATTGAGGGGACTGGCTTCACTTCAGTTTCTGACTACGTGACTTACGTTCTGAGGGAGGTTCTCGCAAGCCTGGAAGAGGAAGAAAAAGAAGAGGTTTTTACAGAGGAAGAGGAAGAAAAGGTCAAGGAGAGGCTAAGAGCCTTGGGATACCTCGATTAGATTAACTTACTCGATTAGCTTATTCGAGAGCTGATCGAATTCAGTCAGCATGAACCTGATAATACATCACTGGGATACTGACGGAATCTGCTCCGCAGCCCTGATCGCCTCAATTGTGGATGGATGGAGAAATATCTCTCCAAAAATCGGGAATTTTTCCTTTGATGAGAGAGTGTGGAAAGAGGTAGAGAGAGCTGAAAGGGTGTTTGTTGCAGATTTGAATCTGAGAGACGTTAGAAAGATAAAGAGGCCAACTTTATATTTCGATCATCATCTGCAGGACAGTATCAACAGAGAAAATATAGAGCATATCAATCCTGTTCTGAAGGGTTTCACCCAGCATGAGTTTCCTTCGGCCTCATGGGTGGTCTCAAGCCATTTTGGAATCTGGAACCATCTCTCCGCCCTGGGTGCTGTTGGGGATGCTGGCACCAAGCTGTTCAGCTGGGATATAGGCTCTGAGGTTGAAAGGCTGCTAAAAAAAGCAGGGTTATCAAAAAATGATGCAATAAAACTGTCCCGTCTGATAGATACAAACTACATAATCATGGATCAGAATGGTGTGGAGAGGGCTGTGGTGGAGGTCATGAATGCAAAGCCAGAAGAGCTTCTGCAGAAGGATAGCTGGTTAAGAAATCTTGAAGTTATTGAGGATGCTGTAAAAGAGGCTTTATCTGAGATCGAGGTTAGAGATAACAGGGCTTTGATTGAGTTTGATAGCAATTTTAATGTAATTTCAATTGTTGCGAGAAAAGCTGTTTGGGAGCTCGGCTATGATGCCGCGCTTGTTATCAACAGAGATTTTAATGGCCTTGCTCAGATTTATTTCAGGGTTAGAAATCCTGACAGATATAACATCCCTGAACTGATTCAGGAATTGAAGTCTAAGTTCAATGCTGGAGGAAAAAACGATGTTTTGGGCATGATATGCAAACCAGATGAGGTTGAAAAGGCTTTATTAATACTGGAGGAGAAGATATGAAAGTTTTCGTGATGGGTTTGGATTCTGCACCGCCAGAATTGCTATTTAAAGAGTTCATTAATGATCTTCCAAATATAAAACGGCTTCTCGAGAATTCAATTTACGGAGCGATGAAGAGTTGCATCCCGGCAATAACGATCCCGGCCTGGATGTGCATGGCGACGGGCAAAACCCCGGGTGAGCTTGGATTGTATGGTTTCAGGCACAGAAAAAGCAACACGTATAATGATATATGGATAGCCCACAGCCTCATGGCCAAAGAGAAGGCTGTATGGGACTATATATCCCCAAAGAAATCCGTTTTGGTTGGGGTTCCACCATCATACCCGCCAAAGAAGATCAATGGATGGCTTGTTAGCTGCTTTATAACTCCCGATTCCTCAGTCAATTACACTCATCCTGCAGAACTGAAATCCGAAATAGAAAATGTTGCCGGAGAATATATTTTTGATGTCGTCTTCAGAAAGGATGAGAGGGATAAAGTTATCGAAGAAGTATGGGAGATGACTGAAAAGAGATTTGAAGTCATAAGATATCTTTTGCAGGAGAAAGAGTGGCATTATTTCCAGTTCGTTGAAATCGGGCTGGATAGAATACATCATGCGTTCTGGAAGTATTTTGACGAGGGGCATCACTTGCATGAGCCAGACAGTAAATACAGGAATGTAATCAGAGATTACTACAGATTGCTCGACAGGGAAATAGGCAAAACACTTGAGTTGATTGATGATGATACAGCCATTGCGATTGTCTCAGATCACGGTGTGAAGAGGATGAGGGGAGCTTTTGCGATCAATCAATGGCTTATTGAGGAGGGTCTGCTTAAAGTGAGAAACGCTGATATCCTCAGTTCTGGAAAGCAGATCAGATTTGAAGAGCTTGATGTTAAATGGGATGAGACGATTGCGTGGGCCTGGGGAGGTTACTACTCCAGAATATTTCTGAACGTCAAGGGGAGGGAGCCACACGGAGTGATCAACCAATCGGAATATGAGCGGGTGAGAGATGAGGTTGCTGACGCAATTAAATCGATCAGAGGTCCGAACGGAGAAAAATGGGATACCAAGGTGTTCTACCCTGAAGATATTTATCCGATTGCAAATGGAGATAGGCCGGATATGATGGTTTACTTCGATGATCTGTACTGGAGAGCAGCCGGCACCCTGGGACATCCATCGAACTATCTGGAGGAGAACGACACTGGCCCGGATGATGCTGTCCACTCCGAATATGGAGTTTTTGCGTTACATCTGCCAGGAATGGATGAGAGCAGGATTGTAGATTCGACAATTTATGATTTCGCTCCGACAATTCTTAAGCTTCTCGGAGTGAATGCTTCGTTGAGAGGTGTAAGCCTGATATGAGCTTTGTAATATGGATTGCCGGCCCGAGCGGGGTTGGAAAGACAACGTTAGCTGAGGCTCTGGAGAGAAAGCTGAGAGAGATCGGACTGAATGTTGAGATTCTTGATGGGGATGGGATAAGGAGCAAACTCTATCCTGACCTGGGCTTCAGTGAAAAGGAGAGGGTAATGCACAATAGAGTTGTTGTTCAGATGGCAAAGCTGCTTGCAGATAACGGAGTTGTCACAATAGTTTCCATTATCTCCCCCTATAGAGCCTCAAGAGAGTATGCAAGAAAGGAGATAAAGAATTTCATGGAAGTTTATCTGAAATGCCCACTTGAGGTGAGGATTAAGAGGGATCCCAAAGGACTGTACGCTAAAGCCATCAAAGGAGAGATCAAGGGATTGACAGGATATGATGGCGTCTATGAGGAACCGGAGAATCCAGAGGTCGTTCTGGATACAGATAAGATGAGTGTCGAGGAGGAGGTCGAGGCTGTCTTGAAGAAAGCTGAGGAGCTTGGATACTTGAGATTGGGGAGAGATTGAAATATGAAAGTTCTGGTTACCGGTGCATCAGGGCAGATCGGATCATATGTTCTGGAGAGATTTGCAGACCGCGAGGTTACTGGAGTGGATTTAAAACCATGCTCGATCAGAGATTTGAGGGATCTGGTTGTGGTGGGTGATTTAAGGGATTACGAATTTGTGAGGGATGTGGTTAAAGATGTGGATGTCGCCATACATCTGGCAGCCCAGGTCTCGGTGGAGAACAGCTGGAACGATCCTGTTTATGATGCCGAAAACAACATAATCGCCACGATCAACCTGTTGAAGGCTTGTTCTGAGGCTGGTTTAAGCAAATTCGTCTACATTTCATCGGCAGCCGTTTACGGAAATCCTCAATATGTTCCGGTTGATGAGGAACATCCCAAGAACCCTATATCACCATATGGTGTGAGCAAGCTTACTGGCGAGCACTATTGTAGAGTCTTTGCGGAAGGGGTTCATACCACTATTGTCAGACCGTTCAACGTTTTTTCAGCAAGAATGGATCCTAATAATCCGTATTCAGGCGTTATAGCCAAATTCATTGCCAGGGTTAAGCAGAAGCATGCTCCTGTGATTTACGGAGATGGTGAGCAGACGAGGGATTTTGTTCACGTCAGAGATGTGGTGGACTTTATTGAGATCGCGATAAAGAAAGGGAAAAATGGAGAAGTCTATAATGTTGGAACCGGAAAAGAGACGTCCATCGCGGATTTAGCTGAGATCGTGATGGGGATCGGTGGGATGGATGGTAAGCCGGTGTTCAATGAGCCCAGGCCAGGAGACATAAGGAGGAGCTGTGCAGATATATCAAAGGCAAGAAAACTGGGATTTGAACCCAGGACTGATTTAAAAACAGACCTGGAGGAGATTTTTGGGGAATGGTGAGTGAAGAGTTTGGAATGTAACCCATGTGTGAAGAGTTTGGAATGTAACCCATGTGTGAGCCACCTCACCGAGAGAACTTGCCCCGCAACAACCTCAAGATATTTTTAATAGCTGTCTGTGAGCTGTTGTAAAGAGCCTTCAATTATCCGATATTATTCCGATGACTTCTTAGCTTTTTCAACCTTTCAGCAAGGTCCAGCAATCCATCTCTGAAATCATATTCGGGCTTGAATCCTGTTTCAGATATCTTATCGAAGTTTACACTGTAGCTGAATTCGGGTTTTATTTCCTTAATGAATTCTATGTTGATTTCAGGGTTTACTGAGTTCCTGACGATTTCTGCAACATCTCTTATTCTCAGATTTTTTCCACCAACATTGTATATTCCATCTTTCCCGTTTTCCATTAAAAAGAGGAAGGATCTCGCAGCATCCTTTACGTGGATGAAGGGTCTCCAGTTCTCACCATCGCCAAAAACGGTCAGCTCATAACCCAGCAGAGCTCTCAGAACAAAGTAGTTGACGACAAGATTGAACCTGACTCCGGGACTGTATCCGTACACTGAAGCCAGTCTGAGGATCTTGACGTTTAGCCCATATTTCTCGTGGTAGTCCATGCATGCTCTTTCGGCTTTTAATTTGGACTGAGAGTACGGATTGAGCGGTTTTACGCTATCCTCTTCCCTCAGATTTGTGCCTATGCCATATATGTTGCATGTGGATGCGAAAAGAACCTTCGCATCTCTTTTTCTTGCCTCCTCTAACACATTCAGGGTGCCGTGGTAGTTGACGTCTTCAACCTCGCTTTTAACTTCATCAAGCATGCCTGGTGTTGCGGGCAATTTTGCCGCAAGGTGGATTACCGCATCTATATCTTCAAATGCATACTTCAGATCTTCCCGCTTACGGATATCTCCCCAGAAGAAGTCCACATGATCCAGATGAAGAAGGTTAAGGGGGTCAGATCCAGACAGGTTATCCATAACCCTGAATTTCTCGCCTTGCTGCATCAGGATGCTGGAGATTGCTGTTCCAATGTAGCCGTTTCCACCAGTTAGCAGGATCATTTTATCAAAGTGCAGGATCTTTCTGGTATTCCCTAAAACCAGTTTTCAGTATCTTTTCAACATCGATGAAGGTCTTCTCAACGCCACTCCTTATGTCGTATCCGGGATTGAAGCCCAGCACCTCTCTCACCCTGCTGACGTCATATGCGAAAGTTCTCTCCTTTGATTCCCTTGCCCCTTCAAAGGACACCTTGCTTTCGATGCCTCTGCTCCTCGACACCTCTATCACGATATCAGCGAGCTCTTTAACGCTGGCAACATAACCGCTTCCGGCGTTGAAGATCTTACCTCTGGCTTTGGGACTTATTGCAAGCCTGTATAACTCGACGACGTCATCTATGTGTATGAAATCCCTCTTCTGCTCACCACTTCCGTGTATGACCAGTGGCTCATTTGTTAAAGCCCTCCTGACAAAATTGGTTACAACAGTCCTCCATTTCGGATAGGTTCCAACCCCATATATATTCGTAAATCTGAAGATTACAGTTCCGATACCATGGACGTTGTAGTAGGCTTTGCATAATGCTTCACAGCTCACCTTCATAGCTCCATAGTTGTTTAGCGGGTTTGTGGGCATATCCTCTCTTGCCAGATCTGCGTTGATCTCTCCATAAACTGCCGCGCTTGAAGGATATATGAAGTACTCAACGTTACTGTGTTCAAGCAGATTCAGAGTTCCTTCCACATTCACTTTAAATGCAAGCTCTGGATTTTTATTGCACTGAACCACACCGGATATTGCAGCCAGATGGTATATTATTTCGACATCCTTCAGCATGTCTTTGATAAAATCCCTGTCACATATGTCACCATACATCAGCTTTACTCTTCTATCTTTCTTGATCAGTTCGTAGTTTTCTTTGTTGCCCACGAAGAAGTTGTCTATTCCCAGTATCTCATAATCCGCAAATCTCTCATCTTCCAGAAGTTTATTTATCAGATGTCCACCTATGTAGCCAGCAGCCCCCGTTACGAGTATCACTTTACCACCCTGGGTATGAACACGTCTTTGTAGGCGTTTATCGTATCAGAATGTTTTTGAAGTTTGTTTACGACCTCTGGCAGGGTTTCGGCCATCCTTTTATGTTTGGGTTTGCCCAGAATTTTGAGGAATTTAGAGTTATCAAATTTATATTCGCTCTCTTCCTTTTCCTTCCTGGGATTGGGTATATAGCTTACTCCAGGGCTTCTGCCCAGCACCTCTTCAGCGGCTTTATTCAACTCTTCAGCCAGATCCTTTATTCTGACGTATTCAACGAGCTGATTGTACACTCTGTATTCTCCATCATTTCCCTCTCGTATTATGTTAACAAAGCTCTGGCATGCATCTTCCAGGCTTATGAAGGGCTTGATCTGGTTGCCGGAGCCGTAAACTGTTAGAGGATGGCTGGCGATTATCATCGCAACCCATCTGTTGAATAAAGTGCCGAAGTAGAAGTCGATGTCGAAACGGGTTGAGAGTTCAGCATCAAGCCTTGTTTCTTCCGTGTCAGTTCCGTACACTATGCTCGTTCTGATGTCGGTGCATGGCATGCCCGTTTGCATGTTCATCAACCACATGTTTACGGCATCAAAACCCTTTGTTACGTGGTAGAAGCTTGATGCTATGTTCGGGAAGGGTAAGATGTCTTTGTTTCCTTCTCTATCGGAAACCTCCATAAAGCCCTCAGGAATATGGAGGTTTGGTGCTCCATAAATTCCGGTTGTGGTTGTTTCTATGAAGTGAGTATTTGTCAGGTTTTCCTCCCTCAATGCCCAGAGAAGATTCAAAGTGCCAAGGACATTATTTTTTTGCGTATAATTTGCTTTGTCCAGGTTTATGTGGGAGTAAGGGGCGGAGGGTTGAGCTGCAAGATGTAAAACGACGTCTGGCTTGAACATTCTTATAACCGTCCTGACAAAGTTTTTGTCGGTTAGATCTCCCCTTATGAAACTGATGTTGTTGAATCTCAGCTCATGCGCTCTCTTCACCCTTTCTTCCATCGTTGCGATGGGGATCATGCTTGTCGATCCGACTTCTTCAACCCATCTTCGTCTTCCAAGGTTGTCTATACCGATGATTCTCTCATCCGGGAATTCCTTCGCCACTCGAAGTGACGTGGGCCATCCCATATATCCGTCTGCTCCTGTTATCAGTATCATTTTATCACCTGTGTTATCACCATCAGTGGTAACATTAAGTATAACAAGATTTTTTAAATTTGTTGTGGTTGAGTGTGATGATGGACATCGAACAGATATTCGAGAATCTCGGGTTGAGCATGTATCAGGCCAAGGTTCTCTTCTCACTTATCAGACACGGAGAGGCCAAAGCTTCGGATATCAGCGAGCTCAGTGGCGTTCCAAGGGCCAAGGTATATTCTGTGCTTGATCATCTCGTCGACATGGGTTTTGTTGATAAGAAACCGGGAAGACCTGCCAAATACAGGCCAAAACCACCGGAGAAAATAGTTGAGAGGCTCAAGTACAACATACTCCTCGACTATACAAAGAGGCTCAGGATCGTTGAGGAGATTGGGGGGAATTTGCTTGAGATGCTGAAGGAGTTCTATTCCCCCTCTGAAGTTAGGGCCAGGGAGCTGATCAGAGTTATACATGTTGGCGAGCCATCGGAGAGGGAAACAAGGTTGCTCTACCAGGAGGCGAGGAGAGAGATCAACATAATCTCGAGGAGCTTTGAGTACTATCCGAAGGTTAGGAGGGAGCTGATTGATGCATCAAAGAGGGAAGTTAAAGTGAAAGTGCTTCTTCTGGGCAGCGAGTTTCTCAGCGATTCAAGTAGAAAGGTGCAGGAAGAGATTTTGAGGCTTGTAAGGAGAGAGGTGGGTGGTGAAATAAGGCTGAGCAAAACCATTCTGCCATTGAGGGGTACGATAGTCGACCCAAGCTACGAATACAAGACCGGAAAGGCCATCTTTGTTGTTGAGGATCCAGAAACTCCGCTGTATCTGAGGGATGCGGCTGTAACAGAGAACCCGAGTCTTGTAGCGGGGATGAAGAAGTACTTTGATCTGATATGGAGATATGAATCAACCCTGTGAACTGATTTTACAGGTTAGGGCTCATAGGGGAAGTATGATTTAAAAACAGGTCTTCAATGTGTGGATCTGTTAAAAAGCTGGAAAAGAGCCTTGCCATCTTCACTCTCATAATTACCGTATTTTCTTTAAGATATAGAGTATCACCACGATTATTGTTTCCCTTTGTACCGGGACACCGCTTCTCTGAATTTCTGCTCACATTCCTTTACCGTCATCCCTTCATAAACAATGTCCTCATCTATCCCTTCAATCTTGCCCAGCAACCTGCCAGATTCAACATCGGCAATGAGAGAACCGTAAAAACCATCATAGTAAAAAACCTTTTTCCTGCCTATCTTTGCATCTATGAAATCTGCCAGTCTTCTCTTTTTTTTCTCTTTCCAACTCCCTCATCGCACCATCTACGGGAACAGTTTCACTCTCTTCTGACCTGATCTCCCTTAACTTTTTAATCAGTCCAGAGCCTCTTGCCTGCTCAAGTGATATCATCCTCACCTTGAATTCATAACCTCTACTCTGTAACCACTTTTCTATGGTCTTACAAACCACCTCTTCTGAGAATGGTTCTTCAACCACAATCACCCACTCTGGCAGTTCATCTTCATTCTCACCATCTATTTCTAACTGCTTCTTGCTTATTACCGTCCAGGTCCAATTCAGGTGGCAGCGTTCATTGAGCTCATCTTGATAGATATCAATTGACCATTCCTCTTCCCCCGGAGCCACCTCTTCAGGATAGTAAATATCAAGGACTCCATATCCCTCTTTCCAAAGCTCATCTAACGCCTTTATCATCCTCTTGTAGGTTATAAATCTTTCAATCGATTCTACAGGATTTACAGCACCTTTAAGATGCCTTAAATTCCAGATAAACCAGACTTTGGTGGTAGTTTCCGGCATTTCATGTAACCTTTCCCCATACCATCTCCGAAGATCCTCCAAGAACTTTTCGTAGGAACGTTTCTCGTTTCGCTCTCTGATGTACCTGCGATAGAGGTCATGATACAAAAAGATGAGCTTCTCCAAATTCAGGTCATTCAAAAGCTTCCTCGCTTCTTCCAGGGTGTCAGTTATGCCAAGGAGAATGCCCCTGCATACTACGATATAAACGCTCTTCCCGATACTCTTTGAACAGTTGCTGCAGAATAACTCTTCCTTCACGATCTCAATCTCCTCTGCATGGCCAGCACAATCTCCTACACGGAAGTCCTCCAGCATATTCTCAAATGCCTTAGTCTGGACGGAACAGATCTTTTTCCCGCACACCGGGCATGTGTATGCTTTATCAAAATAGATTGTATCAAACATTCCCATCTCATAGCCTCCTGATGCCAAACAACGCTGTTAAATCATTCATCTCTCACCTTCTTTACCAACTTATCTCTTACCTGCTCAATCCATCTTTTTGCCTTTTTGATATTTTTATCTTCAAATAATCAATTCCATCCGGTTATACTGTCTATCAGTATTCCGACGCTGTATCGAGTTATCTAATTCGTTGCTGAGTCGTTAAGGGCCAACTTGCCCTGTAAGAGTTGCTAAAGAGATTCCAAGTAGCTATTCAGATTGCTTTATAATATTAGGTATGCATAATATAATTTCACACGATTTGGCTGAAAAAACTTGCCAATATGGCTAAGTTTAGAAATATGCTTGTACACATTTACTGGAAAATAGACGACAGAAAAGTTTATGAGATAATGCGAAAAGATATCTTAGATTTAGAGAAGTTCATTAAAGAGATGAAAGGATATGTCGATAAACAAAGAAGATATTAAAAGAAAGATAAATAAAATTCTATTTAAAAAAGATGAGGTCGTATTTGCATATCTCCACGGTAGCTTCGATAAAATGCACTTTAGGGATATTGATATTGCAGTTTACGTTGATGAAGAAAAGGTGAAGAATTTTTTGGATTATGAACTGAAACTTTCTGTTGAGATTGAAAAAGATATAAGGCTGCCTGCTGATGTTAAAATTCTGAATTCTGCACCGTTAAGCTTTGGGTATAGGGCCATCAAGGGTGAACTTCTGTTTAGCAAAAATGAGGAGGTGAGATTCAGGTTCATAGAGAATATGCTAATAGAATATCTGGATTTTAAACCTATAGAAGAGAGGATTATCAGGGAAATACTTGCAACATAATCCGATTTATGCCTAAATCAGATGTCTTGTTTTTAATGGTTACAGAATCTGTGGCTGCTTTCATTTTAAAAGTTTGGAATTAATGTGTTTAAATACAAGTCTGACTTATATAGCCGATGAGGGGGTGCTGGCAGCAGAGATTGATTCTTGTTGGAGTTTGCGGTTGTAAGAATATATGAAGAAATGGATGGATATGGAAAGGCATAAGTTTGGGGCATAACAGGTGATAAGTATATATCAGTCAGCTTAAGCTTAGCTGTCCAACATAGAATAAATTCGTAGATAGTCCAAGGAGTGGTGAGATGAGGAGGTTGGTTCTGGCAGTTGTAATCATTTCACTTCTGCTGTTGCTCAACACATACCACTACCTGAATCACGAGCTGCATGAAGAATATCCGGGGAATGAAGAAGTTGTTGAAGGTGTTACTGGTAAGGTCTCTATTGGTGGAGTGGTTGTCAACAGTAACGAATTCTACATTCTTGTTGAGCATGGATCCAAGAGCAGGGTTATCAGGGTTTTATCAGACTTGGATGTTGAGAAGGGAGACAGGGTGGAGGTTCTGGGGTTGTTGCAGAAGGATGAGATAACTCCAGAGAAGATAATAGTTTACAGGAAGTGGTCTTATTATTCGATTTTCATTCGTTCTGCCATTGCCATACCTCTAGTTGCTTATGTGTTCTTCAAATACTGGACTTTTGATTTCAGGCAAATGAGGTTCAGGAGGAGAAAAAATGCCTGATTGGTTAGCTCATATTCTGTTTGCCTGGATTTTGTGCAGAGTTTCAGGAATTAAATTTAGGATATTCAATAGAGAGAACACGGCAATAGTTATGGTTGGTGCCTTAATACCAGATATTGTGAAAGTTGGATTGATTTTTGATTTGATGAATATAGAGATATGGGATTTCATAGCTCCATTGCATACTCCTGTTGGTTCCTTACTTTCCGCAGCCCTGATTTCTCTGCTCTTTTATGATCTTACAGTATTTCTATTGCTGACATCAGGTTTTACAACACATTACATGCTGGACATGCTGCTCGGGCATGTGAGTGGTGGTATGCTAATGCTGTTCCCGTTTAGCTGGGAGGAGTATCAGTTAGGGTTGATTCAGTCGGATAATTACTGGATAACGTTGGTTGTGTTAGTATTGGCAGCTGTAGTTTATAGCTATACGGTAAATAAAAATTCAGAATTCAGGTGATGTTTTTATGAAATTTAACCAACGTTTATTTAGCCATTCGTTGTACTCTCTAAAAACATCTTCAGGAATTGGGTTAACTGCATGCAAATCTTTTACTCTTCTTTTCATTTTCTTATCTATCGTATAAATTATGGGAGCAGAATTGGATTTGGCTATCGCAACGATGTAACCGTCCCAAGATTCTATTCTATAGCCCATTGCATTTGTCAGGGATTCCATGGCCAGATCAACATTCATGTCAGTATAGAGCGCTGGAGATCTCGTTTCGAGAGTCTTTTTCAAGGCCTCGCATGCAGAGACCTTTTCAACTCCCAGATAGTTGGTGAGAATATGATACGCTCCAAGGAAAGCTGTTACAGGGATTAAACATCTTTTTTTCCACAACAAAACATTCCTTAAAAATTCGAGGGCATGATTCTTTGCCGGGTTTTCAAAATGTGCAATCACTATCAATCCAACATCAACTACTCCTTCAACCCTATCTTTTTCAGGCTGTATTCTGCTGAATACCACTTCTCTTCAACCTCCTCAAAGCTGACAAAGGGTTTTGGAGCATTGTTTTTCAGATAGCTTATTGCTTCCTCAACTCTTCTTTCAAGGCTGGAATTCTGCAGGTTTATCAAAATTTTTTCATCTTTTACCTCAATCTCCAGCTCTGTATTTTCTTTAATCCCTAGACTGCTCCTGATTTCCTTTGGAATTAGAATTCTGCCAAATTTATCTATTTTGACTTTTGCCAATCTAACCACCAATTGGAAATAGTTTTGGTGAAATAAATAGGTTGTGTTTTCTCAGGATTCTGCTGTATTATGGAATGGAGTTGGAGAATTTATTTTGTCGATAAGAGAGTATAGGGGAAAAAATGTTGGAAACTTCCATCTGACTGGATTTGAAAGGTTTTTTTGGATTGGAACTTATTGGAACTGGACAATACCACTACTATTATTCTGAGAAAGTTAAGGAGCTTTCTTTGGAGAACATAGTAACGCATGCACTGCTCATTGATTTCAGTCCAAGGACAATTTTATACTCAGCGGTTCTCCTGTTAGCTCACAGGGATAAAATAAGCGAAAGGAGGTTTTTTGAGCTGGGTAAAAAATACTGGGCAAAAAATATGATGTAAGTGTAAAGGATTTACTGGGACTTCTGGAGGGTAGAGAGGTTAGAGGGTATCCTTATCCATCCCTAAGGGAGGTAGAGGAAACTTTCAGGGCCTATTTTGGTGAAAAGAGATGAAAGTAACTCGAGAAAGGATCTGCTCAAAAAATTAAACTTCTACTCTCGCCTTTTTCATAACATTGGAAAGTACTTCAGACATTTTTGCATCAAGCTTGGGAAACAGAATTTCTATACCCACTACTTGGTCGTTTTTATCTAGATCAATCACTATATTGTCAGCAATCGGCTCGGATTTTGCTACTTTCCCTTCCTTTAACCTCAAGTACATTGCATTGACTTCCGGATCAAACTCTACTGAAGCCATATCTTTTCAACCTTTTCTTATCAACCTTTACTACTGTAACAACCACTATTTCATCTTTGTGGTCTTCATAGATTACAACGATATAGTAATCACCAAATTCCTTAAAAGAAGCTTTTCTACCAAATTTTACATTTACTGTTTCTTGTGGCTCGTTGATTACTGCTTTAATCAATTCTTCTGGGATTCCACGTTCATTAGCTCTTCTTGATGCGTGTATGGACACTACTACATTTCTCAAGTCCACACAACAGCTTGACTGTGGCTTCATTTAAATTTTGGCTTTTAACGCTTTTTTAGGTTTCGAAGTGGTTGGCATCATGTATTAATGCGTAGAATTCTGGCTCTTAGTGCAAGAGTGTAACAAAGGACTGATGGTGTATTAAGCAGGGAACAGCTCTTTTGCAATCTTTTAGAAGGTGCTGAGACAATCCCAATCTACAGGAGACTGTACTCCCAACGAGAATGACTGTCAGACCAGCCAGATATGAACATCCACTGGAAAAATTTAGTCTCGATGTTTTCGTGGAGAGGATTCTCAACAAGCTTATCCGAAAGTATGGTTGCGAGAGCTAGAGTTCAAGAATTCTCATCTCACGATATTAGATATATCTTGTTTCAAAGGAAGACATCTTCTTGTTTAAAAGCTTCAATTGAAAGAGTGAGGGATGTTGAGGATTTAATAATGCTTGTTGAAACTGGATTGGATTTTGAGATAATTTGAGATAATAATTCAAGAACTCAAAAACCAGCTCCCATGGATAACTCTCTCAAGATCTTAATCCCGAGGATACTGGATCGTATTGATGTCCTGATGGAACAGACTGGACTTTGAAAGGGCTTGTTCACTTCAAAAAATGGAAGAAGCAAACGAGTCTCTGTGAGCAAAGCGAGAGATGCTTTACAGATGATTGAAGGAATTAGTCAAAAATGGAAGACTCTCATTTTCGAGAGAAGCGGGTTTTATGGTGTTGTTGCTCAAGCATGTAGGTGGATGCTTCTGCTTCCGTTTAGCTGGGATTATATCAGTTAGGATTGATTCAGACGGATAATTACTGGACAACACTTGCTTTGGTGGTGGCAGTTATAGTTTTTGCATTTACGCCTACTTTTACATCAAACAGCCTAATAGCAAAAAGAAAAATTGCGTCAGGTCTGAACTGATCAGTGATGGACGGGGCTGATGCGATTAGGCATTTCTTTCAATTTTAACTTTTAGGAGGTAAGAGATGAGAACTCTAATCCTTTCTGGATTCCTGTTGCAAACAAGCCAGTTTATTTTATGCCATTGATGATGTGATAGAAGCTGGCATTATGGATATAGGGATAGTTGTTGGTCCAAACAAGGAGCAGGTTATCGAGGCAGTTAACTCCTTTGACTGGGTACGGAGGTGGAAGATGGTGTGATCATGGAAGGAAGCAAGATAATGAATGCCGGTAAGATAGTGGAGAGTCTGATAGGCAAAGGTGTAAGGATACATGAAAACGATTCAAAACCCAGTGGATACAGGTTTATAGTTGGAGATAATTCGGATATTTTCCTCTAAGGAAAAAATTAATAGGCTTAACGGTTTTAACTTATGGCAATGAATAAAAACGGGAAGCATTAAACGAATTTGTACGCAAATTAAAAGAAAGATATGGTGGAAAGATTGAGAAAATTATTGTCTTTGGCTCGTATGCAAGAGATAAAGCTAAGGAAGATAGTGACATAGACATTTTGATAGTTGGAGATATCGAGCTTGATGAGGCTATCGATACTAGCTTTCCGATTTTTATGAGATATGGCGTTTATCTATCACCGATTGTAATGTCAAGAGACTGCGAACTCATATTCAGAGAGAGAACTGGGTTTATAAGAAGTGTTTTAAGAGATGGTGTGCTGATGTATGCCAAAGCATGAAAGATATATGGAAAGGGCATACGAAGCTCTTGAATCAGCAAAAATTCTTTTTGAAAATGAAAAGTATAACAGTGCTATAGGTCTAGCTACTAAATGTTTTATGCTGCAAAAGCACTTTTGAGCATCAAAGACATACATCCGAAGACTCATATAGGCGTAGTTAGTAAGTTAGGTTTAGAATTCGTTAATAAAGGATTTGTAGAGGAAATTTACGGGAAGATTATTGCAAAAGCAGATGAGGGAAAGAGCAGACTATGACGTTTATTATAAGGCAACAAAAGATGAGGCCGAGAGTGCGATAAGATATTCCGAGAGATTCGTAGAGAGAATTAAAAAAGCTTTAGATGAGGTTGAGAGTGATTTGTATGAAAATACTTGTCACAGGTGGTTTGGGCTTTATAGGAAGCAACTTCATAAGATACATTTTGAACAAATACCCAGATATTGAAATAATAAATGTAGATGCCATGAAATATGGATCTAATCCAGACAATCTGAGTGATATAGATGATGGCAGATATACGTTTATCAAAGGTAATGTCTCAGATTACGAGTTTATGTGCGATCCAGAGCTTTTTAGGAGGTTAAAATCGAAGATTGAAGTTAATTCACACATATTTCTCCATGTCTCTCAAATGTTTATAAATTGTTCTGCAATCTTATTACTGTAAACTATTTTTCAGATTTTGGGAAATTTGATCTGTGAACTTTCAATCTTAGCTCGTATACTTAAAAGTGAGTTTCATGATGTTAATTTACAGATATAACAATAAACTTTCATCTATAAAAGTGAGGTTTTAGTTCTTCTTCTGGAATATACCTCGAAGCTTGCCTGATTATAGCTTTTAGTGTTCCCTTATCAAGTTCATCGTGCAAAGGTATGGTTAAAGTCTGTTTTGTTCTATCTGGTAAAACCCTTCTCAACTTCACATGACTACCTCTCTGAGATACGACTTCAAACCCGAACTTTGAAAGTATTTTTACAACTTCTTTCCCGCTAAGAACTCTAAGCTTTGGCATATTCGAGCTCCAGATTAACTAAAACTGAGAAATCCGGGGATATTTCCAACTCCTCTAGGTCTTCACCTTCTAAATGAAGGCTAATTGCTTCTCTGATGTTTTCTACGACTTCATCTAATGTTTTTCCTTGGGTCACTATCGGCAGATCGATGCATTCAGCAACATAGTACTTCTCCCCCATATAAATCCTGAACTGGATTATTCTTTTCATAGTGCTTTTTAGGGCTTGTTTTATTTATCTATTTTTCTATGGTGTTAACAAATTACTAAAAACTCTGAATATTCAATTTCTTACTCTTAGCAGAAAAAGTGAGGGTTATTGGAGAGAAGAGTTCCTGAATCAGCATTTGAGTGCTTATGCTCTGGATGTCGATATAATTCGCTGATGCCATTTTGAGGAAGATTGGAGTTACAGTTCTGGTTTATGGTGCTCCAATAAATCATGGGGATTTTCACAACTTAGGCGTCTTGCTCGTGTATGCTGTGGCGGTTTCATTTCTACTTCATCCTCTCGGTATTCGCTTTATAGATTCTTTCATCTTCGCAAGTGTGGGCTTTGCAGCGCACTTGCTAGAGGATGCTCTTGTATCTAATGGTTACAGGATGTTGTGGCCACTTTCTTTCCAAAAGTTTGGGATAGGCGTGTTTAAATATAGAGCTGATCTGTACGGCGTAGCAGATAAGGAAGTGTTGGCAGTAGGATTGATCCTTGTTGGAGTCTGTGCAGTTGTAAGAACAATGTATGATGGATAAAGAGGAGTATAAGGGGTTAACTCTAGATTGTCCAGTCCGTATTTATTAAACTGATAAGATGAGCGTTGAGGAAATTGAAGCAGTTTTTGAGAAGAAAAATCATGGGATTCAATCCCAGATTCATTGGCCAAATAAGGAAGGCCGCGAAAAAGAAAATAGGTTCAATGGAATATGAAATTGTTGGCATAAGATTTTTATTGCACCACATACTGCTGGTTCTCTGCTTGTTGCAGCTTTGATTTCTCTGCTGTTTTGTGATCTCTGTTTTTGCTGCTGGCTTTGGTCTTATCGATGATCATTTGTAGAACAAAAATAACCTGCTGTTGACCTTGTGGAGACATATGGGAAGATGTTGCTTGGGTAAGGTGTGGTTTACTGACGCTCTTATCAGCTAAGCTCCCTTAGAGTTTTTGATAACTCTCTCCAGGTCCTTCAAATCAAGAGCGTTTATTTTTTCCTTATTTTCAATATTCTTAGCTATTAAGTAGAATTCTCTATCTCCATTGAAATCCACAATTTCTGACTTTCTCTTTAAGTCCTTCAGAATTCTTTTTGCGTCTTTAAAACTTAGATCTTTCCACTTAACCTCAAAGAAATACATCTTTTCATCATTATAAGCTAGGACATCTATTTCATCTTCCTTATGCCACCACTTTGAGACGCTATTTTGCCCAAAGTCAAGGATTTTAAGTTTAAGCATTTCAAAAATTAAGCGCTCAAATGCTCTGCCGTAGTATGTGTTTAAATCGTTTAGTATTCTTCCATAAACATCATCAACCCTGCCGATCTCCAGATCTCCAAAATTAGGATATATGTAGCGGAACCAGAAGCTGAAGAAGTTGTCTTTGATGTAGTAATGGCCTCGCTTTTTGTATCCGTATGGCAGTTCATAACCGATAACATCTAATCGCCCAAGGACATCGATGTATTTTGATAAGTTACCTCTATCCAGGCCCGTAACACTAACAAGCTCACCTAAGGTCGTATATCCCAAGGCTATGTATTTTAAAATGAGCTTGTAAACTCTCGGTTCTCTGAGTTCCTCTCTGAGAAGGAATTCCGGTTCTTCGTAAAGAATTTCACCCTTTCTGAGAATCTTTTCTCTTATGTTTTCCTCCACACTCAACCTCTCATCAACTTGGGCTAAGTAAAAAGGTGTCCCTCCGAAGACCGCATAAATTTTAACCAGCTCTTCAAAGCTCTTTTCCGGGAACATACTGGCTATTCCGGTTATATCAAACGGATTTACTTTCCATTGACCTGTTCTTCTTCCGTAGAGTGGGCTCGTATAATCCAGGATACTTTCCATCATTCCTACACTCGATCCACAAAGTATCAGGAATATCTTTGAATTGCTTAGAATCTCATCCCAGATCTTCTGGAAGATGCTTAAAATTCCTGTTTGAAGTGAGATCAAATACTGAAACTCATCAAGAGCTATAATGGTCTTATTACCGGTCTCAGCCACGAGGTATCTGAAAAGCTCAGTCAATCCCACGTTCAGGTCTTTAAAGTAGTCCTTTCCCGTAAGTCTGGCAAAGGCGTATTTTATTTCATTTAGATTCTCTTTCATGGAGTCGCTGGTTAAAAGTGTGTAGATTCCCTTTTTCCCCTCAAGAAACTTCTTAATGAGCGTAGTTTTACCGACTCTTCTTCTTCCGTAGAGTATAATTAACTGAGGTTTATCCTCTCTCCACTTCCTCTCAAGGAATTCCAGTTCCATTTCTCTATCTGCGAACATGATACATCAAATGTTGTAGATAAAGTATAATAATTTTTCTACAGCATTATCTCCAAAAAAGTATAAAAGCGCTGCAGGCAAAGTAACCGCTTTAACTGTATTTGCCTCTCATGAATCATTGCATGCTTCGGAAATGTTTGTTTATTTCCAGCAGAACTACTTTGATGATCAAGCATTATCAAAAAGCCATCGATGAATTCACAACGACCATAGAAAATAAGATGCAGTAGATGGTGTTATCCTCTTTGGTTGCGAGAGGTGAGGCTAAGGAGGATTCGGACATTGACATACTGGTTATCTGAATAGAAGGGAAGCTGAGGGTTGGAGAGCAGTGACCAAGCTTGCTTTTGATGTGTTACTTGATATTGGGGAATATATCTCAGTAAAGATTCTCAGTTCAAAGGATATGCAGCAAAAAACGCCGTTTGTGAGAAATGTGATAAGGGTATAAAGATTGCATGAAAAATGGAGATGGCAGAAGAGAAGCTAGGTTGCAAAATATCTCTTTGAAGGATGGTTACAGTGATGCAGTGAGCAGGGCTTATTACTTGTTTTATGCTGCTAGCACTTTTAGCTTTAAAGGATTTATCCTAAAGCTCATAAGGGTTCTCTCAATTTGGCCTTGAATTCGTAAAGAAGAGATTCATAGAGGACATTTACAGATATGCCTTTGCTCATGCCAAAGACCGAAGAGAAGCTGCTGAAGATGATATCAGAAGAAGATTGACAAAGAAGAGACTGAAGCGATAATTGAGGATGCGGAAAGATTCCTGGAGAGGTGAAGAGAGCAATAGAGGAGCTGAGGGAGCGAACGAAAAGCTGCTCTTCTTGAATCAATTATTATAAAAATATATAATTTTCTGTTTAGTCGATGTATTGCTCAAGCATGTGGTGGGATGCTGCTTCTGCTTCCGTTTAGCTGGGATTAATCAGTTAGGATTGATTCAGACGGATAATTACTGGACAACACTTGCTTTAGTGGTGGCAGTTATAGTTTGCATTTACGCCTACTTTTACATCAAACAGCCTAATAAAAACCCAATGAAAAATTTTATAACTCATAAAGCATATTACTACTTTCAATAGAGGTTTCAATAGAAGTGGATAGAAATTATAGCAAAAATAGAATTGCACAGGCGTCAGGTCTGAACTGATCAGTGATGGGAGGGCCTGATGCGGTTAGGTGTTCCTTTCGATTTTAGGAGGTTGAGATATGAAAGCCCTAATTCTTTCTGGTGGGCATGGAACTCGTTTAAGACCGCTAACCTATTCACAGCAAAAACAGTTGATTCCCGTTGCGAATAAACCAGTTTTATTCTATGCCATAGAAGATGCAATAGAGGCGGGAGTTGAAGAAATAGGGATAATAGTGGGCCCGAACAAAGAACAGGTTATGGAAACGGTTAATTCAGTTGATTGGGATGCTGGTATAGAGTTCATATATCAGGGAGATCCCAAGGGTCTGGCACATGCGATTCTTGTTGCTGAAGATTTCTTAGACGAGGAATTCGTCATGTATCTTGGTGATAATATACTTAGAGATGGAATTGTCGAACATGCAGAAAAATTCAGAAATCTCAAATCTGATTCCCTCATCCTGTTAACAGAGGTCGAGAATCCCCAGCAGTTCGGGGTTGCTGAGCTTGATGAGAACGGCAGAGTAAAAAGACTGGTCGAGAAGCCAAAGGTTCCGCCATCAAATTACGCTTTAGTTGGTATATATTTCTTCAAGCCCATAATCATGGAAGCATGCAAGAGTATTAAACCATCGTGGAGAGATGAGCTTGAAATAACGGATGCAATTCAATGGTTGATC
>Ga0180932_1101_pt1 | contig 48419 bp, 50 predicted proteins | sample Deesub1362A_J573_FD_124189 | JGI IMG/M metagenome (GOLD analysis project Ga0180932, IMG submission 124189) | Archaeoglobus sp. JdFR-24
TTTAAACGTCACTTACTTGACTTCGTAGGTTCCAATGCGTTTCTGAGAGTAGTGAACGAGTCTGCTGAGTGGCACGGTCATCATCAGGTAGAAGAGTGCGACTCCAAGGAAAGGTGTCCAGGCGTTAAAGGTTGTGTTTACAATCTGTCTCCCGACCCTTGTGAGCTCAACTATTGATATCACTGAAAGCAGCGAAGAATCCTTAAGCAGAGCTATGAATTCATTTCCGAGAGCTGGCAGGATGTTTCTGAAAGCCTGTGGAAAGACCACGTATCTCATCGACTGTAAATAGCTCATCCCAAGGGATCGTGCAGCCTCCATCTGTCCTGTTGGGATGGATTCAATTCCAGCTCTGACGATCTCAGCGATGTAGGCCCCGCTGTTAATGCTGAGCGCAATTATTCCTGCCGGTTCAGGCTGGAGATTTATCCCTATAGCTGGTAGACCGAAATATATTATCAGTATCTGGACAAGAAGGGGAGTTCCCCTTATAACTTCTACATACAGTGTGGAAAAACCAAATATGAGTGGATTCTTGGAAACTCTTGCCAGTCCTGCAAAGGAGCCAATTATAAGGCCAAAAAGAATGGAGAGGGTGGTGAGTTCTAAGGTTACCAGCGCTCCAAAGGATAGATCAGGGAGTATTCTCCAGAGAAGGTCAACGTCAAACTGCCCTATTGTAGACATACGTATCTAAAAAATTAAATAAGCGTGGTTAGGAGCCGGTTCCAAACCATTTTTCATATATTTTGTCGTAGGTTCCGTCTTTCTTGATCTCTTCGAGCGCTTTATTTATCGCTTTGAGAAGCTCAGGGTTATCTTTGTGAACTGCTATACCATAGTATTCAGGTTCGAATTCAGGATCCTCAACGATTCTGTAACTATCAGGGTTCTTCTTCACGGCCTCATAGGCAACAAAGTTGTCGATGATAGCGGCATCTGCATCACCCTTCTGAATGGCCATCAAAGCTTCTGGTGTACCTTCGAATCTCTTTATCTCGAATTTTATTCCTTTTTCCTCAACCAGCTTCATAGCAGCAAAGTCTCCAGTTGTACCCTGCTGAACTGCCACTGTTTTACCTGCAAGGTCATCCTTGCTGTTTATGCTTGTGTCATCAGCTCTCAGGATTATTACCTGTCTTGCAGTAAAGTAAGATTCACTGAAATCAACTTGTTTTGCTCTCTCTTCAGTAATTGTCATTGCTGAACAGATAACATCATACTTCTTGGCTAAAAGTCCGGGAATTATTCCATCCCATGCAGTATTCACGAATTTAACTTCAAGACCCATTCTCTGCCCGATGGCATTCATCAAATCAATATCGAAACCAGTATATTTTCCTGTCTTTTCGTCAGTGTATTCAAAAGGTGGATATGCTATGTCACTTCCGACAGTAAGCACACCTGGAGTTACAAGCTGATAGCTTGGTGTTGCTTCGGGTGTTGGAGTGGGGGTTGGCGTTGATGGCTTCTCAGTTGGTTTCTCCTCCTGTGTACAGCCCGCAAAGAAAGCTACAGACACAATTACCAGAGCCATTAATAGTATACTTCTTATATTTCTCATATCTTCACCTCACGTGGTTTGGAAAATCCATATTATTTTAGTCTTTCGAATGTTGATTCGTTTAGAATTCAGTATTGTTGAGTATTTTGTTGTTCAATTCTCCCAAACTTTTTTAAAATTTTCTTCACATAAATTAATATAATTTATTAATTAACTTTTTTAAAATTTTATTCTTGAATTCCAGTATCGACTCGATCCATGCATAATTTGAATTCCGGCCAAGAGATCATCGAAAAAATATTTTAAATATGCATCAAAACGGTGTTTGTGACGAAAGCAAGAGTATTTTTGATAATAGGCAACAGAGCAGCAACCTCAACATTCAACTTGAATGACCTTCCGGGGGCAGGAGGAAGAATGGATATTATCTGTAGATTTGTTGCACAGAGCCTGTTTATTTCGCATGGTATAAGAAAAGACGTTGAGGTTTTTCTTTTGCTGCTGGGAAATCCAGATCCACCCAAAGCAATCAAAATTGATGGGAGCAGGGTTAAAAGCATGGCACCGGATGAGCGAAACATAGCCGGGTTGATCAGAAAGGCACTCAAAACTGATATAGGAAAAGAATGGACTGAGAGCTCAACCGGGATTTTTGTTGCCAGAAAAAACTTGCAGGAATTGTTTGATGAGCTAACAGGTTATCGCATTTTCTACCTAAGGGAAGATGGAGTGGATATAAGAGAGCTAAGGGGGGAGCTTCATAAAGAAAATTTGGCTTTCCTAATTGGAGATCATCTTGGAGTGAGTGGGGAAATGGAGAACATCATCATCCAAAAAGCTGACAGCATTGTTTCTGTTTCTCCAGTATCCCTTCAGGCAGACCAGTGTGTTGTTATTGTACACAATGAACTTGATCGACTGGCTCGAGAATCTGTGGAAGAAGAATAAATTTCTTTGCCCTGAGGTTGGGTATATTGCTGTAGGTTGAATATATTGCTATTTTTTGCTTAAAGTTAGAGGTCATGCACTTTCGCTAAATTAGAGTTATGCTCCGGCCGGGATTTGAACCCGGGTCGCCGGCTCTCCTCGATAGGGTAACCTCGAAAGGCCGGAATGATTGGCCGGGCTACACCACCGGAGCATAAGTTGTGCGGATACTAATTGGTTTAAAATCTTTTTCCTTCATAGCCAGCTTACAAGATTTAAACTTTGCTAACAGCCTTGTTAATAATGGAGGTTACTATGGTTATATTATTTTTAGAATTGTTATGTTTAAAAGTTAGAATATCAAATTACTTACCCATAGAATATATAAAAATAGTGAAAAAGATAATTATTGGAGCAAACGAATTCGTAAACCATACTAGAAACACTGAAAATCAAAATTTAATGGGATTTCGCCAATGTAGGAGTATAAGCTTTTAACCCTTGCAAGGAGACATGAATTCTCACTTTTTAGCCCCAGAGTAATCATTCCCACCCTCATTAAATCAGTTTGAGAAAAATGAAAAAATATTTGATAAAGTGATTAATATTAAATAAACTTTATTGACTGAAAACATGCTTTACCTTCATCAGATACCAGAGAATTATGCCGTTTATGACAATTGTCACAACACCCTGAACAACTGTAGCCATGAGGATTGATTCCATACCCATATATCCCATACCCGGAACTCCAAGTGTTGGTGGCATGGCAATTGTGGCAATAAGACTCAAAGCTGTCAGTACTATACTTATGGCACTTAAAATTATGGTCACAACTCTTGCCCAGTTCTTAAGTGTCCATAGTCCGTAGGCTATCATCAATCCAGCCATTCCGAATATCAGCAACACAATGCCCATCGCACTTCCTGACATAGCCATCCAGGTACCCATACCCATATCACTAAATCCCGTTGACATCATAGGGGATGCAATCAGCAACACAATGCCCGAGAGTATGCTTAATATCGCTCCGATTCCCCATAGAATTGCTATTATAGTTACTCCAGTAGGTCTCATGATACCACTCAAAAAACATCGATATATAAATTTTTAGGATGCTTGCAAAATTGAATGCTAAATTCCGATTTGAGTATATGTCCTATAAGCATATACCCCACAAACTTCATTATAGAATATTGTATAATACTGAATATAAAAAAGTAAATATAATCTATTACAAAAAGGATTAGGCAGATATCAATTTTTCCTCCCATTTCTTAAGGTATGCTGAACTCTGTGTAACGTCCACAAACACACTCGCAGCTCTCTCAACATCTTCGAGTTCTACTTTACTTGAGTTTCTGAGTTTTGCGAATTCATATGCTGGAGCTAAAAGCTGAACAGTGTACCTCATGCTATTCTCCACGCCAAGCTGTGTCAGTTTTTCCAGTGCCTCCTCGCTGAACATTATTCCCGATTCTGCTCCCCTGATTTCGATAATTGTTTTTATCTCTTCTCTTTTGTAGGGTTCAGTTGTAATAATCAGCAATCTATCGAGTAAATCAATAGGGATGCCATGTGGTGCCACTATATCTGTCCCTCTGATTTTTGAAAAACCTCTGTTTGATGCGAGAATTATGATCGGCGCCATTTCTGATTCCATTGCTCTGTTCATAAATGCAAACAGTTCTATGTCCATCAGATGTGTTTCGTCTATGAAAAGAACTCCTGGAACGAGTTCTGCTCTTCCATCCTCAACCCATCTCTTCACCTGTTCATCTACAGCCTCCCTCACCTCATTGTCTATTTCCCTGGTCTCAGAGGTAAACAGGCTGAATATCGAGCCTCTTCTTGCATTTGCCTCATCCAGATCATTCAGTGTTACAACATATGTAAACTCTCTCTCCTTTTCAACCTTGCCTGAAGGAATTTCAACTATTTCTGAGTCACCAAGATCGTATTTCTTGGTTGCTTTCTCACTCTTTCCTATGAGAGATATCTTTCCAGTCTCCTTATCTATCATTATCACATCTCCGACCTGTATTCCATACTGAAGAAATTGTAGAGCAAGCCTTCCGCTAATACTGAATGTCCTTTTTTCATCTTTTGTTGCAAGAGTGAGATTAGCAGATTCGGGAATTTTCTGTGTGGGATTGTATGGGTTGGGGATCATATTGAAATCAAGGCCTGAGACTTCTCCTTCGAGCACAACCCTCGTTTCTCTTATCCTCACACCTATGGCTTTCCTCATTGACTGGATAAGCGCCTCAGTTTTTTTCATTTCGGCACTGTAGAACTCTGATGCGCTGACCTGTACAAAGGGGATATCTTTACCAAGTTCCTTGCTTATAGCAACAGCAATGGCGGTTTTTCCGGTACCCGGTGGTCCGGCCATAAGAATGCCTCTTCCTGCCATCTTACCTGATTTAATCAATCTCACTATAACTCCAGCAGCCTCTCTCGCTTTTTTCTGACCCACAAGTCCGTCAGCAACATCAATTGCCTTTAGATTATCATCTAAACCAAGTCCACGAATGTGAGAGTGTGCACCGATTCTTTCAAACCTCTGGGCAATTTCTTTGATTTCAGAAACCATAAGGAACACCTCAAGATTGGTGGGGAAGAATTACTATATAAAATTTGCGAAGCCCCTCCATAAAACTAAAAATTAAAAATGGAACCTTGGCATTGGGGAAAAGCCGAATGGAACAAATTTAATCAGCCAGATGCCTGCAAAAAAGGCAAACACAAAAGAGAGTAGAATAAAAACGATGGATGCCAGTATTGATACCAGAAAAGCCTCGACCATACTTATTTTTAAAAGCAGTTTCAGAGCGTAGAGGTACAGGAGGTAGATGATCAGTGGATAAATTAATACCATTAATGGAATAATCGTAAGGATTGATCCAACAATTATTGCAAAGATTCCAGCTGCAAAATTCGCAATCCCTGCTTCAAGGATCCCCCTATCTTTACCGATGATCTTCAGCCCAATCCAGAGGAAAAATCCACTGATGAGGATGGAGAATAACAGGAACATCGGAGCGAAAAACCATTCGAACATGTTTTTAAAATAGAGCATATAAATTTAAAGCTTGTGTATCGACTACTTGAATTGTGTATCATTTTATTCAATATTCAAACACTGAAAAATCATAATCGCTCAGAAAAATTCATTATACTTTCCAATAATCAAAACTGAGATGAAGGTCTGGGTTGGAATGGATGACACAGATTCACCTGAAGGCATGTGCACAACTTATCTTGCAACAATAGCGATTGAAAGTCTTGAGAGGGCAGGATGTAAAATTCATGGTTTTCCAAGACTTATACGGCTTAATCCAACTGTTCCCTTTAAGACAAGAGGAAATGGGGCGGTGTCGTTTCTTGTGGAATGTGAGAATATTGATGTTGTTATGGGAGTTTTAAATGAGACCATTTTGAATCTTTCTGAACTTGAACACAAAAATACTGATCCAGGAGTGGTTTTTGTCGATGATGAAAGGTTGGGCTTAATCAATACATTATCAACATTCGGCATGAAAGCGGTTAGAGATGTCGTCAGCGTGGATGAGGCGCTCTTCTTAATTGGGAAACATAAGATCCCGCATTTGAAATATAAGAAAGGTAGAGGCCTTATTGGTGCTCTTGCTGCTGTTGGTGTAGATAGCAATGATTATACCTATGAATTACTGGCCTATCGACAACCTGAAAGATTTGGAAAGCCAAGGGAGGTGGATGAGGATTCCTTTTTCAGAGCAGATCGCCTTACCTATCCGCTGACATGGGATACAGTTGACTGGCATAACAGAGTTGTGGTATGTGTTCCCGGCGGTCCTGACCCGGTGCTGTATGGAATCAGAGGATCGGATTTTAAGGCGATATACAGGGCTGCAGAGACGGTCATAACCGAGCCAGTGGAAAGAGAAATGCTTTTCATAACAAATCACTCCACAGATATGCACATAATTTCTGAGGAGGAGATAGAAGAAATTATTGATTACCACTCCTATGAAGTAAGAGGAAAGGTGGAGGAAGAACCATCTGTAATGAGGGGCGGACATGTTTTCTTTACGATTTCAACGAAATTTGGGACTGTGAAGTGTGCCGCTTTCGAACCGACCAAGCAGTTCAGGGATATTATTTTGAGGCTGAGAAAAGGCGATATGGTTAGAGTTTTTGGTTCTGTTAAGAAAAATACACTCAATCTTGAAAAAATAGAGATCATCAAACTCGTAAAAGAAAAAGAGCTCAATCCGATTTGCCCCGTATGTGGGAAAAGGATGGAATCCGCTGGAAGGAATCAAGCCTATAGATGCAGGAAGTGCAAGACGAAATCGGATAGTAAGATAAAGGAAAAGATAGAGAGGGATATAGATGAAGGATTTTATGAAGTTCCACCATGTGCAAGAAGGCATCTTGCCAAGCCACTTATCAGAATGAGTGTTCCTAACAAGAACATTTTCAGATAGCTCGATTATTTGTCTCATCCGTCTGTATGGGAGATTAGCAATAGTCTATCATGCCTCTATCCAAAAATCCTAAATATTTTCCCTTTTCCGGATACCTTGAAGTAAAATGTTTTGAGAGTTAAACAAAAAAGGTAAAAAATTAAAAAGAAAGCGTCTGAAATCCTTTGAGTTTGTAAAGTTTTAAAAGAGGTGATGATATGAAGGTCACATGGCTGGGGCATGCAGCATTTCTGCTTGAAGGAAGCAAGAACGTACTTATTGACCCCTTTATTACAGGAAATCCGAATGCACCACTGAAAGTTGAAGACATCGAGACTGATTTGATAGTCGTAACTCATGGACATGGAGATCATTTGGGCGATACGGTTGAAATTGCAAAAAGAAATGACTCTCCAGTAGTGTGTATTCATGAACTCTCCCGATTCTTGGTAAGGAAAAATGTCGAAGCGGTGGGAATGAACATCGGAGGGACTGCAAGGTTTAAAGACGTGAATGTTACTATGGTTCAGGCACTTCATTCTTCAGACGTTGAGGAAGGGGACGAAATCATAAGTACAGGCCAGGCAGCTGGAGTTGTAGTGGGGCTTGATGGAGTAAAAGTTTACCACACTGGCGACACAGATGTTTTTCTTGATATGCAACTCATCGGAGAACTCCACAAACCCGATATTATGCTTGTACCGATAGGTGACTGGTATACAATGGGAATCGCCGGAGCCGTTAAAGCTCTGGAGTTCGTTAAACCAAAAATCGCCATACCAATACACTACAACACTTTTCCGGTTATCGAACAGAATCCAGAAAACTTCAGAAAGGCTGTTGAAGAAAGAGGAATATCTGTTGAGGTCGTTATTTTAGAACCGGGAGAATCATTTGTTTTCGAGCCTTAAAAATCTTAAAAAATTGGTTAACTTTGTAGCTTTAAAATATATTTTTTATTACTATTTTTTTACTGGTTATTTGTTACGAAACTGGTTTAGGAAAAAGTTTAAGTATTCGATTATCCACATATAATAATCATCATATTGATGATGGGGTTATAAAATGGCAACCCTGATTGATACCCAAAAGTCATCTATGAATCTCAGTATTGAACTGAAGAGATTAAAGGCTATTGTTGAAGTATCTGGAGATAGTCTGAAGGTTGTTTACTGCACTGGCAGGGAGAGGTGTCTCCGGATGGGACTTCTTATTAATGGATCATGTCCTAAATATTGCGAAATAATTGTTGCAGTTAAGGATTATATAACTAAAAGAAGAAAGCCTAAAGCTATTGTAACAGAACTTTGATAAATCTCTAAAGTTGAAGGTTTTTTGAAGTTATTTTGCTTATCCGACCAGATTGTCATTTAAGGACCGAATTCTGATAGGTACCAGGATTTTTCCATCTTTCCCTGAAATAAACCTGCCTTTACCCTCTAGGAACAGTTTGACCGTTAGAGTCGATATTGCCGCATCAACCACATCTGAATTTTCGAGTACATCGAATTCTATGTATTTTCTCAATTCTTCGACTATTTTTTTCAGCCCGTTTTTATTCTTTTTCTTTGATTCGGGAGATATGCCGAGTATTTTTCTTGTGGCATATGGGTAAACTTCCCAGACTTTTATTGAGTTGCTTTCAAGTTTTTTTGCAATCTCCATTCCTTTAAGTGCAACAGGTTTGAAAAAGTCAGATCCGGATGGGAAAAGTTTTATTCCAGCGTTCAGTAATTTTCTTTCACACTCACGCAGAGTTCCACTTTCAGGGAGAGTAAGGGGAGCATCTATGCCAGCATAATCAATTTTGAAACTCTCTAATTTAATTTCATCCAGTTTACCGGTCTCTATAACTTTTCTGTCCCTTAAAACTACATAATAGGAATATTTAAGACCCACATCAATACCAATGATGTCCATCTTATATTCTGAAACCGGCATAATCTTTAAATATCTTCCTCCTTTTGCGTAATTTCAGAGTGGTGATCACATGTCTGAAGAATTCAAACATATAGTCAGAATCGCTGATACTGATCTGGATGGTAAAAAGAGCGTGATGTTTGCTCTAATAGGAATTAAAGGAGTAGGGCACAGAATGGCCAGAAGTCTCACCAATTTACTTCAAATTGATGCTACAAAGAAGCTGGGAGAACTGGACGATGAAAGCATTCAGAAGCTTAAGAAATTCATAGAGGAAGACATTGAAAAGGTTCCTGACTGGATGATGAACAGAAGAAAGGACAGGTATTCTGGAAACAATCTACATCTACTTGGAAAGGATGTGGACTTCTCTAAGATGGTCGATATTGAAGCGCTGATGAGGATGAAAACCTATAGGGGTATCAGACATGCAAGAGGCAGAAAAGTTAGAGGACAGAGAACAAGGTCAACCGGTAGGAAAGGAAGGACGGTTGGAGTTATAAGGAAGAAGAAGTAACACAGGTGATGATATGGGAGATCCTAAAAGGCACAAAAGAAAGTATGTAACTCCTACAAGGCCCTGGGATAAGGTGAGGCTTGAAAAGGAAGTAGAGGTTATTATAAAGTATGGTCTTAGGAACAAAAGGGAACTCTGGAGGTTCCATAATCTGCTGAGAAAGTACAGGAGAGTAGCAAGAGAGCTTCTTGCTAAAATAAATCTGCCGGGTAGAGAAGGAGACCTTGCAAAAGCCAAAGCGCAGATGGTTATAAAGAAACTCGCAAAGATCGGGATTCTGAAGGAAGATGCGACACTTGACGACATTCTGAATCTCACAGTTGATGCGTTTCTTGAGAGGAGACTTCAAACAATGGTTTTCAGGCAGGGACTTGCAAACACAATCAAGCAGGCGAGACAGCTGATTGTTCATGGCCATATTGCAATCGATGGAAGAAAGGTCACTGTTCCGGGCCATATTGTAACAAAAGAGGAAGAAACAAAAATCTCATATTACAACAACTCTCCCTTTACTAAGAGAGAACTTGTTGTGAAAGCTGAAGAGGTGTAGACATATGGAGAAAAGGAGAGGAAAATGGGGTATTGCCAACATTTTTTCCTCATACAATAACACGATTATAACGATAACTGATATCACTGGAAGCGAAACAATTGTGAGAATCAGTGGTGGAATGATTGTAAAGGCGAGCAGAGATGAGGGAAACCCCTACACTGCGATGCAGGCTGCTATAAGAGCTGCAGAGGCTGCTAAAGAGAAAGGAATAGATGGTGTTCACATAAAGGTTAGAGCACCAGGAGGAAACAAACATACAAATCCAGGACCTGGAGCTCAGGCAGCAATCAGAGCTCTTGCAAGAGCTGGACTGAAAATAGGAAGAATTGAAGATGTTACACCAATTCCCCATGATGGAACCAGACCTCCTGGTGGAAAAAGAGGAAGGAGAGTCTGATAATTTTATTTATTTTGTCTCATCCGGTGTCTGTTATGAAAATACAATTTCTTGAAGAAGATGAGTTCAAGCTCAAGTTCATACTCACCTCGTCAACAGCATTTGCTAACTCCTTGAGGAGGGCAATGAAAAGTCTTGTACCCACAATGGCAGTCGATTATGTTGATATTTACCTGAACACATCATACCTCTATGATGAAATTCTCGCTCACCGTATTGGCCTTATCCCCATAAAGACGGATTTGCAAAGGTTTAACATGCCCGATAAATGTGTATGTGAGGGTGAAGGATGCCCGAACTGCCAGATATCTTTCAGATTGAATGTGGAAGGGCCTAAGATGGTTTATTCAGGTGATTTTATCTCTGATGATCCGGAAATCGTTCCGGTTTTCGATAGGATACCTGTTGTGGAACTTTTTAAGGATCAGCAGTTGATGATGGAAGCCGTTGCAAGACTTGGAACGGGTAAGGAGCATGCAAAATGGCAACCGGTAACAGTCTGCATCTACAGAATAATACCAGAAATAAAAATTGATGAAAGCTGTACATTATGCGAGGATTGTGTCGAGGCCTGCCCGAGAGACGTCTTTAATATTGAAAATGAAAAACTTGTGGCTAAAAGAGTGATCGACTGCTCAATGTGCATGGAATGTGTAAATGTATGCGAAACCAGATCAATAGAGGTAAATGAAACAAATGACTTTCTTTTCGTGGTTGAAGGAACTGGAACTCTTCCTGTTAGAGAAGTTTTAAGAAAAGCACTCGAAATTCTCAAGCAAAAAGCTGAGGAGATGAATAACATCATAGAAACACTTGAATAGATATTGCTTGATTTCTATTTTCCTTTTACTTTAATCTGTTCTGATTCGCAGATGTGGCAGATTATCATGCAGCTTAATTATGTCTCCAGTATGCATGGAGCAGTGAATATACTCCACCCGTGATTATGAGAACCATACCAAGCCATACAAAGCTGGCTAAAGGGTTGATATGTATCTCAAAGCCTGCACCTGCGAAATCTCGTGTTACACCACTCATTGCTATGTAGATATCTTTGAATGGTTGATATATTATCTCTACTGATGAAACAACTCTGTCAGGTCTGTTCATCTTGTAAATATATTGCTTTGGATTTGTAGTTTTGATAAGTTTCCCATTTTCGAAAATCTGAAGTTCTGTACTGATTGTGTATTTTTCTTCGTCCTCGAAAATATTTACTGAAATCAACTTGAACTCCATACCATCTCTGATTGCAGAACCACCTTTAGTTATGAAAACATCGTTATAAACTGTACCATACATCCAGATACCCATCGCACCCATGAAAAGAAAAATAACTCCAAAATGGGTTAAATAACCACCATATTTTCTTAAAAATCTCAGTTCACCTGGATAAAATCCGGAGATATGGTTCAGGATTGCAAAAGCAAACACCCCTACTCCAATCACAGCTGAAATATCTTGGAAAATGGCATAAGAAGAAAGGGCTGAAATAAGAGAGATTAGCACAGGTAATCTGAATTTTTTCAAATTTTTTTCAACTTTCCAGGAGATTCTGATACACAGTCCTAGGAGGAGTATGAGTAAACCACCAATAGGTATTTCAACCGATTCATAGTATTCAGGTCCCACAGTAAGGTTGGGGTTTAACACTGGCATAACAGTTCCTACAAGCACTGTAACGAGAGATGCTGAAAGCAAAAAAACGTTGATGAGTATCATGGTTTCTCTGTTGGTACCAAGAGCGATCCTGCGGTATTTCGCCTTTTCTGGTTCTTTGTGGGATTCCACATTTTCATTCAATTTTCCTTTGATTCTTTGGTGTCCTGCTCCTGAATACCACACAAAGGTGGAAAAACCAAGTATGAAAATTATAAATGCAAGGTATGCCCAGCCTTCTGGATTCTTTTCAAATGCATGAACTGAACTTATGAATCCACTTCTGGTGATAAAGGCGGCAAGAACTATGAGGGAAAAAGTGAGAACCACCAGTACATAATTCAAATTCTTAACGTACCACCCTCTCTTCTCAACAATCATTGTATGGAGGAGGGCTGTAGAGGTTAGCCACGGCAGAAAACTGGCATTTTCAACAGGATCCCATCCCCAGAATCCTCCCCAACCCAGTGTCCTGTATGCCCACCAGGCCCCTATGAAAATACCCAGGCCTAAAAAGAGCCATGAAACAATCAGATACTTCTCTGTCCTTTCTATCCAACTCTCCTTCAAGATCAGCCCGGAAACTGCCATTGAGAAGGGTATTACGAAGCCCGCATAACTGATAAACAGTACTGGTGGGTGAAGGACCATTTCCAGCGTTCTCAGCAATGGATTCAATCCAAAGCCTTCCGGGCGTGGTTCAATTCTTAAAAATGGATTTGAAGTGGTAAGCAAGAGTATGTTAAGAAAAACAAGAAATAAACTCGAGATAATTAGGGTATAGGCAGTTAACCTGTCTTTTTTTTCTGAAAGAACGAAAGTGTTGAAAACCGATATGAACAGTGCCCATATAAGTAACGACCCCTCTCTACCCGCCCACAGTGCACTTACCGTATAAATAAGTGGAAGAGTAGAATCTGAATTCTCGAAGACGTATTTATACGAAAAATCCCTAGAAAGGAAATAGGATATTAGGAGAATACATGAGAAAAAGAGCATCGTGAAGTTGATTATCACGGCCCTCTCACCGATCGAAAGGAGTCGAACTGATCTGATTCTCACACCCATATAAAAAGCATAAATTGAAAATATAGAGGATATGAGGGCTATCACAAGAAACATCTCTCCCAGATCCATGCCATCACCTATCGTCTGCTTTTCTCCTTCAACACTTATCGTTTGTTTCCTTTCTCCTCTATTTTACTCTTGGACTTCCCCAGAACCAGAATTTCCGGATGTTTCGTACTTTGAAGGACACTTAATCAGAAGCTTGTATGCCTTAAATGTGCCATCAACATAATCACCAGCAACAACCACAGGAACGTTCTCTCTGTAATAATTTACGTTTCCAGTAAAAACAACTCTCATTTGAGATTTCCCATCAGTAAGGTAAAATAATCTTGTATTGTTCTCTGGAAAGAATACAGTTGAGTTTGGGGCAATTGTCCCGTTCACCTGAACGTTCTTCAATTCCCCTGCCTTTACAACTTCAGTAACGGTTTTGTAGGGAGAGATATTTGTTACAAAGTTATATGCGATAAATATCATAAAAACAATCACAGCGATCCCGATAAGGATTTTCCCCCTGTCTTCCATTAGACTCTTACCATTATCAGACTTATTTAAACTTTCTGGTAATTTTTTAAAAGATTGAGCAGGTATTGGATTATCAGTTATAGTTTAGCTCTAGTAGACAATATACTTTCAATGATAATCAAAAGTTCTGTTAACTGATTTTGTTATATGTTCAAAGTAATTGACCCTCCTCAGTAAATCAGGTTTTCGAGAATTCCCTTTGAAACTGCTAATTTTATCTCTCTTGCAATTCTCCTTCCCATATACATATTCTCTCCGAAGAGAATGTAGGAATATGGTGAGCAGGGTATTCCTGTATTTGTTCCTGCAACAATCCTGGCGGAAATCTCGAAGACTGTCATTTCAGCATTCTCATCGAAAACTGTCTCAAGACAGAAGGGTCCAACCATCCCGGGGTAGGCAATCTCCTTTGACACCTCTACGACCCTCTTGGCAGCATTTATCGCCTGGACGAGTAAACTCTCCCGTAAAACCACTGGAAAATTGCCTATTACCGTGTATGTTGGCATGGGTTCAATCTTCATCTGAATGGGGGATGGTATCTTCCCAAGACCATCAACGTCGGATTCATATCTTCTGTCGGTTGCTATCAGCTCAACCCTCTCAAAAACCGGTGAGTAAAAGAATGAGAAATAGATGTTTGCTCCTGCAATGTATTCCTGAATGAACACATTTTCTATGTCTTCTGGTGATGCCAATCCCGATCTCACCATCTCTTTCGATTTGACAAGAAAGTCATCATAATTCGTTGCAAGAAAGTATCCCTTTCCCCCTTTGGCTCCGGGGAATTTTACAATAACCATTCCATCGATATCTTCCGGTTTTTTCACAGTTCTCGGGAGTTTTAAGTTTGCCCTCTCCAGCCACTCCTTTTGTTTTTCTCTTTCAGTCTCCCAGAGCATGAGTTCACGATTTCCAAATATCGGAATTTTCAATTTTTCAAGATTGCCAATATATGCGTTGAAGGATCCATGGGGGATCATTATACCGTTTAATTCTGAAATGTTTTTTTGAACATCCCTTTTCAGCAAATCAGAATAATCCTCAATTTTGATTATCTCATCAGCCACACCAAATGATTCATAGATTATTCTTTCCTTTTCTCTGCACAGACAGACAGCTTTTAAACCCTCATCTTTTGCCCCTTTTAGAATGTTCAGGGCTGTATGACTCCCCAGTGTAACAATTGAGAGGTTATCTGTATCATATGTGGAAAGAATTTTCAGTATGCTTTCTCTCAGACTGGATTTTACCTCAGAGTTTATGATTTTACCTTCTGAATCCACGATTTTATTTTTTCTTATGTTTTTGACTTTACATTCTCCTGTTTTATTTTCTCGCACCACCATACCTCCTTTTACAGATCATGGAAGCAAAAACAGCCGCCCCGAAGCCATTATCAATATTCACAACAGCAACACCCGAAGAACAGCTCTGAAGCATCGCAAAAAGGGTTGTAATGCCACCGAGATTTGTACCGTAGCCAACCGATGTTGGGACTGCAATAACGGGGATATTGACCAGTCCCGCGATTACGGATGGAAGCGCCCCCTCCATACCTGCCACAACGACAATCGCATCAACATCACTGACAATGATATCTCTTATCGGCTCGATGAGCCTGTGTATTCCTGCAACACCGACATCATAATATCTTTTGACCTCTATACCAAGAAAGTCCGCGGTGGTTGCTGCCTCCTCTGCAACAGGTATGTCGGAAGTTCCGGCAGTTATTATGGCTATTCTTCCACCAGTTCTCTTCTTTTTGTTGCCCGCTATCACCGTTCCGGATTTTCTGTTTACCTGAAGTCGAATTCCTGAGAGTTCCTTTTCTAAAACCTCAATATGTTCCTCGTTTGCTCTGGTTATGAGGATACCATCCGAATGCTTGAGAATTTCTTTCACCATTTTCAAAACCTCAACTGGATCCTTGTTCTCAGCATAAATTGCCTCAGGTTTACCAGCTCTGAAATCTCTCATGTGGTCTATTTTTGCAAAATTCTCAATCTCTAAATAGAATAGATTAATAAGATCTTTTATAAGCTCTTCTGAAGATTCTTCACTCGCTTTATTGAGTCTCTCAATGAGCAATTTGATGTAGTTTTTATCCTTATCGTTTTTATCCTTATCATTCCTTTCGTGATCTTTCCTATTTCCATCCTTCATTGTCTCTACCCTTAACCCTCAGTTTCCAGATTCATCTGAATAGCTTTTTACCTCATCATGATACTCCTGTATCGATTTGACAGAGATTCCATCCATTTTTGTTCTTTTAAGGGATTCAATAGCTCTAACAACTGCTACGGCTCCGGAGATAGTGGTGATATAAGGTATATTGTGATCAACGGCAGCCCTTCTTATGAGAAAACCTTCGGTCTTACCTCTTTTTCCAGAGGGTGTGTTGATTATGAAATTAATCCTCCTGTTTATGATCTCGTCAATGATGTTCGGTCTGCCTTCACTCACTTTCAATATTATTTCAGCCTCAACACCATTCTCAGACAGAAAGGCAGCGGTTCCACTTGTAGCAACAATTCTAAAGCCCAGATCTTTCAGCTTTTTAGCAATCGGTAATACTTTTTTTCTGTCCTCAGTCCTCACGCTTATAAAAACGGTACCCTCCATGGGAAGACGCATACCGGCAGCAAGTTCCGCTTTATAATATGCAAGACCAAAATCATAATCTATTCCCATAACTTCTCCCGTAGCTTTCATTTCTGGCCCCAGTATTGGATCTACTCCAGGTAATTTGTTGAAGGGGAAAACAGCCTCTTTTACAGCCACGTGCTTCAGATTGAGTCTTTCTTTTATGCCGAGCTCTCTCAACTTTTTACCCACCATGAGTTTCGCTGCTATTTTCGAAAGTGGCAATCCGGTGGCCTTGCTGACAAAGGGGACTGTTCTGCTAGCTCTGGGATTTGCTTCGAGAACATAAATCACATCATCTTTGATCGCAAACTGAATATTTATGAGTCCCATAACTTTGAGCTCAAGAGCCATTTTTCTGGTGTACTCCTTTATTATTTCTATGTGTTCCTCTTTAAGGGAAATCGGGGGGATTACGCAGGCAGAATCTCCACTGTGAATTCCTGCCTCCTCTACATGCTCCATTATGCCACCGATTATAACTTCCTCCCCATCACATAGCGCATCAACCTCAACCTCAATCGCATCCTCCAGGAACTTGTCAATGAGAACAGGTTTTTCCTCGCTCACATCAAAAGCCTCAACGATGAAGTTGTTAAAAGCCTCATCATCATACACTATAACCATTGCTCTTCCACCAAGAACGTATGAAGGTCTCACAAGCACTGGATAGCCTATTCTTCTTACAATCTCCTTTGCCTCCTCGATGCTGAAAGCTATACCGCTGGGAGGCTGAGGAATTCCGAGTTTTGAAAGGAGAGCAGAAAACCTCTCTCTGTCTTCTGCGATATCGATTGAGTCGGGGGAAGTCCCGAGAATTCTCACTCCTGATCTCTCCAGTGGAACTGCAATGTTGAGCGGGGTTTGCCCCCCAAACTGCACCACCACACCTTCTGGCTTTTCGTTTTCGTAAATGTTCAAAACGTCCTCGAAGGTGATCGGCTCGAAGTAAAGTCTGTCTGAGGTATCATAATCCGTAGAAACGGTCTCAGGATTGTTGTTTACCATGATAGTCTCGTAACCATCCTCTTTCAAGCTTAAAACTCCATGAACACAGCAATAATCAAATTCAACACCCTGTCCAATTCTGTTCGGACCGGAACCAAGTATGATAATCTTTTTTCTTTCAGTAGGGACTGCATCGTTCTCCAGCTCATAGGTTGAATAGTAATAGGGTGTTTTAGCCTCGAACTCAGCCGCACATGTGTCGACCATCTTGTAAACTGCATTCAGACCTGATTTTCTCCTTTTCTCTCTTACCGCAATCTCACTTGTTTTGAAAATGTGGGCAAGCTGAACATCTGAAAATCCCCACCGTTTCGCCTTTCTCAAATAATGATCTGGGATATCGTCGATTGAGTATTTTCCGGCGAGCTTATGGAGCTCATCTTCAAAATCCAGAATATTCTTTATTTTTCGTATAAACCAGGGGTCAATCTTTGTCAGTTTTGATATTTCCTCAACACTTATTCCCTCTTTCAGAGCATACCTTATGTAGAAGATTCTGCTTGGATGAGGGGAGGTGAGTCTTTTTATTATATGGTCTCTGGATGGTTTTTTATCTCTTCCATCACTTCCAATCCCAAATCTTCTGATCTCCAGACTTCTGAGGGCTTTTTGCAAAGCCTCCTCAAAGGTTCTACCGATAGCCATAACCTCTCCAACACTTTTCATCTGCGTTCCGAGAGTCGGATCGGCGGTTGGAAACTTATCAAAGGCAAATCTCGGTATCTTTACAACAACGTAATCTATTGTGGGCTCAAAACATGCGGGAGTTTCTCTTGTAATATCGTTGGGAATCTCATCGAGGGTGTAACCTATTGCAAGCTTGGCGGCTATCTTAGCAATCGGAAAACCTGTAGCCTTCGAGGCAAGTGCTGAGGATCTGCTGACTCTCGGATTCATTTCTATTGCAACGAATCTTCCGGTGTCAGGATGAACTGCAAACTGAATGTTGCTCCCACCGGTCTCAACTCCGATTTCTCTGATGATGTCTATAGCAGCATCTCTCAAACGCTGATACTCTACATCTGTAAGAGTTTGTGCTGGAGCGACTGTTATGCTGTCTCCCGTATGAACTCCCATGGGATCGAAATTCTCGATTGAACAGATTATAACCACGTTGTCTGCGAGGTCTCTCATAACTTCAAGCTCGAACTCCTTCCAGCCAATCACACCCTCTTCAATAAGTACTTGGTTGATCAGTGACATTTCAAGGCCCAGCTCAACGATTTGCTTCAATTCTTCCCTATTGTATGCGATCCCACCTCCTGTCCCTCCAAGTGTGAAAGCAGGCCTCACGACTACTGGAAAACCAATCTCCTCGGCTATGGTCAGAGCATCCTCAATATTATTAACAACCTGACTTCTTGGCACATCAAGTCCTATTTTCTTCATTGATTTTTTGAAAAGCTCTCTGTCTTCAGCTTTTTTGATCGCATCGAGCTTTGCACCGATGAGCTCGACATCATATTCGTCAAGTACACCCATTTCACCAAGCTGAACAGCCACGTTTAAAGCTGTCTGTCCCCCGAGGGTTGGAAGAAGCGCATCTGGAGTCTCTCTCTCAATAATTTTTGCAAGTATGTCTGCGGTGATTGGTTCTATGTAGGTTCTGTTCGCCATATCTGGATCGGTCATGATAGTTGCAGGATTTGAGTTCACCAGAACAACTTCATAGCCTTCTTCTCTCAGCGCCTTACAGGCTTGACTTCCGGAGTAATCAAACTCGGCAGCCTGACCGATCACTATCGGTCCAGAGCCTATAACCATGATTTTTCTGATATCTTCTCTTTTTGGCATCAGCACACCCCTTTTACAGTTTTACAGTTCAAATTCATGTCAGTACTCCCTGAGCATTTTGTGGAATGTATCGAAGAAAAAGTAAGTATCATGAGGGCCTGGGCCAGCTTCGGGATGATACTGGACTGTAATCAGTGGAATGTCCTTGTGTCTCATCCCCTCAACAGTCATATCGTTGAGATTTATCTGTATCACCTCAAGTCCCGTCCCATCTAAGCTTTTTTCATCAACGGCAAAGCCATGGTTCTGACTTGAAATAAAAACTCTGCCTGTCTCAAAATCTTTGACAGGTTGATTGGCACCACGATGTCCGAATTTCAGTTTGAATGTTTTACCTCCGAGTGCTATTGCAACCAGCTGGTTTCCGAGACATATTCCTGCTATCGGAACCTTTCCTGCAAGATTTCTTATCGTTTCAATGGTCGGCTTAACCCTCGCCGGATCTCCCGGCCCATTGGAAATAAAAACCCCATCTGGGTTCAGCTCCATTATCTTTTCAGATGGGAAATTGTAGGGTACGATGGTCAGATTGATCTCTCTTTTGATGAGCTGCCTCACGATGCTCAACTTTATACCACAATCCACAAGAACGACCTCATACTTCCCGTCGGATTCCACTCTTTTTGGTTCTTTTACACATACTTTATCTACGAGGTCGATTTCTGTGATTGAGGGCTGTTCAACAGCCCTTTTTATCAATTTCTCTTTATCATAATCACCAACAGCCAGAACAGCTTTCATGGCTCCATAAACTCTTGTTTTCTTTGTTAAAGCTCTCGTATCTATGCCCTCAATGCCGGGCACGTTATATTCTTTGAGGAGTTCATGAACTGTTTTTTCGTGTCTCCAGTTACTCGGTTCTTTACAGAGTTCTCTTACAACAAAACCCTCAACCTTCACCCCATCACTCTCAAAGTCTTCGATGCAAACACCATAGTTTCCGATTAGTGGATAAGTCATCATCAGTATCTGACCAGCATAACTCGGGTCGGTGAGAGCCTCAACGTATCCTGTCATGCTCGTGTTGAAAACGAGCTCCCCCTCAGCAAATCTCTCCGCTCCAAATGCCAGACCTTCCACAAATGTTCCATCTTCTAAAGCAAGGGCTGCTTTAAGCTCTCTATGCTCTCCAGACGTATGATCCATTAATCTCACCTTTACATCAAATCTCTCAGCTCTTTTACAATTTCCCTCAATTTAGGAACATCAAAGAGTTTCATTCCGATTATTTCGTTGCAATATGCTTTATACATATTTGAAACTGTATTTTTAAGCTTTTCAGGCAATTTTGGCGGACTTCCAAGAACTTTTCGCCAGTTTTCTGTACCTTTGGTAACCTTCAGTCTTTTATACCAGTATGTCTTTCTGTAGTGTTTTCTTAAAATTTCCTTACTCAGTTCGATTCCATCAAGTCTGAATCTGCATTCATCAAGTGTTCCAACAGAATCAACAATAATTATCTCTCCTTTGTCGTCAAGTGCCAGTTCGATTTTTCCATCTTCGTTTACTATTCCTGCTTTAGAGACCTCATCACTAATAATACTGTTAACCTTCTGGACAATCTCTATAACCTCATCAATCCTCTCTCCCAGCCCTGAAATCTCTTTAGCTTCATCGATGGGTATATAGCGATCTCCATCCTCAAGCTTTGTGCTGAAGTCGATAATGGGTCTCTCAAGAATCTCACCGGGCACAGGCATTTGCTTCAGACCCAGAGCTTCTGGACTCAGTTCACCTGACTCAAGTCTTCTGAAAACACTCGAACCTTCTGGAAGCACATTCCGGTATATGACTTCAAGTGGAATCAGATAGTTTGTCTTCTCTTTATTGAATATCGAATAATCATAGCTTGATTTTGTTTTTTTGGGTCTGAGAACTCTAACGAGTTTTACCTGCATCTCATTTACAGGTTCATCGATTTCATCAAGTTTTTTCAGTTTACCTTTTTGGAGAAGTCCTTTATAATGAGTCTCGATCCCCTCTCTTTCGAGCATTTCGAAGAAATAAGCGGAAACTATGCAGAGCGATGAACCTTTTCCATCGATTTTATCTGGCATTTCTCCATAATCAAAAACAGAATACCTGTCTGAAAAAACGAATTTTCCTGTTCCTGCCTTCTTTGATGTGGGTTTCCTGATCACGACCAAATCCTTAACACTGCCCATCCACATTCATTTTGGTAAAATGTTTAATAATCTTTTCATTGGATATTGCGGATAACGGAAAAGTCTGGTAAAATAAGTTGGAGTTTTATAAATAGTATTGATGGGGCGATGGTTGGACTGTAAAGAAAGTCGACCTCTAAAAATTGTTAAGTTTTAGATTTCCTCTTTCTTGCGCCTTTGATATTCAATAACCCTTTCTCTCACCTTTGCATGTTTTATTGCAAAGATCTTTGCAACGGCAAGAGCAGCGTTCTCAGCTTCAAGCACAACCATCGGTGCAACACCTGATGGCATTCTCAGTGAAGAGAGAATATCCATTCCGGCAAATGATTCACTGTAAGGAGGGCATGCAATCACAGGTTTTGACGTATTTGCATCCACAAAACCACTTAATGCATTGCTTCTTCCTGCTACGGTCACAAACACGACATCTTTGTCTTCGAACTCTTCAATTGTTTTGAGAACCTTTAACGGAGTTTTGTGTGCAGAACCAAACCTGTATTCCACCTCAATACCAAAATCACCCAAGAAATCCCCAATTTTCCGTCCAAAGTTCTCATCTGATCTTGAACCCATAATGATGACAGCTTTCATATTCTGAAGGGTTGCTTCAATGTAGTTAATATTTATCCATTGTTTCGTTATGTTGTTGCATTAAGTAAAATTGTTGATTGGAGAGGATATCGATGTTCCTGAAATTCTGTATGTTGAAAATTGAGTTTTTCTTGTGCAACGAGTTTGAGATTATTTAAACAATACAGAAAAAAATTTAAATCACGTCCAGCCTGAGTTATTGATTAAATTAAACAAAAGGTGAATTGAATGGAAGAATTTGATGAGGTTATTTTTGACCTGATAGAAGAAGATGAAGAATCTGAAGATGATGACTTCAGGCTTACCGAAATTTACAAACTTGCAGTCAGACTGATAAAGTTACTTGATGGGCTTAAAAGTCAGGAATTGAAAGAAAGCGCATCATTGATGCTGATTAGAGAAATAATCGGAGATGACCCTCTTTTAATAGGTCTGACGTCCAAAATGATACTTGATATGAGTTTTGGGTTTGGAGAAGATGAAAAATACGTTTCTTAAATTTTTTAAAAATTAAAATTCTCAAGCTTCAAAACATCCTTAAGCCAAATCTGAGAATTCGAAAATTTAGAAATCTACGAAATTTAAATTTAAAACTGTTTAAAAAATTGAAAATTAAGAAAACGCTTTCTCAAAGAAGGGTACAACCTGTTTCTTCCTGCTCATCACACCTGGAAGCCAGACAGACTTACCTTCAAGCTTTTTCTCGAAGGCTTTTTCGACAACTGACGGATCATCTGTAACGGAAAGAAGTTCCGTCCCCTCCTGGATAATGTCAGTTAACATCAGGAATATGCTGTGGTAGTTGCCCTCCTCCTTGACTTTTTGCATTTCTTCGTAAAGGGGATCTTTGAGCTCATCGAGGAGCGAAAGAGAGACAACCTCCAACTGTCCGATCCCGACTTTGTTTCCTGACATGTTGAAGTCTTTGAAGTCTCTAAACATCAAATCTCTTGGGGATTTTCCTGCAAGATCGGATTTTATTTTGAACATCTCCATACCCAGTGCCTGGATATCCTCAACTCCCGCTATCTTTGCAAGCTCCTCAGCAGTCTTAATATCAGCATCTGTTGTTGTTGCGGATTTGAGGATCACAGTATCGCTTATGATTGATGCGAGAAGTAATCCTGCGATTTCATTTGTTATCTGGACATCAGCATCCTCATACAGCTTTTTTACGACCGTTGCCGTTGAGCCTACCGGCATAGCAAGGAAGAATATTGGATTTGGTGTTGTAATATCTCCTATTTTGTGGTGGTCGACGATCTCAACAATTTCTGCCTGGTTGAGGTTGTCAAGGCTCTGACTGACATCACTGTGATCAACCAGTATAACTTTTTTACCAGCTCCATCGGTGAGGAGCTCCGGTACTTCAAATCCAAATTTTTCGAGAACAAAAGCAGTTTCAGGATTCAGTTCCCCCTGTCTCGCCGGTACAGCATCCATCCCCATTTTTTTCTTCAGTTCGGCGTATGCAATTGCGGAACAAACCGAGTCCGTATCAGGACTTTTGTGTCCTACTACATAAACTGTGCTCATGCAACAAAAATCCAGAAAGTAGCTAATAACTTTTTCTATTCTATCGAAATATAGCCAATTGATTGTGTTAATTTGAAACCCCTAACGTTCTTATTAATAATTTTGATTTAATTTGTCTCGATTGCATCGGAATGTCAGGGGTTCTGGGTAATAGACACACTAATTGGTTGCTGATTAACTACTTTCTGATCACTTTCCACCTGGTTAGAATTCCGGAACCCAGTCTTGTCAGTTCTACCAGTTCGAGCTTTATGGGTTCATCAAAAGACCATCCATCAACAATGGTCGGCGAATCTTTCCCACCAATCAACATATTGCCATAGTAGATAGTCATTTCGTCAATCAGCCCTTCTCGAAGCATTGAATTAATGAGAGTTCCACCACCCTCCACCATCACTTTCTCGATTCCCTTTTTGTAGAGAACTTCAAGCAGGTTTTTCAGATTAACTTTCTCATCTCCAGAGAATACCACTTCAGCTCTCTCTTTCAGCAATCTAACTTTCTCTTTGTCTGCTGAAGTGGTTGTTGCGATAATCGTTTCTGCATTTCCTTCGAACACTCTGGAATTCAGCGGAATTTTACATTTGCTATCCACCACAACCCTCACAGGGTTTTCAGATTTACTCTTTCTGATTCTTGCAAGTCTTAACGTCTCACTTTTTATTGTTAAAGATGGGTTGTCTGATAGTACTGTGCCTATACCGACCATAATAGCATCAGAAGACGCCCTCAGCTCATCCACCCTTAAAAGATCTTCACCACATGAAATTCTGAGCTGCCTTCTCGATTCATCACTTATTTTTCCATCAGCACTCGCGGCGATGTTGATAAAGGTAAATGGTCTCATTTTTTCAGCAATTCTAATAACCTCCTCTTCGCTTTTTTAACCCGTTCTGCATCCTTACCTGAGAATTTGATGATAACATAACCTGGTTTTGGATAAGAGCCAATGTTGACATCTCTGAACTCATCTACAACTGTATTCAGTTCTTTCAGTATTTTCTCCTCATAGCCGTCAATTCTGAGTGTCTCCTCATAATAACTGTCTTTTGAGAATTTACTGATGATTTTCTCGAAGGTATCCTCCATCTCGACCGGGACTCCAGGCATAACGGCAATATTCTCGATTATAAATGCTGGTGCAGCTCCCTTATCATTGGGGATTACTTCTGCCCCCTTAGGAAGTGACGCGACTTTTTTAATTGCTTCCTCGTTCGTGGTCAGTCTTCTCAAAAGCCTGACAGCCTCCTCGTTAAGCTCGAGTTCCACACCAAGTGCTTTGGCTACACCTTCTGCAGTAACATCGTCATGAGTTGCCCCAAGTCCTCCAGTTACAAGAACGAAATCAGCTCTCTCTTTTGCTTTTAAGACCTCTTCTGAAATATCTTCTACACTATCAGGCACGGTTATGATTCTTTTCACTCTGTGTCCCATCTGAACCAGTTTTCTGGCCATGAATGTTGCATTTGAATTTGCTATATCTCCGCTCAGAATTTCATTGCCTACAGAGATTATGATAAAATCCATGTTCAAAAAATAACACGAAAAAAGAAAAACTTTGCCATTCTTCAATTCTGTAATTGAAAATTTGAGACAATCTGAATTACTCGGGATTGTCAGGATTGTCAGGATTTGATAGGTCTATGGTATCGAAAAGCACGGGTTAAATTACATCAGCTTAAATCGCCAACTTTTTTATGGAAAAATTTAAATTGACTCGTAATGTAGCACAACCACAGGAGGACTGTTTATGAAGATGCAGGCAGAGGTTAGACAGCTTAAAGAAGGAGGATATCTTGTTGTTGATGATGAACCATGTGAGATACTGAGCATCTCGATAAGCAAACCAGGTAAGCATGGGGCTGCGAAGGCGAGAATTGATGTTATCGGTATTTTTGACAAGCAGAAAAGAAGTCTGGTGCAACCAGTCACAGCAAAAATATACATTCCGATCGTTGAAAGAAAAAGGGCGCAGGTTATCAGCGTTGTGAATGATGTTGCACAGCTCATGGATCTTGAAACCTATGAAACTTTCGAACTTACAGTTCCCAAGGAACTGGCTGATGCAGTGACACCCGGCAATGAGATCATATACATTGAATCAATGGGTAAAAAGAAGATTGCTGAAAAGTAATTGTGTTTTTTCATGCACATAGATTCATATTTTTCTCTGACAAATTCACATTTTGAAGATGCGGAGTTTGTAATAGTTGGAATTCCTTATGATGCTACTCAATCTTTCAAACCGGGTTCAAGATTCGCCCCGAATGCAATCAGAGAAGCAAGCTGGAACATAGAAGCCTACTCAATGTATTTTGATTTCGATCTCAGCTTTGCGAGAGTATGTGATGCGGGAAATATAAACACGGACACTGACTTTAAGGGCATCATCGAAAGAGCCACAAGTTTCCTCGAAAATGTAAAGGGAATGCCCATTACTATCGGTGGTGAGCACACGGTTAGCTATGCATGCATTCAGGATCTTAAAGATGTTTGTTATCTAACTTTTGATGCACATTTCGATCTCAGAGATGAATTTGATAAAAACAGATTCAACCATGCATGCACGGTCAGAAGAATCTATGAAAAATATGAAGAAGGTAATATTGAAAGGATAGTTCAGATCGGAATAAGGAGTGGTACCCCTGAAGAAAGAAGTTTTGCCAGAAAATCTGGTATAGATGTTTATTATGCCTGGGATGTGCTTGAGAGTGGGGTGGGCTGGATATCCAAAAGGCTTGAAGAATATGATAGGATTTATATCTCTCTCGATATGGATGCTTTCGATCCAGCATTCGCCCCGGGTGTCTCCACACCGGAACCTTTCGGCATACATCCAATCCACTTTCTGAGGTTGCTTGATGACATATCGGATAGAATTGTGGGTTTTGATATTGTGGAAGTTGTTCCTGACTCGGAAAAGATCACTCAAACTCTGGGAGCAAAAATTATTGCAGAGGTAATCGCTGCAACATCGATATGAGCCGGATATTGCGAAGTTCATTGGAGGCAGAAACAATAAGTTCAGCCTAAAATAAAATATATAAAAAATTTTAAAGATTATTAAACAACGTTCTCGTTTCTCAGCTTTTCGAGCTCCTCTTTATCGATACCAAGCAGTTCTGAATAGATCATCTCATTGTCTGCTCCGACAGGTCTGCAGATCCATTTGAGTTTTCCGGGCGTCTTTTCGAATTTGGCGACAACTCCCTGAACACTCACTTCTCCATAATCAGGATCATTTATTTTCCTGAGCCCGCCTCTGAGCCACCAGTTGTCTTCTTTGAATGTGTCGATTGGTTTCAGAACTTCTCCGGCAACACAGGTCCCATCGCCGGTGTAATCGAGAGTTGCCTGGATTATTTCTTTCACCGTTTTGTTTGTGCTCCACTTTTCTATTTCTGCAAGACATTTTGGCCATGTCGAGGGTGTGAGCCTCTCCCTTATTGTCGGAAACTGCTCTCTCAGGTCAGGTCTTCCAATTATTGTTGTAAGAGCATAGAAGTTTATATCGCTGAATCCAGCCATAAATGCCATTCCATCCTTTGCTTTAACCAGCGTGTAGACGAAAACAGCGGGATCGAAGTTTGCGATTCTTCCGACCACTTTCTTTTTGGTGTGGTAGTACTGGATGTAATAGTTGTTCGTTTTCGCCTGTGCCTCAGCAGGACAGACATCAATGAACTGTCCTTTCCCTGTTTTCTTCTTGAACAGCAGAGCAGCCATTATCCCGAATGCGGCAAATCCACCGCCGACATACCATCCCATCCAGGGGCCAAGTTTTGTCGGCACCCTAGTATGCTCGGGAAACTCCTCGTATTCTTCGGGAATTCCTGTCGTCCAGGCCATTCCACTCATTACCTGGTGTATCACATCGTAACCTGGTTTTTTGGAGTTTGCTTTAGGTCCAAAGTGTCCGTATGGCGATATTGCACAGTATATTAATCCGGGATTTATCTTTTTGAGCTGTCTGTATCCGATTCCAAGCGAATCGAGATAACCCGGCCTGAAAGTCTCAATCAGAACATCTGCCTTCAGTACTAATTGTTTCAGGATCTCTCGCCCTTCTTCTTTCTCAATATTCAGAGTTATGTGGTATTTATTTCTCCCCTCTACAATGTATGCAAGCCCGGTGTCCTTTATTTTCAAGCCAAAGGGAGTCATTTTTCTTGCAACGTCTCCACCTGGAGGCTCAACGCGAATCACCCTGGCACCATATTCAGCAAGCAGAGATGAAGCGTAAAGCCCGGCAAAACTGCCATAACTCAAATCCAGGATAACCACACCTTCAAGTGCTTCAGGTTTCTCTGATGCCTTAAAGGGATCACAATTTTCCTTAGCCCAGTCACTCCAGGGCATATCTTCATAGGTTAAGGGGGTTGATTCTTCAATTGGTTCTCCGTTCATCATATCACCTCACGGATAAAACAGACCACTCTTTCCATCCCAGTCCTTGGGCGGACAGGAGAACGGAATGGCTGGATCCCACTTTCCTATTACTCCTTTCTGATATAGTTCATCAACCTCGTCTTTTGTTAAACCAAGCAATCTAATGAAGATATGTTCGTTATCTATTCCTGTTGGTCTGGCAGTCCATTTTATTCTGCCCGGGGATTCACTCAACCTTGGGGTGGGAGCGATTTCTGCAAGAGATCCGAATATCGGATCATCATAGATCCAGACGGATCTTCTGGCTTTCCAGTGCTCATCGTTGTACTGATCTTCAGAGCTGAAAACCTTATTTGAGGCAAATCCGAATTTTTCACCAAGCTCTTCAAGTTCTGCAACGGTTTTATCTTTGGCCCATTCATGCAATGCAGAGTATATCACAGTCTGATTTTCCTCTTTCAACCTCTCATCGATATCAGCATATTTTTCATACAGCTCAAGATTTCCCATCGCCTCACATAAACCTTTGAATTCTTCATCCTTAAAAGCTGCAATCGCAACAAATCCATCCTTACATTTAACAATATCTGATGGCACAACCGCAACATCTCTGTTACCGTATCTGTCTCTGTTTTTGCCAGTAAGACCGACATATATCCATGTCCAGTCCATGTTTCTCATAATGTTTTCAGCCTGTGGGTGGTCTATATACTGTCCTCTTCCAGTTTTATCTCTCCAGTAAAGCGCAACAAGGACAGCAAACGCACCCATCATAGCGCCGTAAAAGTCGCCAATCCAGGCACCTGCCTTTAATGGTATGGCATCAGGAAAACCGGTGGTCTCAATAAGACCTGAAGTGGCCTGGGCCACCGCATCATAACTGGGTCTAAAGGTGAAAGGCCCCCACTGTCCAAAACCGGACATACTTATATAAATCAGCGATGGGTTAATTTTGCTGAGCTGTCTGTATCCCAATCCCCACCTGTCGGTTGTTCCAGGTCTATAGTTTTCAACAACGACATCACTTCTTTTCGCCAGTTTGTATATGAGTTCTTTGCCTTCCGGAGTTCTCATATCGATCGCTATGTGGTATTTGCTGTTGTTTGTAGCTTCAAAACCAGCGGCGAGGTTATTGTGAAAATCTGCAAAGGGTGCAAGGGGACGCATAGTGTCTCCTCTACCGGGCATCTCTACGTGTATAACTTCTGCTCCGAATTCTGCAAGATATGTCGCAACCATAGGGCCAAAAATCAGTGTTCCGATGTCAAGCACTCTTATCCCCTTCAAAGGTTCCGGTTTGTCGAAGATCTTCTCCGGGTCAAGAAGTTCTCTTATGTATTCAGTGTAGGGTAGATTTTCTAAATCCTTTTCGTGGCTACTCATCACATCACCTATTCCTAATTATTTTTTAGTAACTTTTAAGAATGCTAATTTAAATTTTTTTCTATTTGGATTTGGATTAACTCGTTTTATCCTGTAATAACCAAAAAATACACTGAAGAGACAGATTATTGTCATTCTGAGAAGAAAATAAGATAATTGGAAATAGCATAAAGTTAAATAATTCTCAGGTAGTTCATGCTTCATGAATAAGACTGGAATTTTTTACCATAAAAGTTTTAGTAGGAAGAGCTATCTGACTATAGGAACGAGATTGAGGGATTTTCCAGAGGCTTTTGAGCATCTTTCAAAAAAATACGATAATATGATTATTTTTGAATCTAAACCTGTAAGTGAAGAACTTATTCTGAAGGTTCATACTCCTGAACTGCTGGAAGGTGTAAAAAATGATAGGTTGTGTTCCACAGCCTGGCATTCGGCGGGTGGTGTTGTAGAGGCTACAGAAAAAGTATTTTCGGGTGAATTGAGAAGTGCCTTCTGTTTCATCGGAGCAGGAGGTCATCATTCCGGTAGAAGGACCTTCTGGGGTTTTTGTTGTTTTAATGATGTTGTTCTGGCGATTCAGAATATCAGAGACAGGTATGGTGATGGAAGATTTGCGATAATTGATACTGATGCTCACCATGGGGATGGAACAAGGGAGCTGATTGAGAATGATCGAGATATTCTCCATTACTGCATATGTTCGAACGATTTTCGTTCGGAAGATGGAACCAAGATTGATGTAAGTTATGCTGGATGCAGTAAGAAGGAATATCTCGATCTGGTTTACGGGTTTGAAAAAGAGGTCAAAAGCTTCAAACCAGATATGGTATTCTGGTATTTCGGTCACGACACCCATGAAGGTGATTATGGTGACATAGGTCTCACAGTAGGAGAGTATGTTGATATTGCAACCTTCCTCAAAAGGCTTGCTGAAAACATCTGTAATGGAAAAATCGTCGTGGTTCTTGGGGGTGGAAGTGTGCCTTCAGTAGCAACTGGATCCTGTTTGGCGATAATCGAAGAACTCCTGAAAAAATGAGCCGAAATTGCGTTCGGTAAGATTTAATAAATAAAGTTTTAAAAAAGGTAAAATTAGAAAATTTACTCCTTCTCCTGTTTGAGAAATCTTCTCAGCAACTTTCCTGTTGCTGTCCTTGGAAGCGGTTCTGATGTGAACTCGATTATTCTTGGCAGTTTGTACTTTGCGATATGCTTTTCGAGAAATGCGAGTATATCTTTCTTCAGCTCATCACTTGGTTCATAGCCTTCTCTGAGCCTCACAACAGCCTTTACCACCTGCCCTCTAATTCCTTCAGGATCGGGAACACCTATCACACCGCATTCGAGAACTGCCTGATGCTGACCGAGTGGCTGCTCTATTTCATCCGGTCCTATCCTGTATCCGCTTGATTTGATGAGGTCATCGTCTCTCGAGACGAAGTAAATATATCCATTTTCATCTTTTCTGACGAAGTCACCCAGTACATTCCATCCGTCAATCACACTTTTCTTCTGTTTATCATCCAGAGGTCTTGTTGGATGATTCCAGTATCTGATGCCTGTAGGCCCTTTAATGTAAAGGTTGCCAACTTCACCAGCTTTACACTCCTCCTTTGTCTCCGGATCAATTATTCGTGCAATGTATCCTGGCACGGGCCAGCCAATACTCCCGGCAACAGGTCTGGGTGCGCATGTGTTGGATACGCATATGTGTACCATCTCTGTCGCTCCTAAGGATTCGTAAATTTCCATTCCAAACTTTTCTTTCCATTTTACTGCCGTCTCAGCACCGAGAGCCTCTCCACCACCGGTGCACAGCCTCAGGCTTGAAATATCATATTTCTTTTTGAATTCTTCGAGATTCGGATTGGCAAGTATCAGCCTGTATGCTGTGGGGAGAGAGGAGAATACTGTGATCCCGTGATCCTCAACAAACTTGAAAAAGTTCTCCACGCTAAATCCTGGCCATATGCTTGTTGCGGCACCGTGGAAGTAGGGGATCAGGCAACCATTGCCATATCCCATTGCAAAACTTACCGGAGCTGGACCTCCAACAACATCATCTTCACTCAGCTTCCACACATACTTTCCAACGAGATATACTGCTGAAAGGACGTTCTCGACGAAATGAGCACATCCCTTTGGAAGCCCTGTAGTTCCGGAAGTGTAAAGTACAACCGCAGGCTTCCCGAGTTCAAGAGGGACCGGATCAAATTTAATGCTCTCGTTATATATAGCCGAGAATGGAACAAAGGGATCTTCAAGTTCTTCCTGATCGGTGACTATGATTTTCTCAACCGTTTTGAGCTCAGATACAGACTCCTTAACTGCATTAAATGTCTTCTCGTCCCCACTTACAAATATTGCTTTGATCTCAGCATTGTCTGATACGTGGATTATCTCCTTTTTTGCCCACATGGGGTTCAGAGGGACAGGGATCGCTCCGGCTTTCATTATACCGAAGTTTACTGCAATTGCTTCAGGCATATTCCTCATTCGAAATCCAATTCTGTCATACTTCTCTACTCCTATCACGTTCTTCAGAAAGTTGGCAACTCTGTTACTCAGGTTGTAAAGGTCTCTGTAAGTAACTCTTCTGTCCATGAAATAGATAGCGGTTTTTCTCCCCCTACCCAGCTTTATGTTTCTGTCAAGTATTTCTTCAGCCAGATTCAATTCTTTCCTTCCACCGATGTATTCCATCACTTCATCAGGTATTATGATCTCCGGCCATGTGCTTTCCGGAACAAGGTATTGAGATATATCTCCCATTCTTTCACCCGGTAGAAAGTTTTAAGTTACGGTTATAAGTTTTTCGTAATTTATCGTTTATATTTGAGAGTAAAAGTGATAATATATATAGTTTTGAAAACTATAATGATTATAAAAAATCATAATTATTTAGATTGATATTGGGATCGGGTAAAGGATATATTCCATGCTGCCATAATCTGATTTGTGAGATTGAAGGATGTTTTCATCGATCTGCTACAGGAAAAGGGGATCAGAAGAGTATCATCCGCTATAAAAATTGCTGAAACCAGAGATCCAATTCAGCAAATGGCAGTTCATCTGGCAAATGGGGAGGCTAGAGTTTGCAGGTCTGTAAAGACAACAAGATATTCTTTCACCTTAGATGGAGAAAAAACTGAACTACCCTCAGATGCATTTGTTGGCAGGTGTGAAGGGTTGAATGAGGTAATAAAGCAAGAAGAACTATTAAAAAGAGCAGAAAAATTTCCATATATTCTTGTTGACTGTTCATTTTACGATCTCCACTCAGAGAAGGAAAAGAGCAAGATTGTTACCCAGCTCAAAGCAACTCTCGGAGTTGTAAGAGATTTCATGTGGGATGGCAGGTTTGTGGTTTCAGGAGCAACGTTTTCCGGGATTTCTGCAGTTTACTGTGAAAATACAGCTTCATTTCTAAAATTAAAGCTAGAAAGTGGGGAAATTGATAAAATCGTTCTTCTTGATCCTTATGCTGGAAATGTGTTTGAAGGTGATGCTGCTGACTGTTATATCATTGGTGGGATTGTGGATAAATCTGGAAATAAAAAGGGATTGACAGGTAAAATTGGTCAGGAACTTGTAAAGGAAGGAATTGATTTTGAATCGATGAGAATCGATCTCAGAGGTGATATCACAGGCGTTCCAGACAGGATAAATACAATATCGGAGATCGTACTCCTTTCGGTTCTTGATGGGTTGAGTGTCGAGGAGGCGATAAGGAGAGTCCAGAGTCCACTCGTAGCCAGATGGAGATTGAAAAAAGAGATTGGAAGGTATTCGATCAGGGTTGATGTAAATGGACGGGTGTTCAGATTTGTCAGGAAATCAGATTTTGAAATGTTCAGGTGGCTTAATATAAGTATAAAGGATTTTTTTGAAGTTTGCAGACAAATGGGCTTTTTTGTTGTGAGTGACAGGATTGCAGATGAAATAGAAAAGTTTGATTTTGATGAGAGAAAGAATAGATTCGTTGTGCAAATACCAAATGCCAATGGTAAGTAGCAAACGGCAGATAGATAAACGCTTGGAAGGACAATAACTTCTGGTAATCAGTCCACAACCCAAATTACTTTCTTAATTTCCTCAAGCTCTCACCAATGATTTTTCTGAGTGGATATTTTAATCCACTTACCAGAGTTTGATCATTCTTTATGGACTCCAGAATATCCTTTATCTGAAAATTCTGGTCTTTTACCTTGACCATTGTAATGCCGTATCCGACCGATTCTGCAGAATGTGCATCACTGCCTGCTATCACACCCTTATTGTTTTTCGCTGCAAGCATAGCAGCCCATCTGTTAAAAATCGAAGATATGGTTCTTGAATTGAATATTTCAACAGCATCAACGTACTCAATAATTTTTTGAGGTCTCATCACCCCATGTCTGAAGAACTGGTAGGGATGTGGTAGCACAGAAACTCCCTTTTTTCTTTTTACGATCTCACAAGCCTGTTTTATTTCGATCTCCTTTTCAATTTCATCTTCAATTCCAAAAACCAGCAGATGCCCCTCCTTGGCAGATAGCTCATATCCGGGGATGACGAGAATTGGAAGAGATTCCCTCTCAACTATCTCCATAGCCTTAAATGAGCCAGAGAGAGTATCATGATCCGTTATAGATATGGCCTGAATTCCCTTCCTGATTGCCGAGCTTATTATCTCATCAACGCTATCGAGCCCATCACTCATGTTGGAATGAACATGAAATTCGGTTCTGATTAGCATAAGGAAATGATTTTATTAAACATCGATTAATTTTTTTCGATGAAGGTTCTTGCGGTAACGGGAAAACTTGCAGAAAAGGACGTCAGAAAATATGCTGAAAGCGCTGATATCTATGTTGTGGATATCGATGTTGCTGCCTTTATAACGCCTCATTTTCTTGAAAAACTCGATTTGCAGAAATATGATCTTGTTCTCGTTCCAGGCCTTACACGGGGTCAGGACTGGGAAGGACTTGAGAGGAAAAAAGGTTCAAAAATCAGACTTGGACCGATACATGCATATGATCTGAAATTTCTCATGCCTGTAATTGATAAGGTTGAATTAAGTCATGAAATCCCAGCATGTCGTTTGATCAGCAAAATAAAAGCTGAGGAAAGTTTTAAACTGGTTGATGAACTGGAAGAACATTACAGTTTTAAAATCAAGAATACTGGAGTTGGTGGTTCTTCAAGAATGAAGGTTGTTGCTGAGATTGTTGATGCAACGAAACTCACAGAAGAGAAACTTATTGAGAAAATAAAATACTACGAAGAGAGTGGAGCGGATATCATTGATCTTGGCTTACCCCTTGTGGTAAATCCAGATGAAGTTATGAGCGTGGTGGAAATTGCTCAGGGTAGTACAGATCTTCCCGTGAGCGTTGATACCTTTAATGTCGAGGCAATAAAAGCTGCCGTTGAAGCTGGAGTGGATATGGTAATGAGCATTTCTGAAACCAACATGGAAGCTTTGAAGTATATCGACGATCGGGCGGTTGTGGTGGTCGAGAGAGATTTAAATAAGCTGGTCAAGCTTTTAGGTATCGTTAGAGAACACACGGATAGAGTTATAGCTGACCCGGTTCTCGATCCACCCTATAACGTTTTCAAATCAATATCTAGGTACGCTGAGTTCAGGGAACTTGATGAAGAAACCCCTCTTCTTTTTGGAATTGGAAACATAACTGAACTTGTGGATGCCGATTCCATTGGCATTAATGCCTTACTTGCTGTGATCGGTGAAGAAATTGGGGTGAATTTGCTCTTCACTACTGAAGCAAGCTCAAAAAGCATTGGAAGTGTGAAAGAACTCTATTATTCGAGTTATATGGCAAAGGCTGCGAAAATCAGGAATACAACACCTAAGGATCTTGGGATCAGTCTTCTAGTTCTGAAGGACAAGGTGAAACTTGAGACATGCGGAGTTCCTGAAGGAGCAATTGAAGCAGAAGAAAATGCTGGATTTATCAGAGACCCTATGGGAGATTTTAGAATCTGGGTAAAAGGAAACAGGATTGTTTGCGGTCATGAAAAAATTGATGTTGTTGGGAAAAGTGCGAAGGAGATTTATGACACTGTTATAAAAAAAGGGCTCATATCGAGGTTAGATCACGCAGCATATCTTGGTAAGGAACTGGAAAAAGCAGAAATAGCTGTACTCCTCAGAAAGAACTATACACAGGATCAGGAACTTGATTTTGGAGTATATGGATGGGATAAGGAAAATGGATGGGATAATAAAAGGATCGATAAGCATGAAAGGAAAGGGTAAGGTTAATATTGTATTGGGATCAGAATCGGTAGTGTTCAGGAGGCTTCCTCACTGGTGGGTTTTTAATCACTAATCAAAAGAATTTTTTAGTAAAAGTACAACATCAAATTTGTGACTGTGTTTGTAAAGAAAGTTGAGAGTTATATAGATGTTTTTGATTTTATCCGGGAAGCATTTGAAACTCTACTCACTTACGAATTGCCGGAAAAGATACTGGTCAAACCAAATTTCCTCAAATGGGAGAGGCCGGAGGCTGGATGTACAACACATCCTGAAGTTGTTAAAGCAGTTGCAGCTTATCTGAATAGTCTTGGAAAGGAAGTTTTAATTGCTGAGGGAGGGTTTACAAAGGGGGTTGCGGACAGATATTTTAGCAGTTATGGTTTTGAGGAATATGGCAGGTGCATTAATCTTAACAGAGATAAATTTGTTAGCTGTACAATAGATGGCGAGAAGCTGAAATCAATTAGTGTTGCAAAAACAGCTTTCGAGCTTGCAAAGGAAAAATTTTTCATAAGCATTCCAAAACTCAAAGTACACCATCTGACTACGGTCACCCTTGGAATTAAAAATAATATGGGCTTTTTGAAGAAGCCCGCAATCAACATGCACAGAAACATTAACTGGAAGCTTGTCGATCTGCTGAAAATTTTCAACCCTCCTATCACGATTATCGATGGTATTACAGGTGGAGAGAATTCTGAAAGCAACACAAAGCCCGTTGAACACAGAATAATGATAGCCGGAGATAATGTGGTGGAAGTTGATGCTGTTGGAGCTTATTTGATGGGATTTGAACCGGAAGAGGTTGATGTGATAAGACTTGCAAGTGCGAGTGGTTACGGGGAATGTAGAATAGGGAAAATAGATATTGATGGATTGAGTAAAGGTGAAATAGAAGAGTTGAGAATAAAATATAGTATTTCTGGTATAAGGAGATTTTTAAGACATTTTAATATTTAATTAAATTTAAAGTGTTATAGTAATATCTATCGCTCCGATAAAAGAGTGTAGCGGAAATGTTTTGACAGCTTTTATACATTTACATGCAACAAACGATCTCTCACGCTGTAGAGGGGTGGGCAGAAGCAAATAAAATTTTTGTGAATAGGTAAAGCTTCAGATAGCGCCATCTGTACATTGGATGATCAGAATTGGATGATCAGAAGTCCCCTCTAAGATTATTTAAAAATGATTCTCAAGATTTTCAACTCAGTGACAAAAGTCGGGGGCGTTATTGTACACATCATACATCGATTATATTTCTTTCATGGATTTTTAGTGAAGTGTGTTTTCAGTTCTGCAAAAATGCATAACGGTAATTTTAAATATATTTTGAACCAAGGGCTGATGAATGCACATAGAAATTGAGGAAATTAAAGGGAAAAGAAAAAAACTTGGAATAACTCAAAAGAAGCTGGCTGAGCTTGTTGGTGTAAGCCAGCCTTTGATTGCGAGAATTGAGTCTGGAGATATTGATCCAAAGCTATCTCTTGTTAAAAAAATTTATGAAGTACTTGAAAATCTCGAGGGAAAAAAAGTCAACGCTAAAGGTGTCATGAACCCCAAAGTTATGAGTGTAACTCCAGGTCAGTCACTCAGGGAAGTTATTGAGATAATGCTTAAACATGGAATCTCGCAGATGCCTGTTATGGAACTTGGCAGGGTTCTTGGAACTGTAACGGAAAGCTCGATTGTGAAAATAATTCTCAGCAGGGGAATTGAAGGAGCGGAAGAGATGAAGGTCAAGGACTGTATGGATGAACCCCTTCCGACTATCTCACCAAATGAGAACCTTGAATACATCAGCAAAATGCTAATTCATAATCCAGCAGTCCTGGTTGCTGATGGTAGAAATATTATTGGAATCATCACAAAGCACGATATTATGAAATCCATTAGGGGAAAGGAATATGAGGAACATTTTCTGGCACAGAATGGCTGATGAAGAGAAAATCGATTATCTTCAGAAATTCAGCGTTGGTGTTATAGGATCGAGAATGCTTATGGAAATACTTTGGCGGAGCGGTGTCGGATGCATACGTTACATTGGTGATTTCATAACTCCTGTTGATGTGAGACTTGATGCAAGTATCAAACCCCTTGAAGCAAATGATTATGATGTAGTTCATCCCATGAGCCCAGATTCATGCATAATCTCGTATCCCTACCCTGACGACTACAAAGAGCTGAAAAAGCAGCTAAGGGGCATAGATGTGATTGTTGCTCACAAACACATATCTCTCTCGGCTCAAATTGCAGAAGAACTTGGAACACCTTTCATACCAGATATCATAACCACGTTCCTCCCGGACGGAATCTCCTTTTTTGATGTAGAATGTCCAAGACCAGACCACGATCCGATTTCATATGCTCTTACTTGCTCGATTCAGGCAGGAGAGTTGATAAGAATCTTTACGGGATATCATTTACCGGCAATAGCCCCTACAGCATATCTGGTAGACTCCAGAATCCCCAATTATCTGAAAAAGATTGAGCTTAAAAGAAAAAACTGAAGAAATGTAATGGGGTTAGATAGTATATTAAGAGAGTTGATAATCCATGAAAAAAATTAAAATCAAGACACCATCCAGAATTCACATAACGCTTATAGATCTGAACGGAGAAATTGGAAGGGTAGACGGGGGACTTGGACTTACATTAACTGAGCCATATGTAGAGGTTGAAGGCGTTTTATCCGACTCGGTAAACCTTGCTGGCAATTCTCTCAATTCTGAGAGATTTTTAAAAACCGCAAAAAAACTCAGTGATGCTTTTGGTAGAGGGATTGAACTCAATGTAAATAAGGACTACAGAAGTCATGTTGGACTCGGGAGCGGAACTCAGATCTCACTCGCCGTTGCAGAAATTTATAAACGACTGTACAATCTTGATCTGAGCCTTACCGAGCTTGCAGGTCTTGTCGGGAGAGGAGGAACTTCAGGAATCGGTGTTGCAGCTTTCAGGCTTGGAGGTTTCATTGTTGATGGGGGGCACTCCAAAAAAATAAAAAAGGATTTCTTACCATCTTCGGCAAGCAAAGCCCCTCCACCACCCGTCATAGCGAGATACGATTTCCCTGACTGGGACATCGTAGTTGCAATACCTGATCTTACAGGATATTTTGGTGATAGAGAAGTTGACCTGTTTCAGAAGTACTGTCCGATCTCGATCAGCGAGGTGAGAGCACTCAGTCATATCATTCTGATGAAGGTTATGCCTTCAATTGTTGAGGGTGATCTCGATGATTTTAGTGATGCTATCGCGAGGATTCAGACTCTCGGGTTCAAAAGGGTTGAAATAGATCAGTATGGCGAGCTGATCCGTGAAGTTATAAACAGTGTCAGAGAAAATAAGGTTGCTGTCGGGATGAGTTCCACCGGGCCCACGATTTATGCAGTCACAGATTCGGGTTCAAACGAGGTCGCAAGGGATATAAAATCGGCATTCAAGGAAAGTGACATCGGTTGCGAAACGATCATTACTAAGGCGAATAATAACGGAGCTAAAATCAAGGAAATTGAACTTTGAGAAGTAATTGGTTTGGCTTTAGAAGTAATTGATTTGGCTTTAATGGATAATTAACTTTAAACGATTGAACTTAAGCTTTAATAAGGTCAGACTATCTCAGACTTAAAATACCAAATCTCAACAGTTAAGAGTGTGAAAAAGATGGGTGTGGAAAAAATATATAGGGTCTGGTTTGGAGAAGTTTATGCGGAAAACGGGAAGTTTAAAGCTCGCAGATCAGATAATCTTATAGAATCATTTAAAGAGTGCCTGAAAAATAAGGAAAAGATCCCTTTTTCGCTAATTAAGGCTGGAACAGAGATATTTGGTTCTGAAGAGATGTATTATAAAAACTTGAGAAAGGTTGCCATCTCTACAGCTTATGAGAAAGTTGAGGAGAATTTGAAAAGGGATGACCGTTATTTGATAATGCTCCTGAAAGCGGTGGATGAAATTGATCAGAGCATTAATTTATTTGAAGAAAAAATTAGGGATATTGAGGAGATAAAAATAACTAAAACGACTGTGGAGTTTAGAGAAGCTGTAAAGAATCTGAAAAAACTCAGAAAAAGTATTCAGGATGAGATCAATGATCTTGCAGCGAAAATAATGCCCAATGTGACTGAGATTCTTGGAGGAGTCCTTTCTGCAAGGTTGCTGGAAAAAGCTGGAAGTTTGAAAAGACTGTCTTCTTTACCAGCGAGCACTATACAGATCCTGGGGGCTGAGAAAAGTCTTTTTAAAGCTGTATCGAGAATCAAAAAAGGAAAACCTGCAAAAACTCCCAAACACGGCTTGATATTTCAACACCCCTTTATCAGAACTCTTCCAAAGTCCAGGAGAGGTAAAATGGCAAGATTCATGGCTGCAAAGCTTGCAATTGCTGCAAGAATTGATTATTATAGTGGAGAGCTCAATGAAAGTCTTTTAGAGGCTATAAAAAGAAAGTATGAAGAATTGAGATAGTGGGATGGTTGAAATGTCTGAGATATCTGAAATATCTGAAACACAGGGGATAAAAATAATCAGAAAGATTATTCACAACGCATTTGTTATAGCAAAGGGAGATAAGGAACTTCTTGCAACAAAAAGTCGCTACTCTACACATTACGGGGAAAGGAAGTATGGTGAATTAAGGGAATGGATCCCCTACAGGAGTAAGTTCGCTGCAGTACTTCTTAAAGGATATTCTATTGAGATCCCTCCAGACTGTAAAATGCTTTATCTTGGTGCAGCAAGTGGAACAACCGTCAGTCATGTTGCAGATATCGTTGATCAGGGCATCATCTATGCTGTGGAATATTCTGCAAAGCCTTTTTCTAAATTTTTAGAGCTTGCAACCGAGAGAGAAAATATAATTCCACTTCTCGAAGATGCATCAAAGCCCTGGAGATACTCCGGGATTGTTGAAGAGGTGGATTTCATCTATCAGGACATATCACAGAAAGAACAGATAGGAATCTTTAAACTCAACTCGGAATACTTTTTAAAAAAAGGTGGAGAGGGTTTGATAATGGTTAAGGCCAGGAGTATTGATTCAACCACAGAACCTCAGGAAATATATGAGTCAGTCCTGGATGAGATTGCTTCAAGCTTTGAAATTAAGGCTTACGGTTCGCTTGAGCCCTACCACAGGGATCACATTTTCATCCATACTGTTAAGTAACGTGAGATGATAATGGTAAAAAATAGAAATGGGGTAGTAAAATGAGACAGAGATTTGTTCTCGACACTACAGCTCTAACCGATACCGGAATGCGAACCAAGGAGGGTTATGAATCCATATGTGATTCAGCTGCAGAAATTCTCAATTTAATTGCAAGAGCGAGACTGAAGCTCGATATTAGCTGTTATATTCCCTTTCCTACAGTTTATACTGAGCTTTTAAGTTTTCTGAAAAGATATGATTGCAGTGAGGAAGTCTACGCAAAAATAGATACGTGGCTTGTAAAAAAGACTCCAAATAGGTATGAAGTGAAGATTCCCGCAGCGATATTTTATGAGTATGTTCTGACAATGAGGCAGAAAATAAATCGCGGAAAAAAGCTTGCTGAAGAGTTCATTTGGGAGAGTTCTGCAATTACTTCAAAGTTATGTGATCAGGAGGACAAGCAGGTTTCAATGGAAAGTGAAGTAGGCCAGCTTGTGAACAGATTTAGAGAGAGATACAGAACTGCACTTAGAGGGGGAATCCTTGATAGCGAGCCCGATATAGATGTGTTGTTGCTTGCAAAGGAGCTTGAAGCAGGAGTTGTGAGCAGTGACGCTGGAATAAAAAAGTGGTCAGAAAAACTCGGATTGAGGTTTGTCGAAGCATCAAAATTTCCCAGAATGCTCAGGGAATATTTGATGGCTATTGAAGATGTGAGTTCTGGAAAATTGGAAAAGGTATGAACCCGGAGGTTGAGAACTTGAAGATAGACAGACCAAAAGGTACAAGGGATTTTCTTCCTGATGAAATGGAAAAAAGAAGAATAATTGAGAGTTTGATGAGAAAAATTGCTGAAACATATGGTTATAGGGAAATACAGACACCCACTTTTGAACATCTTGAACTTTTTACACTGAAAAGTGGGGAAGGGATCATAGAGGAGATATATGCATTCAAGGATAAAGCCGGTCGCGATCTCGCTCTCAGGCCGGAGCTTACCGCTCCAGTTATGCGAATGTTCGTCAATGAATGCTCTGTGATGCCCCGACCCCTCAGATTTTACTACTTCTCCAATTGTTTTAGATATGAAAACCCTCAGAAGGGAAGATACAGGGAGTTCTGGCAGTTTGGAGTTGAGCTTATAGGTTCTGCCTCTTATCTGGCAGATCTTGAGGTCATAACTCTCGCCAATCGCATTATGGAAGAGCTTAATTTAGATTTTGAACTTAAAATAGGCCATGTTGGACTGCTCAGGACTCTGCTGAAAGAAGTTAGCGAGGATGAATACCACAAGATCATGAGGCTGATAGATAAAAAAGATCTGGATGCACTCGATGCTTATCTCGACTCTTCAAGTTTTTCTAAGCTCAAGGATTCGATTCATGCCCTTATCAGCTTGGAAGGAAAAACTGAAATCATTGATGCTGCAAAGGAGATCATTCCAGAGTTTGATTTTACACACCTTGAAAATCTCTGTCGTATGCTTGATTCTCTTAATGTAGAATACAATCTGGATTTAAGCATTGCGAGAGGTTTGGATTACTACACCGGAGTTGTTTTTGAAGCATATACGAAGCGTGGATTGGGTGCACAGAAACAGATTTGTGGTGGTGGCAGTTATCGCCTGACACATCTTTTTGGTGGAATTGATATGCCTTCAACCGGCTTTGCACTCGGATTTGATAGAATTGCTGAGATATGTAAAATCGAAAAAGAGCCGTCTAAGTATGTGGTGGTGACCTATACCTCGGGCATGGAAAGGGAGGCAATTGCAATCTCTGAGATGCTGAGGAAGAAAGGGATAAAAGCAGTTAATGACGTTATGGAAAGGAGCCTGAAGAAGCAACTCAGTTTTGCAAGCACGATAAATGCGAGATATTCAGTCATAGTGGCAAAAGAGGAGTTCAAAGACGGGATGGTAGTGCTTAAAGATCTCGATAAGAAGGAGCAAAAAACGGTAAAAATTGGCGAGATTCCAGAATATCTTAAATTTGACTGATATACTCTGAACACTCTGGGATTAGACCCTTCGAAGGTTTTGAGCATTATGTAGCTAATTAAAGGTAATCAATTAAATGAATTTTTCAATATTGCTGATTTTCTTCCCACAGTAATCGCATTTGGCAATTACCTTATTGTCTTCAAGATAGATATTGAACCTTGAACTTATTGGCTCCCGGCTGTTTGAGATGCAGTTTCGGTTGGGACAGGATATTATTCTCTCTACTACCTTTGGTGGGGATACTTCAAACTTTTTTGTAATTTTAAAGTTCTCTATAAGATTGATTGTTGCCTGTGGAGCTATGAGGGCTATTTTGTTCAGCTCATCCTCACTGATAAACTTTCCTTCCACCTTAACGATATCTTTTTTGCCCATTTTACTGCTTGGCACGTTCATCGCCATTGAAACAGCTTCTCTCGTGTTAACGCCTATCCCAAGGATTTTAAGAACAAGAATCGCCATTCCAGAGGTGATATGGTCTATAACTGTTCCATCTTTGATCTTGCTGATTATGAGGTGTTTATTGGTTTCTTTTTTAATTCCATCTTCACAATCCTTTTCAATTTTGTTCATGTCAGTTTTCATGTATCCACCTCATCAAGAACTTCACTCAAGATGGCCATTCTAACCGGAACACCGTAGAATGACTGTTCAAAGTACCTTGCATGTCCTGAAATATCTACTGAACTCGATATTTCATTCACTCTTGGAAGCGGATGCATAACTATGAAACCACTCTTCACTCTTTTTAGTGTGTCAGAGTTTATCACGTAACTTCCTGCAACTCTCCTGTACTCCTCCTCATCGGGAAAACGTTCTTTCTGAATTCTTGTAACATACAAGACGTCAATTTCCTCAATCACCTCGTCAAGTTCAGCCTCGTAAATTTTTCCGTTCAAACCCTCGAGAAACTCTTCAGGAAGTCTGAGAATCTGGGGGCTGATGAGGTATATTTCAGTATCGAAATAGGTGAGAGCTTTTATGAGCGAATGAACAGTCCTTGAATATTTCAGGTCACCCATGAGGGCAATCTTTGAGCCGTCAAGTTTGGACTCCTTTTTTATAGTATATAGATCCAGCAAGGTCTGAGATGGATGCTGACCCGCACCATCGCCGGCATTGATCACAGGCACCGATGAGTTCTCAGCTGCAAATTTTGCTGCCCCCTCAAGCGGATATCTCAAAACAATCACATCGACGTAATTTCCTACTACCCTTATCGTGTCAGCAAGTGTCTCGCCCTTTGCAATGCTGCTTGCTTCTTGGGCCGTCATGTTGAGCACATCCCCACCAAGCCTCTTCATAGCACTCTCGAAAGACATCCTAGTCCTTGTTGATGGTTCAAAAAACAGATTTGCTAGGATTTTACCCTCAAGAATTCTGCTCTTCTTTTCCCCTCTCGCGATCGGTTCAAATTCCTCGGCTTTTTTCAGAATATAAAGGATATCTTCCTTGCTGAGTTCATCTATGGAAATGAGATGCCTGAACCTCCTTCTTACTTCTGACATCAGAGTTTTTAAAAATTTGAGTGATATAAAGTTTGCTCGAATAACTGCTTGATATTGCAAATCTGCTCAACAAAAGTTAAAGGCTTGTTAATCTTGTTAATCTTGTTAGGCTTGTTGACCACAACGAGGTTTACTATAATCTCTCGGTTTTGAGTTGAGTAAATCATCAAGAAGAAATCTCGAAAAAAAGGCCAGAGAATGTTTTTAGGTCATGGGTGTTGAGACGGGACATGTAGATTCAATTCTGGTAAATTGATTTTTTATATGCGCTATAAAATTAACTTTAACTTCTCTGTTAAAACATCTTAGTGGGAAAATTTTGAAACCACAATCTTTAAAAGCATTTGATATGTCTGGAGAATTAGTCAACTGGCAGTCAACTGGCCTGTCTGGATGACTAGCATCAAGTATGTTGGGTTTATCAAATGAGGGGCCGTAGGGTAGCCTGGATATCCTCCCAGCTTGGGGTGCTTTTATCAGGCCTGAAATGCTGGAGACCCGAGTTCAAATCTCGGCGGCCCCATCTGGGGTCATTTTTACACTTTCATTCCACTCGCAAAAAATATCTTTCAGCCTAAGGTTTAAGTTTTCATGAATTATTATGCCAGCTGGGTTTTCAGATGTCCTAGGTGGGTCTATTTCAAGATCAAGAATCCTCATCTTGAAGTTGTGAATCCTAAAATCAAGAAAATAGGAAATTTGGGAGAAATTCTTGCTGAAAAGTTACTTGCAAGAAATTACAGGGTTTTTCCAGGTAAAAAAAGGAGAATATACCTTGATAACTTCATGATATCTGGAAAACCTGATTTCAGGGTTCTATCTGGTGATGAATTTGAGATTGTTGAGGTAAAGGTTGTAAGAAGAATGAGGAAGATTCCCTTGAAGAGGTGGATTGCGCAGTTGAATCTCTATCTTTATATGGAAGACCTTAAAAAAGGATTCTTACTTGAAATATCTGGAAAAATAGTAAGAAAAAGCAACTGGAGATTTAACACAACTCTGTTTGAAAAGAGTATTGAATATTTTTCAGATATTGACAGATATATATCAGAAGAAAACATTCCACCCGGGAGGGTTGGTGATTGCTTCAATTGTTCCTTTAGAAGATATTGCAGAACCTTAAATATTTCCCGGAATTCGTCTAGTTTTTAACCACTCTTCGTTCCTTTTAATCAGCTCCTGTCCAGTACTCCTGCAGTCTCGCCAACTTGACAGAACAAGGTCATCTAACTGAGATTTTTCAGATCTCCTGAACTGTAAAGTGTTTTTGCTGATATAATTTCAGGGTAAACTGCAAGGCTCTCTCTTATCTCTTCGATAGTAGATCTCTCTATAGCATGAACCATGAAGTAAACAGGATAATTCCATTTTTCGTTGGTGTATCTTTGTACGAGATGTGTTATTTCGGGATACTTTTTTAAAAGCTTTAATGCAACTTTTTCAGGTTTATCAGTCTGAATAACAGTCATCCCATTCTCTCTGAAACCGATTTTTCTCTCCTTCAAAACAGCATAGAAATCTCTAATAACTCTGAGTTCGATAAGTTCTTCAATAATTGAAATCAGCTCACCCTCTTCATAACCGTATTTCTGTGAAATATCTCTGAATGGACGTCTGCAAATCGGAAAATTCCTTTCAAGTTCTAATAATAGATTAGCACTGATTCCAAGGTCATCTACATCGGGAATTCTGTTCTTTTCAATCCCCATTTCGCTATAGGAAACACCTCTGAAAAGATCATATTTTACATCCATCTTGTAAACTCTCTTTGAGGGAAGAAACACATAGTCTACAAATCCACATTTTTCTGCAATCTCCTCAACTTTTTTTCTCAGTTCCTCGATATTTCTGTCTTTTATTGTGAACCATACATTGTATTTTCCACCATCTCTAAGAAAGTTGTGTTTTGGGTTATATGAGTTAATTATTCTGGCCACTCTCTCAATCTCTCCTGCATCAACTCTTGCTCCTACCAGTGCTGCAGTGCTAATTTTTCTGAAGGCCTTATAGTTAAGCTGAGCTCCTATTCGCTTTATGATCCCTTTTCTGAGGAATTCCTGAATCTTATCAAAAACAACCTGGACGCCGAGATCGACAAATTCGGATGTATCTACAAAAGGATCCTCAGAAAGAGGAAAATTGAACTGTAAAGCCATCAGGAGATTTTTCTCATCATCAGTAAAAATTTCGGAACTCATACTCATCATCTCAGGAGCGATTGATCCTTGTTATTTAAAAGAAACCCTTGGCTGAATACTGAACTTTTTTCTCCCACTGACGTATTCTTCAATGAGGGACTCAGCATACCTTTTTGCCTCTTCTACTTTTCCTTTTTTTACAAGTCCCCTGAAACAGTCATCAGAGCTTATTTCGAAATAGAGTTTCATTCTGAGATCCACGGGAATGTTCTCGGATTTCATGTATTTTTTCAAGTAATCCATTGCTCTGAGTAAAAATATCGTCTCTTCATCGTTCTGGAGCATTTCAAGAAAGGCATCTCTTACCATTCTTGCAACAACCCCACTTTTCCCCTCTGTAGTGACAGAAAATCTGATACCCTCAAACTCGCCCTCAAATGGTACTACTATCTCTGTTTCGGATGCGTCATTGGCCAGATTTACAAAGCACTTGTATTTTTCTGCAAGCTCTTTGACGATGCTATTTATTCCAACATCACCAATCGCAACAGTAACAATATGTGCCCATTTAATAAGTGGTTTTAACACATCAACATTAAATGCATCATCTCTAATGAGTTCGAGGTTTGATTTTTCTTCCAGTTCTTTCAACTCAGAACTGAATTCCTTGCTCAGAACCTTGACATTAGCTCCAGCCTCAATGAATTTTTTAGCTCTCAGAGTGCCAACTCCTCCACCCCCAATTACAAGGATATTCTTGTCAGTCAGATTTATGTAGAACGGCATCCTCATTATTGCTTGAAAAGTTAGCAGACTTTAAAAAAGTAATGGTGACCTGGGAGCTGATGAAAATGTGTCATAAAGTCTCAATTTCTTGGAAAAACCAGCACATATGAAAAAATGTTGAAATAAGTATTTAATCGAGTTTGATGATAATTTCGACTTCCGCTGGAAAAATGGAGTCATATGATAATGTTATCGTCAATTCGAAAAATGAATGGGGGTAAAACAGAAAAATCGAAATATTGTTTTTTAGTGGATTGAGGTTAAAAGATAGGGTTTGTACTGGTGTAGAATTAATGATAATCTACGATAGATGCCTCTGAAATATATAAGGAACAGAAAAGTAGTATGAGTTAATGATAAAATTTCGTTTGCGAGTGTTATTACGTTTCCATACTTCTTTTTAGAATCTCTCTGATGTTCTCTGACTCCAACCATCTCTCATCAAGTTGTTTAATTATTTTTTCAATTCTTTCGACTTGTGATATTATTTTCTCAGAAATCTCTTTATTGTGTTCCATCTCTGCAAATCCGACAATTGCAGTAAGTGGATTTCTTATTTTATCAACAAGGATTGCGAACTGCTCAATATTTTTCTCTATTTGTTCGAAGGCCCTTTTTCTCTGTTCTTCGAGTTTGATAGATTTAATAGCAAAAGCAAGATCGTTTGCGAGTGTCTGGAGTAAATCCAGTGCGTCATTAGTGGGCTCGACATCGGAATATGTGACCACCACACCGTAGATTTTTTCTGAAATCATTGGGAGAGATATGCAGTATTCATGCGGGTAGAGTTTGTTTATTGGGCAAATCAAGCATTTTTCTGTTTTAGCCGGTCTGAAAACTGTTCTTTTTAGTTTTACAGAATCTCTCACAACATCACAGGGCGGATCATCCTCTCTGAGATCTATTTGTATATCCATGCTGGAGAGTTTTTCAGAGAAGGCTACACCCTTAATTTTTTCATGCTCCAAAAATCCAATCCAGACACTATAATACTCTTCAAGATCTGCAAGGCTATCACATGTTTTTTGAAGCATCTTCTTCACATCTTTTTCTCGAGCGATTATTTTACTCACATTGTAGATTGTGCTAAGGAGTTTGTTGAGCCTTAGAATCTCGGTCACATCCCTCACAATTGCGATACAAAACCTTCCATCTGGAAGGTCAAGTGGTATATAACTGGATAGAAGATATCCATTACTTCTGTCTATAAACGAGATGGCTCTGTTCTCTCTTAACACCTTTTTCAGGTAATCCATTCTGCTTTTTGCAACATCTTCAGGAAACAGATCATAAAAACTTTTACCAACAGGATTCTTACCGACATTCTCGATCATTGCACGGTTAGCGTCGAGGAATACACCATTCTCATCTAAAATACCGATAAGGCTTGGTGAATTATCAAATATCTTTTTATATTTCTCCTCTGATTTTTTAAGTTCCGTGATATCCACAAGTGTACCTATCACGATGGGTTTCTGATTTATTATCGCCCTCGAACCGTACACCTCGACGAG
>Ga0180932_1091_pt1 | contig 46602 bp, 43 predicted proteins | sample Deesub1362A_J573_FD_124189 | JGI IMG/M metagenome (GOLD analysis project Ga0180932, IMG submission 124189) | Archaeoglobus sp. JdFR-24
CTCGTCGGATGGATCATAAAGTTTGGTAAGTGGGTGGCCATAGAGAAGTCATTCAAGGCATCTCATCCTGACCTCATGAGTCCAGTAGCAGCACTGATCGCGAGCTACATAATATTGATGTTGACGACCGCAGTTGGTGCGTATTTTATGAAATGGGATATCAAAAAATACATTGGTGCGTTTACAATCGTTTTCTGGCTATCGGTTCTCAGTTATATAGTCGGTGAAAACGCATACATAGCTGCTACAGAGCTTGACAGAGCGAAATATGGTATCGATTGGAGCCTGTCTCTCGGTGGAGCGTTCTATATTATGGCACTGATCGTAGGTTTAATTATTGGCAACTTAGCTCCAAAAGGATTCAGAGAATTCGTTAAGCTCGGAGCAAGACCAGAATGGTTTATCAAAGTTGCTATAGTTATGCTCGGTGCCAAACTTGGATATCTTGCGATCAAATCACTTGGTTATGCAGTGCACTTACTAACGGCTGGAGCAAGTGCTACAATAGCTGCATATCTGCTATTCTGGCCTCTTGCATTTCTGGTTGGCAGAAAATTGTTTAAGCTTTCAAGAGAGTGGGCAGCGTGCTTGGCTTCGGGAGTTTCGATCTGCGGTGTATCTGCAGCGATCGCAACTGCCGGTTCAATTAGAGCAAGACCAATAGTCCCGGTAATGATCTCCGCGCTTATTGTTGTGTTTGCTGTCATTGAGCTGATCATACTTCCGGGGGTTCTTGCCGCAACTTGGTTACATGAGCCAATAGCAGCAGGAGCCAGCCTTGGTCTGACTGTGAAAACTGACGGTGCAGATGCTGCAGCTGGAGCGATTCTCGATGAACTGATGAGGTCGAGAGCCACATTAGAACTCGGACAGAACTGGGAAGAGGGCTGGATACTGATGTCTGCAGTTAATACAAAGATCTGGATTGATATGTTCATCGGTGTCTGGGCTTTCGTTCTTGCTACGATCTGGGTTTACAGAGTTGAAAGACGCCCGGGAGAAAAAGTCCAGAAAATGGAGATCTGGTGGAGATTTCCAAAGTTCGTTCTTGGCTATTTCTTAGCGATGGGTCTGATACTTTTCATAGGGCTTAACCTATATCCAGATTCTGCCGCAGCATACAAAGCATTGACTGTTGGAATTAAACCTGTAGAGGGTTCGCTGAGAAAATTCTTCTTCGTTCTGACATTTACAAGCATCGGCATTGTAACTGACTTCAGAGCTCTCAGGCAAGAGGGACTTGGAAGACTAACATTAGCTTATGCATTCATTCTGGCAGTAATCATAATACCAATTGGCTGGCTAATCGCATGGCTGTTCCACATGGGAATGATGCCACCAACAGTATCTCCATAAACTTAAAACCTTTTTTATTTTTTATGAAAGCGTTTATTAAATGTAGTTTTACGCAAAAGTAACGGGGCAGGAGATTTTAATGAAGACAATTAGCTTTGACATATATCATGATGGAAAAGAATGGGTTGCAAAGAATGATAAAATCACCATCACTGCTGAAACCATTGATCAGCTCGATGAAAATATTAGGTTGAAATTAAAGGAGATTTTAAAAGGGGGAAAAGTAAAGGTAACTATGGAGCTCGATTATAGGCGGAATGTGCCACATTGGATATGGCAGTATCATCCCTATTACTTTTACCGTGCTATCTTTTTAGATCTGGACTGATTTTTAATTAGATTTTTTGACGAATTCAAAACCTGATAGGGCTTCCCTTTATAAGCTTTTCAAATAAAATTGAATAACAACAACACGCCTCCATATTTTTATTTCTTAACTCCTGAAGGGTGTCTCTAAAAAATAACATCTCAAAACAATCTAAATAAAAAAAGAATCCATATTAAACGAAAAATTTAAAAACAGAAGCATATACTTCCTTTTCATGATTATGGATGAGATGAGGGAGAAGACAGATAGAAGAGAGATTTACGAAGATGAATTGAGAATTCTCATTTACAGCTTCGCTTACACAATCAGCAGAACCGCAAAAAAGCTGTTTAAAAGAAAAGAACTGTTAGATGATGCCTTCATAGACTACTTCAAGGTTGAAACAATAAGCTTTGGGAATGATTCCCTGATTTTACCTCTATCTCAGCTTTGATGAGAAATTAAGGAAAAATTTAAGTTCTCGACACCTTTATTGTTCCTGCTGATTTGAACAAACGTAGAAATAGAAAGAAGATGTCAGGAATTTTGATGCTGAATTCGTCTTCGATTCCTTAAAAAGGGACTACGGTGGGTTACGTTGTTGCTGTTTTAATAAATCTGTCAAATTTAAGTTTAGTTGACGTTAGAATTTTCTCGAAGAAAGCATCTTAAGATATGGGAAGAGATGGTGATGAAGAACATAGGAACGCTAAACGGGAAAATAAAGGCTGTAATAGTAGATGCAGGCTTTTGCTGCTACAAGGTATATGAGATGTCAACGTCATACAGAATCATACCGATCGTAAGATGCCAATCAACTTTGACTGGCTTGACTCCCGCTATTCCAGCGTTTTTGATAAAATCCTGTTAAGAGATCTCAACGAGATAATAAGGATGATTCTCCAAACGATCAACGATTATTGAAGATTTGAGATGCGATCCGAGATTGAACTGCTTTTCAAAGCTTCTAAGACTTCGTTTGGTTTAAAGGATTTGCACATTTATTACAGAGATCTGGCCATTCAGGTTACCATGTGTCTATATGTCGGATCTTTGTTTATGCAGTTCTGTATGGAGAATGCTAAAGCTGACGTTATCATAGAGCATTTGAGGAGGAGAAGGCTGTAAATCATAAGACCACTTTTTGGAACCATTTATTTTAGATTTGGATTTGCTAAGTGTTGGGTTTGTTAAAATAGAGAGACTGGATAAAGGGAGACCCTAAAATTGTGTCAAGATATTTCGCAGTATCGTTAAAAAATGGACTGCTTACTGAGTTGAGTGTATGTGTTTAAGCTTGGGGAAGAAGTTAAAAGCGTGCCACGCTCAAACCTTGGCCCTTTGAGCCATCAGGAAGTAGTCCTTCCCGTAATCTGTCAGCTCGAGCAGCTTTATACGACCGTCTTTTTCAATTTTCAGCAGACCTCTCCCTACAAGATAGTTAATTCTTTTCTTGGCTGTATTCCTTGCAATATTGAACCTTTCCATAACATCTTTGATGGAAGGTTTGTTTCCAACCCTGTTCTCCATGTATATATATCTGGCCAGCTCGTATATTTCAGATGGCAGATCTACAGATTTTGATCTGATGGTTTCACATTCCTTTCTGAGCACCTTGAACTCACTATCAGACACCAGAGAAGGATCAATATTCAACACGATTACTCCTTTCCTGAAAAGGTAAAATGCATCTCTCAATTCCTGAATGAACTCAAGCACCTTTGAAAAACCGTTCTTTATAATCAGGTAATCAAGGTCAATCAGAACAGCGTTGTTCCAGCCAGGAAGGTTTAGAATAATTTCTTTAAGCTTTTTCAGATCTGACGAAACAACATCCTTGCTCTGTTTTTCAGAAATGTAGTATATTTCCGCATCACTACAATTTATATCCTCTTTAGACCGCCTGGAAAAGATTGTCCCATTAAAACCACATTTAATCAAATCAGCAACCACTTCGTCGCAGATCTCAGGGGAGTGTTCTACAAGGTACACCTTTCCCTTATCAATATCATATCGAGATATTTTACGCAAGAGCTCCTTTTCAGTTTTCATTCTGATAGAGATGTCCCTTGAGATAAATGAGATCCTCGAAAGCTTTCCATCATGATCGTAGACTGGTGTCACAGTCACCTCAACATCAATTATTTCACCATCCTTGTTAAATCTCCTGGTTTCATAAGATATGTGAAAAGCACCTTTTCTCATCCTTTCCCTGATATTTTCAATTTCAGTTCTTATTTCTTCAGGAACCAAAACTTCTATACCTCTTCCGATGATTTCATCCTTTTTCCATCCAAATAGAGTTTCTGCAGTTTTATTCCAGCTCGTTATCCTGCCATCAAGATCTATCGAAAAAATAGCATCATTTGAATTCTCCACAATATTGGCCAGATACTCCAGCTCTTTCTTTGACTCAAGCAGTTCCTTTGTTTTCTCCTCAAGCTCGTTGTAAGCGAGTCTCAGTTCTTCCTCTGACTTTTTCCTCTGTGTAATATCTCTCATTATGGCAACAAATCCCACTATTTCACCCTTTGAATCATGAATCGCTGTAAGAGTTTGATCCACTATTATCATTCTGCCATCTTTTGAAATTCTCACAGTTTCAATATCTCTTGCATATCCTTCCTGGATCGCTCTTTTGAAGTTTTCAGCACATGCTCTGTGGCGATCTTTTGGGAGCAAAACCTGAAGTGGTTTACCAATCATCTCTTCAGCAGTGTATCCAAACATAAGTTCGGCCCCTTTATTCCATGAGACAATATTTGTGTCAAGATCAAGGGAAACAATTGCATCTATTGTGTGCTCGAGAATACTGATAAGATAAGCCGCCTCCTCTTCTGCCTTCTTTCTAAGACTGATATCTCTTGCGACACATCTATAACCTTTAAGTCTCCCCGTTTCGTCAAAATAAGGTCTTCCACTGACCTCAACAAATATTTCTCTCTTTTCTCCAGCCAGATGTATATCAATTCCACTAAAGAGTTTACCACTCTCCAGGTTCTCAAACTTTTCTTTTATGATGCTAAGATCTCCAGGATTGACAAGATCAAAAAATGATTTTCCGTTTATCTCTTCAGGTCTTTTACCAATCATATCTATACTCCGGGAGCTTGAATAGGTTACAATCATGTTTTCGTTAATTTCAAAAACCCAATCGTTTATGTCTTCTATAAGAGCCCTATATTTCTCCTCACTCCTTTCGATTACTTCTCTCTGCCGGTTCAGCTCATAAGCCATTTTATTGAAGGAGTCTGCGAGCTCTTCCAACTCATCACCAGAGTTTATTTCCACAAAAACATATTCTCCCCTAGTTATCCTGTTAAACCCTTCTTTCAACCTCTCAATTGGTTCAACTATACTACCTGCAGCAAACAAGGATGTGCCAAGCAGTATTATACCAATGTAAACCAAGTATTCGAAAATGAATGACCTTGGCGAATAAAAGGTAGCAATATAAAGAGAAAGAGAGAGTAGAGAGAAAAACAATGATACCATAACTATCTTAAGAAATATCGGGAAATAAAAGGATGGTTTTGTGTTCTTTACTTCAGGCGAGTTCTCTTTTTTCAATTTTGCTCCATCTAACTTTAGATATTTCATTGGCTTCATGAAAATCACCTCAAATCAGACTCATAAGAAGTATAACGACTATCACGGAGAACAACCACCCCACATACACAACAATTAGAGGAGTTATTCTCACATTCTGAATGTCGCTAAGATTTACTGAGAAACCAATTGAAGACAGAGTTAAAGCAAAGGCAAGAGTAGAAAGAGGTTGCAGAGAACGTACGATGGCCTCAGGCAATATATTTTCCGACAGAAAAGCCATGGCTATGAAAGCAACTATATACCATGGCACATAAAACCTGTGATCTGAGTAAATGAACGAAACTATCAACGCCACAACTGCAATCATCGCGATCCTGACTGCCTTTATTGCAAGAGCGAAATTTATCAGGTTATCACTGAAGGGACTGGTGGCAATTTTTACGAGGCCAGTTTGCTGTAAGGTTGCACCACTTAAGAGAGCATATTTGTAATCAGGCAATCCAATTATGTAGTTAACGGATGGGTACACAACAGCTCCAGTAAGACCAACAACCGTGATTATTATTATAGATGCGGAGAACTCCTCCTTTTTTGGATTTATTATCGAAGAAATGATTGCAATTGCAGAGGCTCCGCATATGGCATTTCCGCATGTTAAAAGCGTTGTGAATTTGCTTCCAATACCATTAAGTCTTGCAAGATAGAGAACACTCAACCCGAGAATCAATGTAGAGAGTAGAGAGAGGGCTATATATTCTGGAGAAATCGTAACTCCCTTTGGAAAAACAATATTGGTTCCATATAAAATGATCCCAACAGGGAGGGTAACAGAAAGGGCTTTTTGTGCAACAACATCTTTTCTTTCACTACGATAAAGAGAACCAAACAGTATTCCAAGAAAAAGAGCCATGAACAGAGCATCAAATGCAGGATCCAGAGTACTTATGACATATGCCATTGTTCCCGATACGAGAATTATCAGGATTGCGGGGTAGTTTCTGATGACTTCATAAAAAACCTTCCTAATAGCATGAGCCGTGAACAAATTTCGCTGCATATGGTTGTGAACATGCTATCATATATTTTTAATTTTTGACACTATTATTGACAGTCAAGTTAACTGATACTGCACCTGCGTAAAATTAAAATCCACTGATTTTTATTTACAATTATGCGTAAAAAAGACAGAAGCAGAGAGAAGTTTTTCACAATATCGCAACTTTCAAAGGAATTTGAGGTGAGCACCCGAACGATAAGATACTATGAAGAGATAGGGCTTTTATCACCGATGAGAACTCCAACCAACCAGAGATTATACACAAAAAGGGACCGTACCAGACTCAAGTTAATTTTGAGAGGTAAAAGACTTGGTTTTTCTCTCGAAGAAATAAGAGAGATGCTTGACATGTATGAAGTGAGCGAGCCAGAGCAGATCCGCCTCACCATAAAGTACGGAGAAAGGAAGATCAGAGAAATCGAGGAAAAAATAAGGGATCTTGAAACTCTCAAAAGCGATATCATTTCCCTAAAAGAGACTCTATTAAAAAGATTGGAAGAGATCGAAAAGCAGAGATGAAAAATTTTAAATAATTTAATTTACGTTTACGTAAAGTGAAAGCACTATTTGAGAGAAAAGTAAAATAAAATAATTTATCATATCTTTTTGAATCAGATAGTCAAGGTGGTTTAAATGCTGGAAAACAATTTTCTAAACAGTGAAGAGGAAATAAAGTTAAGAGAAGAAGTAAAGGATTTCGTAAACAGTGTAGATCCTGAACTTATCAGAAAAATGGATACGAATGAGATCGACTACCCATATGAGTTCCTGCACGAAGCAGCAAAAAGAAATCTTCTCGGACTGAGATTTCCAGAAGAACACGGTGGAAGGGGGTTGAGCTGGACTGCAGAAAGTGTTGCCATGGAAGAAGTTGGAGTTTTAGGAATGGGTCTGGGATGTTCGTATGCGATGGTGAGTATTGTCGGTGAGGCCATACACAGGTTTGGCAACGAATGGCAAAAGGAAGAGTTCCTTAAACCTATTATCAAGGGTAAAAAACTGTCTGCCGAGGGTCTTACTGAGCCGAGAGGTGGAAGTGACTTCTTCGGTACCACAACAAAGGCAGAGAAAAAGGGGAACTACTGGGTATTGAATGGTATGAAAAGATTTATCGCTGGCGGAAAAACTGCCGATTTTTACCTGATCTATGCCAGAACCGATTTCAATGCCCCCGGACATAAAGCCCTAACCGCTTTCATAGTAGAGAGAGAAATGGGTGTGGAAGTGGAAGAAGTCTATAATCTGCTTGGTTTCAGAGGAATGGGAACTTCAAGAATAGTCTTTAAGGATGTTGAGGTTCCTGACGAGTACAGAGTTGGTGAGCTAAACGGAGCTCGAAAAATATTTAACAGGATGATGATTCCAGAGAGGCTCACCTCAGCCGCAGGGGCGATCGGAACTGCAAGAGCAGCTCTTGAAGTTGCGATAAACTATTCAACAAAAAGAAAAGCTTTTGGAACTCAGATAAGAAACTTCCAAGGTGTGAATTTTAAAGTAGCTGAATGTGTTGCCAAGCTCGATGCAGCCAGGGCCCTGGTTTATACCGCAGCTAAGGCATCCGATGCTTGTGACAGTGGATTAGCTGTTGATCCGAGAAGACTTGTCAGCGAGGCAAAATATCTCGCAACGGAGTTTGGCTGGGAGATAGTCAATGAGGCGATGCAAATAATGGGTGGAATAGGCTATACGCATGTTTATCCGATAGAAAGGTTGCTAAGAGATATGCGACTTGCTCCGATATGGACAGGAAGTAACGAGATAATGAAGTTGCTCATACAGCATGAGACTTACAAAATGATGGGGTTGCCATCTAAGGACAGAAATATCGAAAAGGATGCAAACGACTGGTATAAAGAGGTTGAGAAGGTCTTTGAGTGAATATGGCCCTTGAATTCAGTACTTTTTTAATTTTTTGAGTTCTATTTTCACTGTGATTTGGCCAAATATATTATTTTGAAGATTATTAGATGTTATTAGATGTTCAGATATTATCAGACGTGAACTAAATCCCAGAAGTTTAACAAAATATTTAAGTAGACGACCCGATCTGGAGGGGATAGAGTTTCAAAATACAACCTATGATAGTATAGATGAATGCCAATAAAATATAGCATGGAGGTAATACACATGGAGGTAATACAGTTTGATTAGTCATATTGCCAGCATTTTCTTCGGAATGGTTGTTGTTTTCATTGCAGCACTTTTATTTGTGAACGCAATAGAGTATCTTGCGTTTGTATTTGAAATGGGAGGATCATTTGTTGGTGCTATTCTCTCACCCCTTTTCACATCTCTTCCAGAAATGATTGTATTCATTGTAGCAGTATTTTTTTCTGGTGCAGCAAGCGGAGAAGAGATTGGAATTGGAACTATTTTTGGACAACCATTCATGGCATCGAGCCTCTCGTACGGTCTTGTCGGTATTTCAGTGCTGATTGGATTTTATTTAAAGAAAAGAGATGATTTAGTACTTGAAGTGGATAAATCTCTTGTGATTCCCTATGCAGTAATTTCAGTAGCCTTCCCTTTAACCCTTGTTCCGGCATTTTTTGGTTATCATCTTTTCTTTGGAATTCTGTTTTTGCTGATTTACCTTGGTTATGTGGTTTTGATGTACAAAAAAGGCATGTCTGAAAAGATTGATGGTGCTGAGAAACCATACATATGTAGATTGATTCCCAACAGGAATCTTGGAGGTATTATTCAATTAATTGCAGCGGTAATCCTGCTTTATTACGGCTCCCATGAGCTCGTTAATTCTGTAGATGGTATTTCAAAAGAGATTGGTGTGAGTGCTCTCGGCCTTGCCCTGATTATAATCCCGGCAGCTACTGCAATTCCTGAAACAGCTAGTGCCCTTATATGGAGTTACAGAGGAAGAGATACCTTGAGTGTTGCATCATTAATAGGTGAGAAGGTTCTTTATTCAACATTTTATCCAGGAATTGGCCTTCTTGTCACATCCTGGGTACTTGATGTTCACGCATATATGAGTGTTGCAGGTACCTTTATTATATCACTGTTACTGCTCGGATTTGTGATGAGACAGAGGATTCCATGGTGGGGATTGTGCTCAGGGCTCGTGTTTTTTGTGTTCTATTCTGTCCTTGTGCTGGTGTATCATGTTTAGTCTTAATTTTCCAAAGATTTGCGAACAGTTTTAATAGCAAACTAAAAACATATTAATAATCTTTAACTAAATTTTTATCATGGCTAAGAAAGCAGTGTGCGGAATCTGTGGTCATGAATGGGATGTTTGGGAGATAACCGAATCTTCACTTTGCTGTCCCAAGTGTAAAGCTGAAAGTGTTGAAATAATGCCAAAATAAGATACGAATCTGCTTGGCCATTAATTCCTTTTAAAACTGATCTTTTATGTACCAAAAGTGAAGAGTTTAAATGCACCACAACCTTCATAAAGTTTAACTGATGAGATATGCGTACAAGTACCTAATCTGTCCTCTTGTTTCCCTTGCGGAGGTTGCCGAGTCAGGAAAAGGCGCTGGATTTAGGGTCCAGTCCCGAAGGGGTCCGAGGGTTCAAATCCCTCCCTCCGCATCAGAGCGTTCTTGTCGGAGGGACTTTACCAAAGAAGCTTTGAAAATAACTTTAGCCACTTTATTTTCATCCATAGCTGAACATATTAACGAGAATTGATATTCTCATAGGTTTTCACTCTACGTGTAACAAACTAATAAAATATCAAGTGGACCGGTGGGGATTTGAACCCCAGGCCTCCGCCATGCCAAGGCGGCGCTCTTCCAGCTGAGCTACCGGCCCTAAGTTCCTTTCAATACAAACCAAGCTTCCAAGCATTCTACTCCAGGTTTGTTTATGAATCTTACGGTAGAATTTGTAAAATTTACTTTGGATAACTTATACCTAATGTTCCAGCCCCTATTCAAAATATTACATAATCGCCCCCACAACTCCCCCACCAACTCGACCATAACAGGCTATATAGATATCAGAGACGTAGTTTCAACTAATCAGCTTAAACTGGTAACATATATTCCTCATCCTCAGATCATTCAGACGACAAAATTTTTAAAACAAATGCTGATTTTGGTTTTCATGAGAAAATATAAGGCAGCAGTTCTTGGTGCAACCGGAATGGTGGGCCAGAAATTCATACAGATGCTTGATAGTCACAAGTGGTTCAAGATAACATCTCTTGCCGCTTCTGAAAGAAGAATTGGAAAATATTATGGTGACGAGGTTGAATGGAAAGTTTCTGCAAACATACCGGATAGTGTCAAAGATCTGGAAATGGTAGCAATGGATCCAAAAAAGGTTGATGCTGACATTGTTTTTTCTGCGCTCCCAAGTGATACAGCAAAGAAAGTTGAAAAGGATTTTGCTGTCAGCGGATTTGTTGTTGCAAGCAATGCTTCAGCCTATAGAATGGACGAAGATGTTCCTCTTATTATTCCTGAGGTGAATCCTGATCATCTAGGTTTAATTGAAATACAGAAAAAAAACCGGGGTTGGGATGGATTTATCGTCACCAATCCCAATTGTACAACCATTGTCTTGGTAATTAGCTTAAAGCCACTTATGGATTTGGGTCTGAAAAATGTGTTTGTTGCTTCGATGCAGGCTTTGAGTGGTGCAGGATATCCAGGAGTTCCTTCACTGGCAATAACCGACAATGTGATTCCTTTTATTAAAGGAGAGGAAGAAAAGGTTGAGAATGAACCTTTAAAGCTTTTGGGTAAATTTAATGGCACTTCAGTTGAGGATGCTCCTATAAAAGTATCAGCATCATGTCACCGTGTCCCAGTGATTGATGGTCATACTGAGGCTGTGTGGGCCGAATTCGGCAGAAACATCTCAGTTGAAGAAGTTGTAGATGCTTTTGAATCTCTGAAACCGCTGGATTTGCCAACATCCCCTGAAAAAGTTATAATCGTTAGAGATGAGCCTGACCGGCCTCAACCAAGACTTGACAGAGATGAAGGAAAAGGGATGAGTATCACTGTTGGAAGGATAAGGAATGATAAAGAGAACTCAATCAAGTATATTGTGCTCGGACACAACACCATAAGAGGAGCTGCAGGAGCAAGCATTTTGAATGCTGAACTTATGATTACGGAAAAATTAATATAACATTAAGTAGGGTTGCAATTCACCGAAAAACAAGGGGGGTATAAAAGATGGCCGAGAATGCAGTGTTTGTTGGAAATAAGCCGGTTATGAACTATGTTCTGGCAGTTCTGACGCAGTTTAACAGCGGAATTAAGGAGGTTTCTGTTAAAGCGAGAGGAAGGGCAATCAGCAGAGCCGTTGATGTTGCAGAGATTGTCAGAAAGCGCTTTTTGCCAGATGTTGAAGTTAAAGATATTCAGATCTCTACTGAAAAGGTAGAGAGTGAGCAGGGAGAAGCAAATGTATCTGCCATTGAGATTACATTAGCTAAGAAATAAGCCCGGATTCTAAAACTTTTGATTTGAATACTGCAATTATCCAGATATTTATTTTTAACTATTTTAACTGTATATTCAGTTCTGATGTCTGGTTTCCAGTATTTTTCCAATAATAAATTCCAGAATCTACCCTGTCGCAAACAGCAAAATAATATTTTTGAGATATCGAATTAAAAAGTATAAAAGGAGTTCACGAACAAATATCGTCGATCACCAAACACCAGCTCCAGATGCCGTCTTAAAATTCCAAAAACACAAAATTTTTTAAATTCTCCATTTAAGTAATGTTTGATGATTGAGGGTTTACCCACTCTTGATGATGTTAACTCTTCTGGAAAGAATATCCTTTTGAGGGTCGACATAAATGCACCAATAGTGAACTCAACTATTCTCGATACAACAAGATTCGAAAGTCACCTTTCCACACTCAGAGAGCTTGAAGGGTGTAAGGTGGTCATTCTTGCTCACCAGAGCAGGCCAGGCAAAAAAGATTTTACACCTCTTGAGGCCCACGCAGAGGTTCTATCAAAGCTCCTTGGGAGAGAAGTCGAATACATAGACGAGGTGTTCGGAAGGTGTGCAATAGATAAAATAAAGAGTATGAAGCATGGTTACCTTTTACTCGAAAACGTCAGATATTATGCCGAGGAAACTCTCAAAAGAGATCCGGAGGGGCATTCAACTTCAATGATAGTCAGCAGACTCTCTCCCTTGTTCGACCTTTACGTTAATGATGCCTTTTCAGCCTCACATCGCAGTCAGGCATCACTTGTAGGTTTCCCGCCTGTATTACCATCCGTTGCTGGAAGGCTTGTGGAAAAAGAAGTTACGGCTCTCTCCAAGGCTCTTAAAAGCAGAGATGATAAGATTTTCATATTGGGAGGAGCGAAGATTGAGGATTCAGTAAAGGTTATGAAAAACGTTCTTACCAAAAATATAGCGAAAAAGGTTGCTATCACAGGAGTGGTTGCAAACTATTTTCTGATGCTTGAAGGGAAGAATATAGGTGAGATCAACAGGAAAATCGTAGAGGAGAACAAGAATGGTGTGAATGATGAAGAGATGCTTCGGATCCTTAAGGAATATCGTGAGAAAATAATCCTTCCCATAGATTTTGGTGTAGATATGGGTGGAAAACGGGAAGATATAGATGTCGATAGCTTCGATGGAGAAGGAAGAATAATGGATATTGGTGTTGATTCAATTTCAGTGCTTGCAGAAGAGATTCAAAAATATGGTGTTGCTGTAATTAACGGCCCTGCCGGAGTTTTTGAAGATGAGAAATTCAGTCTTGGGACTTTTGAGGTTTTGAAATCAGTTTCGAAAGCTAAATTCTCAGTAGTTGGAGGAGGTCACATTTCAACTGCTGCAAGACTGATCGGAATTGAGAGGAAGATGAGTCATGTGTCAACAGGTGGCGGAGCAAGTATAAGATTTTTAAGCGGTGAAAAGCTTCCCGCTCTTGAAGTGATAAAAGAGTACTGGCAAAAGAAATGGTCAAAAGAGATACCGTTATAAGGCACAAGGAGCTGGGAATTAGAGCTGTATGCACGTGGTATGAAAGTGGAAAAACCCATCCCCTGCATCCCCTCACTAAAGTGAGGAGTTTTCGTAGCAACATTTTGTAACAAGCTGTCCTGTTTTTCAATGCTCATTTCTTAATATTCCTGCTTAATAATTTTAGTTTAATATTTCAAACTGTATTCTCAATAAATCATATCGAGTATTCTCAACAAATCCAATCGGTAACTGCATACCTTACTGCTCAATCCCAACCCATTCTTTATAATCCACATCGAAACCGAGTTTTTCAATAACACGAAGAACAGTTTGATCCACAATCTCTTCAATTGTTTTTGGTCTGGTGTAAAATGCAGGTACAGGTGGCATAATAAGTGCGCCAAATTTTGCCAGTCTCAACAAGGCATCCAAATGCCCTTCATGCAGTGGTGTTTCCCTTACAAGAAGGATCAACTTCCTCTTTTCTTTGAGAGTCACATCTGCTGCTCTCGTTATAAGATTGTCAGCGATTCCATAGGCTATACTCGAAGCAGTTTTCATCGAACAAGGTGCAATCACCATTCCATCATGCCTGAAACTTCCACTTGCTATTTTAGCTCCAATATTTTCTGGAGTGTAGAAATAGGTTGCAAGAGATCTCAGATAATCCACAGAGAGATCAGTTTCGGCCTCGAGGGTCAACTGGGCAGGTTTTGAAACGATAACATGAGTTTCTACATTAAGATTATTGAGTTCCTCAAGAATTCGAATGCCATATACCTGTCCGCTTGCACCAGTTAATGCCACTACAATCTTTTTCATTAAAAAATGGAGAGTTGAAAAGTATTTAAAGTTATTTAAGACGCTATTCAAGAGAATATTGTTTTTAGATACTGTGGAAGCTTTAACCCAGATAGAAAACAATCCGAAAAATCTTACACCATAACCTGTCCAGCATCTTTTTAGATCTATATCGAACAATAAGCTCTCCAGCAAAAATCGTACCTAACATCCTGATTAAACTTAAAAAACAAAAATAAAAAAGAAAAATTGTTCTTTATCGTCTCCTCAGCAGGTATGCAACTGCAAGGAGTCCTGCTACTGCGAAGATTGCTTCAAATCCAGGTGATGGNTGNTGGTGTTGGTGTTGGAGTAGGTGTGGGTGTTGGTGTTGGTGTTGGAGTAGGTGTGGGTGTTGGTGTTGGTGTTGGAGTAGGTGTGGGTGTTGGTGCGATTTCTTCTACGACTGAGAATAACGCGGTTGCGATTGCGTCATCTTTCAGATCTGACGGTGCCCATGGTGAGTCTGGAGATGTCTTGATGTTTGTAGCATCCATACCACTATCAAGTGTCCTTGAGTCGTCTCTAACATAGATCACATAGTCTCCCACTGCAAATGCATAGGTCTGCAATTCGTAGGTTACTGTACCGTTTGCATCTGGAACCAGGTTGTATGGTCCAATAACTTTGTTCGGTCCATCCACCATGAACCAGATGTTGCCCGGTGGAGTGAGTGAGTTATAATCTGCAGTTCTGACCGTAGTAATGGTAGCAGTAACTGGATCACCAATCTTAACTACTGTAGGTACTGAAACAGATACCCATGGTTTCTGCAGCTCAATTGCTACACTCTCCGCTGCAATATCTTCACCTGCATACACCATCTTAACTGTCAGTGTGTACAGACCTGGTTCAGGATATCCGCTGGTCACCAGTCCATAAGTATCCAAGCTGATAGTGAATTTTCCGTCACTGTCTACTGAAACAGTATCCGATTTCTTAATGTTCTGACCTGCAAGTTTCCATGCAATGGTCACTGCAGAGGTGTTCTCAGCATCAGTTTCTCCCGTGACCTTTATTTCGTTACCGAGGTAAACTGTTGTTGGTGCTGATGTGATTTTGAGGGTTGGGTCAAGCACATTTACTGCGAGGACTATCTGTGGGTCATATTTTGTGTCAACCTTCGAGGAGTCAACAACACCATAGATGTACAGCAGGTATGAACCTGAGGATGCTCCATCCGATACCACCACATCAATCGGGAACTCGTCAACAGTTATGGCATATCCTGCCGCCACATTGATAATTCCGTTTGCATCTGGGTCCACATGCTCTACCAGCGTAGTTGTACCAACTTTAAACATCTGGTCTCCATCTGCATCAGTGTAAATGACCAGATATGGTGAGTCAGTTGTTCCATTGAGCTTGAGTGTTCCACCTCTCTGTACAGTTGAATCATCAAAGTAGAGGTTTACACTCTGCCTTATGATCTTAACTTTGAGAGTATTACTCTCAACAGTAACTCCAGATGCGAGAGTTGCTTTTGCTGTTATTTCGAGAGTGGTAAAGTTAGCATCAGTCTTTACAGTGAACTTCTGGCTGAAAGCGCCTGATGCATCAGTTTGCACAGAAACATTGCCAGTTAATCCTAATTCACTGGGCTCATCAACGTCTATAGTCACAGTTGTGTTCACCGGAAGTGTAGATGTTCCAGTAATCGTGAATGATTCTCCTCTAACAACACTGTATTTATCAGAGGAGATCGTAATTGATGGTTCAAGGACATCGAATTGTGCTTCCGCTGTTTCATTTATGTCGCTTGCTACCTCCACAGTAGCCTTTACAGTTACGGTTTTACCTACCCAATCTTCAGGCACCAAGAGGTATGCTTTCCATGTACCTCCAGATGAGATCTTAATTCCTGTTATGCTGTTGCCAAGAGATTCTGAGCCATCATAGAAATTAAGGATGACTACGTTATCTGGAGCAGCATCAATATTTGCGCTGCCAGATGGGGCAACATTGGTTGAACCGGTAATTTCAATTATCGAATCAGCTGAAGCTTCGGCCGGCACACTTACTGTAATTTCTGGGGCAACAACGTCGAAGGTATATTCTACTTTAGTTTTCGGAGTGTCATTAACCTCCACTCTGAATTTATATGATCCCGTTTCAGTCAGCATTACTTTTACAGTAGATGTGTTGTTGCTCATAGCAACATTTGGACCTAATATGTACCACGTAAAATCATATGAGGGATACACATCAACAGTTGCGTAGAAGTAATCTCCCGTCACCACAGTGAAATCTTCAATATCTACAGATACCTCTGCACCACCAGCTACCACTGGCTCAACTGTCACAGACGTGTTGTAGGCTGCCATTTCAGCTGCACTCTCATTCAACACTACAACCCAGTAATCTCCCGGATACATCAATCCAGTAGTATCAACTGTCGTTGTGAAGGGAGATTCTCCCGATTTAAGCGTAAAGATCTTTACTGTACTTCCACTTGAATCTTTAATCTTGACGGCACCTTCGCCAAGATAACTGACAGAGATTGTAAACGAGTCTCCGTATGTTACAGTTGTCGGACTAACGCTGTAATCGAAAATTGTCAGTGCACTGCCTATTCCGGTCGCTGCAATCAATAGTACCAGTAATGCGGCAATCCCTATTTTCATATTTATCTTACTCATATTTTCTCTACCTCCTTACATAAACTTCTAAGGTGTGGTTTTGCATTACACCTTCCACTATATAAACTCTGCTTTTGTGTGACGACGAAGACGGATTCGACAATAAGCGATAAGGCATATTCTTGCCTTTCGCTACCCAGCCCGCCATCTCGCCGTCACCGTTCACTCTTTATAAAACTTAACCATATTTAAATTTTTTGCTATTTTGACTTATCAAAAATGTTTAAGAAGATGATGGAGTATATGGAAGCATCTCAGAGATGTAAGGGGATATAGGCGACCATAAAGAATCACTAAAGATGAAAAAGGAGTCAGAATTATAATATGGTGAAAAAGTATAACTAATAATGCACTTCAATATGACAGTAACCATAATGTCAACCTATAAAAAATCACATTTAATATTCTTCTCTGAATATATGAATACCCACCTTTCACGAATTCCCAACCGTAGAATCCCGATAATTCAACATTAAACCCGACATGGGATTGAGATCATTCTCGCTAAAAGTGACTGCCAATATGACAACCAAAATTGCAAAAACGACCTGAATTTCAATAATTAAACAGAAAGTCAAACTATACCTCAACAACTCGCTATCCATCAACTAACCAAAATCAAAATTAAGTGTGAACCTTAAGTATGAGCGTCGAATATTATAAAAATCCATAAAAATAACATTCCATTCTATCCAATGATCACAATGTTTTTAGGATTGCAGCGAAAAATGTTGTGTTTTTGGAAATACGCTTAAAGAATTGAGTAAAAGATGTTGAAGTGATTCTTAAAGAGAAATAATGGTAGAAAAAAAAGTTTATATATATTCTAAAGAAAATGAAGAGTAAATGTCTTCAAAAGTTGTTCTTGCGATTGACAGGGATGATGACCTTGGAAGAAAAGCCGGAATTAAGGGAGCTGTTATAGGGCGTAATGCAAACCTCCAGGCAGCAATTAAGCTCGCTGAGAACGATCCTGAAGATTCAGATGTCAATACAATTTTTGCAGCTATTAAAATCTATGATGACCTGATTAAACAAGGAGAAAGTGTTGAAATAGCCACCATAACTGGAGATGTAAATATCGGAGTGATTTCAGATAAAAAGATTGCAGAACAACTTGATTTTATTGCAAAAAGACTCAATCCATCAAGTGTTATAGTTGTCACCGATGGATCAGAGGATGAATTCGTCCTCCCTCTGATAAGTTCAAGATTTAAAATCGACTCTGTCTCGAGAATAGTTGTCAAACAGAGCAAAACAATCGAAGGGACTTATTATCTGATAAAGAAAATCCTGAGCGATCCGAAAATTGCAAAAACATTTTTTGTGCCTATCGGGATAATTCTGCTCATCTATTCTATTTTCGTTTTCGCTAACTATCCGCAGTATGCAGTGGGTAGTATAATCTTCCTTTTGGGATTGTATTTAATTCTAAGGGCATACAACCTCGACACCGGAATCGAGACCTTCTTTTCAAACATAAAGACAGCTCTGATTGAGGGGAGAATTTCTTTTGTCACATACATTATTGCTGCTGTTCTCTTCACAATTGGAGTTATTGAAGGATTCTACACATTCTGGAGGTTCTACATTCAGCCAGTCTCTCCAGGTCTGATAACTCTGGCAACTTCATTTATCTATGGATCCATCTGGTACTTTACAGCAACAGGGATATTCATTTCTGCGGGAAAGCTATTCGATGCCATAATCGAGCACAGGAGCTTCAGAAAATATATTTCAATATCGTTTCTGCTCATTTCTGCAGGACTTGCATTATGGGGAGGTAGTCTTTACATTCTGTCAAATTATGATCCATTCCAGATGAAAACTGAAGATGCAATCAGGTATTTTGCTCTTTCCATTTTTGGTTCTGTGGTTATTGCGATTCTCGGCATGATGCCGATGAGAATGAAAAGGGATGAGGTTGAGATTACTGACTGAGATTGCCTATGGTGCAGATTTCAAATGGGATTGCAGTTCCTCAATCAATACGCAGGCCTGGCAGATATTTTTTGGAGTTGGTTCTCCGCAAATCTCACAACTGTTCAGATCTTTCTGAGGAAAATTTGTTCTGAAACAATCCATAAGAGCTTCAAAACTCCTCATTACAGAAAACTTTCTTCCAGGATACCTGTTTTCAAAATCGTAAAGAAAATCTCTCACTGCAGCTCTAACAGGAAAATGACTGTAGGGACATTCATTCATATCTACATCTACCCCATTGAGAATGCAGTAAAGAACCACCTCTTTCTCATAAACTTCTCTGAATGGTTTTATCCTCAAAACGAGATTTTTCTGAACTCTATGAGGGACGAGTCTGGCAAGCCTTTCTATATCTCCTTGAAGGAAGTTGAGCAGAATGGTTTGAGTTTCATCATCAAGATTGTGACCTGTTGCCAGCTTTGTCGCGTTGTTTTCCCGTGCAGTTTTATTTAAAAGATACTTCCTGAACACTCCACAGTATGTGCAGGGTTTTTTATCTCCCTTTTTAACCATTTCATCAAGTTCCATCCCGAATTTTTCCTTAAAGGAAACGATAATGTGGTCAATCCCAAGCTCGGATGTTATTTTCTTTGCGATTTCGACTGTTGGGGGGCGATAACCTTCTATCCCTTCATCAACCGTGATGGCAAAAAAGCTCACATCTCTTCTCTTCCTGTATAATTTATCCAGTACAAGGGTAAGTGCAGCGCTATCCTTTCCTCCACTAAGGGCTATCGCTATGCGATCATTTCTTTCAATCATACGGTATTTTTTTACCGCATACTTAACTCTCTTCTCAAAATCCAGCATGAAATGCTTTGCACAGAGATGTCTTCCTGAGTGTCGTTGAAAGTATACAGACCTTCTCCCACATATGCTGCAATTCTTCACAGCTAAGGTTATTTATCCTGAGAGTTTTAATCTTTCTCTGTGAAGGACCTCGCAAAAGTTTACAGAAAACTTGGCAAAATGGAGTGGAAAGCCCTTGACACCATATTCAGGAAAATATGGGAATACAAGTATGTTCCCTCCGACTTTATTTCAAAAAAGCTTGGAATTGATGAGGACACAACCATTAAGATTCTAAAGGTGCTCGGATCAGAAAGACTTGTGGAGAATCGCATCGTATCTTATTATGGTTCCAACCTGACTTTCTTCGGAATGTCAGTCTATTCTTTGAGAAGACTCGTGAAAAGAGGCAAAATAGATATGATCGGCCAGAGGATGGGGGAAGGAAAGGAAAGTGTGATATATAACTGCTATTCAGAAAAATACGGTGAATGTGTAATCAAATTTCATAAACTCGGTGGATTTTTCAGAAAAGTGAGAGAGAAAAGAGATTACGGAGATCTGCATTTAACCGTGCTCACTGTAAGATCTGCTGGAAGGGAATATAAGGCCCTGAGAAGATTATTCGGTTCAGTATCAGTCCCTGAACCATTTGGATGGGAAGGTAATGCTGTTTTAATGGAACTCATCGAGGGAAGAGAGCTTTTCAAGATCAAAGTTCAGAACCCGGAGGATGTTCTGGAAATGATTATTAATGAGACGAGAAGAATGCTCAATTCGGGCATTGTTCATGGAGACCTGAGCCAGCATAATGTTCTTGTGGGAGATGAGATATATCTAATCGATTTTCCACAGCACATTGAGATCGAAAGGCATGAGGACTGGGAAGATTATCTTAAAAGAGATCTCAACAACATACTCAGATATTTCCAAAAAGTTTATGGAATAGAAAAGGATATTAACTCTGTCATTGACTATGTTATGTCACGATGACATGTGTATTTGGTGTGGATATAATTAAAGGTTCTCCTGCCGGTAAACAAAGACCCAGGTATGCCCTTTTTGTGCTGGATGACGGGAAAGAAGAGGTTTTCAAAGTCACCCAAAACAAGCTTTTCAGATTGATCAGAGCTGTGAAGCCAGAAATTGTGGCTTTAGATAACGTTTCAGAGCTTTTTAGTTCGAAAATAGAACTCGTCAACTTTTTGAAAGAGATACCCGCTTCAACAAAACTGGTACAGGTTTCAGGTACGGATAGGGGTTCTCTTCCCCTTCTTTCAAAAAGATATGGCATCAGGATTAACATAAAAAGCCCGGCTGATGAGGCAAAGGCATGCGCATACCTTGCAAGTTATGGAGTGGGAGAAGAGATTTCTGTTTTTTTTGATAAAACTCTGATAACCGTTTCTCGGAACAGAAGCCTTGGGAAGGGTGGATGGAGGCAGAACAGATACCGGAGGAAAGTTCATGACTCTGTCAGAAGGATTTTCAAAGAGATAAAGCAGATTATCGACAACCTGGGATTTGAGTATACAGAAGACATAAGGCTTGGTTATGGTGGTATCTCAAAGGGTACGTTGCTGGTAAACGCTCCAAGATCATCAATCCCTATCAATTCATTCAAGACAAAAGACGTTCAGGTGAAGGTAGAAGCGGTGGAAAAAGATAAAATAGAATTCATACCACTTTCAAAAAGAACCCAGCATATTATCGTGGGTGTAGATCCTGGAAATACAATTGGAGTGGCTGTTCTAGATCTCAATGGGAATATTCTGGGTATCAGAAGCAAAAAAGGGTGGAAGTTATCATCCGTAATCGACTACATTCTTTCATTCGGTAAACCGGTTGTTATTGCAACAGATAAATCAAGCCCGCCCGAATATATCTCAAAACTCAGGGCATCCTTTAATGCAATTCTATACACTCCGAGAGAGGATATGAGCGTCGAAAAGAAGAACACCCTCACCGAAAAATACAAGATTTTTAACGATCATGAGAGGGATGCTCTTTCTGCAGCCCTTGATGCCTTTAATTCCTACAGAAGCAAACTCAGAAATATAGAAAAAAGAATTCCCACAGGATTTGATATAGATCTGGTAAAGGCACAGGTGATAAAAGGCACACCGCTCAAGGAAATTCTGGAATGTAAGAAGGAAGAAAAAGTAAAAGAGATTAAACAGGTGGTTGAAACTGTTGATAGAGAGGAACTCGTTAAAAAGGATAGAGTTATTGAGGAGTTAACAGAAGAAAATAAGATCCTCAAAAAAAGTCTTAATGAATTGAAGGAAGAAATTGAAAAACTCAGAACCAGAATAGTAAACATATCTAGAGAAGAGCACGAAAGAGTCAGGAAAGACAACTATATCAGAAATCTTGAATCTGAGTTATACAGAGTTAAAAAAGAACTTGTAAAAAAAGATCAAATTATTAAGGATCTGGAGAACAAATTGCAACTTATAAAGAAGATGAGATATCTGGAGATATTTGAGGGCTGGAAATGGGTAAAAATGCTCAAGAAATTTACCAAAGAAGAAATTGAAAGGCTGGAAAAAGAATTCGGAATAAATGAGAATGATATTATATTTATCCAGGATGCAAGTGGTGGTGGAAAGGTAACCGCAGAATATCTTTGTAGAAAAAGAGTGAGAGCGGTGATATCACAAGGGCTCATGTCCCATTTAGCTGCATCGATTTTTGAGGAAAACGGTGTCCCGGTATTCGATATAGGAGATGTTGAAATCGAATATGGCGATGAGATGATTCTCATAAATTCGTCCAGATTCGAAGAGGTTTACAGAAAAAGAAAGAGAGATATGGAGAGGAAAAAAGTAGATATGGTGGAGAAGCTCTTTGAGGACTATAAAAGCAAAAGAAAAAGTGAGGATAGCTATTTAGCATCAAAGTAGCTCATTTCAATTACTTCAGCCTCTGTTGTGTCAAGAATTCCTGTGTTTAATAAATTCAATATCCTTCCAAAAGATTTAGGATTCAGTCTCAGCCTCACAACAGTCATTTCGCTTTCCTCAATGTATCTGTCGCTTGAGAAGAACATTGAGTGTGACATGACCTCCTTACCCACAACTTCGGCGATTACTCCTGAAGTCCCTCTTTCTATGTCATAAAGCTTCGCCGGGGTTAGAAAAACGCAATTCCCCACCTCAACTTTTATAGCTGTAAAGACATTGTGCGCACTCCTCAATTCAATGGTTCTTGTCATTCTTCTCAATATATCTTCAATTATTGCCCTCGATATTCCTGTTATCACCAAACATCTCATACCTATCACCCGTACATGGGATATTCTTCTTTTCTTGTCGCTTTTTCCTCCTGAATTCTAGTCTGTTCTGCAAGTTTCTGCATCTGAGTCTCTATAAACTCGGCTTCTTGAATTAGCCTTTCAACACCCACTTCCCAGCCAAGTAAATTATTGAGAACTTCGATTATCTGTGCTGCAGCTCTTGGATCGGGATTAAAACCAAGAGTTTCACCGAGCAGAGCTAACCCGGGGAATCCCTCAAACACACATTCATTAAGTATAGATCCCGCAAGTCCGGAAATCGTTCCTGTTTTAAATATCTCTACGTGACCCTTGATCTCTTCCAGAAGCTTTTTTGTGGTTGCGGCTCCAAAAACTCTGTGTTTACCTTCAAAGGTTGCCACACCAGCAAGAGAATATATCCTGGTTACATTTATAGATCTGGCCCATCTGACGATCTCCTGACTTAAAGGAGTAGCCATCTCCATCCCGATAGGTATGTCTGAATGGATTAAAACCATATTAAGCTCTTCAGACTCGTAAATTCTGATGGGCGGTGCAATAACACCATCAATAAGAGTAGCGATTGGAGGTAACAATTCTGAACCAATTACTCCCTTATGCTCCAGTCCAAGTTCCGTAACGAAATGAGCAGTAGCAATTGTACCTACAAGTCCTATCCCTGGAAAACTTGTAAGCAGGACAGGCTCCTTAACTTTTAAATCGTGGATAACTATTTCAGCCTTTGTCATATACAAATACTGAAAAACTAAAAATATTTATCTCTTCCGAATGGTGAATCAGAAGGAAAAGAAAAATAGAAGAAAGCGATTAAAATAGGTGATATAATGAGGGGATACAGATTTAAAAGAGGCTTCAAAGCAAGCCCGGAAAGGCTTGAAGAACAGATCAAAAAACATTTTGGAGAATTTGAAAAGGAAGGAGATACTTACATCGTGAGGTATGGTGCGATTAGGGAGCTCAGATTATGGATAAAAGAGAAGAAGCTGTATGCAGAGTCGAAAACAGATCCCAAGGTTGATCCAGATGTTGCTTCAAGTACCCTTAAGACATACAACAGATTCCTTGAGGAATTGACTGGCTACACAGCAAAAGAGAGACAAAAAATGTTGAAAAAGGAGATCGATTGAGACAGATATATCTAACAAGATTTATTTATATATAACCTATAGATTTAATTTAAATTTAATTTAAAACTAAGATCAGTTAAAAAATAAATTATTTAATATTAAGGTTTATTAGGATACCAGAAAATTTATTAATAAGCCCTTAAAATCTTCAATAATATGTCAGTTCTCGTCAAGGGCGAAACTGGAATTGAAAAATTCATCCTTATCTCTCAACTTGCTTCAAAATTTAAAAACATCATATGGATAACTTCAAATCTCTGTCCTGATAAAATCAAACTTTTCTTTGATAACCTGGACTGTGAAGTAAATTTAAAAACCATCATATGTCGAAGATGTTCTGAACCAGAGCCGGATCAGTATGCAAATCCCCTTAACCTTAACGAAATAAGTATCTCAATGTCAAAACTCATGCCTTTTAGTGATGGAAACAGATTTATCGTGGTGATTGACAACCTGTCTGAGATCCTTGTTATCCATAAGGTTGAGAAAGTATACCTCTTCCTGCTCGATTTCCTGAGCAAGGTTTCAGAAAAAGGTGGGGGTGTTTTAGGTTGCATGGTTTCAGGAGCACAGGATCAGAAATCAGAAATTCTTATTTCTTCAATTTTTGATTGGGTTATTTCAATCCACAAGAGTGTTGAGAAGCTAGAAATAAGAAAAATACTTATAATTGAAAAATGGCTCGCTGAACCGCCAAGAGAGATATTAGAATTTACAATCAATGAAGGAAAAATCAAAATCGATGAAGATATTTGGAACTTTTTGGATTATGCTCTTGATTTTAAATGAATCGTGGCTGTTTTGAAAATCTAATAATTTTTTGAAAATCTAATAATATATCTTTTCCAGATCTTTTTCAACTCTTTTTAGCTTTCTTTTAGCTTTCGATTCATTTAAAATCAATTTAAGTCAGGATTGCAAGATGGATGAAATTTTTTTAAACCTTCCATCAACCTGAACTTATGGCTCATGTTCCAGAAAGCCATCCAAGATACATCTCACTCAAATACCGGGAAAAGATCGTTGAAGGGGTCAGAAAAGGCATCACAGCTCCCGAAGGTATGGTAGCCCATGGAAGAGGGGAGACATTCGACTATATTCTTGGTGAGAGGTCTCAAAAATTTGCAATTGAATCTGAAAGAGCTGCAGTAGCCTTAATGCTTCTTTCAAAACATCCTATCATTTCAGTTAATGGAAATGTTGCAGCTCTTATCCCTGAAGAGGTGATCAGGCTTTCAGAGGTCCTTGAGGCTCCACTAGAGGTAAATATATTTCATTATAGCAAAGAAAGGGTGGGCAAAATTAAAGAACATATAGAAAGTTATGGTGGGAAAATACTGGCAGATTGTGATGCTTCACTGGAAGGTATAGAACACGCCAGAAGGATTGTGAGCAAAAGAGGTATTTTCATTGCCGATACTGTCCTCGTTCCTCTCGAGGATGGAGATAGATGTGAGATACTTAAAAGACACGGTAAAAAAACCATAGCTATCGATTTGAATCCACTATCAAGAACATCCCTTATGGCAGACATAACGATAGTGGATAATATAATCAGGGCGATTCCCAATATGATTGAAATCGCCACTGAGCTAAGGAATGCAAAGAAAGATTACCTCAAAAGAATTCTTAGAGAGTATGATAACAGAAAAAATCTCAGTTTAGCAATAGATGCGATAAAGGAATATCTTTCGAAAAAAGCCGGTGAAGTGATCAATCAGAGATAATTTATCAATGGAGGAGGTGCTGAATTGATTGTTAATTCTGAATTTATTCTCAAAATGGAAAGAAGAAAATCACTTGAAGATATATTTCCCGAAGTAAATAAGATAATAGAGAAGGTGAGTAACGAAGGAGACAGAGCTCTTTTTGAGCTTACGGAGAAATTCGATGGTGTTAAACCAGCTTATTTAAAGGTCCCGAATGAGGAGATAGATAGAGCCTATGAAGCCGTAGATGATTTGCTAATAGATGCGCTTGAAATCGCGAAGGAGAACATTTCCAGATTTCATTATATAACATCTGTTGACAGAGACATTAAAGTGGACTTTGACGATATGATACTCGGTAAAAAATACGTTCCTGTTGAATCTGCAGGATTATACATACCTGGGGGGAGGGCAAGTTATCCATCAACAGCATTGATGGCAGGGTTGCCTGCTAAAATTGCAGGTGTTGAGAGGATCGTCGCATGCACCCCTCCAAACAAGGAGGGAAAGGTCAATGAATTGACTCTAATTGCATGTGACATAGTAGGAATTGATGAGATTTATGCGGTTGGTGGTGTTCAGGCAATTGCAGCCCTCGCCTACAGTACCGAGACCATCAAAAAGGTTGATAAGATAGTTGGACCGGGTAACGCGTATGTTACTGCCGCTAAAATTCTCGTCCAGAAGGATGTTGCAATAGATATGCCCGCAGGTCCTTCAGAAATTCTGATTATAGCAGATGAGACTGCGAACATCAGATATATAGCTGCTGATGTGCTCGCTCAGCTTGAGCACGATCCGATGGCGATCGCGATTGTTCTGTGTACTTCACAGGATATGGCAGAAAAGATCGAGAAAGAAGTGAAAAGCCTTGTTGACGACTCATTCAATCTCAACAATTTCTATACCTGTGTCGTTAGAGACATTGAGGAAGCAATAGAGATCTCGAATCATTTTGCCCCTGAACACCTCTCAATGATGTTTAAAGGAGCAGAAGATGCAATAGATGAGATCAAAAGCGCCGGTTCTGTCTTCATAGGAGATTTTTCTCCTGTTGCAGCGGGAGATTATGCTTCCGGAACCAATCACATACTCCCCACCTCTGGTTTTGCGAGGATGTTTTCAGGGGTCAGCGTTGAAACATTTTTAAAACACATCACATATCAGAAACTCGAACCTGAAGGATTGAAAAGAATAGGTAATGAAATCATGAGAATAGCCCAGTCAGAGGGATTGATTTACCATAAAAAATCAGTGGAGGAGAGATTGAATGAATGTTGAAGGTGATCCGGTAAGAAAATACACTTCGGAAATCGGCGAAGAAGATATTGGAAAGACAGTACTTCTTTACGGATGGGTTCATGAAATAAGAGACCTCGGAGGAGTTGTTTTTGTAATTATGAGAGACAGAGAAGGTTTCATGCAGATAACATGCTCAAAAAAGAGGTCAGCCGAGATAATAGAGAAGATGAGGAAAGTAAGAAGAGAGAGCATAATCAAAGTGATCGGTGAGGTAAAGAAGGAGGCGAAAGCACCTGGTGGTTACGAAATACTGCCAGATTCATTTGTGGTCTTGAACGAATCTGACGCTCCTTTACCCCTTGATGTAGCAGAAAAAGTTCCTGCAGAGCTTGATACACGTCTGGACAGCAGATTTCTTGATCTTAGAAGGCCGAGAATTCAGGCAATTTTCAGAATCAGGCACCAGATGCTTCAGAGCGTCAGGGATTTTCTATCTGAGGAGGGTTTCATTGAAGTCAACACCCCTAAAATAGTCTCGACAGCTACTGAGGGAGGCACAGAGTTGTTTCCAATAACCTATTTTGAGAGAGAGGCTTTCCTTAACCAGAGTCCGCAGCTTTACAAACAAGTTCTCATGGGCGCTGGATTGGAGAAAGTCTTCGAAATCGGTCCTATTTTCAGGGCAGAAGAACACAACACCATCAGACATCTCAATGAGGCGATTTCAATCGATATCGAGTGCAGCTTTACAGATCATGAAGGAGTTATGAAGATACTTGAAAGACTCATCAACAGAATTTACACAGATGTTAACGGGAACTGCCAGAGATATCTTGACTGGATTGACGTTAAGCTCGAGATTCCCGAGGTCCCCTTTCCAAGAATAACCTACGACGAGGCAATTGAAATAATATCAAAAAGAGGAGAGGAAATACCATGGGGTGAGGATTTTTCCACCCCGGCTCTAAAGGCATTATCTGAGGAACTGGAAGGTCACTATTATATCGTCGACTGGCCAGCCCAGATTAAACCATTCTATGCCATGCCATACGAGGATAAGCCTGTGTTGAGCAAGAGCTTTGACCTCATGGTTGGAAGTCTTGAACTTGCCAGTGGTGCACAGAGGATTCACCTCTACGACCTTTTAGTCCAGAAAATAAAGGAGAAAGGGATGAATCCAGACAGCTTTGAGTTCTACTTAAATGCATTCAAATACGGAATGCCACCACATGCCGGGTGGGGTCTTGGAGCAGATAGACTTATCATGTCAATGCTTAACCTCAAAAATATAAGGGAAGCGGTTATGTTCCCAAGAGACAGGAACAGACTTGTTCCATAGAACAACAAAGCATCCATCACCATATTTCTTTATTTAATTTAAGCATACCATAATCAACCCATATCTTTTCTATGAGTATCTTGATCGTTCAGTCCTTTGTTGTGGAAATCTTTAAAAGCAATTGAAGGCAGTTGGAAGGGAAAATTATATTAATACCTTTTTTCATTATTTTATTGGATGGGAGAAAGTGACATACTGGTCGAACGGCTCGAAAAAAAATTGATTGAAAAAGATAAGGAGATAGTGGAGTTGAAACGAATGCTATCAGCAAAAGAATCCGAGATAGAAGCAATTAAGAGAGAAGTTGCAGAAATAATTAAATCTGAGATCTCAGATGAGCTTATAAAACTGAAAGAACTGGAATCCACGATTATAGAGCTTAAAAAAATTGTTGAGAGCTTAACGTCAGAAATATTATACATAAAAACTGAACTCAAAAGGCCAGAAAAGAAGTTCGAGGTTTCAGAATCGAAAGAAGAGAAAAGACAGAGAGGAGATAGGAGAAAGACAGAAGCTCAGCATACACCTGGAACAGATGAGGCACCCATAGAGAAGGATTCTGAAGACGATAACGATATAATCATATGTGATTAGCTCATACATCCAGAACAGTTTCGAGCCGACAAATTTAAAGGATCATGCACATAAAAAAACTGATAATAAAAAATTTCAAATCATTCAATAAAAAGGTGGAGATTCCTCTTTTCAAGGGATTTACCGTTATCAGCGGGCCAAATGGCAGTGGAAAATCAAATATTGTCGATGCAATTCTGTTCTGCTTAGGTTTGACACCCTCAACAAGAATTTTGAGGGCTGACAGGCTGACAGATTTGATCCATTCCGGGAATGGTAATCTTAGTGAGGCCGAGGTTACCGTTGTTTTTGATAACTCAGACAGAGTTTTGCCTGGAGAGGATGAAATAAGAATAACGAGGAGGATCAAAAGGACAGAAAAGGGATATTACAGCTATAATTACATCAACGGGAAGCCTTCAAACCTTTCCGAGACTCAAAAGCTCCTTTCAAATGCAGGCATTCACAGTGATGCATACAATATTGTGATGCAGGGAGATGTTACAAGAATAACTGAGATGACACCATTTCAGAGAAGAAAAATTATCGATGATATTGCAGGTATATCTGAATTCGATGAGAAGAAAGAGAAAGCTCTGGAAGAGCTTGAAACTGTCAGAGAGAACATTGAGCGAATAAACACAATACTGATCGAGGTCAACTATCAGCTCGAACAGCTTGAAGAGGACAGAAGTGAGGCTTTGAGATATAAAGGACTTGTTGAGGAGAAGGAAAAATATCTCAGGTATTTGATGATGCAAAAATACATGACACTCCATAACAAAAAAAGAAGACTTGAAAACGAGATTTCAAAACTCGAGAGAGATAGAGATGCGGTTTTAAACGATATAATAAAGATCAATACCTGGATAGGAGATCTCAATGCAAAGGCTGATGAAGTATCCAAGAAGATTTTCGAACTTGCAGATGAAGATTACAAACGCATCCAGGAGAGATTGCTTGAGATCTCCTCAGAAAGAGAGGGTTTGAAAAAGTCGAAGGAGTTGAGGCTTCAAGAGATTTCCAGACTCGATGAGGATAAAACCAAAATTCTTGTGGCCATATCAAAGCTCAAAGATGATTTGCGTAAGGCCGAAGAGGAAATTGAGAAATTTTCTATTCAAAAAATTAGCATACAGGAGGTTGTTGATGAACTTGAATCCAGAATAAGCATCATAAACCTCAAACTGGATGAAATGGATACTAAATACAACAACCTCAAGGATGAGCTTCTTTCCAAAAAGCTGAAGCTCGATTCAATTAAGGAAGTTCGTTCAGAAAAAATAGGTGAGAGAGATCGATTACTGGAAATCATAAGAAGGATCGGATTGGAACTGGAAGATCTTGAAAAGGAGAAAAGAAACATCGAGAGCGAGCTAGATGATCTCTTAAATAACATAGTCCGGGAAAAAAAGGAGCATTCACAAATAGAGAGGGATCTCGAGTTAAAAATTAAAAATAGAAACGAAATCGATAAAGAAATATTCTCCATAAGAAACGAGTTATCGCAGATTGAAGAGGATATAAAGTCCCGGGAAGTTGAGCTTTCAAAAATAAAGGCCCAGTTGAATGTTATTGAATCATACTTTTCTAAAGCAGTTGAACTCATACTCGAGGCAAAGAAGCGAAAGGCGATGCCAGGAGTATATGGAACGGTTTCTCAGCTTTGTGAGGTTAGTGAGCAATTTGCTCTTGCTCTTGAGACTGCCGCAGGAAACGCTCTGCAGTTTATTGTTGTTGAAAACGAGAATGACGCAGTCAGATGCATAAAATACCTGAAACAGATAAGTGGTGGAAGGGCAACATTCATACCTCTGAACAAAATCAGGAAAAACTTTGGAAGAGTTGAGCTTGACAGATCTGTTTTGAAGGAGAAGGGTGTAATAGATTACGCTGTAAATCTGATAAAATGTGATAAAAAATTCGAATATGTTTTCAATTTCATTTTCAGGGACACACTTGTGGTAGATAACATAGATACGGCAAAAAGACTTATGGATGGTAGAAGAATCGTCACACTCGATGGAGATTTGATAGAGAGATCGGGAACTCTAACAGGAGGAAGTCAGGAAAAAAGAAGAGGAATACTCGCAACAAGAGAACTGTTTGAAAAACAGAAGAAGATTAATGAGGAGATTACAATTTTAAACAGCAAAAAAGCAGAAATTCTTGGAAAATTGAGAAGGCATGAAGAGCTAAAGAGAAAAATCCAGGAAGAAGTTGATTCAATCAATAAAAGACTGGGAGATGCCAGAAACAGAATATCTGTAATCGAATCTAGAATCGATGCACACAGGAGAAGAATAAAGGAGATCGATGGGAAGATCGCGCAGAGAATTTCTGAAAGGGATGAAATATACAGTAAAATCAGCGCCATTGAAGGTGAGATCTCAGATATAGAGAGTAAAATGAGAGAAATCCAGAAGGATACTGGAGAGATCGAGAAAAAGCTGAGAGGGAGTGAAATACCAAAACTCACTGAAGAACTGGAAAGGTTGAAAGATGAGCTCTCGAGAAATAAAGAGGCGCTTCTGATCGCCCAGAAGAACCTTGAGAACGCAGAATTCAGAAAAACTCAGATAGAGAGATCGATTTTCGATAAAGAGATGCAGATTTCTGAAATTGATGAGAAAAAGAAAGAGATACTCAAAAAGATTGAAGAAGAGGGGATTTTATTCAAGTCTCTGGGAGAGGAGCTTGAAAGTTTGAGGGCAAAGGAACAGGAAGTGGGTGATACTGTAAAAGAGCTGAGAGATGAAAGAGGAAAGATTCTCAACGAAATAAGGAGTCTCGAGCGGAAGAGGGATGAGAAGAGGTTTGAAGTAACAAGTATTGAAGAGCGGATCAGGGCGAGGAGAGAGAGTCTGGAAAATGTTAACTCAGAGATTGCTGAAATGGGGGAAATTGAGATTGCAGAGGACGAGATGATTCCTACACAAGAAGAGATAGTCAGAAAGCTTGATGAGATAGAATCGGAGCTTGGGAAGTTTGGAGATGTAAATCTTAAAGCTATTCAGGAATTTGAGGAGGTCAAGGCGAGAAGAGATGAACTCTTAGAGAAGAAACTCACACTCGAGAAGGAGAGAAGCGATATCTTAGAGAGGATCGAGAAGTATGAGGGGATGAAAAGAGATGCTTTCTTCAAAGCCTTTAATTCGATAAACGAACATTTCAAAGAGATCATATCTCAGCTTGCAGACGGAGAAGGTGAGCTCTACCTTGATAGTTTTGAGGATCCCTTCAATAGCGGGCTGCATATCAGAGTTAAAATAAGGGACAAACCTCACCAGAAACTGGAATCTATGAGCGGTGGGGAGAAGAGTTTAGTTGCGCTTTCACTGATTTTTGCGATTCAGAAATACAAACCCGCACCGTTTTATGCATTTGATGAGATAGATATGTTCCTCGACGGGATAAACGCTGAAAAGGTTGGAAAACTTATAAGTGAGAGGTCAAAGGAGGCACAGTTCATAGTCGTTTCCCTGAGGAAGCCGACCCTTGAAAAGGCCGATTCAATAATTGGAGTTACACTTGGGAGGGATAACTCATCAACAGTAACCGGAATAAAGATGAGAGCATGAAAGAACTGAATCCAGAACTGGAAGACCCCATTGAAATGTTTGTTGAGATGGCTAAAAAGGGCGAGATAGATCCATGGAATATCGACGTAATTGATGTTGCCGCAAAGTTTCTGGAGAAACTTGAGAGGGCTCAGAAACTTGATCTCAGGATTTCAGGCAGAGTTCTCCTTTATGCAGCGATCCTGATAAGAATGAAAGCAGAGATACTGTCTGCAGAGGCTGTTAGAGTGAAAAAAGAACCTGAAATAATTCCTGATGAGGTGAATTTCGAAGAATTTTATCAGGAATCCTTTGAACCCGACTCATATTTAATGGAACTCGATGAAGGATTAGATAAGTCAGAATATAAACCAGAAACGGAAGAAGACCTCATACAGAGTCTGATGAAAGTGCAGAGAAAAACTGTTAGAAGGTTTACCACCTTACAGGATCTCATAAGAGAACTTCAAATGGCTGAAACCGTTGAGAAGAGAAGAAAGAAGAGAAGAAAGAAAATAGATGAGCAAGAAGCAATAAAAGAGACTCTGGAAACCCCGCATGAGGAGAACATAGAAGAGATTCTGGTTAAAGTTGAAAATGAGCTCCTGAAACTTTTTAGAAGGAAAAACCTCCTTTACTTTTCTGAGATTATAAAAGGGAAAGAGAAGGAAAAACTTTCATATTATCTTTCCGTTCTGCATCTCGCCTACAGGAAAATCCTTGAGGTGAATCAGAAAAGGATATTTGAAGAGGACATCGAGCTGAAACTCTACAAAAGTGAAAAATCGTAATTTCTTGTTTCTGATCTTTAAATGGCCTTATATAGTATTAAGACTTTTTAAGAGATTAAATGGGTGATGGATGTAATTCAAACAGGTGATGAAATATGAACGACGCTGGTGAGAATCTCAGGGAAATAAAAAAAATTGTTGAAGCTGTGCTCTTTTCCTCTTCCGATCCTGTTTCTGTAACCAAAATTTCAAAAGTAACAAAGATAGATGCTGGTCATGTTCAGAAGGTCATAAATTTACTGATTGAAGAATATTCAGCCAGAGAGAGCTCAATCGAGATTATTGAGCTCGGGTCAAAATATATCATGAGGGTTAAACCATCATACTACCCTTATGTGGAAAAATTCATGGAAAAAGACCTCGATAGGGGGACATTGAGAACTCTTGCAGTGATTGCACTTAAACAACCCATTCTGCTGTCAAAGCTGGCTAAGATACGGGGAAACAAATGCTATGGACATGTTAAGAAACTTGAAGAACTTGGCCTGATAAAGGGTAATAAAAAAGGAAGAAGCAAGCTTCTTTCAACCACAAAACAATTTTCTGATTATTTTGGCCTCAAATCAAACAGCCCTGAAGATATCAAAGCATTCCTGAAAAACTATGCATCAGCAAATGACCTTGGGCTTGAAAAATGGATTGAGGGAGTTGAGGGGAGGGCGAAAGATCAAATTGTGAAGAATGAAATTAAAGTCGATCGCGATTAGAAAAAGTAAAAAATAAAAGTTAAAATAACTCTGCATCGTGCAATTCTGATGATGGAAAGAGAAGATTTTAAGGCTAAACTGCTGATGGAAATATCAAGATTATTAGAAGGTAGAATGGTAGTCTCTGAAGAAGAGGTTGAGGTGATTTTTTATCGAGCAATTATCAGAACATTTGAAGGTTTTTCTGCAAAAATAAATCCTGATTCAGGAATAATCACAGAAGTTAAGGAGAGTCTCTTTCATGCACCTCACTCCATCAACTCTCCACACTTCTCAGATTTAATTGAAATCGCCGGAAACAAGTTTTATCATATCCACACGTGGAAACCTGATAAAGGTGAGCTTGAGCATGCATACAGGATGCTTTTGAGGTCGAAAAGACTTTTAGCATCAATTCCAGAGATGACCGCAATTACAGACAGATTTTTCAATGGTTACTCACCAGTAAACGGAATCATAAGGGAATATGTCAACTCGACAGGCAAAAATTACGGTGTTTTTTATTCAACCATTGAAGAGGTTGAAGAAGATCTGGAGAGTCATCTTGAGATCTCCAAAGATTACGGTGGGAGGTATTCCGTAATCGTTCTGACAGAGAAGAACCCAAAACACTTCATTAAATTTTTCAAGAAACATTCTGAAGATGCAAAAAAGGCCGGTCTGAGAATCTGGGTTGCAGATACGAACAAAAAAACTCTTGATCCGTTTATAGGTTATCCCAAAGATCTAAAACTGCTGAAAAACTTCAAAAATCCAAGACTTGCATCAATTATTTCCTCACTATGGAGGGTCGATGTTAACAGAATCGACGATTGAACCGAAGCCTGTACCTATTGCTTTCCTTTAATTCGTTCCTTGCGGAATCCCTTACCCACAAAATAAATTTCTGCACTTCGTTTCCTCGACGCCTGAGGTGAATGGAACTTTTTGAACCCGAAGTTTGGTGCTGCATACTTGTAGAAGCTGTTTATTTCTTCACCCTGGAAAATCTTTACGAGGAAGTTTCCTCCCGGGCGCAAGAATAATCTGGCAAAATCGAAGGCTGCTCTTGCAAGATCGATGGAGATTAAATGATCTATCGTCCATTTTCCGGTTAGTTTGGGGGAGGCATCACAGATTACCGCATCAAATTCATTACATACACTTTTAACAGCCTCTATTGTTTCAGGTTTGGTAATGTCACCCTGAATAAAAACAACACCTTCAAGTGAAGGCATGGGACTGATATCCACCGCAACAACATCAGCCCCAATGTCTGATGCTACCTGACTCCACCCCCCCGGAGAAGCGCCAAGATCGAGGACCCTGTAACCCTTTTTTATCAGTTTGAATTTCTTATTTATCTGGATCAGTTTAAAAGCAGCTCTGCTACGGTATCCCTTCTCCTTAGCTTTCCAGTAGTAATAATCCTGTCTGTCTCTCGTTCTTCGAGGTTTCATCTTACAACCTGCTCCCAAGAATTTAAAAAATTGTCTGATCGATTTTAAGATTAAACTTTTAAAGACCAAACCAACCAGAAATTCAGGCAGGGATAACCTTTACGATGACCCGTCTGTTGCTCCTTGGTCCATCGAGTTCCACAAACAGAACCCTCTGCCATGTACCAAGATCGAGCTTTCCATTTGTTACGGGAATTACGGAGCAGTTTCCGAGCATAACAGCCCTTATGTGAGAGTCTGCATTATCATCGATTATATCATGCCTATATCCTGCCCCACGTGGCACAAGTCTGCATAACATTTCCAAGATATCTTCAATTAATCGGTCTTCACCCTCGTTCACAACAATAGCGGTTGTGGTATGTCTTGTGTAAACCACTGCAATTCCATCCTTGACACCACTCTTTCTCACTTCTTCCTGAACCATAGATGTTATATCAACAATCTCAGTTCTCTTTTCAGTCCTAAGCTCTATCATGATCCACCTCAGGTCAGCTAATAGTTAATTATAAAGAAAATTTCACAAAACATTCTTTAAAGTTTTCGTTAAGTCTAAACTCTCCAAACTCAATCCTGTTTATTTTTTCATTGGCCGATGTGAAAATTATGACCTTTCCTGATCTGAAATCGATGTCTTTTATAATTCCAAAACCTCTATATCTCTCATCCATATAGAGTCCTGCAACAAGCCCACGAACTCCATCCTGTGAGATTATGTTTACTTCTTCCACACCATAAACCTCTTTAAGGGCTTTTATGATTGCGTTTCCAACTTCAACTTCTTCTTCCGTGCAAATGTTCAGAAAACCCTGACCCTTCTCTGCGAAAACTACCTTAGTTTCAAGCATTTCCTCGAAGATGTTTTTGTCTATTTTTTCACCTTTAAACAGATTGCTTGATCTCGATCTGAGTTTTTTCAGGTTTAATTCGAGATCTGAAGAGTTATCCATCCATTCAGCATACAGTCTGCTTCTTAACTGAATTCTCGTATCTCTGTCTCTTTTTTTCACCACAAAAGAATCAACCTTAACGGTCTCACAATGAAGAAAATCAAAATAAGCTGGTTTTTCTCCAAAATAGATTACCATATCAGGTTCCAGGATTTCGATCTTTGCAAGCTTGTATTCAGCAGCTCTCCTGCCCCTCACCCAACCAGTGGAGTCTATAATTACCTTCTTAACAATTTTAATCTTATCAATTTTCCTTTTGATTTCCAGAACACCATTGATGCATTTCGCCTCTCTACCTGTGGGGGATATCGCTCCGATAAAAGCACCATCCAGCATTTCAACATCTGAAATGGAAATTATTCCTCCATCTGTAATCCCAATGCCCATTGCTGCTGGATGTGCTATATTCGCCTGTCCAATATCGAGATCGACAAGGATTTTCGTGGAGTCAAGCTTGTTCGAAAGATAGGTTGCAAGACTGCTCTTACCTGAATCTGACGACCCGTAAATAAAAAAGGAGTCAGCTTCGACTTTTTCGAGCCTAGTCCAGGATTCAGGAATCGTACAACCCTTTACTGGAACAAAAAATGTTTCTTCATCCACGATTACTCTTGATGGTTCGGTCAAATAAACCGGAAGGGTCTTTTCCTCCGGAACGAAAATATTTTTGATCTTGCACCCGAAAACCTCAGCAGATCCACTCTCAACCTTTAATTTTGAGGGGCCACGAATTATCAGGGTCGTGTCTCTGTTTTCCTCAATTGCTATGGGCATTGAAGAAAATAAAATTTTCAGACTTAAATATTTTATTAAATCTTCTGCTCAGCCTCCTACTCAGTTCACTTTCCAGGCTTTCCAAGATGCCTGATGGATTTTAATTGGCTTCAACTTATTCACCAGAATTGCTGGATTCTTGAACTGGTTTTATCTCAATTCTCCTCATTTCTGGCTCAAGAGACATGAGCTTTGTGAGATTTGTATCCCTCATTATTGCTACACTAAGTCCGTCTTTAAAGTTGGTGTAATTGTAATAGAGTGTTTTGTTTGATTTTACAAACCATCCATTCTTTGTGAAATTCATTGCAACGACCTTCTCGTAGAATGTTCCATTTTGAGTCTGATTTATTCTGTAACCGGCGAAATAAAAATCAAAGAAGTCTGTTGCATTTCCTCTTGCCAGCCCTTTAATAGCATTTCCCTGAAGCAACATAACCAAGTTATAATCTCCCCCAGGAAGCCTGGTGATAAATTTTCCAACATCATTATTTAAACTGCCCTTTCCTCCGCTGGAGATAAGTTCGACAGTTTTCACCACAATTTGGCTCGTTCCCAGGATGAACGGACTCGTACTTTCTACCAGAGAAATGCCTTGCTTCGTTTTCACAGTATATCCAAGATACTCCTCCTTCGAGTCGTATGAAAAGTACACTTTTGATTTGCTGGTATTTATCAGAAACAAAATTTCTGGATACATGCCAGGATAAATCGAAATGAGTACCCGGTGTATGTTTCCGGATGTTCTCAGATTTTTAAAAAAGTCGTAATTAAGATTGTTCGCCACGATGTCATTCAAGATCGTCCTGAGTTCAGCATCAGCCCCATCATAATTGACATAGATAACCTGATCCGCCCCTGAAGGGACATAGGATATGTATCCGGAAAAACCATTGGGAAATTCGAACTTCACATCTCGTTCAACCAGAGTATTTGATTGTTTTACAGCATAGGCAAGAACCGAGCCAAGCATGATTATAGTCAGAAGGAGTGCCAGTAATCTTGCAGATTTCGTCTCCATTCTTCGAGCCATAAACACTAGGATTGCGATGGGAAGATAAATCTTTTTCTAATACAGGTCAGTGGATTTAATTAATATAATTTAATATGAGATCAGCTAAAGGTGTTTACAAGTCTTTGTAATATGAGATCAGCTAAAGGTGTTTACAAGTCTTTGCTAGAGCATGCTTTCTGGGTAGCTGGATAGTATAGTCTAGATAGTCTGGATATTTTGAAGGTTTATGAAAGTCGTGAATGTCTTAAAGCATGCTCTCATCGCTGAGCATTCCTTTGTATCTGTCCTGAAGCATTTTGTTTAGCTCATCAACAATATTCCTAATATGTTCTAAATCCAAGCCCAGTTCAGATGCTGCGTCATTCACTTTCATCAAATCTAAAAGAGCTATACCATCTTTTGATACACGTTCATCGATTAACTTTTTTATGTAGCGGACAATTTTTTCCTCATCACTGCCCATAAAAAAAATAGATTCCATACATTAAATAATTAACGATTTGTCATGACATGGGATAGGGGGGAAAAGGTTTTTATCATATTCAAAGCACTTCAGACAGAACGTTCAGAATGCTACGGATTGAAGGGAGTTAAGAGAGATAGGAGAGATGTGGATAGGAAAGATTGAGGGGATGTGAAATGCCAGCTGTTATTGATAAGGAGATGTGCGATAGCTGTGGTACATGTGTTGATGAGTGTCCAATGGGTGCTATCGAGCTAAATGAGAAGGCAGAGGTTGATGAAGATATATGCACGGAATGTGGAACATGTGTAGATGTGTGTCCAAATGATGCTATTACACTGGAATGAGTTAAATAAGTAGTTCAACAAGATTATTCAGATAGTGGCTGCAATCTTCATCGGTGAACCATATAATCCGCAGAAACTGTAGGAAAGCATAGTAAAAGCATAAATTTTAATTATCATTGAATCATGAAAACTAAGCAGAAATCTAAACATATATTAAGGGGGATAAATTAAAAAGTTCATGTATTAGAGGGAGTTAAAGGTAAGTAGAGGTGTATGCATGGGTTTGATGCTCAGGATTAAAAAAAGGTTTGGCTTCATTTTCAAATGGATATTTAAGAAAGACAAGATGAGAATTGGAATTTATGGCCCTCCTAATGCTGGCAAGACGACTCTGGCAAACAGAATTTTAAGAGACTGGACAGGAGACATAATGGGTTCTGCAAGCGATGTTCCCCATGAGACGAGAAGAGCGAGGCTGAGGGAGGGTGTGAAGATAGAAGTTGATGGTAAATCTCTTAATCTCGACATCGTAGACACTCCTGGACTTGCGACAAAGATAGACTTCCAGGATTTTCTCCGCTACGGAATGGATGAGAATGAGGCTAAAAGAAGAGCAAAAGAGGCGACTGAGGGTGTTATCGAAGCTATAAAATGGCTTGATGATCTGGATGGTGTTCTTTTAGTAATGGATTCATCCGAAGATCCATTCACACAGATCAACGTCACGATCGTCGGTAATATAGAGGCGCGAGGTCTGCCACTGTTAATTGCAGCAAACAAGATCGACCTTCCCAATGCCTCCCCAGCCAGGATAAAATCTGCATTCCCGCAGCATCCTGTTGTCCCAATTTCAGCTCTTAAAGGGTTGAACATAGATAACCTTTACAAGATGCTTGCAGAGAAATTCGGGTGATAAAATGGAAGGTGTGCAGCTCAACCTCATCTCCAGAGACAGACTTGAAAAAATGGCAACCATGGAGAAGCTCAGGATGATTCTGGACGAGGTTAAATCAGGAAAGATAGTTGTTCTCGAATCTGGTCTTTCTCCGGAAGAGGAAGCAAAACTGATAGAGATGACCATGCTCGAAATTGATCACGAGAATTTTATAGGAATCGAGGTGGAATCCTATCCACAGAAGGCAGTAAAATCGTTCTTTAAGAAGATATTCGGAAGGCAGGAGAGTAGATTGACATTAATTGGTCCAGCAAACAGGTTAAAAACCCTTGAAAAGCACGAAGACCTGATAACTGCTCTGGTTCAGTTTGAGTGATGTGGTTTTATGCCCCACCAGTGCACAAAATGCGGAAAGCAGTATCCTGATGGTGATATGCGAATACTTGGTGGTTGCGAATGCGGCAATAATAAGTTTTTATATGTGCCTAAAACCAAAGTAGAAGTTGAAACTCAGGTTGAGGAGTTGAAAGAGCAGTTTTCAGATATGGGTATTGCCAGCGTGAAGATAATAGCTCCTGGAAAATACGAGCTTAATCTTGACAGGCTTTTTTCATCTGATGAGATCGTAATAGCCTTGCAGGAAGATGGTAAATACGTAATCCATCTCCCATCTCTTTTAAAAAAGAGAAAAAAGCAGAAATAAATGAAGGCTATTGTGAAATAATACTGGCTTAAACTATCTACTTAATCCTGAACCCACACCAAGTCGTTCTCCTTCCATCCATATTTGAACACAAGTAATCTAAAGGGTTTATTTGATTCGTTTATAACCCAGTGGACAGTTTCAGGTCTGCAGAGGAATATGTCTCCTGGTCTGGCAATGTACTCTTCCTCACCCAGACCAAGTACAGCCACTCCCTCAAGTATGTAAAATACCTCTGTCTGACTTATATGATAATGCTTCCTAACATTTGATGAGCCTTTTATCTCCACAATTTGAAGAAAGGAATCGTCAGATATGCTGAAAACTTTCATTGTTCTGTATCCATTCTTGTCCACCCATAAAGAACCGTCAAATTCGAATTTCATAGGATCACCATAATAATCCTGAATTCTGAGATGATAAATTTTCCGAGTCTGAGATTAAACTCTGGCTCACAGTCAATTCTATCTCACCAGAAATTCTCTCAGGTTTTTTAAATTTCCCAGAAAATAAACACGATCCTCTACAGCATAGACCTCTATTTCCCCAAAATCGAAACCATTCAGCAAAGGAGAAAGAAAGGAGTCCGAGCTTATCGTATCACTGCCAGAAACCATGGGTGAGAATGCAGGAAGAACTATGATTTCCCTCTCCTCATTCTTAGCCCGCAAATAACACGGGAATGTATAGGTGTAGGAGCTGGCTCTGATTTTGATTGATGGATGCTCATGACCCATTATGATTTTTGACGCAGTAATCTGACTGTGACCATGCGTTACAGCCCACCCATCAACTATCGCATAGTCCGGCAGCGATATATTATATTTAGCCAGAATTGTCGCAAGATAGTTGTCATGATTCCCCCTTACAACCTCAATAACCTCATCCCCAAATTTGGATCTGAGTTTTTCCACAAAAAACTCGACATCATCCCACTCATAGGGCAAATTCTTGCTGAATTCATGTTTCATATCTCCGGCGATTATTAACCTTTTAACACCATATAACTCGAAAATTTTCTGAATATCTTTTACTATCTCACCTATTTGAAGCCTGGGGATTGAGCCTGGCATGGATTGTTCGATCCCCAGATGTAGATCCGCAATAATCGCAACCTTTCCCATCAGAACCGCCTTTTGTGGAGTGAGGATCAGCTCTCCCACACTAACAGTCCCAAATTCCAATGAGCTTTTTTTCTGCACACATATCACCCACAGGGCCCAAGTTAAGCTAATTATGATACATACCTGAATCTGAATCTTATATATTTCCGTATTCTTAATCCCTTCGGTTTACTCCTGAGGTGATTGTAAGAGTTGAAAGAGAGAATACCTAAATTTCTGAAGTTTCAAGCCCGTGTACTTCAATTATTCTTGAAATTTTCTCATGAAGTTCTCTGATGATTTTCTTCCTGTCCTCCATAAGAACTACATCTTCCTCACCGAGAACGAAAATGTTGAACGCAAATGGGCTTGGGTAGAGTATGTTTGTAATCTTGATTTCCATGTGCTTCACTCTGTTCAGATAATCCATCGCATTTTTCAGATCCATTGAATCCTCCATTATCTCCCTGTAAGTTTCCCTGAGAACGATGAAATTGTTCCCAAAGTTTTTCTGTATCAACCTCAAAAGGGAATCTGCGCTCAGCTGCTGCCTCCACACACTCTTTTCTCTACCCAGATAATTTCTCAACACCATGAAAGATCGTACCGCCACATGTCTGAATCTCCTCCTAAGGATTTCTGTTCGATCAAGAGCTTTAACAAGGTGCTCTTTGAAGTTCTCTGGTGTCAGCATTTCCATTATCTCTTCATCGGTCAGCTTTCTATTATAGGGCATAACAAGCATGAAACCGTTGTCATTCAGAGCTATCCTGACGTTGCAGTTTTTCATCATTCCTGCCCTGTAAGCCATGACCCTTGAAATAGCACTGTTGGCCTTTCTCCCAACAAGCGTGTGAAAGATATAATGTCTTTTACCATCCTCCTCGAACTTTTCTATCACCAGTTTTCTGTCGGTGGGAATGTAGCTGAAAAGATACTGCTCCCTGAAATACCTCACAATCGCTTCAGCAGAATTTCTTTCGAGGAGATAGTTTCTCTTTAAATACCAGACAGCATCCTCAAACTCGAGCAAATGGGAGCTGAGGATGTTTTCCATCTCACTTCTGAATTGCTGGATTCTTAAGGCGAGATCGTAACTCAAAGGCAACTGTTCAGAGAACCAGCTCGGAACCGTTGGTCTTTCCCCTTCCACCTCTTCAACAATTATCTTCAATCCTTTCGATTTCAGAAATCTGAAGGTTCTTCCCGCAAGAACAAATACATCCCCCTTTACAAGTCTTTCTGCAAATTCTTCCTCAACTTTACCGACCCTCTTACCCTCTTTCGTTATAACGGAGATTGCCACCTCATCAGGGATTGTTCCAACATTCAGATAATAAATTGGCCTTGCAAGTCGCCCACGCCTTCCAAAGGTCCCTTCTTCCTCATCAAGCCATATCTTTCCATATACCTTTTTCTTTTCAAAATCAGAATAGCCGGAAAGATACCTTAAAACATCCAAAAATTCCTTTTTTGTCAGATTCCTGTAGGGATAGGCACTTCTAATAACTGAGAGGGCATCATTTATTCTCCATTTTTTCTCAATGGCCATTCCCATGACGTGCTGGCAAAGAACATCGAGAGGTTTTTCAGGAATTTCGATTCTGTCAAGCCTTCTGTTGAGAGCTTCATAGGTCAAAACCGTGCATTCCACCAGATCATCGTGGTCAAGAACAAGAATTCTTCCAACCGATACCTCATGCAACCTGTGTCCACTTCTCCCAACCCTCTGAAGTGCTCTGTTGATGCTCTTGGGCGAGCCAAGCAGGATCACCAGATCAATATAGCCAATATCAATCCCGAGTTCAAGGCTTGTTGATGAAACAACACACCTCAAATTACCGTTTTTAAGCTCATCCTCTACCTCAAGTCTGACATCTTTTGAAAGTGAGGAATGGTGTGCCTTTATTGGGAAGTCCTTGCCGAGTCTTTTTTTCAGATGATAAACCACCCTTTCAGTTGCACTTCTCGTATTTGTGAATATTAAAGTGGTTTTCGAGGATTTTATCAGATCCGTAAGCGTGCTGTAAAGGCTCTCGCTGATTTGATCTGCGGATTGCTGAAAAAAATCATCAACTGCTGACATTACTTTGATGTCTATCTGTTTTGAAAAGGTTACATCAGCAACAACACAACTCCTTTCATTCCCGTTTTCATCAAAACCAACAAGGAATCTTGCAACCTCATCAAGCGGAGCTATTGTAGCCGATAATCCGATTCTCACCATATCTCCTTCCTGAATACTTTGCAAACGCTCTATTGAAAGTGAGAGATGAGTACCTCTTTTGTTTTCTGCCACAGAATGAATCTCATCAACAATCAAATATCTGATTCTGTTAAAGGATTTTGAGAACTTTGGACTTACAAGAACTATTGAAAGCGTTTCCGGAGTTGTTATAAAGATGTGAGGTGGTTTTCTTGCCTGTTTTTGTCTCTCTTTCTGATCAGTATCACCAGTTCTGACACCTACCCTGATTTTTTGAAGTTTAATTCCATTCCTTTCAGCTAAACTGTAAATTTCATGGAGTGGCTCTTCAAGATTCTTTCTTATATCATTGTTAAGAGCTTTCAGAGGAGAAACATACAGCACATAAACTCTATCCTCAAGTTTGTTCTGTGCTGCAAGTTCAATAAGCCTGTTGATAGCTGCAAGAAAAGCTGCAAGAGTCTTTCCACTCCCTGTCGGTGATGAGATGAGAACATTGTTCCCCCTGAAAGCCTCAACTATCGCATACTTTTGAGGAGGAGTGAAAGCATTATACTTAGACTTAAACCACTCCCTCACCAGAGGATGCAGTAATTTTTCGATTTTTTCATCACTATATTCCTTTCCCTGGACTATGCCCTGAACTGCCATCTGAGATGAAAAGTTGTGGATTTTTGTTTATATTGGTTTTTGTTGAAATTTCACTGAATTTTTTGCAGTTGATTTTTCAGATCGTGTCGTTTACAGACTGCCACTAACTTATGGTTTTAACCGTGAGATGAATTAAGGGGTAGTCCATCACTCTCGCAACACCCAAGAATATCCTGCATCTCCTGCATCTCCTGCATCGAGCTAAAATCTTCTCAGTACACAGAACGAACTCATTGCTTCCGAAGGCTTTCATCTCCACCCCTTCACTTTTCCCACAACCTGTCGTCAGCATGGAAGCAATCTCCTGGTTTTAGTCGAGGAGGGTGTCAATCATTAATCTCTTCGTTTGACTTTTCTTCAAATTTTTTGGCATATTCAGGGAGGAAAACATATGCCTTTGTACCTCTGTTGGGTTTACTCTCAAGATAGAAATAGCCATTGTGCTGTCTCACGATACCATAAACCTGTGACAGTCCCAAACCGCTCCCTTTTCCAACAGGTTTTGTTGTGAAGGAGGGATCTAATGCTTTCTTTAGAGTCTCCTCATCCATCCCAACTCCGTTATCTTCAACAAGAAATCTGACATAGTTTCTCGGTTGTATTTTTGTTTTCTCTAAATCCCGGACTTCCCCATAGCTTACTTTTTTGATTTCAATTTTTATTTTTCCACCTTCTGGTAAGGCATCTCTGGAATTGAGGACTATATTCAACAAAATCTGCTGAAGTCTGATGGGGTCCATGTGCACCATAACATCTTCAACATGAATTTCGAGTTCTATGTTCTCTGAAATCGTTGCCCTGAGCACTTTTGAAAGCTCATTCATGAATAGTTTTACTTTAACCGGCTTTGGGGTGATCATTGCTTTTCTGCTGAAATCAAGAATCTGTCTGACGAGCTTTGCTGCTCTTTCTCCCTGCATTATTATCAGCTCTGTGAATTTCCTGACCTCTTCATTATCGGATTTTTCTAAAATGATGTCTGAGGCCCCAATAATAGATGCCAGAATGTTATTAAAATCATGAGCTATTCCACCAGCCAGCTGCCCAACTGTTGCAAGCTTTTCCTGCTGAAGGATTCTTTTTTGCAGCTCCCTCTCTTCAGTAATATCGATCATTGTTACAAGCCAACCATCAGCATATTCTGTGTTAATCGGATTCGTTTCAACCATAAACACTTTATTATCCAGGCTGATTTCCCTTTTCCAATTTCTTTCGATGAGTTCAACGTCCAGATTTAGTTTATCACCAGTTCCCAGGTTGAGCGTTTTGAGGATTTCTTTTGCAGTTCTGTTAGCTATGAGGATTTCTTTTTCACTGTTTACGAGCATAACAGCCTCAACCATGTTTTGCAGGATTGCTTCAAGCTGCTCCTTTGCAGATATAATTACTTTAAGACGTGAAATTGCAAGAGCAATCTGATCTGCAATGCTATAAAGCATTTTTATCTGTTCTTCTTCCAGTTTTTCAGATGGTGCGATAAACATAAAACCGAGGACTTCTTTGGCTTTTATCGGAATCAGAAGTTTAGGGATGATTTTCCGGAATGATTTTCCGGTTTTCAAAATCATGACACTATCTTTATTTTCCGAGATTTTAGGATTCTGTCTGATAAATTCCTCCTTTATCTCATCTATCAAAGCAGATATCCAGGATTCTTCAGCATTTTCAGGAACCTCAAAGTGAATTAAATTGATATCTTTTTCAGCAATTACGAGTCCCAAAACTTCGTAATCTACAAGCATCTTTACATATTTGAGAATAATTTCGGAGAATTCATTGAAGTCGGTCGTGAAAGAGAGTTCCTTTGTCAGGTTATACATTATCTCAAGCTGGGATGTTCTCTGCTTCACTTTCTCCTCGAGTGAAGCCATTAGCTCCCTGAGTTCATTTTCCAATCTTTTTCTCTCTGTAATGTCTCTTGCAACTCCTTGTATCGCCACAACTTTTCCATGCTCCAGAAATGGTCTTGCTTTGACTTCAATCCATATTGATTTTCCATCTTTTGTGTGGCAAAGCAGTTCAACAGGATCAATGCGCTTTTTTGTGAGATGGACTGTCCTAATTTTTTCAAGTGCACTGGACAGATATTTTCCATCAAGAATATCTCTGATATTCAAACCTTCTACTTCTTCCTCCCCATATCCAAATGTTTCTCTTGCAGCCCTGTTTACTTCTACGAAGTTACCATCCAGATCGATGATGAACAGAATGTCGTTAGCATTCTCCCAGAGTTCTCGGTATTTCTCCTCTGATTTTTTAAGTTCCGTGATATCCACAAGTGTACCTATCACGATGGGTTTCTGATTTATTATCGCCCTCGAACCGTACACCTCGACGAG
>Ga0180932_1107_pt1 | contig 41292 bp, 39 predicted proteins | sample Deesub1362A_J573_FD_124189 | JGI IMG/M metagenome (GOLD analysis project Ga0180932, IMG submission 124189) | Archaeoglobus sp. JdFR-24
TTAAATTAAATTTTTGTGTAATTGAACGTGTAGCTTTGTAGAAACGACCTATAAAATTATTAAAACTTGTAAGATTATTATTATAAAATATTAAAAATAATGTCCTATCCATCATTTTATCCCAGTATATATCTTTATAAGTAATTTCTTATTCTCTATTCTTGCCTTAGTTCTCTTTTTCTATAAAGCATCACATATTTCGCTTCAACACATTCAGTCCCAGTGATTAGGTCTTTAAGATTTGCCCGAATTGTAACAATACCACGATTTCCTCTACTGGTCTCCCTCTTGTTAACTATTTTAGCTTCAGCACATATTTTTCTGCCAGGTCTTACGGGAGCCTTCCATTTTGTATTCACATCGAGCATTATACCACCATCAAATAAGCCAATTTGAGAGACCAATCCACTTAAAATGATGAAAGAGAGTGGCCCAGGAACTATCCTCCCCTCGAATCCTAATTTTTTAGCGAATTTTTCATCCAGATACAGCGGATTATGTGCTCCGATAAATGTAGAGTAAAAATCTATATCTGTAGTAGTTATTATCCTGTATCGGGACTTAAATTCTTCGCCTTCATGGAAGTCTTCATAGTAATTTATACCTTCTATAGCCTTTTCATACATATCTGCCACACTCTCACCTCCTATATAAAGAAAAATTAAGAGCTTCTTTCAACGGACTCTTGCGTGAGAATACTAACTACTACTATTAGTGTAAAGCCTATAATAAGTCCAATAAGCCCTGCGGGTATTTTAGGCACTTTATAGACATACTGGAAAAATAGATAACCAAGCCCACCACCTATCATACTAGCAATCGCCCCATGTTTATTTGCCTTTTGCCAGTATCGACCTATGACCAGTGGCCAAAGCAATGTAACCATTAATATGTTAAACGCTACTGTGACTATCCAGAGAATACCACCACCATAGATGGCAATCAGCACTCCAATTGCAGTTACAACTAATGTTAAAATTCTAACGACTTTTAGCGACTCCTCTAAAGAGGCATTTGGTTTGAAGTATGGCATGTAGAAATCAACGGTGAATATTGATGAAATCATAACTATAGAAGTGTCTGCAGTAGACATTACTGCTGCGGCAATAGCCGCCAAGAATATGCCCCCGATTACTGGTGGAAAGAATTCTCTAAATAGAGCAGGAATTGCTTGGTCTGGTGAAATATTTGGCACCACTACATTTGCAATAACACCTAAGGTAGGTATTGCAATACCCAGTATCAAAAATAATATTCCAGCGATTATAAACCCTCTTTTAGCTGATTTTTCATCTTTTGCTGCAAAAATGTCCTGATAAAATGGCGCAGCTGGTATCACCCCTATAAACCAAGCCAAAGCTAGTATTACAAAGAGTTCCGATGTGATTGGTGATAGATCCAAGTGTCCAGGTGGTGCATTTGCAGCCAATCCTTCTAACCCTCCGACTTGCCACAATCCTATTGCGAGAGACGCGAACACTCCGATTCCTATGACTAGTATCTGGATAAAATCCGTTAAAGTTACAGCCCAAAGTCCACCTAAATAAGTGTAAATTAGTATTACTACTGCCCCTATCACTATCAAAATTTCAAAGTTAATTCCAGGTACTGCTACTGAAAGAACTGTTCCCGCTCCTTTAATCTGGCCCCCTACTACGAATAAATATGCAAATACGGATGTCAGAGCTGCTAGTGCTCTTACCAATGCGCTGTTATACCGCACGTAAAACCATTCAGGGAGAGTCCTTAAGTCGAATTTTTTAAAGTAGCTAACTAAAAACACTCCAATGACTATCAAAGCTAAGCCTTGCCCTAATGAGGGGAAATATCCTATAATCCATCCTCTAGAGAAAGCACCCCCAGCAGCACCTAGGGAGTTCGCACCCCCGAAACATAGAGCCATGGTTGTACCTACCAATAAGATAGTGGGCAACCTCCTACCGGCAATTACAAAATCCTCTAGATTTTTGATGTACCTAGAGGTAATATACCCGATAGACAACAATGCTAAAAAGTACAAAACCAATACTATTGCCGCTACACTCATCTCACTCACCCGTTTAATTATGTTATTCATTGTCTATTTGATTCTTCTGTGAAACAATTAGCAGTAAAAGTTTTATACTTCATACTTCAGTTTTTATATTTCATTTTATTTTTTTATTAAATTAAAAAAATTAATTTAAATAATAAATAATTGAAATTCAACACATACAATCCATATTATGGGAACTAGTTTACTGCATTAGAGCTACAAAAATCTTTCTCAAAAATGAAATAAATGCATACTAAAAAATTTAACAGCCTTATATTATCTTTCTTCTGCATATTTGGAAAAACAAAGATTTCCTAGCTATTTTCAAGAAAATAAGTTATATGCATCAGCGAGAATTTGTTATTATAGTCTTATAAAGGCGATAAAACCTACTGAAAAAAGGAAAAGAAGATTTGTTGGAATAAATGAAACAAAAATCAAACTGGAAAAGAGGCAAATTTTCGTCTATGGCAACAAATGTAGATATAATAAAATGTTTATTTATTCACTCCCTGATAGTGTATTAAGCTTTCACACCTTACGTTATTAATTGAAGAACTAAAATACTGCGAAAACAAGCCCGAAATCGTCGTTGATAGAGTTTTTCAATAAACAGGCTTTAAAAAGGCTTGGATTAGATTATAGGCATGAAACCTATGGCAGAGAAATACCCTTGAACCATTCTTTTCTTCGTTGAAAGGATGTGCAAAAAGATTTTCAACAAATTTCAATTTAACAACAGCTTTTTTCCATTCAAAGCTGACTAGAAAGCATTATGGTGTTTTTATAAATTATTGAAGGACGTTATCTTTAACAATTCAGCTTTTCTGAGATATAACTCAGTTATTATTTTGAGTGTTGTAAAGAATTGTAAAAATTTTATTTTTTCAGACAACTACTGATTAATTTCTGCCCTTTTTTATAAGCACGTTTAAAGCCGTTTGCGTCTGAAGAAGGTGTATTTTCTATTACTATTTTTATAAGCGGTTTGAGTATTTTATGTTCTGCTTGTTGTAATCTTCTACTAATGGTGGCTTTTGATACTCCTTCATTTTCTGCCATATTTGCCAATTTTATTTTTTTATTAATATCATAATATCCCAAGGAATAAGCTTCTTTTAATATTCTGGTTTGCTTGTATGTTAGTGATTTAACCGTGACTAAAAGATCAAGAATCATATCAATATTTTTAAATAATGCACCTAAAGTTTCTATATCTAACGGAATTTCATCTTGTATAATTGTATATTCTAGTTCATCACACGTTGATATAATTTTTTTCCTACTTCCAAGTTCTGGTAATAGTACAACCCAAATTTCTTCGTATGGAGTTACGATAACCGGCGGAATGACATATCCGCCGAGTTCTTTAATAAGTTGCCATCCTTCAGTTATTTTCATAATGTACTCTACCTCTAAACAATCACTATATTTACTAATCACTTCAAGATTTCCACTCGACGATTTTAAATATGAGATTGGGTGATTTGGATTTTCAGATTTTATATATGCAAATATTTTTATATATTCATCTGCAATTAAACCCTTAGGAAACCCAATTATGAACGATGTTAAGTCTTTGGAAGTATATGAACAATTTAAACAATCTGTCTGCCAAACTTTTACCAAGTTTATATTCATCAATCATGTGATTACTATAAAGGTCTTAAAAGTTTTGGTGTATGACAACGAATGTAGCTTCTTATTATCGCTTCCAGCCATCGAACCGTCTCCAGCGATAAATCCATCAATTTAGCTTTTAAATTTATGAATGGCCTTTCTCCCTTAAATTTTTAGGACTATAAACACTCAAAGGATAGTTTATCAATCCGTCTAATCTTCCCATTTTGATGTTGTTCTGGAGAAAAATGAATGGTACAATTATACTATTATTCTACTCAATCCAGCCGGGTAATTTATATAGGCGTAAAATCCCTTATCCATCAAAACTACATCGTGCTCCCTTATTATTCTCCTTTTCTCAAACTCTTCAAAAATCTCTCTAAATACCTGCTCTCTCGAACGTTTGCAAGATAGTAAGAGGAATCCCTCTCAAGTTGATACGTGGGTGTTTTCCTTAAAAAGAATACTATAATTGCTGAAAAAAATAGCTCCTGAAATCTCAAACCCAGGCACTAGTTTTTCGAATTCACTATTATCAGCCAAGCCTTCAGCTTATTTCCTAGAGTTTCCTTCTCATTTCATCCTTTCGATGTTTGAATACAATGGCTGTGAAGAACATCGATGGGATTGAGAGGGGGAATTATTGCTTTTTCGATTCCCTCATAAATGGAAGTGAAATAGTATGCTGAAATGAGTACTAAAAACAAGTACGCAAATATGAGGTTCCCTTTCAAAGGATATAAACATCACAATTCCAAACCCAAACATTCCCATAATAGCGCTTGTAACAGTTAGAGAATCCATAAATTAAATCGCTTTTACAGAGAGAGAACATCTCTTTTTAACTGGTTCAAAGTCATAGCAGTGAAATCGCTTTAAACTATATGTCTCTTTCTCCAGTTTGATTATATCCCCTATTATCGATCACAATGTTAAACATCTCTCGAAGGATAGAAACTTAATTAAAGCAGATTTCAACTTCAACGTAAACTGCTGTTAGAGAGATGTTGAAGAAGCTGGGTTTATACTTGCACAAGGTAAACAATCACATAACACATACTACATAACACCATAATCCTTATATGTCCTCATACAATAATTCGCCACTGTCAAGGCTCGCCACCATAGGCGATGTTTTGATGTGAGGGCCGGTGGCTCAGCCAGGCAGAGCAGCGGACTCTTAAGGTTTATACCCGGAGTGATCCGTCGGTCGGGGGTTCAAATCCCTCCCGGCCCGCTTTTAGATTTTATAAACAACATCCATGATTGTCCTAATATCCATGATTGTCCTAATATCCTAACATATTCAACAACCTTATCTCTGATTTTTCTCTTCGCGAGCAACTCGATGATCTCTGCAATTTCCCCTTGTATCTTCTTACATGCCCTGCAATGTCATACATAGTTCCCGGAATCATCTTATTCCTGAGAAGAATTATCCCGCACACTGAAGAGCGAGATGTATGTTTTTCCACAGCCTTCTCAAGATCACTTCAGGAGAATATAGATTCCACCCTGAATTTCATCGCAGTAATGGATTTTCTCCTGTATTCATCTCCCGAGAGAGCAGGAAGTGGTTTTCGCAGAACTGAACGAAAAATTCCATATCATAAATTATTTTTCCATAGGCAAGCGCAGATACAATAAAATAATCTCCCTTCAGATGTCTCTTTTCAAATTCCACCCTGCTCATCACAACAATACCTATATTTTCAAGAACGGGAGCCTATCTTCCCAGAAATCACAAAGAAGCCTATATCACTGCCATCCTTCCCCTCTGCAACAGCAACCGAACCTACAAAGACTGCGCTTTCGATTCATCCCGTAAAGAATTCTTTCAGCAATGCTGAAAATTCTACCCTTCGGTGCAGAGGAGACTATGAACTCAGAATCTATGAACTCAGAATCGAAAAAAAAGCTTCAATCTTTTACAAACCACATTTGAAAAATTCAGTCTGTACGTCTTTCTTTCCTCAATGAGCATATTGTCTGAATTTATCCAGCTGTCTGTAAACCCAGTTTCTTGAGAGTCCCGTTCTTTTCGATAGCTCATGAACTGAGAAACTGTAAAACAGCTCTATACAAAAATCCCTGAATTTTTGAGCATATTAACCATGTTCTCCGCTGCTATATAAACTATGGAACCTGTTTGATTTTGAATCGGCCAGAAGATCAACTTGTGACCTCACATCAAAATCCTACCCAATATTCAGTAAAGTCCCTCTCCTCAAAAAAATCAGCCCGGAACGGCCTTCATCACTCTCTCAGCCCTCATAGCAATTGCATAGGTTACAGCAGAGGCCACCAGCCCCGGAACAACAGGATACACCCAGTAAACTTTGTAGAAGTAAAGGTACCACACCACACACACGATAACCGACACAATCATGCTTGCAAGTGCCGGTGTTTCCGAAGATCTGGAATAGAAAGCGGAGAGCAGAGGTATCAGGAATGCCGAGGTTATCACTGAAAAACTCAATCCCACGATCACGACTATCACATCAGGAGGATTGATCGCCATCACAACAGGCAGCAGAGCGAATGCAAAAACACTCACCCTCGTCAGCACCAGCACTGTTTTGTCACCAACCCTCGTTGCATTCTGCACCACATCCCTCACGAAGGAGGTTGCGATTACATGAACCAGCGAGTTTATCGTGCTCATGGCTGCTGCGACAATAGCAGTCAGCAGCAATGCATTGAGTCCGGCAGGAAAGAGTTTCATGGCTATGAAAGGAACGACAAGATCCGGATTTTTCATGTATTTTACAGGATCATCGAATTCCGGAATTATCAACCATCCAAAGGGCCCTATGCTGAAAACACATAACGCAAAAATACCTATTATGAGCGGTGTGAGAATCGCTCCCTTGGCAATAACCCTCTCATCCTTTGCTGCGATGAACCTGATTACAAGCTGGGGGCTTGCAAGCTGTGCAATACTGATCGCAAAAGTTAAGCTCAAAATAAAGGGTATGACCATCCCTGCCTTCATTATCGGAGGAGGAGCGAGCTTTCCAAACTCAAAAAGCTGCTTTCCATCACCCATTGCAATTTCAACAGATTTCAGGCTTTCAATTGCATTAAAAGGCCCACCAAGATAGAACATCACCGCCGCAAAGAGCAAAATCCCACCAGCAAGAACCAGCACACCCTGGATCAGATCAGTCATAACCACCGCTCTGAACCCACCTATCGCTGTGTAAACCATCACCACCACAGCAGTAATCACCACAGCCGATCTGTAATCGATTCCGAGCATAACTTCCAGTAGATTTCCTGCACCCTTGTAAATTGACACCATATAGAACTGGAAGAACACTATGATAATCAAAGCTGCAACAAACTGGGTTGCCCTTCCAAAGCTCATTTTAAATATCTCAGGAATCGTAATCGCTCCGTGTCTGTCAGCTATTCTTTTCATGGGTGGAGCTATAATTGCCCAAGCTACAAGTGCAAAGAGGATATGGAAGAATATCAGGAACGCTGACCACTGAAAACCAGCAATAAATCCAAAACCTCCACCACCCAGAAAAGCGGCCGTGCTGAAATAGGTTGCGAAGAAGGAAAAGCTAACCACCAGCACCCCAAGGTTCTTTCCGGCCAGATAAAAATCAAGAACACCCTTTGTTTTCCGGTACTCATATATTCCTATCGCTAACATCAAAATAAGATATCCTGTCAGAACTATCAACGCATCCATAAAATCACTTCGCTAATTTTCTGTATGCGATTATAAATCCAAAAACCATCATCAGAACCGACGCCAAATACACGAGTTCAATAACCATAAACTCACCCCTACACCCTTACAAGCCTTTTGGCCTTGCCCTCAAACCTCTCGAGAGTTCCGGCAGGTACTGCTTCCAGACGTGGCTTGAATCCGGCAAATTCCTTTATATCTCTTCCTATTCTATCGACTATACTCTCTTCACCCTCAAAAATCACTTTTATACCGTTTCCAACCTCAATTTTATAATTTACAATACCATGTGAGAAAAGAATCTGCTCGATGTCGGATGGATAGAACTTCACACCTTTGTAAATGACCATATCGTCCGTTCTTCCTCTGATCCTCTTTATCGTCATGTGTTCTATCCCGCAATCACATTCCTCTCTCGATACAACTGCTGAGACCTCACCACTCCTGTACCGGATGAGTGGCATCGCCTCCCTGTTTATGGATGTATAAACCAGTTCTCCTTCCTCCCCATCCTCAACAACCTCACCGGTTTCGGGATCCACCACCTCCACTATGTAGTTGTCCTCCCATATGTGAAGGCCGTTTCTCTCCGGACACTCGAAGCCAATGGTGCCAACTCCTCCCATTTCCGTAAGGCCTGGGATATCGTATGCTCTTGCCCCATAAACACTCTCTATTTTCCTTCTCATTTCATCGCTCCAGGGTTCAGCGCCGAGCAGCATTTTTTTAACAGAAAGATTGCCAACATCAACCCCCATCTCTTCCGCAACTTCAGCTATTCTGAGAGGGTAGCTGGCAGTAGCGCAGAGAACGGTTGTGCTGAAATCAACCATAAACCTGATCTGGTTTCTCGTATTACCCGCCCCGATAGGAATGACAAGGGCATCTATTGCATCGGCAGCAAAATGAAAGCCGAAACCACCATTCCAGAGACCGAAAGCGGGCGTGATCTGTATCACATCATGGCTGTCAATACTGGCGAGCATAAAAGCCCTGAGCATCATTTCCTTCCACTGATTGACATCCTTCCTCGTATAGGGTATTATCACCGGCCTGCCCGTTGTCCCTCCACTCATCTGAATTCGAACAATTTTCTCCTTCGGCACGCATGCCATCTCAAGGGGGTAGCTGTCCCTCAAATCCTGCTTTGTTGTCAGCGGGAGATTTTTCAGATCTTCAGCAGATTTTATTTCATCTATATCAACCCCGTATTCTCTGAAAATCCTTCTGTAAAACCTGCTGTTTGAATAAACATATTTGAGCGTCGCCCTCAACCTTTTCTTCTGCAATCTGACTATTTCCTTTTTATGAGCATAAACCCTTTTTCCAACAACATTCATGCCAGATGAGACTGTATTCAAGAATATAAAACTTTCCCTTCTGATCAGAACATATATGTTTTAGCAGATCGCGCATCAATAAAGTCCACTGAAAATCAGCCCGAGGTCAAGATTTTCCTCCATTATTGCAGATAGCTTTTCTATTCCATCTTCAGGACAGGCAATGCTGATCCCGAGATACCTTTCCAGTGCTCTTATTACATTCTCATTCCAGAAAAGACCGTGAAGATAACTTCCCCATACCATGCCATCCTCACTCATGCAACCATCGTCTTCAAATACGGGCCTTGAGGATTCGGTTATTCCCTTGTGGATCTCGTATCCCCATACAAACTCACCTTTTATTCTGTCGACTATCACAGCATCTCCGGTTACTCTCTTTTTAACTTGCACAGTTTTTTTCTTAAACTCTCGAAACTCAGTCACACAATCGAGCAGGCCCAGACCATTTACCCTCAGAAAACCGTGTTCCACACCCATATCTATGATTTCCTTTCCGAGGATCTGATAACCACCACAAACCCCTATTACAGGTTTTTTTCCGGCTATCTTCCTGATTTTCTCGGCCATTCCGCTTTCCTTTAAAGCCTTAAGATCCCCAACTGTATCCTTCGTTCCGGGAATTATTATGACATCGTATTCATCCAGATTTTCCTTAAGCTCAACAAACCGACTTACTGCCCTGATTTTTTCAAAATCCGTGAAATTTGAGATTCTCGGTAACCTCAGAATCCCCACATTGCTCATTCCAGCCCATTCATCTATGTCAAGGGAGTCCTCTGAAAACATTTTTTCACCGATGTATGGTAGAACTCCTGCAACAGGCAAGTCTGTGAGTTTTTCCAGCTCCCTCATACCGGGAATCAGAAGCTCCTTCAAGCCCCTGAACTTGTTGATTATGAATCCTCTCACCAGAGGCTTCACGTCGTCGGGAAGGAGAGAGTAGGTTCCAAAAAGAGATGAAAAAACACCTCCCCTGTCAATATCCCCAACAATAAAAATATCCGGTTTTACCATTTTTGCAGTCTTTATGTTCGCAATATCCTTTTCGTAAAGGTTTATCTCGGCCATTCCTCCTGCACCTTCAATAACAATAACATCATATTCGCTTTCAAGACTTCTGAAGGCTGATTCAACCGTGCTCATTATATCTCCAATTTTCCTGTAATATTCTGTAATTGAGATATCTCCCACAGCCTCACCCATCAAAACAAGCTGAGATACTCCATCTCCCTTCGGTTTGAGCAGAACCGGATTCATTCTCTCATCAGGAGTTATACCTGCTGCAAAGGCCTGAAAAGCCTGAGAAATCGCGATCTCCTTACCCTTTTCAGTAACATATGAATTCAGGCTCATATTCTGGGCTTTGAATGGTGCAACGTTATAGCCTCTCTTTGAAAGAATTCTGCATAGGCCCGCAACAATCACACTCTTACCAGAATGACTTGAGGTTCCTGTTATCATGAGATGCATAATCTCATTTCACGGGAACAAATAAAAGAATATTGAATAGAATTAAAATCGCAAGATATTTAAACTAACTTTACCTGGAATCAAGTATGTCTGATATCATGCTTGTGGTTCTGGGAAATACCGATGTTGCAACGATTCCGGGAATATCTATGGCTGGAGCAACGCCCGAACTTACGAAGTTCACACCTCCAGCTGATGTTGAATACGTTTTCTTTGGAAAACCTGTCACAATAGATGCAATCCCGGTGACTCCTGAGGGGCATCCAACCCCTGCGATAATAACAAAAGCCTGTTATGAGCTTGCCAGCTTTACACTCGTGGCAGTTAGAGGTGGTTCGCATCTCCCACCCAGGGCACCGCACATTTTCGTATCAGATAAAGCTGGAAAAGATTTTCGCTATGAAAAGGCTGTTCCCGAAGTGAATGAGGTTATTGAATCTGCTAGATTACTTGGTGAGGAGTTGAGCAAACTCAACATTGAAGAGCTTGTAATAGGAGAGAGCACGCCCGGAGGGACGACTACGGCACAGGCCGTGCTGAAGGCTATGGGTTACGATGCAAAAACAAGCTCAGCCGCCCCTGAGAATCCTCAAAAACTGAAAGAAGAGGTAATAGAGGAGGGATTCGACAGGCTCAAAATAAAAGAAGGTGAGCTTGCGGATCAGCCTTTAAGAGCCCTCGAGGAATTTGGCGATCCGATGCTTGCCACAGTTCTTGGCATATCTGCTGGTTTTAAAAAAAGGGTTGTTCTGGCTGGTGGAACGCAGATGCTTGCGGTTGCAGCCCTTTTAAAGGCAATGGGAGAGGATATGTCAAGATTCATGATTGCCACAACAAAATACGTTGTTCAGGACGAGTCCTCAACCTTTAAGGATACTACAAAGGAGATCGGGATAGAGTACTGGGCTGCGATGCTTGATTTCAGCAATTCAAAGTTCAAAGGTTTGAGAGATTACGAAATCGGATACGTTAAAGAGGGTGTTGGAGCTGGTGGAAGCGTATATCTTGCAAAAAAGAGAGGAATTTCTGAAGTAGAGGTTGTGGAGAAAGTCGAGGAGCTCTATAACGCCCTGCACGAGAAAATGATCTAATTACATATGATCAAAAAATTTGATGGATTTTTTATTCACAGCAATTTCATCAAAAAATTCGATGAGGAGATGGTAGCACTTTCATCGGCACCATATAATGGAGGTCTTTTCAGGGCTAAAGGATTTTTCTTCATGCATGTGGATAAAAACTATTCAGGAGATTATGTAGCAGACTGCAGGGAGTTTGAACGGAAGAACAAACTTAATAGACATGTTGGTTTCATGACCGCAGCTACCATTCCTGAAGTGATGAGCTATTCAAAAAGAGACTTTGTGGAGGCATATGTAACTGCTGGGATTACGAATCCCGGTATAGCGGGTGAGGAATCTGATGTTGCTGAACACTCTCCAGGCACGATTAACATAGCCCTTATTATAAAAAACGGCCTTACACTGAACGGTATGGTAAATGTTCTGATGACCGCAACAGAGGCAAAAACCAGAGTGATGATGGAAAAATACAGAGCGACAGGAACAACAAGTGATGGAATCGGTGTTTTCTGCTATGAAGGAGATATCAACTGGGCTGGGACCGCAACGGAGATTGGGCAGAAGACAGGTGTGGCAGTGGAGAGGGCACTGAGAGAGAGTATTTTGAAATGGGAAAAGATCAAGTGCTGATGAGATTTGAACGTATTATATTTACAAAAATAAAATTGGATCGTTCTAGATTCACATCTGAGAGAATCAGATTGGCAAAAAATTAACCAACTTTAACCACCGAGTTTTTGGACTATATATGTGCCAAATACAGTAAAATTTGATTATTTTTGCTAAAATTTACCAATTTCAAGTTGGATTTGGATTTTGGGTACCATCTTTGAAGTTGTTTTCGGGAGTAACAGCTTCGAAGCTGTTAAAGGTATGTGTTCGAATTGTCGTGTATGGTTTACTGTTTAACCATCTCGGTTGGATGTGTGTGTACGCCATCAGAGTTTGAATATCGTGAACTACAGCATGCCTGATCTCTTTTTTAACGATGTCCTCGCTTGATTCCCCCTCTTCCTTAAAAAACCTCAGAAGCTTGGCAGCGAATAACGAGAGTACAGCAGAGATTACGAAAAGAAAGTCGTAGTTTGCGAGATGAATGGCAGGAATGTCTACAAAGCCTAAGGATGACTCGATGTCTATCCGTATAGCAAAGTTTGCAGACAAAAAGGCTGAAGCGATAATTCCGCCGCTGATGGATCCTATGGCTGCGAACAATGACACAACTACATTGTGAACCGCATAATATGAAGCTGATGAACCCCTTGGAGTCATCTTTGCGATCATGTTCATAAATGCTATACCCGATATACCTGAATAAAACCCATCCAGTATGTAGATTGAGATGAGTAGTAGTGGTGTTAAATGATGCTTTTCCGGCATGGTTGTGAATGTGAAGGCAAAGGCTGCTATTGAGAAGGAAATGAAAGATAAGACTGTTATAGGCTTGTTTCCAAACCTGTCCATTATTCTGCCTGAAATATGCAGAAAATACGTGGAACTTAGCTGGCTGATGGATGCTAAGGCTATAACAACCCAGACTGGGTATTCTAGAATTGTAACGATGTAGACTGAAAAGAATGGTAGAGCCATTTCTGAGGCAAATTTCCATAACGATAGAGATGTAACAAGCTTTAAGAAGTTTGAATCCTTCAATGGCTCTTTAAGATTTCTTTTTCCCTTGTGCTCGACTTCTACATCTTCAATTCCTTTTATGAAAAACAAGCTTACCATTCCGGCTGCGAATGCAGTTATGAAAACCAGCGAAAATGCTGTCTTACCGAATGCATTGAAGATGAACGTGAATGCAAGAACAACAAACAGTGCTGCAAACTTTCCATAAGCAATTCTTTTTGAATAGAATTCCCCCCGGATATGCATTGGGATCAGATCCCTCATCCACGAATTCCAGGCAACCGTAGATACCTCCTTGAAGAGATTGTAAATTGCAAAAAGTATTACGAAAGGCAGAATTGCTGAATGCCCGTTAATATACAACACGATTCCTGTAACCAGTAATGAAGAGCGAGAAATAAAGTTTGCCAGAACTGAGATCTTTTTTCTGCTGAATTTTTCAGCAAAGATAACTGAAGGAATTTGAATGAGCTGTGAAATGAAGGGAATTGCTGCAACCAGGCCTATTATAGATGGATCCGCATTTATGGAGACGAGATACGAACTTATGATGGATGCTGTTAGAAGAGAAAACATTATCTGCGAGGCTACCCCATCCATCAAAAGGTTCCTGAGGCTTAAATTAAGGCTTTCTTTGGTCTGCTCACCCATACGAGGTCTTTCTCCAACCGAACCAACCACAATCTACTCTGAGTATTTAAGGATGGTGGTTGATAAGTTGGGCATAGAAACATTAGCAAAAATAAAAGCAGAATATGATCGAATAATATGTTAAAAGTAAATGATTTTGTTAGGGGTCAGATTTCTTCAAAAGGATCAAAAACCATTAGAGATCCAGATGCGGTATAGCAACTTTCAAAAATAATCTTTCAGAGGGGTTGCAAGAATCCTTTTAGACATACGATTTCACAAACTACTTTTCAAAATATCAATTAACTTAGAATTCTCTTCCGGCATTCTTACAGAGAACCTGATATAACCTGGCAGACCGAAGGATGTGCAGTCCCTGACGACAATCCCTCTGGATTTCAAATAATCCACAGTCCCCTTACCAGTCTTCATGAGGAAAAAGTTGGCATCACTCTTCAACCCGAGATTTCTTTCGATCCTGTTTTTCTCCTTCCAGATTTTGGGCATTGTCTTTCTCAAAAATCCGAACTCGTCCTCTACAACCTTTTCAAGAAAAGCATAGCCAGCAGAACCTATGCTCCAGGGCATTCTAACTTTCCTGAACTCTTCTGCAAAACCGATCACATACCCAACTCTGATTCCCGGCATCCCATAGCTTTTTGTGAAGGTTCTCAGCCTGATTATCCTCTCACTTTCAGGAGATCTGTAATTCTGAACAAAATCCATGAAAGCCTCATCCAGAATTAGGATCGATTCTGTATCTTCCACAGCCTCAACCAGGGGTTTAAGCCTATCTGGTGGAAAATATTTCCCATCAGGGTTGTTTGGGTTGCAAAAGAACACCACACTATCCTTTTCAACCATCTCTGCCATATCCTCTGGATTTCCCGGACATTTTGTGATCTCGCAGCCAAACATCCTCGAAATTCTCTCATATTCTGAGTAGGTGTGCTCGGGAATGAGCACTCTGCTTCCCAGCCTCAAAAGAAGTACTCCCACCAGATATATTGCCTCAGTTGCTCCTGCTGTAATAGCCAAATCTTCATCAACAATCTCACCAAGCTCTTTTTCCAGACTGTCCCAGTAAACATAATCCGGGGCTCTTTTGGCGGCCTTTGAGAAAATTTCATCCTTCCATTCCGGCTGGTAAGGATTTACGGAAACCGAGAAATCTATAAATGTATCTGTCCCGCTTTTGCTGTTTATTCTGCCACCATGTTCAGTGGTGAAATCAAAGAGGTAGGGTTTCATGGGTTAAATTTCAGGCATGACTTTTAAAACATTTTCAAATGAGAGAAGATTCTACCAAAAAGAGTGCAGCAAACACAACAAGGAGCCATTCAGCAAGTATGATTCTGAACACCCTTACAGACCTCAAAACATCTTTTAATCCTGCTTTTCTTCCCGGAAAAGAATAAACTCCTTTTTTCTCAAGATTTACTCCAAGAACCGCACTCATGCATGCAACCGGCTTATCACCATTTATCTTGAACCTCGCCAGTTTATAGTAAGCTGCAACTCTGCGGGGAGAGAGAGGTAAGAAGAGACAAAAGGCTATTCTCGCTGGAATGTAATTGAGCAGATCATCGAGTCTCGCGATAAACTTCCCGAAATATACATATTTTCCTGTTCTATACCCTATCATAGCATCCATTGTATTAACGGCCCTGTAGACCATTGCTCCGGGCAGACCGAAGAGGATGAAATAAAACATTGGTGAGATTACGCTGTCGACGAGATTTTCTGAGAGACTCTCTATTGATGCTGAGCATAACTCATGTCTTTCAAGTTTTGATACGTCCCGGCTCACTATCATGGCTGTTTGCGATCTCTGCTCCTCCAGGTCTGTAACAACTGTCCTTTTGATGTGCTCTTCAAGGCCCTTTATGGCAAAGGTCGTTTTAGTCAGGTAAACTGAGAGCAGGAAACCGAGAGGAATCAGAGGGGTCAGAGGAATTAACTCAGGAATAAAAGAGAGAAACAGAGCAAACAGAATGATTGCAAGGGATGATACGGCACCTGCAAGAAAATCAATGTACTTGCCTCTTCGGACATAAATTCTGTCAGCAAAGGAGATCAGCTTGCCAAACCAGACCGTTGGATGTACCATCATCTTCGGCTCTCCGACAAGAAAGTCGAGAAGAATTGCCAGTAAAAGAACCAACATCTTATCAGGGTGCATGCTCCCGGCTGAAAGAATTGAAGCTTCCATCAGTTGAAGTATATTCTCCATTAAACTTCATCAGACATTAAATCAAAAAAATTTTATCTTTAATAGCTTCAGACAGTGTCATGAGAAATCTGATTTCATTTTTCACGAGAATCCCGATAAATGGTGATCTGAATAAAACAAGAAGGGAAATATGGCTCCTTCCAGTTCTCGGGCTTGTAACAGCCTTCATTCCCTCATTGATTCTTTATTTCAATTTTCCGTTGAGGGGGGTGCTATCAGTTATAGCCCTCTATTTCTTTACAGGCCTGATTCATCTCGATGGTCTGAGCGATTTTGCCGATGGAGTTATGGTAAAGGGAAACAGAGAAGACAAGATAAGAGCGATGAAGGGTGTTGAAGTTGGTACTGCAGGAATATTCGCTTTAACATCAGTGGTTATCTTACAGATGTTTGCACTCGCCACCCTGCCCTTCTGGGCATTACTTGTTGCAGAGATCAATTCAAAGATGTCGATGATGATTATGCTGTCTTTTAAAAAGCCACTTGGTAATGGGCTTGGAAGCTATTTCATGGAGGCTGTAACAGTAAGGAAATTACTTCTCTCCTTTATCGTTTATCTCGCACTCATGGCTATATTTTCCGTATTCTACAAAATTTCAGTTATTTCAGTAGTATCACTGGTGATGGCGCTTTACATTGCCAGAATTTCGCTGAAAAATTTCGGTGGGATAAACGGGGACTGCATCGGCGCATCTGCTGAGTTGACAAGAGCCTTCAGTTTGATTATATGCACATTAGGGAATGCCCAAGTTTAGAACGTTTCCGGGGTTGAGCTATGGAGATTTTAAAAATAATACTTGCAGGTGGAAAATCAACGAGAATGGGGAGAGAGAAACCAATCTTGGGGGTTAATGGGGTTCCACTGGTCATGAGAGCTTACAGAGCTTGCAGTAACGCGGTTGTCGCGGTAAGCAGACACACTCCCGAAACAAAAAAATTCTGTATCTCAAACAGAATCCCTTTCATCAATACCCCTGGCAGAGGATACGTTGAAGATGTTATATGGTTGCTTGAAGAATACGGCCCCTTTTTAAGCGTATCGTGCGATATTCCCTTCATCAGAGAAGGAGATATCATGGAAATTGAAAATCATTTCAAAAAGCTTTCAAAAAGAATAAGCTTAACAGGATACTTAGATCTCAAAGACGTTCCCAAGGGAGCAAACACAAAAATATTCGGGAATCGCTGTATTGTTGGATTGAATACAGTATCTCACGACAGAGAAGATTTCATCAGGTTATCAAACCCACTCCTCGCCTTCAATATAAACACACCCTTCGATCTTTTTCTGGCAAACAGGCTTGCAATCATCCTGGATTCTGAAAAAGTTAGCGATTTATAGTCTGATAGTGATCATAAACCAGATTCGCAAGCCTTTTCAAATCCTCTTCCTGAAGCCTGAAAGTTGTGTAGCCGGGGACACTTCTCTTACATACCACTGCAATAATTCTGCCATTTTCAAATCTCGAGATCTCTTCAGGAGAGTTCACGACTACTATCCTGTCCTTTCCAGCTCTGCTGAATCCTTCTGTAAGAACCAGATCATACCTGCTGAGATATCGGTCATAAACGTATTCAAGATCATACTGTAACTCGTCAACCCTCTTTATGAGAGCAAACCTGGTGGGAGATGATATGGCAACATCTGCACCACTCTGGTAAAATTTCCATGAATCCTTACCCTCTTTATCAAAATCAAAATCTCCATGGGCGTGATGCTTCACAACAGCAATCTTCAATCCCTTTTCTATTAAAACAGGAACTATTTTCTCAATAACCGTAGTCTTGCCCGAGTCTGGAGAACCCACGACACTGATAATCATAAAAGGATTACTTCCACCAGACTAAAAAGTTTGTCACATGAACGTGGGCGGAGTTCCGATGGTTATGTAAACAGCCTTTGTATTTCCAGTGTTCCGCATCTTATGTGGAATGCTGGATGGGTGCCAGATTACATCGCCAGGACTCATCGCATAATGTATATTCCCAACCCGGCATTCCACATTGCCCTCTAAAAGAATTCTTACTTCCTCACCTTCATGCTCGTATTCATCCGTTTCGGCACCCGGCTCGAGTTCAGACTTTATTACAATCAAATTACCGGATTTTGCTTTTATTCTATAGGTGATTCCATCAAAAATCCTCTTTGCTATTTCCTCGCCGGATTTTATCAGGACTGCCATCATAAATTAACATAATGATTAACAATTATAAAAATGTTATGTTGGAATAATCCTTATTTGAGCAAGGAAGGTCAAAAAGAAAAAATCAAATAAAAATAATCGAAAGTTCAGGCAGGTTGCACATCTACTGTATACTTTGTACCCTCAATCTCCACTTCAAATTTCCCTGAGACTGCTTTGGCTACGGGCGGGAAGGGTTCTTCCTGAATCTCTCCTCTGAGGAATTTGAGTCCAGTCTGCGGAAACAGAGCATAGAGAAGGACATTTTCATCGGTCGCTTCGATACCCATTTCCTCCAGCTCTTTCTTCCTCTTCTCAAACTCCGGCTCAAGGAGATCTGCTGGTCTCCCATCAATCGGTTTTTCATCTCCGAGAATCAGCTTTATAATTTCTTCACTGATCGGTGCGGGAGTTCTACCATACATTCCTTTAACCAGATCCTTTGTCTCCTTTGTCACAACCTTGTAGCGCTCTCCAACAAGAACGTTGACGACTGCCTGTACTCCAACAATCTGGCTCGTTGGTGTAACAAGAGGTGGATAACCGAGATCTTCTCTCACTCTCGGTACCTCTTTAAGAACCTCGGGCAGCTTGTCCAGGGCGTTCTGTTCTTTGAGCTGGTTTATCATGTTGGAGAACATTCCGCCGGGTATCTGATATACCAGCACTCCTGTGTCAGGAATCGTGGAAAGCGGATCCAGATAACCCGCATATTTTTCCCTGATCTTCATCATGTATTCTCTTATTTCTATTAAAATTTCAAGATCTACCCCAGTGTCGTACCCGAGTTCATTCAGCGCATAGACTATACTCTCAGTTGGTGGATGGCTTGTCCCCATACTCAATGGTGACATGCAGGTATCAATCATATCCGCTCCGGCTTCAACACTCTTAAGGAGAGTCATCGAAGCCATACCGCTCGTATAGTGAGAATGTACATTTATTGGAATGCCCACTTCACTTTTCAAAGCCTTAACAAGATCGAATGCCATTTTTGGCGATAGCAAACCTGCCATATCCTTCACACATATCGAATCGACATCATAAGAGGCAAGTTCCTTTGCGATCTCGATGTACTTCTCAATCGTGTGGACGGGAGATATCGTATAGCAGATTGTGGCCTGAACATGGGCATCGGTTTTTTTTGCAGTTCTTATCGCAGTATCAAGGTTTCTGACATCATTCAACGCATCAAAAATTCGGAAGAAGTCGAGTCCGTTCTCCGCGGTTTTCAGCACAAATTTCTCAACAATATCATCGGAGTAGTGTCTATAACCCACAACATTCTGTCCTCTGAGAAGCATTGACAGTTTCGCATTTTTTACTCTTTTCTTTATCTCTCTCAACCTTTCCCACGGGTTTTCATTTAAAAATCTGTGAGCTGAATCAAAGGTCGCTCCTCCCCAGACCTCAAGGGTGCTTATACCGGATTCATCAAACTTTTCAACGATCGGAAGAATGTCTCTTGTCCTCATTCTTGTTGCGAGGAGAGATTGATGGCCATCCCTGAGTGTGAGGTCGATTATATCCACTTTACCCATAAAAATTCACCAGACTGAACTTGAGTTTTAAGTATTAATCTTTTTCTTTTTTGTTCTGTTTAGGTGTCAGATGTTACAAATAGAGGTGTATAGTATCTAAAAAATTAAGGGTGTGAGGGTTTTTCCAGCATCAGATAGTTGATTTCAATACCAGTCCGAATGGTTAGGAGTGAAGTGTGGACGATGCTCATCGTCGAAGAGGTTCCAATGTCCATTTGCACGAGCATCTGCACAAGCATTTGCACGAGTATAAACTACTGGACTCAGTATTAACTCCAGCAAATTTATATGTTAAGATTTAATTCTCGAACATGGAAAAGCAAAAACAGGCATACATTTACGCCATTCTCGTTGTATTGATCTGGTCAACTGTTGCTTCTGCATTTAAGGTTTCGTTACGTTATTTAGATTTTCTCAGGCTACTATTTTTTGCTTGTATCGCTTCAGTAACTATCCTCTTCATCATTCTGCTTGTCCAAAACAAAATCCGGCTTCTGAGAGAGTTTTCAGGAAGAGATTATTTACGTTCTGCTGTACTGGGATTTCTCAACCCCTTTCTTTACTACATTGTCCTATTCAAAGCCTATTCATTACTTCCTGCTCAAGAAGCACAGCCACTTAATTATACCTGGCCGATAATGCTGGTTTTGCTATCAATTCCCCTGCTAAAACAAAAAATAAAACTGAAGAGTGTTCTCGCTATAATTATCAGCTTCACTGGTGTTTTCATCATTTCAACACAGGGAAAGATCCTGGATTTCAAGTTTACAAATTCAGGTTCATTGCTGGCCCTGGGCAGTGCGATGATCTGGGCATTATTCTGGATTTACAGTATAAGGGATGAGCGTGATGAAATTGTTAGGCTCTTTCTGAATTTTGTTTTTGGTTTTTTGTATGTACTGATTTCGACACTGCTTTTTTCGGAGATCATAATCCCGGATATTGCAGGACTTTTAGGAGCAACTTACGTTGGCCTATTCGAGATGGGAATTACCTTTGTTATATGGTCAAAGGCACTTAAACTATCTGAGACCACAGCAAAAGTTAGCAAATTCACCTATCTTGTTCCGTTCCTGTCCCTGGTGATTATACATTTCGTGGTTGGAGAGAAAATACTATTCTCAACAATAACAGGGCTGGTTTTAATTGTCACCGGAATTTTATTGGAACAGTTGAACAGCCACAATAGCCCAGCACTTCGTCAATCCTAAGGGAGATGTTAACACTCTGGCTTTGCCGACACCATCATATAAACGCCTATACGGCTCGCCTATATGGCTAAGCTCACACTTCACCACCAACTTTACGGTGTTGGCTTCGCAGACGCTATATGTTAATTGAACTTTTTTATCGATTTCAATAAAATAATCAATAATATCTAACCTACCAAACTAAATTAAGCTTGAGATACTTTCAGGACGATTTCTAAAAGCTGTCTGGCTTTGAGCTCCGGGTTATTGTCTGCAGCTATTGCAGATATAACTGCAATTCCAGCACACCCTGTTTGCATGGTCTCAAATGCATTATGATGGCTGATTCCACCAATCGCAACCACGGGGATTTTGACAGCCTTTATAATTTCCCTCAAGCCCTCAAGCCCTATCGCATCGCCAGCATCTTCCTTGGTTCTGGTTGAGAAAACAGGCCCGGCACCAAGATAGTCTGCTCTATCAAGTTCCGCTCTCACTGCTTCCTCAACATTGCTTACAGAGACTCCTACAATAACATCACCAGCAATTTCTCTTACCAGTGGAGCTGGCATGTCTTCCTGACCCACATGAACACCATCAGCATAGGAAGCAAGGGCAACATCTACCCTGTCATTTACTATAAAAATCGCTCCGTAATCTTCAGTGAGCTTTTTGATATTTCTTGCGGTTTCCACCATCATCTTAGTAGCCATCTTCTTTTCTCTGAACTGTATCGTTCTCACTCCAGCCCTGAGAGCCATTTCAGCAAGTTCCTCATGTGTGTGTCCGAAGCTCCTGTCCGTTATGAAATAGAGTTTCAAATAATCTCTCAATTTTCTGGACATCGCATCCCTCACAGCTCTTCAAGCTTAATTCGCTCAGCAACAGTTTCTGGAGATATCGCAGAAAGAGTGTCGAGTAATTCGGCACGAAAGCTTCCAACTCCTCTGGCAGATTCAGCAGCAATTTCCCCAGCAATGCTGTAAAGTGCTGCACCTTCTATTACAGAGATCAGAGGATTCTTCTGAACTGCAAGAAAAGATGCTATAATACTACCAAGCATGCAACCGCTTGCTGTGATGCTGCCCAGCTTCTCATGACCATTGTGCAGAATGCAGAGTTCAGAACCATCTGAGAAAATGTCGGACTTTCCAGTTGCAACCGCTATCGTGTCATGAAGCATCGCAAATTCTCTTACAGCACTTGCAATATTTTCAACATCTGCACTCAATGAATCTACCCCTTTAACAGCCCCTTCTGATCCCATCAAACTTAAAATTTCACCATAATTTCCTTTCACAGCGGATATGTCAAACTGAGAGAGCAGTTGAAGCGACACCATTGTTCTGAGTTTTGTAGCTCCTGCCCCAACCGGATCAAGCAGAACCGGAATCTTTCCGCTTGCTGCTTCTCCAGCAATCAACATGCTCTGGATCCAGTAGTCATCCAGAGTGCCAATGTTAATCACCAAAGCAGACGATACTGAAATTATTTCCGGAATTTCGCTGTGAGCATGTGTCATTATCGGTGATGCTCCAATTGCCAGCGTGGCATTTGCTGAGTCGTTCATGGCGACATAGTTGGTTATATGGTGTATCAAAGGTCTTTTTTCCCTTATCTTTTTAAGGTCTTCCTTCAGAGACCTGACTACCTTATTTGCAATTCCCATAAATTCCGGATCACCAAATAATATATAAGTCTCTTGGTATAGTGAATAAGCTCTTTTGAATGAATCTCCTAAACCCTGAATCATTCTAAATCATTCACTAACAGATAAAACTTAATTATCCTTCACACCAAAGCAGTTTTGTGAGTCTGAAGGATTTGCTCAAAGAAAAAGTCAATGAGGATGAGCTTCTGAAGATTAGAAGGAGTTTTGAAATTATTGGAGATGTTGTGATAATCGACATTCCAGATGAGGTCATGCACATCAAGGATTTGATAGTCGATGCTATTCTCACAAAGCATAAAAGAGTAAAAACCATTCTCAGAAAGGTTGGAGAGGTTAATGGTGTTTTCAGGGTCGCTAAATACGAAATTATTTATGGTAATGAGACTGAAACTACAGTAAAGGAGCATGGATGCAGATTTATTGTTGACCCCACCAAAGTATACTATTCCACGAAGCTTTCAGGAGAGAGAGAACGAATTTCCAGACTTGTAAAGGACGATGAGCGTGTTTTAGTAATGTTTGCAGGTGTCGGGCCTTATGCAATAGTGATCGCAAGGCTTGCAAAACCATCAGAAGTCGTTGGAATTGAGATCAATCCTCAGGCTGTGGAATATTTCAAACAGAATGTCAGACTGAACAAAATAGAAAGTATCGTCAGGATATATGAGGGTGATGTGAGGGAGATTCTTCCGAAAATAGAAGGTAAATTCGATCGCATTCTTATGCCATCACCCTACATCGCCGAGAACTTCGTTGATACTTTAAGGGGTAAAATAAAGGAGGGCGGTACTGTTCACTACTACACCTTTGCCGGAAAGGAAGAGAGAGATGTAATTTTGCCCGAAAGGGTTTCAGAACTTTTCAGGAACAACGGGATGTATGTCAGAGTTGAGAACATCAGAGAATGCGGAAATTTTGCACCCTATGTCTACAGATACGTTCTGGATTTGAGAATTGAGAGAGTTGAGAATTAGCTTCCGATAAAACCTCAAACAGTTTCACAAAACCAAAAATAAAAATAAAAAATTTTAGAGGGTTTCGGTCAGTTTCACACAGTATTTGTCCACAACCTCTTTTTCGGGCTTCTTTGTCACCAGTGATATTACGATGAACAGCAGGAATCCCACAGGAATTGCCCAGACCTGGTGTGGTGTTATTATGGCCGTTTTTGGAAGTCCAAGGAGTGGGTTGAGGAAGAAGAAGGAGTGGTGACCAAGAACTGTCTTTGCATAAAGCCATGCATACAGGTGGAGGACGAACATAACCACTGCAGTAATCCATGTCGCGGTTCTGGTTGCTCCCTTCCACCACAGTCCAAGCACTAAGCTCGGTCCGAGGGCAGCAATGATAACCACGAACGCCCATCCGGAGAGGTCAAGAACCAGACCAGGCGGATTTATTGCAATCACCATGCTGACGGCGAGGAAGATGACTGAAACGATTCTTGCCATCAGAACGGGGTTCTCCTTGGCAAATTTGCTTCTGAGCATCATGTCTGCCCAGTCTCTGGTGACAAGGACGTTGACGACCATAACCCATCCGGCAGCGGTGGACATCGCAATTGCAAGACCACCAGCACAGAGTATACCGAGAATCCATGGGTTCTGCAGAGCTTCAACTGCTGCAACCATCGAGTAGTCCGTTACAGTTCCAACACCATAGGTCGTTGCATAGTATTTCAGAACTCCAACCGCTCCTCCCTTTGTAACAACTCCCTGCTGGATGAGCGGGTGAGCTGATTCAATCATCACTTTTGCTCCAGCACCGATTATCTCAAGACCCAGGTAGAATATACCTGCGAACAGCGTACACCAGAAGATACTTCTTCTTGCTGTCTTGATGTCCATAACTGTAAAGAATCTTACGACCGTATAAGGCATCGTTGCAAAACCGTAGTGCCAGACAAAGAACCATCCGACAACTCCAAGCCAGGTTCCTGCAAGAATGTGATGCGGTTTAGGATCAGATGGTGTGTTGAAGAAGGTCGGGCTGTTCTGAAGGATTGCCTGGTGGTATCCGGCAAGACCTCCAAAGTAGTTTATAATACCTATAGCTGCCAAGAGAGCTGCTATGGTCATAAGAACTGCCTGAAATGCAGCATTCCAGCTTGTAGCGATCATTCCACCGAAGACGACGTAGACCATGACGATTACAGCACCAAGTATAACTCCGTAAAGATACGGAAATCTCAGAATTGCAAGCAGGAATATACCCATACCGACTATAGAGAGCGTAATGTAGAGTATTGCACCGAACATCACAATTACACCAACAAGCCATCTCAGTCTCTGATCATTGTATCTGTCTGCATAATAGTCTGCAAAGCTCGTAGGACCGTATTTCCTCATCGCAGCAGCCGTAAGCAATGTTGCAACAGGCATACCTGCTATGATAGCGGACATCGCCCACCAGAATGGATATCCCAGAATGAACACATAAGCGGGCAATCCAAGCATGGATGCTGGACTCAGATATGTCGACTCAAGAGCGAGACCGTTAACAACACTACCAATCTGCCTTCCGGCAATATAATAATCGGTGGCACTTTTCATCTTCTGTCTCGAATACCAACCTATAGCTATAACACCGAGGAAATACAGTGCTGTAATTCCAACAACAATCGGATTAGCCATTTTTTTCACACCTCCTTACGAAGCCTCCTCCGCTTTCTCCGGGAAGTAGAAGTATATCACTGACATTATCAGTGGCACTATCCACGTCCCCAGCAGTGCCGCATAGATCTCTGGTCCCAGTAGTATGTGGTTCCATCCCATAGTTGCTTCGCCTATCCAGCAAATCGCTGTAAATCCATAATACAATACCAAACCTGCCCAAAATATTTTAGGTGGCCACGGCATTCAATCACCTCAATCTAAACAAAAAATAATTAAAGATTTAAATCTTTCTATTTCTTTCGGTTAACTAACATTAAATCATTTAAAAATTGTCAGAAAATAAAGTCAATTTTCGATACTTTGCTCGCATCCAGAATGGAAAGGACTCTTTCAAGAGATGTAACTCCATATTTCAGTAGTTTGAGGAGTTGAATTTGAAAAATTTGGGCCGTGAAGAAGGCGTCCGCCAAAGCATCATGTCTAAATCTGCCACTTAGGTTATAAGCTTTAATTAAAGAATCGAGATTGAGATCAGCAGTACATTTTCTCTCTCCAAGCCTGTCGCAGAGCCACTTTTCAATGATAGCAACATCCACATACCTGTTCTTGAAGTCCATTCCCACTGATTTAAAGGATTTTTTAAGGAAGTCCACGTCAATTTCCACCGCATGACCTACAACAATTGAATCCCCTATTCTTTCCTTCACATCATTCGCTATTTCTGAAAACTTGGGTGCCCTTTCAAGCGTTTTTGGATCAATACCGTGTATTCTCATTGATTTTAACCTGTATTTTGATGGCCTGACGAGGGTGTGATAACTCTCTCCCGCCAGAATTCTTGTGCCACGCATTGGCACAATTCCAATTGAAATTATCTCATCTTTCCTCAAATTCAGACCTGTAATCTCCACATCAACAACCGCAAATCTTGCATCTCTGAGATTCAATCCAATCACCATCAATCAAAATAATTTAAGTTGAGTCGGAAGTTCCAGCATTTTAAAGCACTCTTTCAACACCATACCTCCCCTTGATGAACTTCTGAAAAGATGAGACTATTTTCAACGATTCCTTGAGCACATAGATGTCCATTTTATCAAGTTCCTCAACTCTGATGATGTTATCGCCCTCTCTTCCAGCTGAGACCGAGAGAGACTGATGCTTGAGTCTCAAATCCTGAAGAAATTCATAACTCTCAAGAAGATCACTTGACCTCTCTTCACTCAGAATGTCGAGCTCACTCAGCTTTCCTATCCTTTCCTTTGTATTGGTGATATCAATGATACCCTTTTCCAGAGCCATAACTCTAACTCCATTCGCAATTGGATATATTCCGTATTTTTTGAGGTCTATACCCTTGTCGAGGTTCTTTATTCCAAATATCCCCACAGGAGGTTCGATTGCTGTTGCATCAAGTGCGAGAAACCTGATTGCCTGATTTGTTATATTCTCCTTTATATAATCTAATAAATCAACATATAGCCCCTGATCCCCATGTATGGGTCTTAAATCCAAAAATACTGACAGATATCGAATGTTCTCTCCTGTTAGAGAGGTAAACCACTTCTTGAAATTCTTTTTCCATTCATCAAGGGTAAGATTCCACTTCGGATTGGAGGCCATGTAGTTGGCAGTGCATTTTGGAATCCCTATATAGTCAAGGGTCTCGTTTACCTCTCTGGCAAACTCCAGCATCACCTCTCCATCTCCCGAATGGATGATTGCATTATCCTGATCAGTTGCAATTATCTGTTCTTTCCTTCCCGAACTCCCCATATGAATCCACACATAGTCTGGAAGTTCCATCCCCCTTTCGCGAAATTTCTCCTCGATCATTCGGATTGTTCTGACAACAACCGAATCGTTAACGGAGGTGATCATTCTACTCAGATCGTAGAAGTGCATTCCCTTCATGGCCAGTCCCGCCACAGCCTTCCTGATCCCTTCGAGTGATGTTTTAAGCTCCTCAACACTCGTTGCCTTTCTTATATTCCTGTAGAGGGCTATCAAAGAAGATGTTGGTTCAAACTGGGTCAGTATGTCCTTGCTTGTTATAACTCCAGCAACACCATTCTTCTTTGTGATGACCAGATGATTGATTCCTTTTTTAAGAAGTGTGAGATATGCTTCAAAAATTGGCTGATCATCTGATATCGTGATAACAGGAGAATTCATAAAATCTACAACTCTGGCATTTTTATTTCCGGAAATCAGAACCTTTCTCAGATCATGATCTGTCAGAATACCAAGAGGCTGATTATTTTCATCAACCACAACTATCGAACCGACCCTGTTCTCAAGCATTATTTTTACTGCCTCTTCAATTGTGGTTTCTGGAGAGCAAACAACCGGATTCTTTTTGATCAGTTTGCCTATGCTCGTCAGATATACTTCTTCCTGAAATGTTCCCTCAGTCTCCCTCAAAAGATTTGAGAAGGACCTGAACCTCCGATTTATGAATGTGCTGAAAAAAGCGGCAAATTTTGGATTCATTTCAAATATCTTTTTAAAAGCGTCTTTTTTGATGAGATAGCATATCGTATCTTCAACAGCAACGGCAGTGAGTGAAAAAGGGTTCTCTGAGATTATGGAGATTATCCCAAACAGTTCTCCCCTCGAAACAGTGTCCACAAGAGTTTCATCATCGTACAATCCGACGAGTCCTGAAAAAACAAGATAGAGATAATTCGTTTTCTTCCCTTTCTTCACAATCACCTTACCCTTCTCGTAAGCTTCAACTTCAAGATTTTCCACAAGAAGATTCAGTTCCTCCTCTGAAACGTAAGAAAATGGTCTAATCTTTCTCAGAAATTCCTTTGGTGGATTTGACACCAGTTTCACCTCAGATCTGACACCAGTTTCAGCTGGTTACTGGAGTCCTGATCACTTGAGAACTGTCCTAGATATAATTACCTTCATAATTTCAGATGTGCCCTCAGCTATATCAAGTATTTTCGCATCTCTATATGCTCTTTCAACAGGTGAACCAGAAATCACTCCGTGTCCACCAAATATCTCAACTGCAAGATCTGCAGCCCTTTTTGTGACCTCAGCAACCTTCAGTTTACACATAGCGCCGAGGGTTGTGGCATCAATCTCATATTCCATCCCATCGGCAACCCTTGCCGAGTTGTAGACGAGCCTTGAAACTGCCTCTATTTCCGTCGCAACTTCAGCAATCATCCACTGAATTCCCTGAAAGTCCGCTACCTTTTTACCAAAAGCGTCTCTCTCCTTCGCATACTTTTTCGCAAGCTCAAAACATCTTCTCGCTATACCGACGCCCATAGCCGCAAAGGGAATTCTGTTTGGGGCAAGGGTGGCAAGAGCAACCTTCATTCCATTTCCCTCACCACCCAGAATGTTCTCTTCCGAGACCTCTATATTTCTGAAACCCACTGACGCCAGACCGCTTCCTCTCATGCCTGTGGCATTGAGTTTCGTAACTACAACTCCATCCTTCTCAACAATAAATGCTGTCAGACCTTTTGGACCCTCACCTGTTCTTGCAATCACAATAATAACATTCCCAAAAACCGCATTTGTTATCAGAGTTTTTCTGCCATTCAAGATATACCTATCTCCCTCTTTTTTTGCCTCCATCTTCATTCCAGCTACATCACTTCCCCCTGCGGGCTCTGTTATCGCCAGAGTTCCAACACTCTCCTTAACAAGTCTGTTTAACCATTTTTTCTTCTGATCTTCGCTTCCAAATTTTCTCAGCGCATCCACTGCCATGTGATGCACCACAACCGAGTGTGCAACTCCGGCACTGACCTTTCCAAGCTCCTCCGCTACAAGAGAAGCTTCAAAATAGCCTAAATTCAAACCACCATGGGTTTCAGGAGCAAATATTCCCATAAGCCCATTCTTGAATAAAAGTTCGATAACTTCCCTATCCATTTCATTGTTCGCATCGATCTGGCTGGCTTTTTTTGCCACAAGAGATTTAACTGAGGAAACCCTATCGCTCAACTCTTCTGTTAACATTCAAATCACCATTATTTAGAATGATTTTTCCCTATAATACCTTTTTTGTTTAAAGTGCTTCGGAATCGTAGCCGAGAACTGCTGTCCACCACCATCTCGCCATGTCAGCAAGATCTCTGCTGAAAACACCACTGAGCCTGTATTCTCCATCCTTTATTGCAATCATTCCCGCTCCAATTAGCTTATTCCTCATTGAGTAGAAAGATGACCTGACCATCCCTAATTCTTCCATAACCGTCTCCCATTCCTCCACTTTCAAAGGTTTGCCTGCTTTTTGCCTCTCATCGATAATGTTGATAAAGCGGATAGCCTTCATTGCCACATCCTCTTTTCTGAATATCCTTCGCATCAACTCAAGAAAGGGATTTTTGGATTGTGTTATTCTTGCTGAAGATGCTGACCTGACAATCATGCTTGTTGATGTTTTTGGAGCTTCCTTCACCTTCATATTTCAAAATTTGTGTAATAAAGAATATAATATTTATGGTATCATTTTTCAAGAAATACAAAATAATCCGAGGAAATCAACCCCTTATTATCAATCCCGTATTTTTGAGGCGATCAGATCTGCAACCTTCTTTCCGCTGAGTAGCATTCCACCAAATATCGGTCCCATCCTTGGCAGGCCGTAAACAGCTGCTACAGTCATACCTGCAGCAAACAGCCCCGGATAAACCTCAGATGTGTTGTCTATTACACCCTTCTCCCCTTCCTCTGCGTGCATGTATCGTTCTCCTTTCAGCACAAGTCCAGAGGTCTTTCTTGAAACTATGCTGCAAATCGATGCGTCATGCCCGGTTGCGTCAACAACTGCCTTTGAGAAAACGGTGATCGGATCCACATGCAGGTTACTCATCTCAACCGCTGTGAAATTGATGACAAGCCCCGTAATCTCACCATTCCTTATCATCACATCCTCCACATTCACCAGATTGAATATCCTCGCAACTCTGGATGCTCTGTAAACAAGCCCACCTGCCAGTTCAATTGCATCAACAACATAGTGGTTATCATCGTACTTTTCATAGGATATACCGAATTCATCCAGCACACTGGTGGCTTTTTTCTGGACAACGACCTTGTTGAGCATCATTCCGCCGCCCCATATTCCCCCGCCAAGGCTGAGCTTTTTCTCAAAAACAGTCGTCCTGAAACCCATGGAACCTAGGTAATATGCTGCAACAAGTCCTGAGGGGCCTGCACCAACTATCGCAACATCATTCTGCAGAGAGTCGATCAGCTTCTCAGAATATTTTTCAACTATGGCCTTTGAAATTATTATTTCATCAATTTGAGACATGTTCCTACTTGAGAGTTTGATTTTAAAAAATTAGCCATAAACACATGTGCGTTCAGAGAAAGTACAAAATTTTGGATGTGTTCAATTATTGTCCAACTATTTTTCCAGAGCACCTATTTAATTTTATTCAGGTTTGTGATATCCCAATACATTCCCTCAAGATACATAAAAATATTAAAGTGGATATTAACCCTGTGAATCTTTATCCTTGTTTCCTTTGTATAATATTATCCTAACCTTCTCTTCAGTTACAAGCCCCTCTTTTACAATTTCGAGCAGTTTTGGTTTTATTTTCTCAATCTTTTCTTTCTGATCAACTACTTCCACTACTACTGGCAAATCTGTCGATAATCTCAGTATGGATGTTGTGTGTATGCGACTCGTTTTTCCAAATCCAGAAATGCCCCTCAAAACTGTAGCTCCGGCTAAACCTTCCTTTTTAAACATCTCAATAAGATGTTTGTAAAGCGGCTTGCCTTCATATCTGTCTGATTCACCGATAAAGATTCTCAAAAGAATAGCCTCCTCTTCCATTTTAATGCCTCCATAAACCAACAGCAACAACCCTGCCGAGATATACGGCAAGCAGTGTTGATATAATTGTTCCCACTAAATTCAGAGCAAATAAAAAAATTTCCTTTTGCTCCAGAAATCTAAATGATTCGTAGCTAAATGTTGACATGGTTGTAAAAGAGCCCAGAAAACCTATCGTCAGGAATATTCTTGCATTATCACCAAAAAGTCCTTCGTATTCAGAGAGGTACATAATCAGACTCAAAATAAAGCTACCAGTAGCATTTACCGTAAGTGTACCCACAGGAAAACTCAGAAATCCATCCTGTATCCATCCACCAATCAGGTACCTCAACACCGCTCCCAGAAAGCCACCCAGTCCTATCAACAGCAAATTATACACTCCACTCACCTGTTATAAGCATTAGAGTTCACTTTCAAAACACCTCAAACTCGCAATTGCATAGTAGGTATTCTCAAGCGTCGAGATACCACCGGAGATACTCCTTCTAAAACCGCCGTTGAAATTCTGAAGTGATGAAATATACTCTATGGTTTTTTCATTTGCTCTATGGCCCAGCAATTTAAGGCATAAGAGTGCATAGTACGTTTCTTCAAGGTAAGGGGGATAGCCACCAGGAGACTTTGTAAAGCCTCCTTTGTGACATTCGTGTTCCTCAACGAAAGTTATCACAGCATCATCTCTTTTAATCTCATCACAAAGTATAAACACGCAGTAATAGGTCTCTCGAAGGTTTGGAAAGGTGATACCAAACCCACCATCCTTTCTGAAGTTTTCGATGATTGTTTTTACAGATTCTGGAATCGTGTGTCTTGGATCAAGCAACCTTAAAGAATGAGTGATCATATATACTTCCTTTAAGAAATTGGGTGTTTCAGAAGAGTAGGCTACTGTTATTTCGGTACCTGCACGGGGCGTTCTGTTCAAAGCTTCGTCGAGTTTTAGGAAGAGAAGATCACTCATATCAGGCAGTTTTTCTCCAAGCAGGCTTAAGGAATTGAACGCGTAAAAGATAGAGTGCAGATTATTCCTGAGGTTGCTTTTAAGAAATTCTATAAGCTTTTCTTTATCAGGTATATCCTCCCCAACAGACTTGAGAACATATATCGCATAGTAAGTTTCAGGCAACGAAGGTGGTAAAGGTCTGCAAAAGGCAAAACCATAATCCGTTTTTCTTGATAGTATAAAATCTCTCAGCTTTCTAATGTCGATTCTACTGAATGGGTTTCGATTGATCTGCAAGCACAATGTGTCCACCCCCTGCAAAACAGGCGTCATCATCCCCTTTGGGGAAGTTAAGGGTGGACGCCATCACCCACCAGGAAGCAAATAGCAAAGGATTATTATAATTTACGTAAGAGATAGAAAAAGTTCAGAGAACATGCATTCAAATATATTAATAACAGTAATATATTAATCACAGTAATCAATAACAACCGCTATCACAATATAACCAATAACTCATCAATAACCACAACTTTCACCTAACCCGGAAATTATTCTGGGAACTCATTCTATACAAAACACTTGCAGATCGCTCAAAGTACAATCCTACCAAGCTTTGCCATGTCGTTACTGTTCAGAACCTCTCTGCCAGCAGATAATAAGAGTTCTTTCATATCTCCTATCTCCCGGAGCATTCTACCTCTCTCTTTCGGGAGATTTCCATGAACTCCTGTAAAAATCGGTTTTCCTCTGTAAAAAAGATAGTTCGAAACATGATCACAGGTCAGATATGTCTCCACACCTATATTTTTTACAAGCATTTCAAGTTCTTCAAGCTGTTCAATTGGAGAGAGGAGAGTTATTTGCTTTCCAATCATTTCCTCAATTTCCGTTCCTGGCAATATCGTTAAAGTTCTGATCCTGACAAAATCCGGATTGGCTTCATTAATTACCTCAGCACTGCTCAATGCATGATTTTCCATTCTTTCTTTGCCACCCAAACCGAGAATATAATAAAACGAGACTTCAAAATACTTCCCAGCTTTTTTACCAGCCTCAATCATGTCATTTCTGGTTGCCCCCTTGCGAACAAGCTCCAAAACCTCATCATCGCCGCTTTCCAGTCCAATGTGCAACCTATCAAGACCTGCATTTCTGAGAGCTTCCAGCTTTTCCTCACTCATTCTTGCGATGGTTTTTGCTCTCGCATATGCTGTGATCCTTTCAATATGGGGGTGCTTCTGTTTGAGAAAACTGACAATCTCAACAATATCCCTGTGAACGAGGGGATTGGAGTCTCCCAAAAAGGCTGTCTTTGCGACAGGGAAATGCTCTCTCAGATTTTCAATATCCCTTAAAACTTCATTTTTCGGTCTTTGCTGAAATTTCATATCGCGATACATCGAACAAAAAGCACACTTGTTCCAGGTGCATCCTCTAACCACTCTTATCAGAGCACTTCCAGCCTCACTTGGAGGACGATAGGGTGGATAATCATAATCCATGTTTGCATTATGGTGATTCTTCAGAAATACTTTTTTATTCAGAAAACCATTATCTCTGTGGAACTGAATAAAGATAGAAAAATTGTTATTGGAGTTGTACACCTCCTCCCCCTTCCCGGTGCTCCACTCCATGAATCCTTCGAGGAGGTAATCAAGAAAGCACTGAAGGATGCAAAAGCAATCGAGGAAGGAGGAGCGGATGCATTAATAATTGAGAACTATGGTGATATGCCTTTCCTCACCGAAGTCGGAAAGGAGACCATAGCCTGCATGACCTCCGTTGCAAAGGAGATTAAGAATGCTGTATCGATTCCCCTTGGAGTTAACGTGTTGAGAAATGATGGTTTTGGTGCACTTGCCATTGCCAAAGCTGTTAAGGCAGAGTTTGTGAGAATAAATCAGCTTTATTTTACTTCTATTACGCCAGAAGGTGTTCTAACAGGAAATGCCGGAAAATTGCTGAGATACAGAAAAATTATAGGATGCAAAGCCAGAATTTTCGCAGATATCCATGTCAAGCATGCAATCCACTTTGCAAGAATCGAAGATTATGCTTCAGAGTTCAACAGATCCATGGCTGATGCAGCAATCATTACCGGCACAAGAACGGGAATTCCACCAGATATTGCACATTTAAAGCTTCTGAGAGATATTGTAGAACTTCCTGTGCTTGCTGGAAGTGGTGTGAACCACAGAAATATCTTAGATATACTCAAATACGCTGATGGTGTCATAGTAGGAACATATTTCAAAAAAGAACCTAAATTTGACTCAGAAATTGATGTAAAAAGGGTTAAAAAGATTGTTTCAGTGGCGAAACTGTGATAGCTTTGGATCTCTGTTAAGAATCTATATTCAATAACTTCAAAATTTTAACCGATAGTCTTAAATACAATTTAGGTCTCCCTAAAAATCAATGCATTGCCACAGTAATGAACATGAGGAAATTAAAAAAATTAAGGCAGGAAGTAAAAAAATAATTCTTGTTGGAAGTCCAAATGTCGGTAAGAGCTTGCTCTTCCACAATCTAACGGGTAAGTACGCAACTGTATCAAATTATCCCGGCACGACTGTAGATATAACAACCGGAAAAATAAAAGAACTGGATGCAATGCTAATAGATACGCCTGGAATGTATTCCCTTCTGGCCATAACTGAGGAGGAAAGGGTTGCTAAAAAAATTTTACTTGAAAATGCGGATGTCGTTGTTCACGTAATGGATGCAAAAAACATCGAAAGAATGCTACCTTTTACGATTCAGCTTATTGAAGCAGGATTCAAAACGATCCTTGTTTTAAATGCAATGGATGAAGCTGAAAGGCTTGGATTGGAGATTGATGTATCACTCCTGAGCCGGAGACTCGGTATTCCCGTGGTAAAGACTATAGCAACTCAGAAAAAGGGTATTTCAGAGCTTAAAAAGATACTTAAAGACATTCTTGATGAGCGATACAGATTTGAAAAAAGAGATCTAATCAAGATTAACACTTTTCTCGGTAATTTTATGATTAGAATCACGGAAATGCTCGAAAAGGAGTATCCAATAAGTAAGAAGATGCTATCCATTCTGGCGTTAGCAGGAGATAAAGATACACTCGAACTTTTGAAGAATGAAAGAAAATATAATGAAATAGTTGAGCTTATAAACTCTGTAAAATCTGGGATGGCAACTTCCCCCTCTTATGAGATTTTTCTGCAAATTCAAAAGAATGCTAATCAGATTCTTGAAGGAGTTGTCAGCGAAAAAAGGATTGAAAAAGGTAGTTTGAGAGATAAAATAACCGACCTTTCCACAAACCCTTACATTTCTTTCCCCATGGCAATTCTAAGTTTGTATATGATCTACCTTTTTGCCGGAGTCCTGGGGGCACAGATTCTTGTTGATTATATTGAGACTTCTTATGAAATATATATTAACGAGCCACTTAATTCCTTTCTTTATGAGCATGTCCCTAACTACTGGTTAAGAGAACTGATAGGTGGGGAATATGGTGTCGTGACGCTCGGTATCAGATATGCCATTGCAATAATATTTCCCATCGTAACAACCTTCTTCATAGCCTTTTCTATCCTTGAGGATTCTGGTTATCTGCCAAGGCTTGCAGCTCTCCTTGATGTGGCGTTCAAAAAAATTGGTTTGAGTGGTAGATCTGTCATTCCCTTACTGCTCGGACTTGGGTGTGGAACGATGGCTACAATAGTAACCAGAACACTTGAATCGAAAAAAGAGAGAATAATTGCCACACTTATGCTTGCAGTCGGAATTCCCTGTAGTGCTCAGTTAGGAGTTATGCTTGGTATAGTCCCTGATTTTAGAGCACTTTTAATATGGCTGGGCATAATCAGTGGAGTTCTGATCCTGATTGGCACAGCCGCCTCAAAAGTTATCCCCGGAAGTTCACCTTTATTTTTCATGGAGCTTCCACCGCTGAGAATTCCGAATGCTGGGAATGTTTTTTACAAAACCTTAGCAAGGCTTGAGTGGTATTTCAAAGAAGTTATGCCAATTTTTGTACTGATTAGTGTTGTTATCTGGATAGGAAGAATTACTACAGTTTTTGATCTGGTCGTTGAGATGCTTTCGGTGCCCTCTGTTGCAATAGGGCTTCCCAAGGAAGGGGGTTTAATTCTGCTTTATGGCTTTTTCAGGCGAGATTATGGGGCAGCAGGATTATATGACCTTATAAGCCAGGGGATTCTCAGCTATTCGCAGACTGTGATTGCAATGGTAACTCTTACACTTTTTGTACCCTGTGTTGCTCAATTCAGCATGATGTGCAAGGAGAGGGGCTTAAAAACAGGAGTTGCCATTTTCGTAATAGCAATCTCTCTTGCCTTCTCAGTGGGGTACTTGACAGGTATCTTATTAAACTATGTTGGATACACATGATGTTGGATACACCTGACCACAGGTTGTACTGAGACCAGAGGAAAATGATGAAGGGTGGGAAAATGAAGGAGGAGCTTGAAAACGCTTTAAAGGAGATCTGGATGTCTTTAAACGAGACTAAAAAAGATGTGAGTGTGTCAGAGTTCAGTGAGGACATAATTAGAGACCTGATCTCAAGTGGTTATATACTCAGGAAAGGGGACAAAATTATTCTCACAGACCAGGGAGGTGAAAGAGCCAGAAAAATCATCAGACTGCACAGACTCGCTGAAAGGTTACTCAATGATGTTCTTGGAATGGGTGAGACTCATGTTGAGGAGTCTGCATGTAAATTTGAGCACGTTTTAAGCGATGAGGTTGAAGAGGCCATATGCACCCTGTTAGGACATCCCGGCGTGTGTCCCCATGGAAGAAGAATACCCAGAGGAAAATGTTGTATTGAAGGTGAAGAAGAGGTAAAAAGACTCATATTTCGCTTAAGCGAGCTTTCTCCTGGAGAGGAGGCTGAAGTGAAATATATAGTTGCAGATGATGAGATCTCTTCCAAAATACTTGCTGTAGGCTTGTTGCCTGGTAAAAAAATTAAAGTAATCAGAGTGTTTCCAACATTCGTCATTCAGATTGGAAATACTCAGTTTGCACTTGACAGGAAAATAGCTGATGCAATCTACACACTCAGGTATTAATCACACTCAGGTATAATTTTACCAAGTTTTTTAGTGATTTTTGCCTTCGATGTTTAGTTTCAAAAAATGAGATTTTATCAGCCAATTTTTAGTAATCTTGCATTTATAGAGACTATTACTGTACTCAAACTCATAAGGACTGCACCAAATGCTGGGGTAAGCAGTATTCCATATCCGTAAAGAACACCCGCAGCAAGCGGGATTGCAAAGGAGTTATATCCAGTTGCCCATAGCAAATTCTGAAACATCTTGGAGTACGTTTTCTTTGAGAGGGAAATTACGTCTGCTACATCTCTTGGGTCGTTTCTGACCAGAATTATATCGGCTGTCTCAACCGCAACATCGGTTCCTGCACCTATAGCGATTCCAACATCTGCTTGAGCTAAAGCAGGAGCATCATTAACACCATCTCCAACCATTGCCACCGCATATCGACTCTGAACCTCTTTGATCTTATCAGCCTTTTCATGAGGTAGAACTTCTGCGAAGAAATCATCCAGACCGAGCTCCTCTGCTACCCATTTGGCAACAAATCTATTATCTCCCGTAAGCATCATACATTTTATTCCCATGCTTTTAAGGCTCTCAATTGCCTCTTTAGACTCTTTCCGCACTATATCTGCCAGAGCCAAAGCCGCCAAAGGTCTTTCATCTTCAATCAGAAAAACAACTGTCTTACCTTGCTGTTTTATTTTCTCTATCCTGTCATCATTAATTTCTATTCCATTCTCTCTCAAATAATTGGGACTGACCACTTTCAGTTTTCTGCCATCAATTAGTCCCTCAACTCCCTTACCCGGGATTGATTTGAAGTGCTCCAATCTTATAAGTTCGATACCTTTTTCCTTCGCACTATTCACTATGCCCTGGGCAATTGGGTGCTCTGAGTTTACCTCTAAAGATGCAGCTAATTTAAGCGCTTCATTTTCGTTCATATCAGCAATAGGAATTATGTCAGTCACTCCAAATTTTCCTTCAGTAAGGGTTCCAGTTTTATCAAAAACAACTGCCTGTATATCCTTCGCCCGCTCAAAGGCCTGTCTATCTCTGATGAGCAAACCTGATTTTGCAGCAAGAGATGTGGAGACCGCTACCACAAGTGGAACTGCCAAACCCAAAGCATGGGGGCATGCTATTACCATAACAGTTACTGCCCTTTCAATTGCAAACGTGAAGTCTCTGCCAAAGGATAACCATGCCGTTAAAGTCAAAGCCCCTACAGTTAAAGCTATAATCGTTAGCAGAAAAGCAGCCTTGTTTGCCAAGTCCTGAGTTCTGGATTTGCTTTCCTGCGCCTGTCTTACAAGCTCAATAACCTGATTCAGATAAGTTTCTTTGCCTGTTTTTCTAACCTCAACGACTATTGAACCTTCACCATTAATAGCTCCACCTATTACCTCGTCTCCCAGTTTCTTTGTAACAGGTTTGGATTCTCCTGTTAACATAGCCTCATTTACCGTTGTCTCTCCTTCAATTACAACACCATCAACAGGAATTTTCTCTCCTGGCTTGACAAGCACTCTATCTCCAGTTTTTAACATTTCAACCTTGACATCCACGATTTCTCCGTTTTTCATGAGGTGAGCCTCAGAAGGCATTATTTTTACAAGCTCCTCTAGAGCTCTCGAAGCTCCCAGAACTGATCGCATTTCAATCCAGTGTCCAAGAAGCATGATGTCGATAAGGGTCACAAGCTCCCAGAAAAAGAACTTGCCCTTCAAGCCGAAAACGACTGCAGAGCTGTAAATGTATGCAACACTTATTGCCACAGCAATTAGAGTCATCATCCCCGGATTTTTGTTCTTAAATTCCTTGAAAAGTCCTTTTAGGAAGGGATAACCTCCATAAAAGTAAACAAATGACGATAAAAAGAATAAAACATAAATTGAACCTGTAAATTCCAACTTGAATCCAAAAAAGACTTGGATTGCAGGAGATAAAGCAAGAATCGGAAAGGTCAATAATAAACAAACTAAGAATCTCCTTTTGAAGTCTTCAAGCATGTGGGTGTGGTGATCATGCCCCTTCATTTTATGCATTTCGTGCATTTCATGGCCTTTATCCTTTTTATCCATCTCATGTTCCTCGTGCGTTCTATGTTCCATCTTTTGTTCTTTGCTTTCAATCATCTCTTTTTCGTGCATTTCATGCAGATGCGTTTCATCAGATTCATGACGAGTTCCCGACATTTTATCACCCTCCATGCTCTGGAAAAACCACACTATTTCTCGAGCTCATCCTTCATTCTCAGATATTCTTCTCTTGTTATTTCACCCTTGACATATCTCTCTTTTAAAATCTCCAATGCTCTACCTCCCTCACCCACCTTTTCAGGGGTTGTAGGAGCTGTAGGAGTTGTCTCCCTTATGACTATGTACAGTATAAGGAAAATAATCCCCACCATTGGGAGAATTACTAAAATAAACCAGAGCAGTCCATTCATCCCTCGTTTGTTTGCATCCTGATAAACGATATATCCAATTGCAAGAAAGATTATCCACCCGAAAAACATCCAAAATCCAAAAAATGGGAATCCAAACCAGTTCAGAGGATGCATGAAACCGTTCATAAAACCGTTCATAATATAATTTGTAATAGTTCAGATATTTAAATATAACTCATATAAAATGATGAGGACGTCAATCATAATTTTCCTGAAATAATATTCAAACAAATTTACCATATTCCATCAATTTCGATAGAGTTTAAGTAATATGATTATCCTGTGATTTTTGACCAGATTGCTTATAATCCCGTTTATTCTCACCAGTTTTTACAGCACTCAATTAATTTTTTTAGCAAATAGTTTATTTTGCCATTATTCTTATATACATATATTAAAATAAATATCAACCATACAACTGATAAAAATAGTATGCTTTTAATTATATCATCCGGAACTGCTAACAAAGAATGAGCAATAACTATCAGCGTAAGCAGGAAAGGTAATCGAAACAACTTGAATACATCCTTCAATTCTTTCTCCGCAAGATAAAAAATGCCAATGGTGGTTTGTCCTATAAGCAAAGCAATAATGATTTGGTTCTCAAAAATCCTCAACCAGTACAAAACGAGAAGAAATATCCAAGTAAATGTCACAGCCGCACAAATAACACAAAACCGTTCTTTGAATTTGTGATTGAACAGTTCTTTAACTGCAAGCAGCACAAAGAAGAGTACAGTTATACCTGATAATACAGGAAAAATATTCGCCATGTCACATCACCACCAGTTGAATTGTAGCACCCACTATCACCAACAGCAACATAGTAAGTATGACACCCTGAAAGGGGAAAGTCCTGCCTTTTCTCAACATAGTTATTTTGCTACTAAGCCAAGGAGTTAAGGAAACTATTACCCCGCCTATTATGCTACCAACTAAAAACAAGTTCAGTAAGTATGTCCTATTCAGTAATGAACCATAATCCCCTGTAAGAGATATATATACTGGATAAACATCCCTCATAACCGGGAAAAGGGGTAAAACCGTTGTGGCAAAGGAGAGAGATATAATAAGCAATCTCTGGAGGGGGACATACCTTTTTTTAATCAGCCTGGAGATCCACCAACCCATTGAAACTGCAAATGCTCCGATAAACAAACCAATAACTACCGGGCTAATACCAAACCAAGCTGCTCCACCAGCTGCAGCAGCTGCACCAATAGTGCATAAAGGACAGTGAGCCTGTGCCTTCTTGACTAAAAAAAGAGAGAAAAGAGAATTCAGCAGCAATAACTTTTTTACATTCATTTCAGATTCTCCTCTGTATGCCGTCTTTTATAACCTCATAAACTCACTATAGCTTCCTTCATTATCCACTGCGTAAATGATGAAAGGATCGTTCTTACCTCCAGGCATGCCTGGAGAGCCTGAAGGCATATCGGGCAGAGCTATTCCTTCAATATCAGGCTTTTCTGTCATTAACTTATCAATAGCCTCTAAAGGAACATGGCCTTCAATGAAATAATCCCCAATAATTGTCGTATGACAGCTTTCCAAAGCAGCTGGAATTCCATACCTTTCCTTAATAGAGGAGATACTATGCATTTCAATAACTTTCACGTTTAATTTTCCTTTACTTTTCAAATAATTTGCATACAAATCACAACAAACACAATTCTCGGATTTGTAAAGCATTATTTCACCATAACTCTCCAAATAACTCAAATTAGCCTTAGAACTGTCTTTTACAGGTATAGGATCTTTTGCAAGTACAGACCATAATAACAAAGCTGTCACAACAATAACAATTCCACCAACTAACATCTGGTTTTTACTCATGATCAATATCCTCCCGTATTGATTGTGATACATTCATATGGGGTGCCCAAATATGGTTTAATACCCTAATAGATTGATAGTGGGGTTAGAGTGGGTGTTAGAACGTTAAAAAATTTAAAAAATTTAAAAAACCCACCCTAATACCACATAGGGCAGTGCCAGCCACCGTACGGCTGTGGGTATGCGTTGTTATAATCTCCATTCTGG
>Ga0180932_1147_pt1 | contig 40024 bp, 41 predicted proteins | sample Deesub1362A_J573_FD_124189 | JGI IMG/M metagenome (GOLD analysis project Ga0180932, IMG submission 124189) | Archaeoglobus sp. JdFR-24
TCCCTGTGTAGATCCCTGGGTTTTTGAGGGTTGATGTTAGGCTGAGTATTGGATTGAAGATTTGGATTGAAGATTGAATAAGAAATTTTTAGGGTGCTTACAAAATCCCTAAGCCAATCTCCATTATAACCACTCCGAACATTCAACAGCCAAGCCATCAACCTCCTAGTGCAAAGAGACACAGCCAAATTCTTTTCTGCTTGAAATAAACCCATTAAAAACAGCAAAACTTATTTAGGGGGGAGATATAAGCCCCCTCTGGTGTCTTAGGTGAAAATTTCTTTAGTGGTGGACCAAAGGGACTTCAGATGGGACTATTGAAGAAAATACCTAACATTTTCGATTCCAGGGATTTAGAGTGTGAGAAGAAGAGATTTAAGGCTTTTGAAGATGAGATCGATGAATCTACTTCTGAGATGGAAGGAGTTTAAACCTGTGAGGCCAGCTATCGAGGACGTTTTTAAGTTGGCAAAGTCGTTTGGTTTGAGGGATTTGCATCAGTATACAATGAATTCTGTTTATAAGTTCGCAGCTTTGAATGTGCTTTTAGTTGTGATCCTGGTAGCTCTGGGATTCATGGAAAAGGAGGTTTTGCAAACTGGCTGAGGTGTGGTTGGGTAAGAACATTAAAGAAATTTTAATAATTGTTTGAGGATATGTTTGTTAGTTTTGACCTCATTGCAGACCCCATTGCGAAAGTCTTATTAATACGGATGGGGCAGTTTAGGTGTCCATCTAGTGTGAGTCTGAACCCGCAATGTATGTCCAAGCTTAAGCCAGCAAGGAAATGTTAATAAAAGTCAGGCGCCGGTGGTGTAGTCTGGTAACACCAGGGCTTGCCGAGCCCTTGCCCCGGGTTCGAATCCCGGCCGGCGCATGTTTTTTCGTTTTTGTTGTGAGAGTTATCGGTGATTTTTGTTAAGTAGTTGTATAGCTCTTTATTATTTGTGTTCGAGTTCTTCCAAGCGTTTTTCCAACTCAGGGTTATCGTCGGGTTTTATAACTTCCTCGCCTACCACCACCAGAAAAGCTCTATTCCCCTCGTATTCGGTCTCGAAGATCTGGGCTTTCTTCCCGATTACTTCGGCGAACTCTGGAGGAAGTTGGATTAAAGGGTAGGTTAGGTGGGGTTTAGGCGTTAACTTCCTGATTTTAGTTTCTCCAATCCTTTTCATAGCAAACTCCTCCATTATATAACAGTTAGATAATAGTCCCACATTTGAGTTTCGAATTAAAAAGTTGGGAATTAAAGAAGGAGATAAAATGGTATTTGTTGAAAAGGATGGAGAGATTATCTCGTAAATGTTAGTTTTTGCTAATCCATGGGTGAATTATATCCTTATATCTCCCATGTTTTTGATGGTACCTCTCCAGACACTATTTTTTTATTTAATTTTAATAGAAGAAAATACTGATAAAAAGAAAAGTCAGCTCTTGGCCGTCAACTTGAAAAACTGTTTCACGAGTTCATCCATCTCAGGGAAAGCCTTGATCTCACCCTTCTTGATTTTGCCATATATCTCGTTGAGGATCATCCTGTGCTGATTGATATAAATGTCGTACATGAAATCGATTATCGGTAAATAATCCTCTTTATTTCCTTCTGCTACCACGTCTAAATAGCTTTCTCTGTTCTCCAAACCGAGGTAAAGGGTTGGATAACCATTCCTCTCCAGCACGAAATTAATCAAAGCCCTTGCAACTCTGCCATTCCCATCTATGAATGGGTGAATCGTTACGAATTTTGTGTGAAGCAATACTGCAAGCTCAAATGGGTGCATGTTCCGATTCTGCCTATACCAATTCACAAGATCCTTCATCAAATCTGGCACTTCGAAAGCTGGTGGTGGCTCGTGATCCGCTTTCTCGATTAGAACTTGGATGCGGCGGTATTCTCCTGCGGATTCAAGCAAATCCTGCATGATTATTGCGTGTATCTTTTTGATTAGCCTCTCCGACACATCACCCTCGTAGCCATCCATAAACTCTCTGAGTTTCCTGAAGTTCACAATCTCATAGACTTCTCTCAACGATTTGCCAGCCGGAGTTACGTTGTGTTCAAGCAACTCTTCAGCCTGCCTCAATGTGATGGTGTTACCTTCAATGGCTGTCGTTCCCTGCACATAGCGGGCAAAAACAGATTCTTGATATCTTCTCATTTCATCTGGATAGTACTCTCTGAAGAGGTGATAACTGTAGTGCAAGACTTCTATATTGTATGCTTTTTCGTTATTGAGATACACCCGGTGTTTTTTCAGCCAGAAGTCCGTGAATTTAGTTAACCTGGTTATCTGGTATTTCTCAAGTTTCTTGGTAAACTTGTCTATGGCTATTTTCTCCAATCTACCAACATAGATGGAGATAGGTAAGCTTTTATCGTTAACCTTAACTTTATCCTTGATGTACAGGTATCTATGACCCTTAATCTTTTTAATCTCAAGTTTTACCATGTTATAAAGTTTGACAAAAATTGTTAAAAAATGTTTGCATTTTAGGTTAACTTTGGTCCGGTTCAAACTTCATGGCTTGCAAGATCACTCTCAGATACTTCTCTCACGACCCTCTTAATCGTTATTTATCTTCTTCCTTAACGTGAATCTCAATCTTCAGGCTTCATGTATTTCGGTAATTTTCTCCACTGTTAGCTTTACATGTAAGTTTCGCACGTTTTTACATGTTATATATAATGAAAAATTAACTCGTCTGGAAGTCTGTTCCAATGAACTCCAGAAGCTTTCAGTCTCTGGAGAAGCCTCCGGATAGAATAACACGCAGTTATCCGCTGAAATCTTGGAGATTTTCGCCTCCTCAATCTCAGCGACCATGACTACCTGTACAGGTTTCTTCGATGCTGCAAGCTGCATTAGGAATTGTACGCTATCGCTGTTAGCGTTAACTTTTATCGAACCTTTTGCAATCTGTGTTCTGCTTCTTTGAGTGTGCTGTGGTTTTCCCTGTCCAGTCCTTGATAGGCTTGCCGAGCCCTTGCCCCGGGTTCGAATCCCGGCCGGCGCATGTTTTTTGTTTGGTTAAACTCTTCAAAGTTGCTATTTCTGTATATCCGCTTTTCAATCTTTAAAAGCAACTGCTCTTATGTTAATTTACAGTTCAAAAAATTATAATTTGTATCATTTTGGTGATTTTGACTTTACATTATTAATATAGTTATGTTTACTGACCTTGGGGGTGAAAATGAAGATAATTGGGGGTTTGCAACACTTATTTATCCTTATTAATCATCAGGTTCTGAGATATTACACCAAAAGTTTACAGCAAAAATTCAAATACCGTCAAAGGTTTTATTTAGATTCATGCCCCATCTAAGAATATGGGCAAGAGGGCGTTTGGTATATTTCTTGGGTTTCTACCCTATATCATACTATTGCTATCCGTTTTCATAGCCCTTAATGAAAGCGATTTTGATACAGAAAGGGCGTTATTGGGGAATGCAGGTCAGATTATTGACAGAATTAGTAATTTTTACACAATTGATTTCTCTGGAGACAGTTTCAAAATCACTGGGATTGACATCACACAAGAATCGGTAAAAATCATTCTTGAAATAAATTCTCCATTCGACTTTCCAGTTATTATAAAGGATATGTCTGCGGAATTATCTGATGGTTCCACTTCTGTAAAAGTGGAGTTGCTGGAAGAGGTAAAACTCCGTCCTGGAGAGTCAAAGACTGTTGAACTTGTTGGCAGTGGACTGGAGGAAGGTTTTTCATTTAGATCTGATGTATCTGTCCAGAATTTTAGAATAGTTCTGGAGATGCTGGGTATAACTCTGGATGTGAAATCATGAAAAAAATTATGAAAACTCAAAAGATAGACATCATGGCATCACTGGAGGTGGAACCATGAGGATCAACTCTCTTGGCATAATCGCCGGGATTTTAACTGCTTTGTTACCTTTTACTGGCTACTGGTGGCATTTTGGAATTGCTGATTTTCTTGTGATGAACATCTCTCCATTCAAAATTGATATTGTGATTGCTGGAGAAAGATTGGTTTCACCACTTCTGGAATGGTTCTGCAGAGGTTTAACAGCCATAGCTCTGCTCTCAGGTTTTTTCCTCTTTGTTGGCTCTTTGAATGTTGAAAAATGGTGGGGAGTAAAACTGATTCGATTTGGCTCTCTGAAGATCCTATTTCTTGTTATAAGTTTTTTAGTCAGCGTTCTGATTTTACCGGTATTTACTACAACTGTTTCCGAGAGGCTGGACGTTCCTGCAGGTCTTCAAATTCCATTTCACGGTGTTGAAGATGTCGTATTTGAGATGGAGGGTGTAAAGATCTCATTCAAAGTTTTCTCGATTCTCACACAGTCTTTTTGGCTTGCCTGTATTACGGCGATATTTGGTTTGGCTTCCAGGATCCATCTTAGATGGTCAGCCAGGAAAGTCCTGGATGCGTCTTAGTATTCAGACCCTGATCTGCATTCGGGCATTGATCTGAGAAAGCTGGAGTTAAGACAGGATATGTAAATTTACGGCTGAACGCGTTTTATCTGGTTCAATATGGTCCGTTATCTTTTATTTTTCCCTCTAAATGGTTTTTCAGTAGATCTACCATCTCTTTCTCGCTAATATCATACCACTCCACATATGCTTCCGCTACAGCAAATGGATAAAAATCTTTCAAATTCAGACAGAAAACTCCATCGCACTCGTTCTCTATAAGATCTATGGCACTTCTGGAAGCGGTTGGAACGGCAACATAGATCTCCTCGAAAAACCTTTTTGCACTTTCAATGGCTACGAGCATCGTATATCCGGATGCAAGTCCATCATCAACCAGAACTCCCTTTTTATACCCTTCAAAATCCAGAAATCTGTCAGGGATGAGTCTGGCTCTTTTTTTGATTTTTTCCTCTGTAAGCTTCATCTGAATATTTATGGACTCTTCATCCAGTCCAAAGTATCTTACTGCATTCTCGTTCAACTGAACGTCACCAAAAACGCTCATCGCTCCAAATCCCGCCTCTGTAGTCCATGGAAAGAGCATTTTAGATACTATCATCACCTTTAGCTCGGTTTTAAGACTTTCTGAAATCGTCACTCCAACCGGTACACCCCCAGCTGGTATGGCAACCACGGCAAAATCAATCCTGCTGAACTCCGCAGCTAACATTTCTGAGAGCATTCTTCCGGCATGCCATCTGTCCTGAAAAACTCCAGTTCTGTTATACAGTTCGGGATCGTAAACCAGCATTTGCAAATATTAAAACATCAAAAAATTTATTTCTATCTATGTGCTGTTGAACGTATGGCTGGTGTGGATGAGTTCGGGGAATTGAAAAAAGCTGAAATCTTTATAGTTGCTGACAATTTTGTCTCAAAGCCAGGAAAGTTTCTGGGCGAATATGGTTTCTCAGCGTTCATAAAGGCTTATGGGGATGAAGAACTCGGCATATTGCTCGATACTGGAGCTGGACTGGCAATTGAACATAACTTTGAACAGTTTGGCCTTTCATGGGATGAGATAGATTATATTGTGCTGAGCCACAGACATTTTGATCATACTGGAGGATTGCTTAAAGTTCTGGAAAAGACAAATGCCCCGATAATCACACATCCAAACCTTTTTGAACCAAGTTTTCTCTGGGTGAGGGGGAGACTGATTGATGGCACACTACCATTTTCAAGAGCGAAGATTGAGTCCGATTCGAGACTTTATATGATCAGAGACCCCTTCAAACTTGCTCAGGGTGTTGCTGTCAGTGGAGAAATTCCGAGGGTTACACCATACGAAAAATCTCCTGAAACTTTCAGGCTTGAAAACGGAAGATTTGTTCACGACGATATGAATGACGACATGGCAATCTTCATCAGAACGAAAAATGGTTTGTCCGTTATTACAGGCTGTGCACATTCGGGTGTTGTTAATACCGTGAAAAGAGGTATTGAATTAGCGGGTGAAGATGTTTTCATAGTAGCTGGTGGATTTCACCTCATTTTTGCGCCCTATGAGAGGATACAGAAGACTGCAGAGGATCTTTTGGGAATGGCTAAAATTCTAGCTCCGACTCATTGCTCAGGGCAGTTGATAGCAGGAGAGGTGGCAAGAAAGGATCCGGATAAATTGATGCAGATAGGTTCAGGGATAAAATTTGAGGTTTAATCATTCAGGATTTAGGCTACTTGAGATTACTGGCGATGCAATAATTGATGAATTAAAATCGGAACGGCATGGAAAATAACCCGGAAAAATCATAATTTTTAAGTGTTAGAATATCGTATTCTGGTCTGGAGGTGCTGGAGTGAATTCGGTAGAAAATGTTATTGAGATCCTGGAGAAGGGGATGGCAGACATTCATTTTGTTCATCCAGATGATTTCAGAAAATTCGTCAGGGACAGAAAAAATAGAGGGCTGGAAGACAAACTGATGGATGAAAAGGAGGCTGTGAAAAAATTTGTCAAAGATGGAGACTATCTGGCATATGATTTTTCATCACTTACAAGAGGTCCTCAAAGCCTGATAAGAGAAATAATAAGGCAGAGAAAGAAAAATCTGTGGATTCTTGCCAAATTTACTCTGCTTGAATCTGTTTTGCTTGCCGGAGCTAACTGTGTTGATAAAATCGATGTTGGATTTCTCGGTTTTGGACCATATATAGCGAGAAAAGTTCAGGAAGGTACAGTCAGGGTTTATGACTGGAGCAATGGTAGCGTAACCTACAGACTCGTCGCCGGGGCAATGGGAATTCCATTCATCCCTGCAAGAGATCTTCTCGGTACAGATACGCTGAAACATTCAGGAGCGATAGTCATAAAGGATCCGTTCAGCGAGATTCCGGTTGCTTTGATGCCTGCCCTCAATCCGGATGTTTCAGTAATCCATGTACAGGAGGCCGACGTTTATGGAAATGCAAGGGTCTATGGCCCCACCGTTGCAACCCTCGAAACTGCAATGGCATCTAGGAGAGTAATTATTTCGGCTGAAAGGATTGTTGAAACAATAGAGTTCAGAGAACATCCTAACTGGACGACGATCCCCTATTACTGTGTCGATGCGGTAGTCCATGCCCCCTTTGGTGCATACCCTGGCGGAACGCAGGGATACTATGAGATGGATTCAGAACACTATCTGATGCTGACTTCGATAAAAACCGACGAGGAGATGCAGAAATATCTGGAAGAGTACGTCTACAGCGTGGAAAGTCATGATGAATTTCTGGAAAAAATTGGATTTTCAAGGCTGAGAGGTCTGATACAGAAATCTCAGATTCTTGAGGGGTACAGATAAGAGAGGTGATTTCATGCCTGAAATTGAGTTTACGGATACTGAATTTATGATTTGTAATGCTGCAAGATTGCTTGAAGATAACAAGACAATATTCGTTGGATGGGGCATTCCGCAGGTTGTTGCCATTCTGGCTGAAAAACTTTATGCTCCTAACATAGTTCAGGTTTTCGAGTTTGGAGCTATAGGGCCTTTGAGCAGAACACCTTTCCTCAGAGGTACGATGGGTGGGCCTTCTAACACCTACAGGAGTTTGCAGTGGTGCAGTATGAATCTTGCCTTCAGCTATGCTCAGGCAGGTTATGTCGATTACGGCATGCTGGGAGCCGCTCAGATTGACCGCTACGGCAACATAAACTCGACCATGATCGGAGATGATTACAACAGACCCAAGGTGAGATTTCCAGGCAGTGGAGGAGGAAATGAGGTCGCAAGCTATTGCTGGAAAACCATCATCGTAATGGCTCATGAGAAGAGGAGGTTTGTGGAAAGATGTGACTTTATAACCTCACCGGGATACAAGTTTGACGGAAAAACAAGGGAAGAAGCCGGATTACCGGCGGAAAGTGGACCTTACAGAGTTATCACGTCCAAAGGAATGTTTGGGTTTGATGAGGAAACAAAAGAACTGAAACTTCTGGGAGTTCTGAAAGGTCTGACGGTAGATGATGTTCTTGAAGATATGGGGATCAAACCTCTGGTTGCGGATGAGATAATAACTCTCGATCCTCCAACAGAAATTGAACTCAAAACTTTGAGAGAAGAAATCGACCCCTTCGGACTAATCATAAGCAAAGGTCAGAAGTTTAAGGTGGAGGTCTGAACTCGAAATTATAGTACCTGTACCCGAACACTCAAAAGTTGGATTTGTGTAACCATATTATATCTTTAATATTTTTATTACGTATTATATACACTTAATTGTTTCTCACTATTTTTCACTCGCTTTTAAGCGCATTTTTAAAATAACGATTAAAAAAAGAAAATCTTAAATAATCATTTTAAAAAACTGGAATTCGCTGGTGATTGTATGAGAGTGGCAGTTGTAGGAGTAGGTTATTCTGGATTCAACGCAAATACACCTGATTTAAGCTGGAAAGAACTGATGTTTGAAGCTGCAGTGAGGGCTTATGAGGATGCTGGCATCAACCCGAGAAGGGACGTGGATAGCTTTATCACGTGTGCAGAAGATATATGGGAGGGCTTTGCCATTTTTGACGAATTCGTCCCAGATCAGCTTGGAGCCGTTTTAAAACCGACATGCACGATATGCGGAGATTTCATCTATGGTTTGGCGACTGCATATATGCATATAAAAAGTGGCTTGGCTGATATAGCAGTAGTTGAAGCACACAGTAAAGCGAGCGACATTCTGACGTTTGGGGGGGCTATAAAGTTTGCAATGGATCCGGTATGGCTCAGACAGATAGGAAATGCACATCCCTACTACTTTGCAGCCTTAGAAATGTCTCAGTATGTTAATGAATGCTGCATTGATGAGGAGCAGGTTGCAAGCGTGGTGGTTAAGAACAAGAACAACGCAAGGCTAAACCCCTCAGCCCCATACAGTGGCAGGATTGGAGTTGAGGATGTTTTGAACAGTCCAATGGTTTTCGATCCATTGAGGAAGATTGAAATCGCTCCAAGAGCTGATGGGGCCATCGTATTCGTTCTTGCGAGTGATGAAATTGCTAAGGAGCTTACAGACCTGCCAGTATGGCTTAAAGGCGTTGGATGGTGGAGTGAGACAAGCAATTATGACACAATGAGCTTTAACGCGTTGTATGCAGCCAAGGCGGCTAAGATGGCCTATAAGATGGCAGGAATAACAAATGCTGCAAAGGAGATTGATTTTGCTGAAGTTGATGACAGATTCGCATTCAAGGAAATTCAACACATCGAGGCTTTGGAACTGTCGAAGAGGTTTGAGACAGCAACCTTGATGGCGGAAGGCTATTTCGACAGGAGTGGTGAGATCCCGGTTAACGTTTCTGGAGGTAACCTTGGCATAGGTAATTTACTGGAAGCAACCGGTGGTCAGAAATCTCTGGAGGTTGTTTTGCAGTTGAGAGGGCAAGCAGGCAAAAGACAGCTCAGCAAAGCAGAAACCGGTGTTGCACAGGCATGGCGTTACATACCCACAGCAAGTGGAGCAGTTGCAGTTTTCGGGGTGTGATGATTATGGAGGTTGAAAAGATTAAGGGTTTGAAGTTTGCAAAGAAGCAGGATGTGGCGATTGTAGGAGCAGGAATGACTACATGGAAGAGAAGATTGAACGAAACAGGGAAAGAACTATCCTATATTGCCGTAAAACAAGCACTTGAGGAGGCTGGCTTAACAATAGATGATGTCGAGATGGTTGTCATGGGGTCCGCTCCTGACACCTTCGATGGATTGCACATGAAAGGGGAATATCTGCTGGACGGTTCTGGTGGAAGCGACAGGCCCTACATGAGGGTTTTCGTTGGAGGAGGGACAGGAGTATTCGCTCCGATTGCTGGTTACTGGCATGTCGCAAGTGGTCTGGCAGATGTTTGTCTTGTTGTGTGTGAGGAAAAGATGTCCTCATGTTATCCACATCCCCAATCAGGATTCAAATACATCTGGGATCCCATTCTGGACAGACCACTAAACCCTAACCTGATCTGGATTTTCGCTTTAGAGATGAGAAGATACATGCATGTCAACAACATAAAGCATGAAGACATAGCTCTTGTTTCTGTTAAAAACAAGGCTAATGCTCTGGATCACCCATGTGCTCAGGTTGCAGAAAAGATTACGGTTGAAGACGTTCTGAATTCAGAGCCAATGGCTTTGCCAGTGAGAAGACTGGACGTTTCGCCACCATCTGATGGTGCTGCCGCTTTGATCATGGTCGCACCACACATTGCAAGACAGCTCACAGATGAACCTGTATGGGTTGATGGTGTTGGCTGGGCTCTTGACACTACAATGTGGTACAACAGAGATCTGTACTTCCCGAGGTATGTTGCTGAGGCGGCAAAGATGGCATACAAAATGGCACACATCACAGACCCGAGAAAGGAGATTGATGTTGCAGAACCATACGATCCATTCGATTACAAGGAACTGCACCACATGGAAGGTCTGGGACTGGCAAGAAAAGGTGAGGCTCCGATTCTGACGAGAGAGGGAGTTACGGCAAGAGATGGTGATCTGCCAACCTGCCCATCGGGTGGATTGCTTGGTGTTGGAAATCCCATTGCGGCTACAATGGGTGTCAAGGCCTGTGAGCTCTATTGGCAATTAGCCTACAGAGCTGGAAAGAGACAGGTTGCCAAGGAAGTAACCACCGGTGTCTGTCAGGCCTGGGGAGACCTGATGCAGGTTGGAACAGTTATGGTTATGTCTAACAAGAGGTGATTGCGATGTCTGTAGGTAAAAAGGATATAACCTGCCCACCAGAGGCAATAGGAACCCCAGTTAAGGATTCAGACCTGAAGGAGGGCAAGGTTACTTACGTTGAAGATCATCCCGATATAAGATATGCCTGGACCGCCGGTCAGGCGATAAGCAGGTTTCTGAAGGAACTGAAAAATGGAAAACTAATTGCAACGAAATGCAACAGCTGCAGGAGAGTGATGTTCCCGCCGAGAATGTTTTGTGAGCTGTGCTTCAAACCAATCGATGACTGGGTTTATGTGCAGGACACCGGTACTGTGCAAACATTCTCAATCTCATACATCGACCCCGATGCAAAACCTTTGCCTGAGCCGATAATCGTTGCAGTGATTGCCGTGGATGGTGCATCACCAAAAATGGGCATAATGCACATACTCGACGAGGTAAAGCCAGAGGACGTTTACATAGGGATGAAAGTCAAAGCCGTCTGGAAGGATGAAGAAGAAAGAGAAGGAGCGATTACGGACATCAAATACTGGAAGCCAGTGGGGTGATTGAAATGGTATTTAACGAAAAAATTGTAAATCCGACAGAGTTAAAGCACTGGGAAGGCAAGATAGAGCTTTACTGGGTTTACACGAGTGGAAATGCTGGGGACGAGTTTTTCAAGGCCTTGAAGGAGGACAAGTTCATCGCTGCGAAGTGCAAGAAATGTGGCATGGTTTACTTCCCACCAAGAATATACTGTGAATATGACTTCAGCGAAACTGAATACGTTGAGGTAAGTGGAGAAGGAAGCATCAGGGCTTTTACAGTTGCAAGACTGGATAAAAATGAAGAGCCGTTGGAAAAACCTGAAATTTACGCCATTATAGATCTGGATGGGACTGATGGATGTATCCTCCATTTACTTGATGAGGTAAAGCCAGAGGACGTTTACATAGGGATGAGGGTAAAACCCGTATTGAAGGCAAAGGATGCGAGAGAGGGTAAAATAACAGACATACTTTACTTTAAACCAACTTAAATTTTTTTATTATTGTAGTGTCATAGTTAATAATTAACGAGGTGTTAAGTAATGGATTTCGAATTTACGGAAGAACAGAAAATGATTGCAAATTCTGCAAGAGATATTGCGAAGGACTTTCCGCCAGAATACTGGCGTGAGAAAGATGAAAAAGGAGAGTTTGGGGAAGAATTCTGGAAGGCCTTGAGTAAAGCAGGGTTTACGGGCATTGTCATTCCTGAAGAGTATGGTGGAGCAGGAATGGGTATGACAGAGCTTCTCATCGCAATAGAGGAGCTCTGTGCCAGTGGATGTGGAATGGCTGGAAACTGGTATCTCGTTCTTACCGAAGTCTTTGGAGGAATGAGCATTGTAAGGCACGGCACAGAAGAGCAGAAGGAGAAATACCTTCCCGGAATTGCGAAAGGCGAGCTGGAGTTCTGCATGGCTCTTACAGAGCCAGATGCCGGGACAAACACTCTGAACATAAGAACATCCGCCGTGAAGGATGGAGATGAGTGGGTTATAAATGGAAACAAGATATTCATCAGTGGAGCGGATAGGGCAAAAGGGATGCTCATTATAGCCAGGACAACTCCTCGAGAGAAAGCAGAGAGAAAAACCCGTGGTATAAGTCTGTTCCTTGCAGACTTACCAAATCCAGCGGTCAAAGTTAATCCAATTCCAAAGCATGGAATTAACTATTCTAAAACATGTGAGGTGAGCTTTAGCAATTTGCGATTGCCTGAAAACGCACTGATGCCACCACTTGATGGTGGATGGTATTCTCTCCTCGACACCCTCAATCCTGAGAGAATGTGTTTCACAACAGCCGCTATTGGAATAGCAAAGGCTGCCATTAGGAAAGCAGTGGAATATACAAAACAGAGAAAAGTTTTTGCAGAACCGGTGGGGAGCTACCAGGGACTGCAATTTCCACTGGCGGAAGCTTATGCAACTCTTGAAACTGCAAAACTGATGAACTTCAAGGCGGCAACCCTCTTTGATAAGAATGCAAGCTACAGGGATGTAGGAAAATACGCGAATATGGCCAAACTTGTGGCGGTGGAAGCGGGCATCAAGGCAGTTTACTGGGCGATGCAGTGCTTCGGTGGCTATGGTTATGCGAAGGAATACGATGTGGAAAGATGGTGGAGAGAGATAAATCTGATCAGATTGGCTCCGGTAACTCAACAGATGGCCTTAGCCTATGTTGGAGAGTACATTCTTGGAATGCCCAAGAGCTATCATAGCTAATTTTTCCCAAATTTTTTATACAGTTTGTCCAATTCTAGTTATGCACCCGTTACTCGAGAAAAAAGGTTTCATTCTTGATGTTGATGGTGTTATCGGGAGAGGTGAAAAGCCAATCCCAAAGGCGGTTGATGCGGTTAAAAGGTTATGGTCTGAGGGTAAAAAGGTTGTTTTCGTCTCAAACAACTCGACTCGGAGCAGAAAAATCTATGTTGAAAGATTCAAGGGTTTCGGTCTTGAAGTGGATGAAGGTGATATGATCCTCACAACCTATGCAACATCCCAATATATCAGAATGGAGGCAGGAAAGGCCAGGATTTTCACAACAGGTGAAGAGGGGCTGATTGAAGAACTTAGACTTGCAGGACATGATATAGTTGATTATGATGAGGCGAAATTTCTGGTGGTTGGCTCGAATCGGAATATAAATTTTGAGATCCTTACAAAAGCACTTAGGCTGTGTTTGAGGGAGGAAATCAGATACATCGCAACAAATCCAGACAGAATTTTCCCCTCTGAAGATGGTCCTGTCCCGGGAACCGGAATGATCATCGGAGCCCTTTACTGGATGACTGAAAGAATGCCGGATGTTGTTGTTGGAAAACCATCGAAGGTTATTATGGAGCAGGCGCTTGATCATTTAAAGTTAAAGTCTGAGGATGTCGTGGTTGTTGGTGACCAGATTGATGTGGATGTTATGGCTGGAAGGGCTATTGGAGCGGAAACGCTTCTCGTTCTCTCAGGTGTAACAACCAGAGAAAATCTTGATTTTATGATAAAAAGGTTTGGTGAGGAGCCAGATTATATATTGGATGATCTGAGCGGGCTTTTTGGTTAAGATTGGTTGAAAATTAAGCTAAATCTCGGAAAATCACCTATCCTTTTTAATTATTTTTTACAGGATCATCATAATGATAATCGTTTTTACTCATTATTGTGATTGTCAATATCATCATAAAATTCAATCTAATCGGAAAAGCTTATTAAGTAAAAAATTTATTTCAGATTATGAACATCCTCGTCGTTACCAGTTATATGACTCGAAAAAACCTGATTGTTGTCCTCGTATCTTTAACACTTCTCAATCTGGCAGATCTTGTTACGACTGTTATTTCTTTAAATTCGGGATTGTATGAGGAGTTGAACCATATTATTAAATTTCTGTATTCCCAATCCTTAGTTTTAATGGTTTCTTACAAGCTTCTTATTCCATTGATTCCCTTTATTTTTCTATTCAGATTCAGGAACAGGATCAAAAGTAACATCAGGGATAATTATTCAGATATGAGTTTAAAAGAAATTATCCAGAATGTCATTCTATCTTCGACTTTTTTGGCTATGGTATGGGCAACATTTGTTTATCTGCTGATCGTCATACATAACATTGTACTGCTCTGGTTTGGTAATTCAATTATTTAAAAATCCTGAAATTGGATTCAGATTGTGAAACTTGCGAGATTAATGTATTGGTTGGATCAATCTGTCTATCTGAAGCAAATCATCAACGATATGGTCTGCATACTTCTTCATTTCCTCTATCAAATGTGAATTTTTCTCAGTTTTAACAAGAATAGTTCTAACTCCGGCAAGCTTACCGGCAATCAGGTCGAATTTAAAATCACCGACCATTATACTGTTCTCCGGCCTTGAGTTCGCCAGCAAGATGGCTTTTAATACTGGAAGGGGTGAGGGTTTTGGTGGCACACTTTCTCTGCTCACGAAATAATCAAACCTGAGATCAAATTTTTTTGAGAATATTTGAGCGCTCTCAATACAGTTTCTTGTGACTATACCCTTTTTAATAGACCTCTCGCTTAGATGTTCGAAAAGCTCCTTAGTGTTGGGTGCCAGTTTAGCTTTCTTTGCAGCATCAATCTCAAAAACCTTCAAAATATTCATTTTTTCTTCCCTCTCCTCAGGGTCCAACCTCATAAGATTCTCGAGAATAAAACCCTCCTTTATCCCCAAAGCCATCCTTATTTCATCAAAAGGCAGGTTCAGTTCTGTAAGGGTTCCATCCATGTCAAAAATAACGTTGTCTATTCTGTTCGGTTTATGGATTTGATATGTCTTTAGTTCATTCTCTATTGATTCGTTGAGTTGATCTCTCACTCCACCACCCTCCTCTCTCAGATTTTTCTTTTTCTGCATGATAATCCAGACTTTGCGTGATTGTTATAACCTATTTTTATTTTTTTCTTATTAGATCAACTTCTTTTCCTTTTCAGATGGCTTCAAGTTAAAGGCATTTAACGGTTCTGAGGTATTTAGCAGTTCTATACCGAAAGAATTATTTTTCTTCCGGCAGATTTCCAAGTATGACTGCATCTCAGAAAGGTTGCATCATTACAGGGATCAGTTTGCACTTTATCTGCTCAATCGCAGTCCTGTTGTTAACGTTTGCTCTTTTACCTGTTCTTCTGGCACAAGCCTCTGCAGAATTTGTGAATGCAAATGAAGTGAATATAAAAGCAGTTGCGGTAAAAAGCACCGAGCCACCTGAGGGGGCGGTGATAAATATCTCAGTCACAGTCACTCCTGGAAAGGGGCGTGTTTTCGTCTCGACCACACCCTACACACAGATTGACATGCAGGGGAGTGCCCAGCTTGCCGCTCTGACCGCATGCGACGTTCTTGGCATTGATTTTATGAACTATGATTTCTTCTTCACAATTGAAGCAGAATCACCAATTGTCGGTGGCCCGTCAGCAGGTGGTGTCATGACCGTAGCAACGATTTCTGCTCTGAAAAATCTCAGCCTGAGAAACGATGTTTTCATGACGGGGATGATATATCCGGATGGCTTCATAGGGCCGGTTGGTGGGATTCCATATAAGCTCAAAGCTGCCTCAGAGAATGGAGCAAAGGTCTTTCTGGTTCCAAAGGGTCAGAAGATAGTTTATGTTGAAGAGAGGGTTGAGGAGAAAAAAGGGCCGTTTATTTTCATAAGCAGAAAAACAAAGCCTGTGGATCTTGTAGCATACGGAAATAGCCTCGGTGTTAAGGTGTACGAGGTTGAAACGATTGAAGATGCGCTGATGTATTATACTAACTACACCATAACAAAATCTCAGAGCAACCTTAATCTGTCTAAATACTCGGATCTTCTCAAGAGATTGGCTGAAAAGATGAAAAAGGATACAATGGATCTTTACACCACTGTTAAAAATACTGGTGTTGAAGGAATAGAGAAAGCTGAGGAGTTCATTAGAGAGGGAGATGAGAGCTACCAGAGGGGATATTATTATACTTCTACCAGCCAGTATTTTACAGCCAAAATCGAACTCAGATATCTCTATTACACTTACAGGATAAAGAGTGATGAAGATCTTATTCACGAGTTTGCCTCCGTTGAAGAGGAGATCAATTCAACCAAAAACTATCTTTTAGCTCAGAAACAGATAGGGGTTGAGTCTTTCCAGCTTTTTGGTGCTGCACAGGAAAGAGTAACTCTTGCGGAGAATTATCTCTACTCTGCACGAACTTCAAATAATTTGGAAAACTCACTGAGATACCTTGCTCTCTCAAAGGAAAGAGTGGAAAGTGCTAAGGTCTGGTTATCTCTGCTTGAGACAGTAAATGAAGATATTCCTTTAAAAACAGATGAGCTTAAAAAGAGGGCACAATTCTATCTGGGTCAGGCAGAATCCTTAGTTGTTTATGCATCTCAGATAGGTGGTTATACAAATCTGATCGAAGAAGCGGATAAGAGTATTGAACTTTCAAGAAAGCAACTGGGTGAGGGATTCTATGCCGGTTCAGCAATCTCGGCCATAGATTCGATCACAAAAGCGAGTCTTTCAATTGAACTTATTAACGCTGATGAAAATATCATCAAATCAAAAAATGAGGTCTCAAGGCAATCAGCAAAATCAGCGCTTGGTGAGGTCGAAAAAATCGTAACACCAGTTCTGCCTGTGGCATATTTTGAGTATGCAGAAACCTCAGAGAACTTAGTAGTGAAACTTTCCTATTACAAACTCTCTGAAAGACTTGCCAAGCTGATACTTGCAGTCTCAAAAGTGTATCCTGAACGGAATCTGGTAAAGGTTGAGTTTGAGACTCCCTATGGAGAGTCTGTCTCTGAACCTAAGCAAGACAAGACACCTGTTAAATTACCTGATATAAATAAAATTAAGCCTGAAATTCCAAAATTACCAGACATTCCAAAGGAACTGATTTCGGGATTTGAGGGGTTGGTTGCAGTTACTGCCCTATCAGCGACTTTGTATTTGATCCGGAGAAGAAGATGACTGACTCAGAGAAGAAGAAAATAGCAGAAAACAATTGTACTCAGTGTAGCGATAAAATTCACTCCTGAATTTGTTAAATAACCCATTTTTTCGAGTGTTGCCCCAAGAACGCTATCCACATGTACTGCGACGAATCCTGAAATAAAGGCGATTATTGCCAGATTTGGTGGGATTACTGAAAGCAGATATGCTGTAATTACAACAAGAGCAGAACCGGTTGCTGCAGCAATCTCTCCTTGAAGTGAAACCCCTCCACTCTCTCCTGCCTTTACGGGTTTAAAGTTTGTAATCAGATAGACTCTTCTTGCAGCCTTTCCTATTTCACTTGCCATTGTATCTCCGAGTGCAGTTGCAATCGAGGCAACAAATGAAACGAGGAAGATATCTGCTCTGTAAACTCCATAGTTCATCGCAAAGAAAAGAGCAGGCAGGCTGTTTGCAAAAACATTGGCATAACCTCTTGCCCCTCCAACAGGCTCCTCAATACCCATCTCCTTTTTTATGGAGTATTTATATTTGGTCGCCGCTGAACCAAGAATGTAGAAGGATACCAACACAATGAAAAAGCGAATATCTGTGAAAAGGATGATTAACGTTCCTATCAATGTGGCACTCATCAAACCACTCTCATCTGCGACTCCTGCTTTCATAGCACCAAGACTGAGGAAGAAAGATACTGTAAAGGCGAATAAAAGATGGTTTACAGGAGCTTTAAATCCATAGATACTGAAAATAAGGAACACCGTTGCGGTTGAAAGCAGCAAAGTAACTCTTTTATCGCTTTCAACTTCGATACTCTCCACAAGTGACGCAGTTATACCGCCTATGAGCGACAGAAATAGAAGGAATTCAGACTGTATTACCTCGTTGCTGAGTGAGAAGTAGTATATGAAATAAATGAATCCTAAAAAGGTGAAAATCAGAATATTGATTGGTGCATTTTTTCTGAATTCATGCCCTAGGAGGAGAAACATGGAAGCTCCTATGACGTATTTTGGGATTCCTGCCGGAACTGTGAGGATGAAGATTAACGACAGAAGTGAAGAATTAAAGATTGATGTATGAATGTTGACATTTGATATTTTAATTTTTATTTTATCTCCTGCATAAATAGAATAAAGTAAAATTATTGGTGCAAACAGACCAAGAATCAACCTATCATCCAGAAGGGGCATCAACAGTGATGGAATCAGTATTATGAATGAGTAAAAGGTGATTTTCCCGGCCATTCTCCCGGCCTCAGTCTCATTCAAATCATCTTCCAACCCAGGATCTGGTCTATCTGGTTTTGAATTTACGTTTTCCTGATTGTATTTTACTGATCTGTTCATAAAATCCATTGGCAAAGATTAAGTATTGTCATTTTTAAAAAGTTACCGATGCTGAACTTTGCGAGAAAGTTCTATGAAAAACGCTTAGAAAAAAACATAATCAGGTGGAAGATACCCTCGCACCTTATGGTCGTGACCGAACTGAAAGAATTCTTTGAAAATTTTTCAAGTTTTAGAAATCTGATAAGATGGTGTAAAAAATTTGGTATTGATGAAATCACTTTTTGTATACACATTGTGGGAAAAAGGTATTCGTTTTCTGGAATGGAAGATTTAATACCGAAGATTGAAAAATTTGTTTTTGAGGAAGGTATCAGAATCAGACTTGTTTCCAAAAACCAATTCAGAGAGTGGGGAGAGGGTAAGCCTACTCTGAATTTTATATTGGGGTATGGTGGGAGAGCTGAGATAACAGATGCTGTTAAAGAGATTGCAAAGATCGTAAAAAGTGGAGACTTACACCCGGAAGAAATCGAAGAAAAGGATATAGAGAAGCATCTGAAAATAAAGAATCCACCCGATCTTATTATAAGGGCTGGAGAGGAAATCCCAGACTTTCTCATATGGCAAAGCATTTACAGTGAACTGTATTTTATGGATATTGAATGGAAAAGCTTTAGATATGTTGATTTTCTGCGATGCATAAGAGAGTATCAGAAAAGAGAAAGGAGATTTGGACAGTAGCCTTAGACAGTCGATCCATATAATCTCAATAGGTTATATTGGGGAAAATTATATACTTTCGTAAGAGGGATGTTGAAGCTGAAATTAGCTTTAAGAAATCAGAAAAATTGGTTTCATTAAATAAAGTAGAGGGATCAGAATGCAAATAAAGACTCAGAGAATAAAGTTCATGTCGAAAGAAGAAAAAATAAGGATCGTAAGGGCGGTTGCAGATTATCAGTTTGGAGTTGGGGCAGGAAGAGCACTGTTTCCAGATAGTTGCAGGTTCATAATCTCACCAAAAACAGGCAGGATAAGACAGGTTACTGATGGAGGTATAAGGATAGCAACTCTAAAACCCAGTTCAGGATGGCTGACGGTAAGTATTGAGGGAGCAAGAAGACTTCATAAAGCATTTGCGTATCCAAAACTAAGGGTTGTTGTGATGAATGAGGTTGGAGAGTTCATTGCAGCCGGCAAGAATGTGTTTGCAAAGCATGTTGTAACTGCTGATGAAAAAATCAGGGCTGAAGATGAGGTAATTGTTGTCAACCAGAATGATGAGCTTCTTGCTACCGGGAGAGCCGTACTAGGATATGTTGAGATGCTGGACTTTCAGAGGGGTGTTGCTGTGGATGTGAGGGTAGGAATCAAAAAAGAAAAAAATTAATGAAGAAACCATGGTGCGGACAAAAAAAATTGAAAAGGAAAGGAGAAAACCTATTTTTGTTGACAGTGCTAAGAAACTCCTGATAGTTAGAAAAAACTCAGTAATCGATAGAACAATCAATTTTGAAGGGAAAATTATAGGTGGAATTAATGTAAGCTTCTGGGGAGATATTTCCTGTGATGAGTTATATGTAGGCAAAGCCTCTTTTATAAAAGGAGTCATCAAATGCAGGAAGGCAGTAATTGGTGCAGCAACTCAGTTTAACCAGATTATAGCTAAGGAGGAGGTTTTGATTCTGAACAGGTGCATTGGGAATTTTATAAGATGCGATAAAAATGTATTGATTCGTAAGGGTGTTGTGGTGGGAAATCTGGAAGCTGAATCTGTTCTCATAGATGGGATTTCCCGCATAGGTAGAATTAACGCGAAAAAAATTATTGCATCAAAGAGTGAGGAATGATTGATGTATTGTGTAATTAACGATTTCTTAATAAGATTGTTACAGACCTAAATCTTCTAACTGCAAACTTTGAGATTTAGATATCTGTACAGGTCAGGTTCTAAGTTTCAACTCTTTTTCAAGCTTTTTCAGATTGCTTAAAAGACCTGCAACCACAATTTTTGTTCCAGGTTCGATAATAAACTCAGTATCAGGTTTAATAGCGGAATTTCCTTTAATCAGACAAACTAAGATACATCCGAATTTATCTTCGATATCTTCTAATTTTAATTTTCTATGTGCAAGTTTGGAATCTTCTTCAACTGTGTAGGTATTGAATATCACTCCTTTGTAAACCATCCACTTTGACACGATTTCTCCAAACAGGTGAGACATGACCATCATCGATGAAACTGCCTGCAGATCAGCGACATAATGTGAACCCGCATTGTAGAATTTCTGTACGTTTTTAGAGTCATTGCATCTCGCGAAAATTGCAATTTTTGGAGATAATTTTTTGAGCATAATACTGCAAAGAATCGAGTCACTATCCTTTGGGAGAGAAATGATCGCTGTAGAATACTCTTCAAGGTTTAACGATCTCCAGAATGATTCATCCAGCACATCAGCGACGATCATCGACTCCACGTTATCCATCAGCTCTTTTTCTTCTTCCAAATCTACAACGGTAAGCCTGTAATTATGCGAGGAGAGGACTTTTGCGATTACCTTTCCAGCTTCTCCATAACCGATAAGGAGTATCTTTTCTTCGCCCATCTTGATTTTTTCCACCTCTTCAACCCCATCAATCGCAATCAGACAGGCACTTCGAATATCTGCTCCAACGGTTGCGGTAAGAAGTATGGCATTTCTGTTCAGTGTCTTATCTGGAGGTGGCCTGAAATAGAATTTTCCACCCTCTCTTAAGCTTATAACACGAAGATCAAACATCTTTTCATATTCACCGACTTTTTTCCCTTCAATACTACTTTTTGGCCTTATAGTTGTCTCTGCAATATGAACTCCGGGGGCGATCTCTTTGATATCGGGCAGGCAGGCGAGGAATTCATGTACTTTCCTGGCAATATGGGCTGCAACCAAATTTTTTGGAGTGAGGACTCTTGAAGCACCAGCATATAGAATATAACGTGTGTATGCGGCATCATCGATAACAACAATCTTTGGAAGGTTGAAGTTTTTAAGGGTTATAAGGATCTCAACGGTTTTCTCAATGTTCTCATCTACTATAATCAGAGCGTTTGCTCCCTCTATACCATTCTTTATGAAAGATTCCAGGCCACCATCACTGAGTACACAACTTACACCATTCTCAATAGCTTGTTTGACCTTTTCATGAGCCGAATCCATTATTACGCAGGTGATTCCCATGTTTTTCAGTTCACCGTATAATTTCAGGCTTTTCTCGTTGTACCCATAGATCAGGATATGCTCTTTCAATCCTTCGACACTTTCAGGAAGGATTATTGCAAGCTTTGATTCTGCCCAGGGTACGATTATATAGGGCAGAAATACTCCAAATATGTAGAAAATTCCAGTGAACATTACAACTAATGTGAAAATTTTTCCTTCAAGACTGTAAAAAACAAGATCACCGTATCCAACAGTTGTTATCGTTGTTAATACCCAGTAAAATCCATCGAAAACACTGTAGGATTCATTTTCAACGTAAAATTTTAACAGAACAAAAATGTAAGAGTAGATTAAAAGAATAAACAAAAAAATTAAGGAAAATTTTATTGTTCTTTTCCCTATCGTCATTTTACTGTGGTTTTTCCATCAAACCTGCTTTTTTAAGAACAACACCGTCTTTGGAGTGTGGAGTTCTGTAGACCGAATCACCACCTTTTTCGATCTCTCTTGCCTTATCAGCTTCAATTGCTGCCACCCTCATCATTTCATGAGCTGAAGCGACGAGCGGGATGTATTTTTCAGGATCTCTCTCTATAAAGCAACCTTTAACATCTATATCTGCAACCTTCTCTGCAATATAATATGCGGCCATAGCCTTTGCTTTGGCATAGGGGTTCTTGAAGTTTCCAGCAGCAACAGCTCTCTCGGCAGTAACTACAACCTGTGGGAGCTCAGGCTCTTTACCCTCTTTAAGAGCATCAATCACCTTATCGATTGCTTCCTGCACGAGTCTGAAAGCTCCGGTGGCGGCCAGGACCTTTATAACATCTGCATTGAACAGAGCCATTTCGGTTGGATCCAGAAACTCCCTTCTTGCACCAATCATCGAATCTGCATTAATGAGAATGTATCCAAATCCCTTCTCAGCGAATTCATCCTTTGCCTTTTTGGCCGGTGCATCACTGATTACAATAACTGGCTTACCTTCAAATGCTTCTCTTGCTGCTTTAGGCCCTGGAAGAGCTGCATTTGGAGAAACAACAATTACGAGATCTGGATCGAATTCTTTCAGCTTTTCTGCTACTTCAGCTTCCTCAGGCTGCATTTTTGCACCGCTTGTCACAACTCTTACAGAAATATCCCCTCTGTCTGCCCTCTCATCAAGGAGGTATTCGACTAAAAGAGCTGTTCCAATTGCACCCATTTTTAAGACGCCTACTTTCACCATAGTACCACCCAATACTTGATGAGTCTGGCCAAATATAATCGTTTCCTTTTTATTCTATCCGCATGCATTTTGTCGTGGAGTTGTCATAAAAGTTGGAATGATATGAGTATTTGCAGAAACTTTGCAGAAACAGGGGGTATTTAATGAGATTATTGCTTGGGTTATCTGAGTGGAAGTGGTGGAAGCAAATCCTTATGCTGCTGGGGCTGATAATTCTCCTTTTAATCTCTGGAATTTTTGCATATGTGCTGTTCGAAGAGCAGTTTCTTGTAATTGAAGGGGAAAATGGTAGCTGTGCCCTTCCAGTTAAGGAGAACGATGTGGTTTCGGTTTCTTTCATACATTCTGTCGAGTTATCGAGAACTATTGATTTCTATAAGATAAAAAGAGGATATTTTTTGCTTTTCAAGACTCTTACAAAAACAGCAGGATGGGGTTTGCCGAGTACGGAGAAAAACTTTTCAACCACGATTTATGACGGTGAAGAGTGGTTCGAGTTTGGGATTGAGAGAAAAATCGAATCATTTATAATCTCCACGCATCCGATCAATCAGTATATAATCAAAGTCGAAAGCAAAGAAATCAAATATGGTAAGCTTGGAAAAACTATAACTTTAAAAATTGAAAAGGGAAACATCTTCTATTTAATAAACCGGAGGTGCGAAGTTGGCGAACCTGAATGAAGAGGATTTATCAAAAATCGACGTGACAGAGCTTGAAAAAAAGTTTCTTCATGAAAGAGAGCTCTCTGGGAAATATGCATTTGGGGTTTATATAATCTCTGTTGTATTTGCGACTTTTCATCTGGTCAACGGTTCCTATACTGGCCTTTTGCAGCACGACATTGTTAAATCAATTCACCTTGCATTTGCTATTGGCCTTTCCTTTCTCATATTCCCCTCAAATAAGAAAAAACCCTCCTCAACAATTCCAATATATGATCTGATTCTCGCTGCAATAGGTTTTTACGTCTCTCTGTATCTTGCCCTCAACTACAGGGAATTGCTTTTCAAGGCTGCCCTTGGCTACGAAACTTTCGATTTTGTAATTGCTGCAATCACACTGATTCTGATACTTGAAGCCACCAGGAGGGTTGTAAATCCCGCTCTGGTTGTGGTAGCGTTAATCTTTGTCCTGTATGCGAAGTATGGTGCATCCCTCCCGGGTGTGTTATCTCATCCTGAATATACTTGGAACGAGATTCTGGAGCACCTGTATTTCACAAAGGAAGGAATATTTGGCACCCCAATTACTGTTTCTGCTAGTTTTGTGGTACTTTTCATAATTTTTGGTGCATTCCTTGAAAAATCTGGAGCTGGAAAGTTCTTTATCGATCTTGCATATTCTTTTACCGGGTGGATGGTTGGAGGGCCAGCAAAAGCTGCGGTTGTTTCATCTGCTCTGATGGGCACGATCTCTGGAAGTTCGGTCGCTAATACGGTTACAACAGGTGCCTTCACGATTCCTTTGATGAAAAGAGTTGGTTATAAACCGGAATTTGCCGGGGCTGTTGAGCCAGCAGCCTCAACAGGCGGTCAGATCATGCCACCCATTATGGGGGCGGCAGCATTCATAATGGCCGAATTTGTTGGAATGCCCTATATAAACATCGTATATGCTGCTATGATCCCGGCATTCCTGTACTTTTTTGGTGTTTTCTCAGCAGTGGATTTTGAAGCAAGAAAGGAGAACCTCAGGGGTTTACCGAGAGAAGAGCTTCCGAAACCCCTTGACGTTCTGAAAGATGGGTGGTTCTATCTCGTTCCCTTGTTTATAATAATCTTCATGCTGGTAAACGGATATACACCAATTCTTGCAGCGGTGTATTCAATTTATTCAGTAATAGCTATAATTATTTTAGAGCCTTTTTACAGAAATTTAAGAAAACCAGCAGAGGAAAGGTTGAGTTTTTCTCAAATCCTGAAACACATAGTTTCGACGATTATTGGAGCACTTCAGCACGGAGGCAGAAGTGCAGTAGCGGTTGCTATGGCATGTGCATCAGCAGGCATAATTGTTGGCATGGTTACCCTTACCGGCCTCGGTTTTAAGATAGCTGCATCAGCCATAGCATTTTCTCAGGGATATCTGTTTATAATTCTGATAATTACGATGCTGGTCTCTCTTGTTCTCGGAATGGGCGTTCCAACCACCGCAAACTACATTATAACAAGCACAATTGCTGCCCCGGCAATCATCACTTTCATGGCCAATGGCTATGGTATGAATGTTAGGGATTTCCTTGACGCGTATCCAGAGCTCGTTCTGCCAGCACACATGTTCGTATTTTATTTTGGTGTCGCTGCTGACCTGACACCGCCGGTAGCTCTTGCAGCCTATGCAGGTTCTGCAATAGCTGGCAGTGATCCATGGAAAACGGGTATTAATGCAGTTAAGATCGGTATCGGCAAGTATCTTGTGCCATATCTGTTTGTATTCTCTCCAGCATTGCTTCTGCTGGAAGTTAATTTCAGTCTGGAGGGCTTAGTCAATCTTGTTATTCTCATTGGATCAGTAATGCTCGGGATTATGGCTATAAATGGTGCGACTATTGGATGCGTCATCAAGCAAACAGGGAAGTTCAGCAGAATCTTAATGCTCATCTCTGGTTTTCTGCTTCTCTCTCCGGATCAGTTATTCAAAATAGTTGGATTTGGAATTTTCACAGTAATTCTTTTAAACCAGTTTGGTATTGTAAAGAAAAGGTGAAGGTATATGAAAGGTATGAAAGTTGTATTGGTGCTCCTGCTGGCTACTGTTTTGCTTGCAGGTTGTGCACAGCAGGAAAAGCCAGCCCCAACACCAACACCAACTCCAGCTCCGTCTGAGATGGAGGTAACGATCGTAACTGGTGGCTCAGCTGGAACATACTACCCGATCGGTGGGGCAATGGCTAACGCGATAAACGAGTTTGCAAAGGGTGTTAAAGCAACTGCGGTAACATCAGGTGCTTCGGTGGTAAACGCAAGAAAGCTTGGCGATCAGGAAGCAGAATTTGGTCTGTTGCAGAATGACGTTGCCTACTATGCATACAACGGCGTTGAGATGTTTAAAGATGCTCCTGTTAAGAACCTGAGAGGTGTTGCAACACTTTATCCTGAGGTCATACAGATTGTCACACTCAAGGAGAATAACATTAAGACCATTTATGATCTTAAGGGTAAGAAGGTTGCTGTAGGTGCCCCAGGTTCAGGAACAGCAGTCGACGCACTTCAGATTTTGAAGGCCGCTGGAATCGACGAATCGAATACTGACATAAGATATCTTAACTTCAAAGAAGTCTCAGATTCATTGAAGGACAAAACGATAGATGCTGGATTTATTGTTGCTGGCATTCCAACTGCAGCAGTGAGTGATGTTTCATCGGTTAGAGATGTTCAGATTGTAGAGGTGACTGATGAGATCTATGAAAAACTCAAAGAACAGTATCCATTCTATGTGCAGGTTACAATTCCAGCAGGAACCTACAAGGGTCTCGATGAAGATGTTAAAACTGTAGCTGTCCTGGCAATGCTTGCAACGAATGCAGAGCTCTCGGAAGATGTAGTTTATGAAGTCACTAAAGCAATCTTTGAACACAGGGACGTCCTCATTTCGGCTCACAAGAGGGCTGAGGACATAACACTCGAGACAGCACTCGATGGGATGTCAATACCACTCCATCCGGGAGCTGAAAAATACTACAAAGAAAAGGGAGTCCTTGAGTAGTTTTGAGTAGCTTTGAATGAGCTACAGGTAGGCTTGAGGCTTAATCTCGAACATTTAATTTTTTATTTTTAAGTTCTCGGTTTTGATCTCTATTTTTTGAGTATTTTTTGTTTGGGGTCTTTCTATGCTCAAATCCAATTTATTTCTGACTTATTAACTTCTCTGATGACATTTGAATTTGATTTTTACCGGTCTGTCAGAAATTTTATAATCTCTCTGAGAACATCTCAGTTATGAAAGCTGTAATTTATGGTTTCGGTCAGATTGGCAGACTGATTGCTGAAAGCTGTTTAAAAAAAGGATTTGAAATCGTTGGTGCTGTTGACACAAACCCTGAATTAAGAGGGAAGACGCTCAGTGAATTTGGACTTGATTGTGATGCGCCCATTAAGGATTCTCTGGACTTTGAGGGAGACATTGTGTTTCTATCAACGGGTTCTTTTGTCGATCATGTATATCCTCAAATTGAGGATTGTTTGAATGCTGGTTTTAATGTTGTAAGCACATGTGAAACTCTAAGCTATCCAGAGTATCGATATCCTGAACTTGCCAAGAAAATCGATGAAATTGCAAAGGAGAAAAATCTGACTGTTCTGGGTTCGGGCATCAATCCGGGATTTCTTCTTGACTCTCTCATTGTGGCTCTTGCCGCTCCAAATGTCACTGTTGAGAGCATCAGGGCAGTAAGGAGCATAGATGCTCTAAAAAGAAGACCAGCCTTCAGGAAAAAGGTTGGAATAGGACTTGAGGTGGATGAGGTAAAGAGGCTGATTGAGGAGAATAAGATTACAGGCCATGTGGGATTTGCTGAATCCGTATTGCTCATCTGTGAATCCATGAATCTAAAACCTGATGCGGTGGTTGAGGGACAGGAAATTGCGATCTCTGACGGATCTGTGGTTCCGGAAGGAAAAGCTGCAGGTATGATTGGCTGGGCAATAGCTGAAAAAGATGGGGTTGAAAGGGTGAGAATTGAATTTCATGCTGTTGCAGGGGTGGAGGAGTATGAGGAAATCGAGATTAAAGGGGACAACGAAATCAGATGGAGAAGTACCGGAACGAAGGGAGACCTCGGAACAGCGGCACTGATGACAAACCTTGCTGAAACTGTTGTGAATTGGATGCCTGGACTTATCAAAATGTCTGATATAATTCCGTTTAAACCCACATTCTCTAAAGTTTAGGAAATTTTTTATTTTTCCCATAAAAAACAGAATTCTGGTGAGATAGATGTTCAGAGGACTCAAAAAAATAATACTCGGGGGAGAAAAGGAGGGTGAAATCATAGACCTTTTCAAAGAACACATTGAAAAATTGAGTGAAGCTGCTGAGATTTTAAAACTGGAGATTGAGAATGATGATAAATCGCTTAATTATGAGATATGTGAGCTGGAACGCACCGGAGATATCATAAGAAGAGAGATAGCACTCAGGCTTTATGAAGGAGCTTTTCTGCCAGGCATAAGAGGAAACTTTTACAGGCTTGCGGAGATCATGGATGAAGCTCTGGACCTTGTAGAAGACACATCAGTTTATTTCACTCTGCTTCAGGTATTGAATGTGGAAATCAGGGATTTATGCATTAGAATTGCTGAAATTAACTGTAAGATGACAGACTACCTGTATGCGGCTTTCGACTCTCTTGAAAAAGATGAAGATCTTTCGGATAAGACTATAAAAATCAGGGCTAAGGAGCAGGAAGCAGATGGTTTGAAACGACAGATACAGAAAAAATTGCTTGAACAGAAAATAGACAGTTTCTGGGAGGGGAAAGTACTTTCAGATTTCATTGATAGCCTTGTCAGCATAAGTGATAAGATAGAGGATGCAGCCGACATAATTCAGGTATTGAACGTAAGCCTGAAATAGTGGTTATGGTTGAAACCATAACGGGGAAACAACCAGTTACTCAGCTGAAAAAAATCGGAGGACTGAATATTTTAAAAATGGGGGACTGAAAATTTTAGAAATAATACCATTTATTGCAGTAGCATTTATTGCTTTTAGTATAGGTTCGAACGACACATCCAATTCCTTTGGGATATGCATAGGCTGTGGTATCCTAAATTTTAAAAGGGCAATATATATCCTGGTTTTTCTTGTTTTTGCCGGTATAATCTTACAGGGTCAGAATGTGATGAAAACGGTAGGAGAAGATCTCGTATCTCTAAATATCGAGATCATAGGGGTCTCACTGATAATGTCATCTCTTGCAATAATCATGTCCAACTGGAAGAAACTACCTGTTTCAAGTCATCAGGCCATTGTAAGCAGTCTGGTTGGGTCTGGACTGGCTTTTGGAAAAAATGTTGATTTAAACACTCTTATGAAAATTGTTGAATCTTGGATAATCTCCCCGGTGAGTGCGCTCTTTCTCTCCATACTTGTGTATAAGGTTATGGAAAGAACTCTCTCTAAAATGCCTCCACTGAAAACTGAAAGATATCTTAGAACTCTTCTTCTGATCAGTGGGGGGATTATCGCCTATAACACTGGAGCGAATGAACTTGCAACTGCTCTCGGGCCAGTAGTGTATTTTGGCCTCATGTCCCCCCTTCAGGCAGGTATTATGGGCACGGTTTTACTATGGTTCGGTGCAATTTTACTAAGTATCAGGGTGGTGGAGACAGTAGGAAAGGGTATAACCTCCCTTGATCCGTTCTCAGGCTTTGCAGCCCAGCTTGGGGCTGGTTTAAGTGTTTTTATTTTCACCTTTTTGGGCATGCCTGTGTCAACAACTTACTGTATTATAGGCAGTATAACCGGTGTAGGAATCCTCAAAGGTATTAGAACCACAAAGTCTCCCTTTTTGAAGAAAATTTTCCTGAGCTGGATTCTCACTCCACTCACGGCTTTTACACTTAGTTATTCAATCTCAACTCTATTTTTTGTCTGATTTTAGCCGTATTAAGTATTTATCTATCATTTACATAATAGCCAGTGTTTGAGCCTATACAGTTATTATGGTTCTCTCTTGTAATTGATTTAAATCCTCTTTGAAAACACCAAAACCAATTCGAAAATAAGTTGGCGTATAGTATACACCTTAAATTTCTGATATTTTTTAGTAGTTTTTCAAACATTTTAGTTAAACAACAAAAATTGGTTTAATTTTTTTAAAAAAACCAAAATCTTATTATATCTCTTTGAATGATATCTGAATAGATGAAAGTCTCTACGGGTATTGAGGGATTGGACAGGATGCTGAAAGGAGGTTTAATTCCAAATAAGACATATTTGATTAGTGGAGGTCCAGGAAGCGGTAAAACCACACTGGCAACACACTTTCTCATTGAAGGTGCAAGAAATGGAGAGAATGTGATGTATGTAACACTTGAAGAATCTGCGGAAGAAATTAAAGAGGAGATGAAATTATTGGGTTTTGATTTTGATAACTATAGTGTTAAATTTATAGATTCATCTCCTACCGGGGAAAATACACTTTTTGGAGATATGTTTTTCATTGATCTGGTTCCGGATATCCGGGGATTTAAAGACGCTCTTGAAGAGAAAATTAAAGAAAGCAAACCATCGAGAATTGTTATTGACCCCCTGACAATGCTGGAATTAGCCTCAAAAAGTGAAATAATATACAGGAGAGATTTGTTATATTTAATACGAGCTCTGAGAGAACTTAAAATCACTACATTAATCACAACAGAAAAGAGAAATGGGTGTCCTGAAGAGTATGTGGTGAGTGGAATTGTAGAACTGTTAGAATTTGAAATTGAAGGTAAGATCATCAGAGGGATAAGGGTTAAAAAAATGAGGGGTAGTGATTTCGATGATACCATCCGACCCTACAGATTAACTTCGAGAGGTATTGAAGTCTACCCGGAAGCAAAAATATTTGAGTGATATGTTTTATTCGGGAATAAAACAGCTTGATGAGCTCTTGGGCGAAATAGAAGAAGGAAGAATAGTCTTGATTGAGACTGTAGGTGGGCTTGGAATCGAGGTAGCAATGAGTTTCGTTAAGGATGCCTTAAAAAGGGATTGTGACGTCTTCGTTGTCGTTTCAGGGGGGAAGGAACGAGACATCAAGAGATTGCTGGAAAAATGGATGAACAGGGTAAAAATATTGAAATCTGGCGAATCCTTTACATTTCAGGAACTTTACACGATCAGTCTAATAACCAGCAAAAGGAAGGAAAAATTTGGTCTGATTGAAATTCTTCAACCCCTGTTGATAGTTCATGATCTGCAAAAAGTATACAGTCTTTTTATGGAAATGACAGAAAACCTGAGAAAGAATGGAATCACTGTCGTTTTTACAATAGATAAAAAGCTGGTTGAAGATAGAGTTCTGGCAATGTTTGAAGATGAATCAGATATTGTTGTTGAGATCGAGGAGGTAATTGAAGGGTTGAAAATAAGGAGAGGTATAAGGATTAAAAAATCTCCAAATATGTCACCTTCTGAATTCTATGATTTCAAGATTGATAAGGATGGAATTCATATAGGTGATAAAGTTGTATGAGGATATTGTATCAATGGTCTTTACAAATCTGTTTGCAATCCTGACAACTTACTCCATATCTAATTATGCAATTGCGGTCAATCAACTTTATGATGATAAATTCAGAATACTTGCAATTAAACTGGGAGTTGCTGTTTTTGCTGTCGGTATTTTTATCTTCAATTTTTGGTTGTTTGAATTGTTATCAGTCAATCCGATAATCGCTATTATGTCAATTATTCTGGGTTTAATTCTGATCTCGTATTCTTTCAAGAATGCCACCATTAAAGAATTTTTGTTGCAGATATTTATAATAATTGCTACATTTATTATAGCCACTATGATATTTGGCTATATGGACCCCGTCTATTTCTGGAGAGCAATTTTCTGGTTAATCTCACTTCTTATTTTCATTTATATTGTAAACTGCTTTGTCTTCCTGATCTCTCCCCGGGAAAAGAGTTTGAGAATTTATATTAGGGCTGGGGCTTGGTTACTGGTATTCACTTACTGGTTCCACGTTTTGTCTTCACTCCGGCATAGTGAACTGGTTTTCATAGCATCTTTCATTGAATTGACTGCCCTGATTCTGATAACATACCCTGCTATTGTTGCAAATGCCTACGCAAAGAGGTTAATTGCATGATAAACATTTTTTTCATATCATACTTGGCACTGGCATTAGCTTTCTTGGTTAATAGCTATGATATCAGGAAAGCAAAGCTGACTTATGCTCGCATAACAATTAGTAGTATTTTATTTCTTGTTTCCGGACTCGCTCTGTTACTGGGCTATGATTTGAGGGCTTACTTGGATTTGCCAGCGACTTTCATAATCTATTATACTTTTAAGGGTGTTTTAAATGAGGGATTTATGACATATCCTGAATTTGAAGCACCCTTGTTTGAACGATGGACAGCATCAGTCTGGCTATTGGGTTTGATCGCAGGGCTTTTCCTCGAGAACATTTATGGGTTATATCATCCAATGATTTTTATACGCTATCTGTCAATATTCTTTCTAACTCAAACTGTTGCTTTAATTGCATTATCCAGAAAGGAATCTGGATTGAGGAGAGGAGATTTTGAGGCTTTAGCTCTGGCAACCCTGTTTATTTTGATAGCAGGTTATGGATTTTTTGTTTTTGAACATATATATGAACATATATATAAAGGATATGTGGTTGTATCTGAAGCATACTCTCTTTATTCTGCATCAATTTTAATTTTACTGACAGCTTTGAGAAGGTAACATTATGTCGTTTGAAAGTTACAGCTACAATATTATGAACATTAATATATCATTATCATAACATGGTAAATATCACAAAACTTTTTTAACTGATCAAGCAAAACATATACAATGGTCAAACTAATAGAACCCTTTACAAAGTTGTTACCGGAAGGAATACTAACCGGGGAAGTTATGTTGATTGAAGGAGACCCCTCCACCGGAATGGATTTAATAGTATTAGGCTTGATTATGAACTTCTCAAACTTCAAGGTTGTTCACGTGGAGTTTGGGGACAGGGTAAGTTTAAAATTGAACATGTTGTTAAAGCTTGCCGGAAAAAATGAGATTTTTTCCGAACTGGTCGAAAGGATTAAGGGAAATACTGTGATTTTAAGATTTTCAAACTTTGCATTGGAATTTGAAGATTTCAAAATTGAAAACCTGCCATTTGAAAGTCTGGCATCAAGCATATCTAAATTTTATAGATTCGTCAAAGAAAATAGCCTTGATGAAGCAATATTCATATTTTCTGGATTTGAAGAAGGGATTTTGATGTGGGATGTGTTTGAGCTTTTAAAGAAAATTGCCAGTCTAAAAACAGCATTAGCTGAGGCGACTTTCATAATTTTGATTGACCAGAGGTCTTTCGACTCCTTTACCCTCTCTCTCATAGAGGGCATATCAACATCCATCATAAAGCTTGAGTCGAGGATAGAGAGTAATAAGATAATAAGGAATGCATACCTGATAAAATCTCTCCACTCGACTGTGAGTGAGGGTGTGGAATATTCTCTGGAGGATTTATTGAAGGTGGATTAAATAGAACTTGAATAAACTGATCATATAGTGGACAGAATCTAAATAAATTAACCAGTATAATAAATAGAGCTTAAATAAATTAGATCGATAGTTTCAAAATCACCACTTACCAAAAATTTCATATAATACATTTCTGAATATTAAAACTATGAAAGTTAATAATGCCAGTATCCTGGCATCTTTGCTATCTTGGGCATATCATGCAGAGGGAGATGAGGAGGACGCAATCTATTATGCTTTGATAGATATTCCGCCGGGAGACGACTGGGATAGTTTGATGAAGATTATGAGGGATAATGAGGTTCACAAAACGATGCTTGAAGAGGCAATAGCAATTCTCGGTCATAAGATTTACAAGCGCGAGCCAAGAAAATTTGACTTTTCAGGTTTTGATAGAAACAGGATTCTTGAGAGTATAGCAAAGTGGGAGAAATTTGCTTATTACTACTATCTTTATCTATACAGGAATACTGAGTTCGATAACCTTGAACTGGAAGCTGAAAGTATTGAAAAATTGAAAGACATTATTGACAGCCTGATAAAATGGGAGAAAAAGCATATTGAAATTGTAAATAAGCTCTTGGAAAATTTTGGGGTTAGATACAGGATCATTTGATTATGGTGAGGAGATAGGGTTTTGATGTTGGAAACTGAAGTTATTAGCGTTTCTTATAAGATATTGAACTTGTTGGAGCTCCTTGAAGATCTGGCGCTATGTTGTATCTGAAAAAGAAAAATTAGAAAGAATATGTTGGAAGATAGATATGGTTGAGGAGGACAATTTAATAGAATTATAATTCAATAGGCTTAAAACTGCGGTGCTGATAATTCTCTTATAGTGACGTCTAATCTAAGGCCCAGTTCTGATGACAGAAAATAAAACAATACTTGGGAGTACATAGTATGATATTAAGGTGGTATACGGTGAAGAGTTCGAAAAAGTTCGAAAGACTATGCTACTTTTGAAAACAAATATTTTTTAAACAACCACACTCAACCCCCCTCCAATGGTAAGTGTTCTTGTTGTTGATGCTGGTGGAAGGGGTAATGCAATAGCTCATGCCTTCTCAAGAAGTCCCAGAGTTAATGAGGTTTTTGTAGCTCCAGGTAATGGTGGAAGCGCGTTCTTTCAAAAATGTAAAATAGCTGAGCTCGATGGTAAACAGATTTCATCAATAAGGGCTGTGGAATCCATAGTAAAATTTGCGAAAGCAAAGGAAATAGATCTTGCATACATTGGCCCGGAAGAACCTCTCAGTCTCGGACTCGTCAACCGGCTGGAGGAAGAAGGAATTCCATCTATGGGGCCAGGAAAGGAGGAGACCATACTCGAGGCAAGCAAATGCTGGACCAAGGATTTTTTGAAGAAAATTGGGGTTCCGATTCCAGAATACTGGAATTTTGACAATCCCGAAGATGCAAAGGAGTTCGTAAGAGAATTTTACTATCAGAATCCCGATAAAAATCTGGTGGTTAAAGCCGACGGACTTGCAGCAGGAAAGGGAGTTTTTGTTTGTGATTCGATGGAAGAAGCCATTGTTGCGATTGATGAAATCATGGTCAGAAAGAAATTTGGGGATGCAGGAAACAGGGTTTGCATTGAGGAAAGACTTACAGGGGTTGAAGTTGCCTTTACAGCCCTGAGTGACGGGAAGAATGCTGTCCCATTTGGTCACGCGAAGGATTACAAGAGAGCGTTCGATCCTGATGACCTCGAAGGTTTGAGGAATTTTCACATCGGTCTTACAAAGAAGTTCATCACAAAAAGAGATGCTGAAAATCTATTCAAAGAAGGTAAACTCCTTAACCCAAACACAGGTGGTATGGGTGCGATCTCCCCTCATCCATTTCTGAATCAGGAAATTGAGGAAAGTATTATGGATGAGGTTGTCATTCCGGTCGTCAGGAAATTCAGTGAGCTGGAAGGTAAAAGGTTCAGGGGTGTCATTTACCCTGTAATAATGCTTGTAAAAGAGAATGAAGAACTCATTCCAAAGGTTCTGGAGATTAATGTTAGAGACTGCGATCCTGGAGCAGAGGCAAAACTCCCGAGACTCCAATCCGACATCTATTCCCTTTCAATGGCAGTCTTAGACGGATCACTGAAAGATGCTGAAATAAAATTCTCAAATGAATGGTGTGTGGCTGTTTGTGCAGTTAGCGGCTTTTTAAAGGGTAGAGAGGGCCTGAAACCAGGATATCCGGGAGATCACTACACCAGCCAGCCAATTAAAGGAATTGAAAGGGCAGCTTCTCAAGCTCATATATATGCCAACGGAATATCAAAGGGTGAAAATGGATATCAGACCACAGGTGGCAGGGTTTTAACCCTATCTTCAATGGGTAAAACAATTGATGAGGCAAGAGACAGAGCATACAGGGCAATTTCTGAAATAAGCTTCCCAGGAATGAGATATCGCAGAACCATCGGGCTTGATGTTGCTGATTGAATTTCCGATTGGAGTTTCGAATAAAGATTTATTTAACTGCTTTTTAAACTTAATTCGATTTTTCTAATTTTGATTTTGAAAAGTAAGACTGTCGAAAAGGATATATTTTCTATGCGTTATCAAACTTCATGGAAGAATTGGAAGAATTCAAAGTAAAGGCTTTCATGAGTACTGATGTGGTAACTGTCGATGAGGATACAACTGTGGAGGATGTTATAAAAATGGTAATAAACAAAAAATACAACGCCTTTCCAGTGGTTCGAGGAGAAAAGCTCGTTGGAATACTAAGCAAAATAGATCTGATAAAACTCTATTCTCTGGGATTGAGTCCGGTATATGTAAACTTCTGGGAACATACAGCAAAAAAGGTAAAACACATTATGAGAAAGGCAGTGGTTACAGTCTCTCCTGAGGACCCGGTAAAATATGCTGCAGATCTTATTGTTGAATACAGGGTCAGAAGCCTTCCTGTGGTTGAAAAGGATTCGAAACTGGTGGGTATTTTGTCTATCGGAGATGTTTTAAGAGCTTTTATGAAAATTAAAGAAGAATTTGAAAAGAAGGGGATGGGTGGCGAGATTCAGAGATGAGATTGAAGTATTAAAAACTCTGGGGATCTCAATTGCTAAATGATCCTTGCAATCTACTATTTAAAGTAGTGTTGCACAACCTATACCTTTTTTACTAACCTTTACACCGGATGAGGTTCTTCCGTGAACTGGTATGCTGCTAACCTTTATTTTGATTGCATAACCATCTTCGCTTATGGTAATCAGTTCCTCATCACCCGTAACGAACTCAGAGAATATTACATTACCGTTCTTTTCTGAAAGCCTGATGTTTATCACACCCTTTGTACCCCTGCTGGTAAGGCGATACTCCTCAACAGGTGTTCTTTTTCCAAAACCCTTATTTGCGAGGGTCAGGATGTATCCATCTCCCTTTATTGTTGTGATCCATGCGATTCTGTCTCCCTTCTGGATTTTGACAGCCTTAACACCTCTGGCAGTCCTTCCGTATAGTGATATGTTCTTTATCTTGAATCTGGCTGCAAGGCCTTTGACGGTAGCTATTAGCACTTCATCCCCCTCACTCAACCTTGCAAAGGCTATTCTACCCCCAGCTATAACACCAGCACGCTTTGCATTTTCAAACTCCTCGAGTTTCGTCCTCTTGATATATCCATCTTCGGTTAGGATTATCACCTCTCCGGTGAATTCGGGTACGGAAATGACAGATACAACGCTCTCATCATCATCTATTCCAATGAAGTTTCTCACATGCACACCTTTACCAAGCCTTTCCTGTTTTGGAAGTTCATATGCGTTGATCCAGTAAGCTCTGCCCTTATCTGTAAAGAATAGAAGTCTGTGGTGTGTATTGCATCTGGTAATAAACTTTGGAGAATCGTTCTGCCTGAGTGGTATTCCGATAACACCTACACCCCCCCTTCTCTGGGTTTTGAAAGTTTTCATGTCCATTCTCTTTATGTATCCACTGGAGGTTATGACAAGCAGGTTTTCCTCCTCTGAAATAAGCTCTTCAGCAGTTATCTCAGCATCTCCTAAGATGATCTGTGTCCTTCTGTCGTCTCCATAGGATTTGGATATCTGTCTGATCTCCTGAATCATTATCTCATCTATTTTTTTGGATGAGGAAAGGATCTCTTTTAATTCCTTTATCTTTATTTCCAGCTCTCTGTACTCGGATAAAATGGCCTCCATCTCCAGTCCAGTAAGTTTCTGAAGTCTCATCTGTAAGATTGCATCAGCTTGAACCTCACTAAGATTGAACCTCTCTAAGAGTCCAGATTTTGCCTCCTTTGGAGATTCGGATGATTTAATCAGGCTGATTACTTCATCGATGTTTTCTAAAGCGATTTTAAGCCCCTCAAGAATATGATACCTTTCTTCGGTTTTTTTAAGGAGATATTTTGTCCTTCTTGTGATAACTTCTCTCCTGTGATTCACAAATTCTTCAATCAAATCCTTAAGCGTCAGTATTTTTGGCACTCCATTGACAATCGCCAGGTTTATTATTCCAAAGGTTGTCTGGAGGGATGTGTATCTGTAAAGCTTTTTAACTACAGTCTCATAATCTCCACGCCTGAGTTCAACAACTATTCTTATACCCTCTCTGTCGGATTCGTCTCTGACTGCTTTGACCTCCTCCAGCTTACCTTCCTTTACAAGTTCAGCAATTTTCTCGACGAGTCTTGATTTGTTTACCTGGTAGGGTATTTCTTTGATTATTATTGCGCTATCTTCAAACTCTACTTTACCTCTAACCGTGATCTTCCCCTTTCCGGTGGAGTAGGCTTCTCTGATCCCCTCTTTACCAATTATAAGGCCACCGGTTGGAAAGTCCGGGCCCTTAACGTACTTCGTTAGCTCATTTATGCTGATGAGAGGGTTGTTTATGAAGGCGATTATCGCATCGCAGATCTCTCTAAGATTGTGGGGTGGTATGTTTGTCGCCATTCCTACTGCGATCCCGCTCGAACCGTTGATCAAAAGATTCGGTATTTTTGCTGGAAGAACGGATGGTTCCTTGAGAGTTGAATCGAAGTTGGGAACGAAATCAACTGTTTCCTTATCGATATCCTCGAGCATCTCTTCAGCGATTTTTGTAAGCTTTGCTTCTGTGTATCGCATCGCCGCTGGCATATCGCCATCGATTGAACCAAAGTTACCCTGCCCATCCACGAGGGTGTATCGCATGCTGAAATCCTGTGCCATCCTCACGAGAGCGTCGTAGACGGCAGAATCGCCATGAGGATGATATTTACCGAGGACGTCTCCCACAATTCTGGCAGACTTTCTGTATGGTCTGTTACTCATCAGCCCCATTTCATACATGGCATAGAGTATTCTCCTCTGAACCGGTTTTAGGCCGTCGCGAACATCGGGAAGAGCTCTGCCAATTATAACACTCATCGCATAGTCCATGTATGAGCTTTTCAATTCCTGACTGATCTCTCGAACGAGTTCCACTTTTTCACCCCACGTCAGATATCGAGATTTTTAACCTCTCTTGAGTTCTCAATAATAAACTGCTTTCTCGCTTCAACATCTTCACCCATTAGGGTTGAAAATAGCTCCTCTGCCTGTAACGCCTCTTCAACTGTAACCTGCAGGAGTATTCTGGTCTGGGGGTTCATTGTTGTCTCCCAGAGTTGCTCGGGATTCATCTCACCCAGACCCTTGTACCTCTGCACCTCAGCCTTTCCAATTCGGACGATCAGATCTTCAAGTTCCCTGTCTGAATAGGCATAGTAATTTTTGTTTCCTTTCTTTATGCGATATAGTGGTGGTTGAGCGATGTACAGGTATCCACTCTCTATGAGGGGCTTCATATGACGGTAGAAGAATGTTAAAAGTAGTGTTCTTATATGTGCCCCATCAACATCAGCATCTGTCATGATGATGACCTTTCTGTACCTTGCCTTTGTGACGTCAAAATCCTTCCCGATTCCAGCTCCGATAGCAGCAGCGATCGCTTTTATCTCCTCATTCTTTAAGGCTCTTGAGATACCTGACTTCTCGACGTTGATTATTTTTCCTCTGAGCGGGAGTATAGCCTGAAAATTTCTATCTCTCGCCTGTTTAGCAGAACCTCCCGCAGATTCTCCCTCGACAATAAACAGCTCCCTCTCTTCCGGTTTTCTCGACGAGCAATCGGCAAGTTTTCCTGGGAGTGTGATAGAAATATCATTTTTTCTCTTTACGAGCTCTCTTGCCCTTTTTGCAGCTTCTCGGGCCATTAATGAGAGCAAACATCTGTCAATTATCATATGTGCCACTGATGGATGCTCTTCGAGCCATTTTAGCAACCCTAAGTAAACAGTGGATTCAACAACAGTTCTCACATCCGAGTTCGTGAGCTTGGTTTTTGTCTGTCCCTCAAACTGGGGCTCAGGAAGCTTGACGGATATAATCGCGGTCAGACCCTCTCTGATATCTATACCTGTTAGATTTTTGAACTTCTTTACATGCTTTTTACCGTATTCGTTTATCGCTCTTGTAAGACCAGCTCTGAATCCGCTTACGTGAGTTCCACCCTCGATGGTGTGAATGTTATTTGCGAAGGCAAAAACATTCTCGTATTCTGAATCTGTAAACTGAATAGCAACCTCAACCTGAATACCATTTTTTTCATTGCTGAAGTGGATAATATCATGAAGAACGTTCTTGTTCTTGTTAATTAATCTGATATATCCGGCTATTCCATCTTCTGAGTGGAAAATTCCTTCCTTACCACTCCTCTCATCCTTCAATTCTATTATGATTCCTCTAGTCAAAAAGGAAAGCTCTTTTAATCTCTGGGAAATTATATCACATCTGAATTCCGTCACTTCGAATATCGACTCATCAGGTTTGAATCTGATCCGTGTTCCGGTTTTGTCTGTCTCACCCAGTACTTTTACCGGCGTCTCGGCAATACCCCTTCTGTATCTCTGGTAAAAAATCTTACCGTTTCTCTTTACCCACACCTCAAGCCACTCTGTAAGGGCGTTGACAACACTCAAACC
>Ga0180932_1142_pt1 | contig 36975 bp, 41 predicted proteins | sample Deesub1362A_J573_FD_124189 | JGI IMG/M metagenome (GOLD analysis project Ga0180932, IMG submission 124189) | Archaeoglobus sp. JdFR-24
TCGCTTTCGTCACAGTCGCTGCAGTATTCAGCTATGTCATGCTCGGAGCAGGTTTCTTTGCAACTCAGAAGGGTCAGGAAGTCGTGCATACTGGTGTGAGCCAGGCAAGCTCAAGTCTTGAACTTGTCGGGAAGATGGTAGCAAAGGGAGCCAGTGGAGAAATGAAAAATGTGACCTTCACTCTTCAGCTTGCTGCAGGTGGATCAGCTATTGACATGAATAAAACCACGATCTTCTTTGTCGTACCATCAACAGGGAGTACAATGACTCTTAAATACAGTACTACAACTGCAGATACCAGCAATTACAAAGCTACCTGGTTCTTCAAAGTTACAGATGATAGTTATCTTGAAGAGGGAGAAAGGGTTCAAATTGAAATAAACACTGATACACTGAACATCGGACCTGACACGGAATTCCTAATAGAAATAAAACCACCAATTGGTGCAAGCTACCCGATCAACGAAGAAACACCACCGTCAATCGACAGCATAATGGTTTTGAATTAAATTTTTTAAAAATTTTTTTATATTCTAACCAGGTGATAACATGTCTGAAAACCTTAATCAATCGGTGATAGATGATATCCTGGCCTCTGCAACCCATGACACTCCTGAATCAAGGCTTGATAGGCTTGAAGAGGAAGTTAACGTTATAAAAGGTTCAATTAAGAAATTACTCCTGGACATTAGAGAAACCATGAACATTCTGGAGAATCCATTTCAGAGTTTGCAGAATCTTGCCGAAAATCAGTTTATAGGTTCTTCTCAACCAACTCAAAAAATTCAGATTATTCCTCCTGAAGACAAAGTAGAAGTCGAACAAGAAAGTAAAGAAGATTTAGAGAATAATGATAATGATGTTAATATAATAGATAATAATATTCCTCAACAAAGTATACCTGATAAATTGGTAAGTAGATTTGATAATTTAGATGACAAACTATTGGACATCGGGAAAATGGCGGTTCCCAAGTCCGGCAAGATGATGGATCCACATATTCTGTTTGAGGTTATGGAATGGTCTAAATCGATGCTCACAAAATATGGTGCTGAGACTCTCAGAGATCTTTTAGAGATATTCGAGATGCTCGGTTATATCGATAATGAGGTACGTGAAGTTGTTGATAAAATCGTATCTTTACGCTCCAGAGAAGGCTTTCTCGATCTGCTTGATGATGCTCCTATAGATCTTTACAAACTTTACAACATCCTAAACCCTGTAGACAATACTCTTGACTCTAAAGTGTTGAAAATAATTCTTAATAAGGAGGATTAGCTTTTCGGGTGTCGGAAAAGCAAAACCCGAGAAGGTGATAGACTGTGGCAAGGGAGGTGATAACAACATCACTGCTTGTGATTGCAAGTGTGGTAGCTGTAACAGCTGTTTTGCTGTCAATATTTCCTACGATCAGAGAGGTGTCCAGCTCTTTTACATCCCTTTCTAAAAACCTTAATGATAAGGTTGAGACTGATTTCGAGATCATATTCATAAAGGCACAGTCCCAGACCGGAACTATAACTCTAAATTTCTGGATGAAAAATACAGGGGAGACAAAAATCTCGCAATCACTGATTGAAAATACGGACGTATTTATTGTATCAAGCAATACATATCTTCACTACACCCTATCCGATACTAATGTTAGCTATACAATTGAAAATGGTGACTCTGATAGTTACTGGGAAAAAACAGAGACAATGAGTGTATCAATTCAGAACATTTCAGATACTGAAATGCCTTCGGGCGAGTATGAGCTAACTGTGGTTCTGTATAATGGTGTTAAGGCATCTGATTTGTTCTCTGTGTAGGTGATTAGTATGGGTTTTGAGACAATAATCGCAGCGACCATTTCAATTGCGGTGATAATCACTGTAGCGTACATATTCATTTCAGGGAGCACCACAATCACGGAAACTTCAGCTTTCGCGATTAGAGATTCCGTATCTTCCTATATTGATCGTGTAGAGACCTCCATAGAGATCACTTCAGTTACCTATGATAATACAACAAATACAGTTGAGGCCAGTATATACAACTCAGGAAATACCAGGTTTGCCGACTTTGAGAGGTTTGATGTGTTTCTTTACTGGAGTGGAGGAGCAAGCTACTTGGAGGGTTCATTCACCATTAATAGCGAGATAATCAACCCCGGAATTTTTGATCCTCATGAAACGTTAAAGCTCACACTCAACAATCAAAGTCTAGATAATATAACGTATATTCTGCTCGTATGCACTCCAAATGCGATTTGCGATAGTGAGAGTTTTACAGGTGGTTAGAATGGGTAGGGAAGAGCCTGAAAAAGATGAAAAGAAAGACATACTTTCAAGTGGAAACAGTGAGATAGATAAAAGACTTGGAGAGGGATTGCCCTTAAACACTTTGACACTAATTGAGGGTGAAAATGACACAGGAAAGAGTGTTTTGACCCAGCAGTTTGTGTATGGGGGACTGAGACAGGGCAACAGTATTGCGTACTACACAACGGAGAACACTATTAAAAGTTTACTCAACCAGATGGAATCGCTAAGCCTTGATGTCTCTGATTTCTATGCATGGGGTTACCTTAGAATATTTCCAGTACATCTGGAACAGGTGGAATGGAGCTCTGAACAGATGAAAAGAATTCTGAACCTGCTGGCAAACCATTGCAGAGATGTCAGGGAAAATGTAATCATGATTGATTCTCTGACAATGTTTACAACTTACTCTTCGGAAGACGACATCCTCGAATTTCTTACCAAGCTCAAGAATCTCTGTGATAATAACAAGACTATCTTGATCACTCTCCACCAGCATGCATTCAAGGAAGATACACTCGTTAGAATCAGATCAGCCTGTGATTGCCACCTGGTTCTGGAGAAAGAGCAAATTGGAGATAGGTATATCAGCGTTCTTCAGGTGGCAAAAATCAGAGGGGCAAAGAAAACCACTGGAAACCTTGTTAGCTTTGAAGTCGCTCCGGGCTTTGGGCTGAAGATAATCCCAGTCTCACAAGCTCAGACGTAAGAACCGCAAAAATTAAAAAGATAATTGTAATGATCATTATAACATGTCGTCAGAAGTTCAAAGACTAAGAGTTGAGAATCAGAACTGTTCAGGAATAGGTGCAAGCTTTCCATTTAAACTTAGAAGTTATGATGACCACAACCATTCCGATTTGAATTCATGCGGGATATACAAACTACTTCCAAAGGCAATGAAAAAGGAGGTAGCTAAAAATCTGCACCTGCTTGAGTATTTACATGTACTCCCCATAGATAAAATTGGAATCCCGAAACTCGTCAAAGAACTTGACAGAAAAAAGCATGTAGGAATTGAGAACCCGAATCTGATTTATCCTGCGAATGACCAGATCTATGTACATATTCTTTCGGACAAGAACGATGTCAGAAACTTCTACATCCCAATTGAGCCAATATTGCTTACTGGAGTGGACGATCTGGTAAGGGAAGTTGAGATCAGACTTGTTGATCACCTTACTGACATTGAATTCGATCCTGGAGATATCGAGGAGAAGGAGAGGATACTGAGGGAGGCTATCAGAGATATCTGCACGATATCTGGAAAGATTGTAAAAGATAATGATAATGAAACGAACTCAAATTCTAAGTTTAATAAATTTCTGAAAGATAAAAAAGGATTGTTAAAAATATTATCTAAAAATCCTGCCGAAGATAAAATTCCTGTTACTGAGGAGGAATTCAAAGCTCTGGAATATGCGATAATAAGGGACAAGATTGGTTTGGGAGTCCTTGAACCATATGTTAAGGATAAAAACATAGAAGATATAACCTGTAATGGATTAGGCCCTATTTTCATAGAGCACAAGATCTTCAAAGGCCTTAAAAGTGTAATCGAATTCAGGGATGAGGACACACTCAACAAGTTCGTTATAAGGCTTGCTGAGAGAATAGGAAAACCAATTACCTATAAGGATCCCATTGTTGATGCCACACTCCCTGATGGTTCGAGAATTAATATTGTTTATGGGGGAGATATCAGCAAGAATGGCAGCAACTTCACAATAAGAAAATTTAATGAAATCCCTTTCAGCGCACTCCAGATTATCGAAAGTGGAACGATGGACTATATGATCGCAGCCTACCTCTGGTTGCTCATCTCCATGGGGATGAGTGGTTTTATATGTGGTGAGACTGCAAGTGGTAAAACAACAACTCTCAACGCCATTACAGCCTTTATTTCCCCCAATGCCAAAGTTGTCTCGATAGAAGATACTCCCGAACTTCAGGTTCCCCATAGAAACTGGACCAGAGAAGTGACGAGAGGGAGTACGAGAGGTGGAAGTATTGGAGAGGGCAGTGGTTCTGATGTAACGATGTTTGATTTACTCAAAGCTGCTTTGAGGCAGAGACCAAATTACATACTTGTTGGTGAGATTAGAGGTGTTGAAGGTAACATTGCCTTCCAGGCTATGCAGACAGGGCATCCAGTTATGTCAACCTTTCATGCCGCAACTGTTGAAAAACTAATTCAGAGGCTTACTGCTGAACCAATAAGCGTACCCAAGACCTATATTGACAATCTGAACTTTGTCATAATCCAGAGTGCTGTTAGAAGACCTGACGGGAAGCTTGTTAGGAGGATTTTGAGCGTTAACGAAATAGTAGGATACAACCCACAGAAAGGTGGAGTATCATTCCTTGAAGCTTTTTCATGGGATCCTGTGACGGACTCTCATGTTTTCTCTGGATACGGAAGCTCGTATTTGCTTGAACAGAAGATTGCCACCCTGCTGGGAATACCACAAACAAAAAGAAGAGTGATATATGATGAAATTGAAAAAAGAGCCAAGATTTTGGAAAAATTACACAAAGAAGGTGTAATTAATTTCTGGGACTTCTTTAACACACTTGCAAAGATAGAAAAGAGCGGATTACTTCGAATTGAATTCTGATATAGATAACTTGAGGTGAAAAATGGAGTTTAAGGGAGTCACATTCGGAATAAAAAAAGGAAATGAAGGAGGAGGTTTTTTAGTTAATCTTAGAAATAAACTGGGATCAGTCAGGGAGAGTTTGTATCTGGATAATGACTTACTTTTTATACTTACATATATGGCATCAATTTCCACCGCTCAAATCAATAGAGATAAGATATTTGAAAAAGCTTCTCAAAAAAAGGAATACGCTCCAAGTAAGTTTTTTAGCAAAATAAGAAAATTAACACAGGAATGGTATTATGATTATGCTTCTGCTTGTGAGCTTATAGCAGAAAAGGTAAGTCATGAAAGGTTTAGAAATCTTTTAAACAGGTTTTCCAACGCAATTAAAGCTGGAGAGCCCGATGCGGAATTTCTTGAAAATGAGTGGAAAACCTTCAAAACCATACGAAAGGATGAATACGAAAGGAATCTTGAATCGTTAAAGAAATGGGCGGATGCATTCACGGCATTAATGGTTTCAAGTTCTCTAATATCCATAATAATACTTTTATCTGTCATAATCTACAAAATAGGGACTCCAGAACAGACTCTTTTTTCATCAGCAATGCTCGTTTTTATAATATCTATCTTCGGAGTAGGTATGCTTTATAAATCTGTTCCAAAGGATTTGAAAAATCATAATCTTGTCTTCAAATCCAGAGAACAGTATCTTATCAGTAAATGGGGACCTGTAAGCTTTATACTAGCTTGCATGATTTTAATCACCATCACTTTAATACCTACATTTTTCAAGCCTGATCTATTCATTTTCAATGGTGTAGACTTCAAGGGCTTAGGTTTTCTGATAGCTGGAATTGTTCTTTTTCCCATCGGATTGATCGCAAGAAAGGATGATATAAATATCAGTAAGAGAGATGAGAGCTTTACACCCTTTGTAAGAAATCTTGGTGCAATAATCAGTGGTGCAGGCGTTTCTGTTGTAGAGGCTCTTACTAAAATTGACCAGAAAAATTTAGGGGAGCTAAAAGATTCCGTTTACAAGCTTTACAAAAGACTTGCCATGGGTCTTGATCCAATACTCTGCTGGGAAAGGTTTGTAGGAGAAACTGGAAGTTATCTGATATACAAACTGACGAACATTTTTGTTGATGCTGTGGACCTTGGTGGCGATGCTGGAGCAGTGGGAGAACTGGTAAGCTCATCAAATCTCGAAATGGTTCTTTTAAGGATGAAAAGGGATCTAATTTCTTCAGGATTTGTAGGTTTAATAGTACCGCTACATCTGGCAATGTCTGGTTTATTTATGTTTATTACGCAGATACTCACAATTTTCACTCAACTCATCAGTTCACTTTTTGTTGAGTATGGTATCTCTGGAAGAGAACTCAAAGACACTCCAGGTCTTGTCGGAGGGATGAATATGGGTATTTTCAGTGGGGTACCCCTTGAGCTTCTGGGAAAATACAGCATCACGGTAATCTTAATCATGACCATCACAAACACTTTTGCTGCGAAGATTGTGAAAGGTGGAGGGAATTACCTCCTTTATTATTATGGGGCAATGATGTGTATTCTTTCAGGTATCGTGGTGCTTGTCGTTCCCCCGCTGGTTGATATAATGTTTTCTTTTCCACAATTTGGAGGAGGTGGAACATAATGGAGTTAACTATAATTCTGGGCATACTGTTTTCTATTAGTACATTGTCTATCGCTTCGTACATTGAGAGGCGAAAGGGTTTGAAAGCAAAAGAGAACAAAGCGGAAAACAAAGAGAAGAATTCCGAAATTAAAAGTGGAAAAATTAAGTTTATCAAAAGTATCAAAAACGGAGTTAGAAATAAGATAAATTCAGGGAGCCTCTTTAGAAAAATATCCGTTAGTAGATTAATGTCAAGGTTTAAATCAAACTCAGGACTCAGATCAGCCTCATCCAGATCAATACTACCAAAATTACACCTCTCAAAAATACCGAAAATCAGGTTAAAGTCTCCTTCCATAAAACTACCCAAATTTATGGCAAAGACAAAAGATGAGGATAAAATCAAGGAAATAAATGGGATGCTTGATGCTGTCGTTTCTGAAGGTTATGAAAAAGGAAGAAATTACGAAAGAAGATTGAAAACAATTCAGTTGGACGACATATTCAATGAGGCTTCTAATACCATCTCAAGCGATTTATCCAGCGATGTTTCAGCTGAAGATATGAATATTGACGTTGACGCAGATTTTAAGGACATTGAAGTATCAGAAAAGGATTTTGAGATACAACTTCCCGAAATGGAAGACTTAGAGCAAATTGATATGGATTTAGAGACTAACGTGAATATGGATCTTGGAGTAGTCGTTGAAGATATGGATTCAGAAGAGAATTGGGATACCTTAGAGCTTGAAGAAGAGCCTGATGAGGAATTCGAACCAGATATAGAAAAAATTGAATTCGATGATAAGGATGATTTGCTTACCTCACTAAAGCAAGAAATTATAGTCAAAGATGAAGATAAGATCGACTTATTAAGAGATCTTAAAGGCCAGAATTTTGATGTTTACGAATTAGAAAGAAATCTAATATCGACACTGGAAAAAATAAAGGTTTTACAGAGATAGAATCTCCTATTTTGTTATTAATTTTTATTGAATTATTGCCAACTTTGTTGGGTTCACTTAAGGTTCAGCTTTTTCAGCTTTTGGAAGTGCCTTGTTTATTTCTTCCAGAAGAGTTTCATCATCTTTTCCTTCAATTTCAATTCCAAGATCCTTTGCTATCTTTTCAAGCTTTTCCCTCTTTTCAGACTGCGAATATTTTCCTTCTGCAAGGTCCTTCTCAAATCTTCTTAATTCTATTTCAGCTTCTCTCTGGGCTTTTTTGAACTCTCCCATGCTTTTTCCAAGGCTTCTTGCAAGTTCAGGAAGTTTGCTCGCTCCAAACAGTAAAAAGGCTATTATCAGGATAGCCATCAGCTCATTCGGGCCTACTGAGAACATTCATACACCTCCAGGTTGGGGATTTTTCATTTCTGCTAAACTCTTAAATATTTTAAATCTTCTGTTGGTTTACTTATATATTTTTCTTCAACCAGCTTTTTCTGTCTGCTGAGTTTTTTCTGTGTTCGAGGTGGTTTGAGACTGCAATTTTCTCTCTGCATCTTCAGATTTAGTTTTCTCAGGAGTTTTCTCAGGAGTTTTCTCAGGAGTTTTCTTAACATCATCAGCGATCAATCTTTTTATATTCTCATCTACATCTGTCATGTCAGATCCAAGTTCAGACTTGATAATTTCATCAATCCTTTTCTTTGATAGCTTATCCAGTAGATCCTTCTCTGGAAGTTTGTACCCATAAAGAACTTCGAGTTCAAATCTCTTTTTTGCTTTCTTATATTCTGCATAAACCTTTCCAAGAGTTCTGAAAACCTCTGGTAATCTGTCAGGACCTAATAGTACAATAGCAAGAATTGCCACAATCCCAAGCTCTCCCCAGCCAAACATTTCAATCAACTATTTCTTTGAGAACAGTATTTAATTCTTTTCTACGAATTCAAATTGCTCAGAGTAGGAGATGTATGAAGTTGATGGAAATTGTAAAAAGATACTAAAAATTAAAAAACTCGAAAAGCTATTTTTCACTTCTTTTTAAGCTTTACAGCAGTACCAAATGCAAGAAGTTCAGCTGCTCCCGCCATGGTCTGGGATGTTGTAAATCTAACACATATCACTCCATCCGCCCCAAGCATATCTGCTTCTTTAAGCATTCTGTTGAGTGCTTCTTTTCTGGCATCAGATAGCATGTCAGTGTATTCCTGGAGTTCTCCACCCACAATGTTCTTCAAACCAGCAAGTATGTCTTTTCCAATGTGTTTTGCTCTGACTGTGTTGCCGGTAACAATTCCAAGAACTTCCTCGACCTCATATCCAGGCACATATTCTGTTGTGGTTACTATCATAATTCCACCTCCTCAAACTTTTTTCTCAAAACTTCTCAGATCTTAAACCTCATCTAAGGCGCCTTCAATTATTTCCTCCCTTTTTCTGAAAATTATCAGCACAAGGCCTATAATGAGGAAACCTGCACCATAAATCAACCCTGCAATGTGGAATCTCGATAGCAAGATTATCATAATTCCAACAGTGATGAAAAGGATACTCCACTTAGTTTGGCTTCGCATAATAAACATAACACTTCACATAATAAACCTTTTGCGATATGTTTTTATATGACACGCTAATTGTTGAAATCGGTGTAATCCATGGGTTTGATCTATATTGACGGAGAATTTGTGCCTGAAGAGAAAGCAATGGTTAGTGTTTTCGACCATGGATTTCTTTATGGAGATGGGGTTTTCGAAGGTATAAGGGCCTACAATGGGAGAGTTTTCAGGCTCAAAGAGCACATAGACAGACTTTATGACTCTGCAAAAGTTATTGATTTGGAAATACCGCTCACAAAAGAGGAATTTCAGGAGATTATACTCGAGACGCTGAGGAAAAACAATCTCAGAGATGCCTACATTCGACCGATTGTGACAAGAGGTATTGGTGATCTGGGACTGGATCCGAGAAAATGTCCAAAACCCACTGTTATCGTTATTACACAAGAGTGGGGCAAGCTATATGGAGATCTCTATGAAAGAGGATTGCGGGCTGTGACGGTTTGTATCAGAAGAAACGCAATTGATGCACTTCCTCCGAGTGTAAAATCAATGAACTACCTCAACAACATCCTTGCAAAAATCGAGGCAAATGCAAAGGGCGGAGATGAGGCAATTTTCCTGGATAATAACGGTTATCTTTCAGAAGGGAGCGGTGATAATATATTCATTGTAAAATCTGGAGAGGTTCTTACTCCCCCAACCCTCAACAACCTCAGGGGCATAACAAGAACTGCTGCGATTGAAATAATCAACAGGCTTGAAATACCCTTCAAAGAGATGAATCTCGGGTTGTATGATCTTTATTCGGCAGATGAGATTTTTGTAACCGGCACTGCTGCAGAGATAGCTCCAATTACCATTGTTGACGGTAGAACCGTGGGGGATGGAAAGCCTGGAAAAATTACGAGGATTTTGATTGAGGAGTTTAAAAAATTGACAATGTCGGAAGGAACACCAATCTATGAGTAGAGGACTATGGCAATAATATCGGTTGTTGTAGAGTTAAAAGACCAGCCAGGACAGCTCTTGAAGGCTCTTGAACCCATTTCACGGGGAGGGGGAAACATCCTCAGCGTCATACATCAGAGAGACAAAATGACTCCTTTGAAGAGGGTTCCTGTAGAGATCTCTTTCTTGGTTGAAAATGAAAAAATTGCAAAGAAGATAGTGGAAGATATCAAGAGTAATGGAGTGCTGATTAAAAGTTATAATGAGGTCAGGCTTATTTCAACAACTTCAGTGATGCTGATCGGTCACATCGTAAACACTGATTTGAGTGACACGATCAGTAGAATCGATTCAACCGGTTTTGCTGAGGTGGTAGATATGGAAATAAACATGCCAGAACTGAACAAACCATCCACAGCGATGATTACAATCTCTGCCACTGGGCAAAAGAAGCTTCATGATGCTCTGGATATCCTGAGGGAGGTTTGTGATAAAAAGAAAATCCTTGTTATAGAGCCAATTAACGAGGAATTACAATGATAGATATCGCAATTATTGGTTTTGGTTCGGTTGGTCAGGGTGTGGCGTATCAGCTCATGGAAAAGGCTGAAAAGCTCAAGGAACTCATCGGAAACTACAGGATAGTAGCAGTTGCAGATTCTAAGGGTTCTGTTGTCGATGAACATGGTCTCGATATCACAGACGTTATCAAAAAGAAACAGAAAGGTAACCTCAAAGGGAAAACGGCTATAGAGGTCATAGAAAGCGTTGATTTTGACATTGCGATTGAAGTTACAACCACTAATGTCAGTGATGGTGAACCTGGACTCACTTACATCAGAAGATGCTTTGAGAAAGGTGCAAATGTGATAACCTCGAACAAGGGTCCACTCGTGGTGGCTTTTAAAGAACTAAATCAACTTGCAACGAAGAAAGATCTTAAATTCATGTACGAGGCTACTGTTGGTGGCGCAATGCCACTTATCAAGCTCGTGAAAAACGAACTGGCAGGTAACGAGATATTTTTCATAAAGGGTATACTAAATGGCACATGCAATTACATACTTTCTCGAATGGAGAAAGAAAAGATGACATACTCCCAGGTTCTTGCCGAGGCACAGGAGCTAAAAATCGCTGAAGCAGATCCGACCTACGATGTTGAAGGGGTTGATGCTGCAGCAAAACTTGTGATTCTGGCAAACGCAACTATGGATATGGACGCAAGATTTACAGATGTTGAGATCACAGGTATTACCCAGATCACTCCAGAAGCTTTTGAAGTTGCAAACTATCGAAATTACACCATCCGGCTTATTGCTGAGGTAAACAGAGAAAGGGAAACGCTCAAGGTCTCACCGAGACTCGTTCCACTGTATCATCCCCTGGCGATAAGAGGCACAATGAATGCAGCCCTCATAAAGACGGATCTTGCTGGAGAGGTTGTGATTATGGGTAAAGGAGCTGGAAAGAATGAGACCGCGAGCGCCATAATCTCAGATCTTGTTGAGATTTACCGGAGATGCTAAAATGCTCGAAAGAGACTTGATCTACATAATTAAAATCATAATGGCTCTTTCTTTTCTCGTTTATGCTTGTAAACTGGACTTGATGGAGAGGATAATTCCTGATAAACTCTGGAAATATATGATTGTTGTACTTATACCTGTTGAAGTTGCTGAGTTTCTGATTCTGAATTATGGAGTTCAGGAGGTTATATTCTCAATCCTGCAGTTTGCTGGGATTTTTGTTCTGAGCTACGCCCTCTATTACCTGGGTGCTTACGGAGGTGCAGATGCAAAAGCATTTTTAGTAATTTCACTTACATTTCCAATATATCCTCAATTTTTCTCACTGCCCCTTATCAACAGAGGCTTCGGAATCTTTGCTTTCTCCACTCTATCGAACTCCGTAATTGCAGCACCCTTTATGGTAATATCTATTTTCATACGAAATTTAATTAAAGAGGGCTTAAAAAATCTAAAGAGCAATATATTTTATTATTTTATCGCATACAGGGTTGATGCATCCTCAATCCCGAAATTTCACAATGTTCTGGAGTATCTTAATTCTAATGGAAAACTTGTAAGAGTCAGAAGAGGAATAGAACCGGACGATGAGTTATTATACAGATTGAAAAAGGCTTATGCGGAAGGAAAAATTGATAAAGTATGGGTAACGCCAGGATTACCTTTTCTGATCTTTATTACTGCAGGGTTTATTATATCGGTTATTTTTGGCGACATTCTTTATGAGCTTGTCAGAACAATTTTCCTTTAATTAATGATAGAATAATTTTAACGAAAAATTGTTATAGAATGTTCACAGATGTCATCCTGTGAAATTTCTGGATATTGATGAGCTTTCTGAGGAGAGGTTTCTCCGGGAAGAAGTTCACAGATTTGTGAAGGAGGTCGTCAGACCTGTATCATTAGAACTAGACAGAATGCCAGCTGAAGACAGAATAAAAAGTGATTCTCCATACTTCAAGGTGATCAAACTCATGAAGAAACTAGGGTATCACAAAATCCATCTTCCCGCAGATCTGGGCGGTTCAGAGCTCACACCCCTCCAAAGAAATATCATAATGGAGGAACTCGGATGGGGGAGTCTGGGGCTTGCAACGGCCATTGGGGTTGATCAGATCCCTTTCGTAAATGTCGCCCTGATAGGCGATGAAAAGCAGTTTGAAGACATCGTTAGACCATGGATTGAAGATACGAAATGCAGATATCATGGCTGCTGGGGAGTTACTGAGCCAGAACACGGTTCCGATTATTTAATGTTCGTGAGAGAGGAGGAGCCTGGAAAATACGGGAAAGGAAATGTCAGAGCTGTTAAAGAAGATGGTGAATGGGTGATAAATGGCCAGAAATCTGCATGGGTTTCTTCCGCACCTGTTGCAACACATTGTGGACTTCACGTCCAGGTTGGAGACAGCATTGCTGATGGAATCTTCTGTGTTGTTCCTCTCGACCTTCCCGGAATAAAAAGGGGAAAGCCTGTTGAGATGCTTGGAATGCGAGATGGTCCGCAAGGAGAGATTTTTTTCAATAATCTGAGGATTCCAGAAGAATATGTGATTGTAGCACCAACACCATTCTATAAAATTTTCTGTGATCAGCTTTTGTGTCTTACAAGCGTTGGATTTGCATCATTTCTAACGGGGCTTGCAAGAGCCACTTTTGAGGAGGCTCTTGAATATTCACAAAACAGAATCCAAGGGGGAAAACCGATATGCCAGCATCAGGAAATTAAAATAAAGCTTTACAGAATGTTCGAGAAAGTGGAGACTTCCAGATACTACACAAGAAAGGCAATGGAGCATGTACATCACAGAATACTGGAAGAGAGAACATTTAATGCATCACCCAGACATTCCAGAGCTGCCCAGATTTATGCCAAAAAGGTGGCCTTTGAGGTTGCAAACGACGCGCTTCAGATATTCGGAGCTTACGGATTAAGTAAAGACCTCATAATTGAAAAACTATTCAGAGATGCAAGAGCTGGTTTGATAGAGGATGGTACTGTTGAAGTTCTGAGCCTTGAGAGTGCCGATGACATCATTGAAAATTACTGGAGTGATTGAGTTTGAATCTGAAATAATTCTTATACTGGAAAATAAAAAACAGGAGGTGAGTTTGTGATAAATGGAATACCCTTTGATTCTCCCCTTTATACAATAGATGAGGAGAGGGGAGTAGAATACAGAAACTGTGAAGCAATAACTGCATTCTTCACAATTGATGGAGATGTCAGTGAACTGCTACCGGAAGGTGTTAAACCATATAGTGAGCCAGCAAATGGTGGCATATGGATAAGTAACTATTCATTCAGCACTCTTGGGCCCTATTACGAGTACATCAGTGTCGTTCAGGTCGAAGTTGATGGTGAGATGGCGTATTACATTCCATATATTTATGTGACCAATGACGCTGCGATGGCAGCCGGAAGAGAGGTCGCTGGGGCTCCAAAGAAGCTTGCAAGCATAGAGCTTAAAAAAGAGCTCGATGTTATACAGGGAGTCCTTGAGAGACCTTCAGGAAAGAGACTTGTCACCTTCACCATGAAACCCGAGACGAGGGTTTCAGGAGAGCTTATCGATACCATACTGCCAAAACCAACCTATTTGCTTTCTACCAGACACCTCCCACCGATAAGAGGTAAAGGAGGAATCACACAGCTGATTAAATGGTACTCTGACATCGATTACCATGTTGATACTCGTGGTGAGAGAGCACTCTGGGCAGGAAAAGCATCATTAACCTATGATTCGCCATCAGTAATTGATCCAGTTCACAAAATCAAAATTGGAGAGATCTTGCTTGCAATTTATTTCCAGTTTGACATGAAACTGGGATTCAGTGACATAGTTAAAGAATACTGATCTAAAGCTGAGATCAAGAATTTAGAATTTCGGCCGGATTATTTCCCGGGAAATAGTACTGGATCGAGATATTGTGCAAATGTTGGGATACTGCGTATACTCTTTCAAGCTTTTACAGGATTAGTGGTTTGCTTTCATTTTTAAGGAAAAAATTAAGGAGAAAATATGAAACGAATGGAGGACGAGACATAGAATAAATATGATTTTTGAACAACGACTGGCAACAACGACTGGCAAGCATATTTTAAATAATATGCACAATACAACCAGAACGAAGTTGACGATTAAAATTTAAACTCGTGAAATAAACAGTAAAAACAGGAGGTAAAGAAATGACAAATTCAGCGTGTAGTATTGAAGGAGATAAAAGTAAAGCTTCTGTGAGGTGGATAGAGGGAAAACATTTTCTTGGCGTTTCAGGTAAACACTCTGTGATTATAGATCAGAAGATTAATGAGGGAGGAAATGACATAGGATTTAAGCCAACAGAACTTCTTTTACTTTCTTTGGGAGGATGCCTTGGTACAACTATCCTTTCGATGGCAGAGATCAAAGAGATTAAAATCGATGACCTGAGGATAGACGTCGAGATCGAGAGGTTAACCGAAAGTACAGAGGATAAGGACTGGAAATTTACCATTAAAGTTCATCTTGAAGGAGATATAAACGCTGAAGAAAAACAGGAATTTATCAGAAATGTAGAAGAGATCTGCAAAATCTCAGGTATAGTGCGTAACAGGTGTGAGGTTCAGGCAGTATTGGTAGACCGGGAGGAGTAGTTTAATTACAATTTTTTGTTCTTGTTGCATATGTGCATCAGAAGATAACACCTACAGCAAACCAAAATAACTATGTGGGCCCGGAGGGATTTGAACCCTCGACCGCCCGGTATCCCCCTGACGTTATGAGCCGGGCGCTCTAACCATGCTAAGCTACGGGCCCATTGAAACTAGCTTTGCTTGACAGCACCAAGTCAGTTCAATCAGCCGGAATATCTGTAATACCTGTAACACGTCAGAATGTGTGTTTATATATCTTTTGGTAAATATAAACTGACGATTCCTGAAAATTATTTAAAAATTTGATAACTCAAGAATAGCTGGATCGCCACTATGATACAATAAAACTAATATAATGTTTATAATTTCAGGATGCTATGGAAGTTTTCGGAAGATTAATGATCGGAGGGGAGATCTTCGAAGGCTGGTTCGAAATAGAAGATAAGGCTTCGGAGCCTGCTGAGAATGCTAAAAACACTGTTGGAAATGATAAAAAGAGCGGTGCACTCGTATTCGATGGAGTTTCCTTCCCGTTGAACACAATAAAATTCCTACCACCTGTTAAACCATCCAAAATTGTTTGTGTTGGGCTCAATTACAGAGATCATGCAGAAGAGTTCGGAAAAGATATTCCGGAAGAGCCAATCCTGTTTATAAAACCTGATACAGCCGTAATAGGGCATGAAGATATGATAATTTTACCTGAACAATCTTCGAGAGTGGATTATGAGGGGGAACTGGCAGTGATTATTTCTAAAAGATGTAAAAATGTATCCTATGAGGATGCCGGAGACTTCATCTTGGGCTACACTTGTTTTAACGATGTGACTGCAAGAGACCTTCAGGCAAAGGATGGGCAGTGGACCCGGGCAAAATCTTTCGATACGTTTGCACCATTAGGCCCTTTTATTGTTGCCCCTGAACGTGTGAGTCCACTGAATCTGAAAATCCAGACGACGGTCAATGGAAAGGTTGTCCAGTCATCGAATACGTCTAACTTGATTTTTGATGTTTTCAGACTTATTGAGTTCGTATCATCAATAATGACTCTAAGAAGAGGGGATGTTATAGCAACAGGCACACCATCTGGAGTTGGACCACTCAAAAGGGGAGATTGTGTTGAGATCACCATTGAAAACATCGGCACGCTCAGAAACCACGTTATATAATCTTGGAATCGAGCATTTGGAGCTAAAAAAGGCCGAAAGAGAGTACAACCCTGAAAATGAATTTGCAGACAGAGCTTGAAATAGTGACAGAAAATCTCTTCAAGTTTTGGTAATATTTAAAAACGGAGATATACTTTAAAAATCTTCAGGAAAGCTTGATTGTAACGGCTTCAAAATCTGGATATGTGTTTGACATGATCAGTCGATGATTAAAATCATACAAATAAATTAGAAAATTAAAGGAAAAGGTGAAAAACCATGAAAATAGAACTGGATAAAGAATACAAAGCCACTGAAGTCGAGAGGAAATGGGTGGAAAAATGGGATGAATCCATATATTATTTCGACTGGAATTCAAAAAAACCTCATTTCATTATCGATACGCCTCCACCCTATCCTACAGGATCCTTCCATATAGGAAACACTCTGAACTGGTGTTATATCGATTTTATTGCCAGATATAAAAGAATGAGAGGATATGAGGTGATGTTTCCTCAGGGTTGGGATTGTCACGGTCTCCCAACAGAGGTTAAAGTGGAGGAGAAACACAGTATAAGCAAAAACGATATTCCGAGGGATGAGTTCAGAAAACTGTGCGTGGAATTTACAGAAAAGAACATCGAAAAAATGAGAGACACTATGAAGAGAATGGGTTTCTCGATAGACTGGAGCAAGGAGTACATCACAATGTATCCAGAGTACTTCACAAGGACCCAAATTTCATTCGTGAGAATGTATAACAAGGGTTTGATTTACAGATCCTACCATCCGGTTATTCACTGTCCAAGGTGTGAAACAACAATAGCACTTGCTGAGATCGAATATAAATCTGGAAGAACTAGGTTGAATTACATTAAATTTGATGATGAAGTTATAATTGCAACCACCCGTCCCGAGCTAATTCCAGCCTGCGTTGCGATTGCTGTTCATCCCGATGATGAGAGATATAGAAATATCATTGGCAAGGAGATCACTGTTCCAACAACAGAATACAGAGTCAGAGTTATAGCAGATGAGGAGGTTGATCCTGAGTTTGGAACCGGAATTGTTATGATATGTACCTTCGGAGACAGACAGGATGTTAAATGGTGGAAAAAGCATAATCTTGAACTGAGAATGACCTTAGACAAAAATGGAAGGTTAAATGAAAAGGCTGGTAGATATGCTGGTTTGAGGATACATGAGGCAAGAGAAAAGATTTTAGAGGATTTGAAAGCAGAAGGCAGATTGTTAGAGTATGAAGAGGTTGACCATAATGTCGGTTCTTGCTGGAGGTGCAAAACCCCGGTTGAAATTATCGCAGAAGAACAGTGGTTTGTTAAAATCGATTCTGAGAGGATTTTAAAGGATGCTGAAAGAATTAAATGGATTCCAGAACACATGCTGAGCAGATTAAAGAGCTGGGTAGAGAGCATGGAATGGGACTGGGTTATAAGCAGACAGAGAATATTCGCCACCCCCATTCCCGTCTGGTACTGCAAAAAGTGTGGCGAGACGATTGTCGCGAGGGAAGAATGGCTTCCTGTTGATCCGACAAAGGATTACCCCAGAGCACCATGCCCATCCTGTGGTTCAACCGATTTTGTGGGTGAAGATGATGTTCTTGACACCTGGATGGATTCGAGCATAACTCCCCTCGCCATCACTGGCTGGCCACACGATCAAAAGGAATATCCCGTTCATCTCAGACCTCAGGGACATGATATTATAAGAACATGGGCATTCTACACAATCCTGAGATCACTGGCCCTTGTTGATGAGATACCATGGTTCGAGATTGTCATTAACGGAATGGTTCTTGGAGAGGATGGGAGAAAGATGAGCAAGAGTCTTGGAAACATCATATCTCCGGAACAGGTAATTCAGGAATATGGTGCTGATGCGCTGAGACAGTGGGCAGCCAGCGGATCGACGGGGAGTGACGTGATATTTACATGGAAAGATGTTGTTGCGGCGAGCAGATTTCAGCAAAAGTTCTGGAGTATCCTTCGTTTTTCATTAAATCATCTGAAAGACTACGAATTTGATGAAAAAGATGCTGAAAAAATGAGGGATGCCGACAGGTGGATACTTTCCAGACTGAACAGAGTTATAATGGATGTGATAGAGGCTATGGACAACTACAGGTTTGATGAAGCTCTCAAAACAATAAGAAGTTTTGCATGGTACGATCTGGCAGATGATTACTTGGAAATCGTAAAGAACAGGCTTTACTCCGGTTCAGAAGAGGAGAAAATAGGTGCCAAGTATGCCCTTTACAGGTCGATTGATGCTCTGATAAAAATGATGGCGCCATTCACACCCTTCCTTGCAGAAGAGTGCTGGAGTCATTTTAGTCAGGGGACTGTTCATACACAACCTTTCCCTGAACCGGATCCGAGATTTATCGATGAAGAAGCGGAAGAGAAGGGAGAGATCATCAGGAACATAGTCTCCGAGATCAGAAAGATGAAACACGATAAAGGAATGGCTTTAAACGCCCCCCTGAAAAAAGTGATGGTCTACTCTCCGGTAGAGATCGATGTTAGAGATATAGGTGGGGCTGTTAACGCGCCTGTGGAATTTCTAACAAGCTTACCGACTATTGAAACAAGAATAAAAGAGCTTAAGCCTAAATATAATATAATTGGTCCTTTACTGAGGGACAAGGCAAAAATAGTGGTTGAGACTGTTAAAAAGATGGATGAGAAGGAGGTTGAAGAATTTCTGGAAAGAGGTAAAACCAAGATAACATATAATGACACAGAAATTGAAATAAACATGGAGTGGTTTGACATAGAAATGGAAAAAGTTATAGGTGGGAGAGACGTTCAGGTATTAGAGGTGATGAATTCGGTCGTGATGGTTGAGTTGTGATGCTGATCATGAACCGATCATCTTGTGTGAATGGGGGATAAAATAGAATTGGAGGTTAATTGATATGCCACCAGAGGGGCCAAGCGGATTATTTGAGCTCAGTGAACCGGATTTTGAGCACATTATTAAGTGCGTCCTTAAACTGACAATTTCAGAACTTGAAGTTTATCTTTCGTTAATTGAGAACCCGGGTTTGGGAGTTGATGAATTATCTGAAATAATGGGTAAGGACAGAAGTGGAGTTTACAGAAGCTTGCAGGCCCTGCTTGAAAAAGGACTTGTTAAACGAGAATACAGAATTCTTAAACACGGCGGATATAAATATATTTACAACCCAATAGACATCGATACACTCAAGTCCATACTTAAAAATGAACTGAACAGATGGTTTGATAAACTAAATGAGGTTGTTGACAGGTTCAGCGTTGATGAGATAAAAGGAATAAGCAAAATTTAGTAAAATCTAAGCAAAGTTCAGGCAATTTAATTTAAAAATTCTTGTTTCATGGTATTTCAGCTCTTCACTCTAATTCTATTTCAGCTCTTCATAAAAGCTCTTCACTCTAATTCTATTTCAGCTCTTCATAAAGTTTCTTGAGCATAATAGCATCCTCTTCAAGATTAGGACTTTCACAGATGATCGTTCCTTTAGCATTGAAATCTCTCAATGCTTTAAGAAGATCCCTGAATTTCATGTCCGACTCTTTAAGATTGAGATGACTCCTTTCACCTTTCATACCATATTTTATTCCGCTTAAATGAATATGCATGTCTTTAATAGCTTTTCCACCCAGAATATTCTCGATTTTTTGTAATATCTCTAAAAACTGCTCATATCTGTTGAAAGAGCGGGTTCTTGCATGTATGTGGCTAAAATCAATACATGGTAAAACAAAATCAATTTCAGAAGAGAGTCTCAACACCTCTTCAAGCTCACCAAACTGAGATGGTTTTCCTGTTGTTTCAGGTCTGAGATAAATATCCAGCCCATTTTCCACCATATAACCCACACAGATTTCAATTCCCTCTTTTATCCTCCTATATGTATTCTCCTTAGATGATTTAAGATAGTATCCAGCATGAAAAACAATATTTCTTGCACACATCAGTGAACCAATTCTGACGGAGTCAATAATTCTTTGAATGCTTTCTTCTCTTTTCTTCTTATCGCTTGAATTGAGGTTTATGTAATATGGTGCATGAACACTCAAAGCTACTCCAGTTAGTTCTGAAACTTTTTTCACATTTTTCGCCCTCTCTTCACCCATTTTTACTCCTCTCACGAACTGTACTTCCATCGCATCCAGACCAAGTTTTTTTACAGTTTTAATTCCCTCCTCTGTAGATCTTTTTTTGGTGGAGTTGGGCACACCTGCAGGACCGAACCTGAACATATCAATTTGAAAACATGTGAAATTTAAAACTGTTTGGATAGCATAAATAAACCTTAATATGCACTGGAACAATTACAGAACGCCTGTGAAGGGTTTTTGAGTTTCAATAATTAGTGATAAATTAATACCTGCAATCGAAATAAAATTATGAAATGTGGAAGAGGTCGATATCTTTCGAGCTCGTCAACATACCTGTTAAATTATACAGCTCAACACTTCCAAAGGATATCAGCTTCAATTTGCTCCATTTAAGTGATGAAAGGATAATAAGTACAAAAAAGTGTGTTAGGAGTGCGGTAAAGAAGTTTCATGTGATGGAGTCGTTAAAAGTTACGAAACATCAAAAAATGAAGAATCGAGAATTTATGGAGTGGTTTTCGAATAAAATCCGCGAATTGAGATTGACGTCTCCCCTTTAAAGGTGATTCCCAGATTCCCGAAAAAGGTTTTCTGGATAAAACCACATCTTGAAGTTACCTCTGACCACTCAGGGCTCCTGTTTTTAAAAAATTGAGTCTGGATAAAATTCTTGAAGACTGCACGCTTCGACTTATAATTGAATTCTCCTGTAAAGTTCCTGTAGAAATAAAACTTGACAGGAATGTTCAATGTAACACACAAGGTTAAATGCATCTCTGAAAGTGTCGCCCGCCGCATAAATTCCATGTCCCCTCACAATAGCAAATCCCTTATCGGAGATCTCATCACTGATTTTTTTTGCAATATCAGCACTCATAAACTCTCCATCTATAACTGAAATCTCTCTTAGGAAAAGGTTTCCTTCGAGGTCAGAGGGGATGATTTTATCCCTGTTAAGGGAGAGAACAACATTGTAAACACCATGACAGTGAATTACCGCATTAAAGCCCGTCTTCTGATAGACCATCAAATGGATGAGGGAGTCGCTCGAAGCCTTCATTTGTTTGAGTTTACCCATCAATATTTCAATGTCTCTCGTGCTTTGAATTTCCGGGGTAATGTCAACAAAAGAGTTCTCATCCAGTTCCTCGAGATTCAAACCGCTCCTCGTGATATATATGTGATTGCCAGCTCTGAAACTCATATTTCCACCAGCTCCATCAATAATGTTTTTTTCATAGAGCTTTTTACCATATCTAATCGCTTCTTTAAGGCGGTCTGAGAATTTCTCCATTGAATTGCACCTCCACAACATCATCGACAATTTAATCCAGTCGGTTAAAGTATATCTGCTAAAGGGTAAACCTCTGCCTCATATCCGGAATGGACACTTCCATTCCTCCCTCTTTGAGACTTCTTGAGAGCGAAGCAGCCTTTTCAGCTTCCCCATGAACAATGAATACCTTTTCGGGAGATGACGAACTCCCCCATTTTAAAAGAAAGTCTTTTCCAGCATGTGCCGAAAATCCGTTTATGGTGTAGATGGATGCCTTCACTGTAATTTGTTCACCGTAAATTCTGACAGTCTTAGCTCCATCAATTATTCTTCTTCCCAGAGTTCCTTTGGGTTGAAAACCAACAAAAACAACACTGCATTCACTCCTCCAGAGATTATGCTTCAGATGATGTTTGATTCTTCCACCTGTGCACATACCACTTCCCGCTATAATTATTGCACCGCCTTTAATTTCATTTATCTCACGGGATTCAGAGACGTCCTTTGTGTAATGCAATCCGGGAAAATAAAATGGATTTCCGTTTCTGGCCTCTTTCATTGTCAATTCATCGTAAAGTTCTTTGTGAGACAGAAAAACCTGAGTTATATCGATTGCAAGCGGGCTGTCGAGGAAAACCATTGATTGGGGGAGCTCACCTCTCCTGTAAAGAAGGTGCAAAACAAAGAGGATTTCCTGGGTTCTCTCAAGAGCGAAACTTGGAATCAATACATTCCCTCCCCGGGCAAAGGTTTCCTGAATAGCCGTTTTGAGCTCATCAATTGATTCTTCAACAGTTTTGTGGTTTCTGTCACCATAGGTCGATTCGATAATGAGATAATCTGCCTTTTCAGGAAATTCCGGGTCCCTGATGATCAGTCTACCAGGGTCTCCAATATCTCCTGAAAAGACAAATTTTCCGGCTTCACATTCAAGTTCAATAAAGGCAGATCCAAGAACGTGTCCGGAGTTTCTGAATCTGAATGAGAAACCATCAAGATCAACGAACCTGTCATAATCGGGCGTTTTCCACTTTAGATTAAGGCTATCTTTCACGTCTTCCGTTGTGTAAAGGGGTTTTACTTCTGGATATCCTCTCCGGAGATTTTTCTTCGTTTGATGAAAAGCTTCCTCCTCCTGAATCTTGGCAGAATCCATAAGCATGTATTTTGCAAGCTCTTTTGTTGCCTCGGTTGTGTACACAGTTCCAGAAAAACCGGACTTTACAAGTTTTGGTAGCAGACCAATATGATCGAGGTGTGAGTGCGTTACGAGAAGATAATCTATATCCTCCGGGCTAAAGGGAAAATTCTTCCTATTCCTTTTCTCAAGGGAACCCTGAAACATACCAATATCAACAAGAAGCTTTGCTCCATATTCTATAAGAAAACAGGAACCGGTAACCGTTTTAGCTGCTCCATGAAACGAAAGTTGCATGGTTTTCAATCGCAGAAAAATATATATAAGATTATCCTTTCCGGATGCTTAAAATTTAAACTTTTAACTTTCCGGATTAATTTTTTAATCCCCTCTGTCAGATATGAATTAATGTTGATAGCTATTGAGGGCATAGACGGATCTGGAAAAACAACAGTTGCAAAATATTTAAGGGATAAGCTCGGAGAGATGGGGTACCCGGTTGTTCTTTTGAGAGAGCCCACCGATAGTGAATGGGGTAAAAAACTAAAAAACACCTACAACTCCAGGCTTACTCCAGAGGAGGAACTTGACCTTTTTTTAAAGGATAGAAAGTTTGATGCTGAAAATAACATAATTCCAGCACTCAAGGATAACAAGATCGTAATAATGGACAGGTACTATTTCTCAACAATAGCCTATCAGGGCGCTACTGGCTTCGATCTGGATTATCTGAGAAAGATTAACGAGGAAATTGCACCAAAACCAGATCTGTTATTCATCCTCGATTTACCTCCAGAAAAAGGCATATCAAGAATAATTAAGAGAGGAGATCAACCAAATGAGTTTGAAAACATAAATTACCTGAAAAGAGTTAGAGAAATTTTTCTGAGCATTGAAGATGCGATAATAATTGATGCTTCAAAAGATATTGAGACGATAAAAAGAGAAGTGCTGGAAATTGTACTTCAAAATCTCAAAAATCTTAAAAAGTGCTGAAAACGGATATTAAAAATTAAAAATAATTCGATTGGAGGCGGTTAATCAAGAAGCACCTTTATAATTTCCTTATCGTGTATCATACCTATGAGTCTGTTTTCTGCATCAAGAACTGGAATGTGATCTATATCGTTTTTAACCATTTCCCTTGCACACTTAGAAATTTTTGTTTGAGGATATACGAAAACCGCTGGTTTCATAAAATTTTTAACTGGTTCTTTTGGAAGCTTTACAACACTAACCTCAAAGTATTTCACTGTTAAATCTCTTATGGAATCCCATGTCCAGGCATCTTCACTGTCACTGGAAGATGCGTAGTGAGTTTGTTCAATAAATTCATCTATGAGTGTCTCAGTTAACATTATCTTTTCATCGATAAGACCAACAACAGATGCAGATACGTCAAGCACGGGACAGAGTTCTGCATTACTTAGCCTCATAATCTCTCCGACAATGTTAAGCGGTGTTTCAGCCCAAACACAAATAGTTGAATTGGTTAAATAGTCCTTCACTGGAACATCAATATCCATTTCTGCAATATGTTTTATTATATCTCTCAATGTAATTATGCCCGCAAGTTTTTTACCATCAAGAACCGGGAGTCTTCTGAAAGGAGTTTTTGATAAAATCTCTACAACTTCTTTAAGAGAATCATTGACCTGAACTGTTACTGGATTGGGAGTCATTAATAATGCAAGCTGATCCTCCTCAACTTTCCTGAGGATATCCTTCCTCGTAGCGATACCAACAACTTCACCGTTCTTTATAACCGGGACTGCCGATATTCCGTGTTTTTTGAATAATTCAAGTACCTTTTCTCTCGTGTTTGGAAGAGTTGCATAAATGACATTTTTGTTCATCACGTCTTCTGCATTCATGTCAGCAAATGCAAAACCCCTAAAAATAAATATTTTTCCCATTGCTGGAAAACCCTCCATGTGAAAAAGGTCATTTTCAGCACTACCTAAACATCAATTGTTTAATTATTTATTCAATCAAATTAATTCTTAACCAAGTCAATTTGAATAATATTAGAATCAATTATCGCTACGATATCTTTTAAACTGGTTCTTCTTGCTAACCCAGCAATTAAATTTTTTGAGTTTCTCATATGACTTATGTCGATCAGAATCCAGCCATTCTCTTGTTTAAAAATTTTGAAACCATTATATACTGCCCTTAGAACATTCTCTGGTTTGACAATATAACTCGCAAAGTTTATTTCGGACAGAATTGAAGGATTTGCAATCATCACGTTGTCAGTTCCAATCAGCCAATTATGGTATTCTGAGAGTAATTCATAGTTATCCCTGTTTTCAAGCCCAAAAAAGAAATTAGATCGAAAGCAGGATACTACCGGGATATCCTCATCCATAGCTTTTTTCAAATTGCTCACCGATGCCCTGTTCATGTGGACTATAAAGTCCGGATCAAGTGAAAGAGCATCAGTAACGTCCTCATCATCTCTTTCTCCTGCATGTATGCTGAAATAGATTTTCTTTTTCCTTGCAATCTCCCTTAACTCTTCCAGAAAAACTTGATCATGATCTCTGGTACTGCTCAACCCGAAGCCTGCCACGTATTCGTCATCAGCCATTTTTTGAGCCTCCTCGATGTTAAGTGGTCTCACCATCGGAATGCATGCTTTAAACTCATCTGCTCTTTTCAAGAGCTTCAGCCCCTCAATACCACCTTCTCTGAAATCCACCATTGAGGTTGTACCAGAAGCCACAGAATAACGAATTGACACATTCATCGATCTTATAATCTCCTCTGATTCCACTCTGCTCAAAATTTTAAATTTATATCCTCCAGGCCCAACAAGGTTTTCAAGCGAAATTTTGGGTGGATCAAGGGCAACCGAGTCGCCAAGATGTACATGTGAATTGAAAAAAGATGGTAGTAATACATAATCAATCATCTCTCCTGATAGTTCTTTCTCCTCGAAATAAGAGGCATCATCTCTCAATTCAAGTTTTCCTTTCTTAATTTCCGCATTAATATTGATGAAATAACAATTCAGGCTCAGATCCACAATTCACCTATTGCTGAACCATATATAAAATTCTATTGTTCCGTTTTGTGTTATTTTCTGGATTCATAATTTGCGCCTGGCTGAAAGTAAGAAACGCATAGTATACAACCATTAAAGTTAAATACAACTCAATGAGAATCAGTACTATGGCAAAGACTAAAAAAGCAAAGACTCCACCTCTGATGTCCTCGGCAGGAATAATGAGATACTTTGAGGAAGAAAATACTCAGATTAAGCTAAACCCGAAAAGCGTGGTTGTTTTCGGTATAGTGATCGGAGTGTTGATTTTTGCTCTGAATCTCTATTACAAAATCCCAACTCAGTGAATATTTGAAAAGACTAAACTAATCGAATTCAAAAGAGAACATAACTTTTTTATTAACTTAATATAATTCTGGAGTGTGAGTGAGTACAGTAATAAGAGTGAATACAGTAATAATTTTCTAAATGTGCATAATGCTCCCAGAATCAAAAACGTTGAAATTATATTTGCTGGAAGGTCAAATGTGGGGAAGTCAACACTTTTTTCTGAGCTTTTTGGAGTGAAGGTGAGGAAAGGAAAGAGACCCGGAACGACAATAAAGCCCAATTCAATCCGATACAGAGATCTCATAATCACTGATCTTCCGGGTTATGGTTTCATTCATGGCGTGAGTTATGAATTCAGTGAAAGAGTCAAGGATTTCATTGTCCATTACATAGAGAACAATAGCGACAGGATTATAGCTGCGGTGCATGTTGTGGATGGTAAATCGTTTCTTGATATAGTTGAAAGATGGGAGAAAAGGGGAGAGATTCCGATAGATATAGAGATGTATGAATTTTTGAACGACTTCAATTTTCCAGTTTTTGTTGCGGTAAACAAAATGGATAAGGTGAAAGATAGCGATTCTGTGCTCAACGGAATTGCAGAAAAACTTGGGATACTGCCACCTTGGACGAACTGGAACAATATAATTTACCCTGTTTCTGCAAAGGAGGGGCAAACTGCTAACTTGAAAAATGCACTTAAAAATGTCCTGAGGAGATTGAAGAGAGATGACCTACTCCCGGTTTTTAAATAATATGATACAAGCTTTTAAATATTTGTTGAAATGAATATTATTTTTTATTTTTAGATATTTATGTTCTAAGTTATATGAACCTCATGATGATTTGCGAAAGTATTATTACCTAACAGAACAACAATATATTGGATAACCATGAGGCGTTTTAAGTGGAGACTTTTCAGGAAAAAGGGCAAGTCCAAGGAGGCGAGACGGGAAGAGAAGCTCTTGCATCAGAATGTGAAAGACATTAAGCATGAAGTTCTTTCGAGAGGGGAAAGAGAAGGCATACGAAGTATTGCAAAGGAACTTCTTACAGAGGAGGAGTGAAACCATAACCACAGAAACCATAAAAACGAAAGAAAAAGTGAAAATAAAAATTTCTTTTATTGGCGGAGGTTTCTCCGAGAAAGAGACCAAACTGGAGTTTGATAAGGGCAAAACATATCTTGATCTTTTAAATATTTTTAATATTAATCCTGAAACGGTTCTTTTACTTAAAAACGGCACACCAGTACCCCTTGATGATGAGATCTCGGATGGGGAGGTAAAAGTGATGCGGGTGATTTCCGGGGGTTAGCGAGATAGTTTAAATGTGGGAATTTTAAATGTTGGATATGGCTTAAGCTATTCTGGAGTTAGAACATCCGAGATTGTCAAGATAACAACAAAAGATCTAAAGAGTACCATAGGCGAATTTCCTTTCTCTTTGAGAAAAACAAGTTTATTTCTACCTCTATCTAAAAAATAATTCAATCAGTAAGAATTTTACTGCCAGATTGGTTGACGTGCCCAAATTCAAAATTCCTTAATAAAAATTTGATTAAAATAAAAAATACAAAAAATAATAAAACCTCAAACAAAGTCTCAAACATCTACTGTCTGTGTCTGAAAACTTCACCGAGATCTAATTCAATTCTCTGGCCAATCAAATCAGTAACTTCACCAAGCATATCAAGTAATTTGTTATAGGAATCAAGGAAATTTGCAACACTCTCTCGAGCATTTAATTTTGATTGTAAATCAGTTAATTGGCCTAGTAATTCCTGATCAATTTCACCAGAGAGCTGTTTTCCTATAAAATCCTGTTGTTTCTGCTGAAATTCAACTAAAAGTTCCTGTGTTTCTGAGTCTGCTTTCAATAACTCTTCTTTTCGGACAAAATCCTTATATTCCTCAGTTTCTGCAATAGCTTCAGACAGTGCAATGGCTTTCTCTCTTACCGAATCATCCAACATTTTCAAATTCACCTACCTTTTTATTTCAATGGCTTTTTAGGGGTTATTTTAACTTTTCTATTAAATATTTTAGAAAGAGTATTTTTAGAGTTCAGTTTTCCCTCCTTTTATAGGGCATTCTCTTTGTAAATCCACAGTTGAGGCATCTGATTATCTTTACACCCCTGTTAAGTCTGATGCTGACACAATCCGAACTGAATGGAGAAAAACACTTCCTGCAAAAGGTGTTTCTGTACTTTTCAGGGATTTTCACTCTATATCTTATTGAAATCTTCATCGCAAGCTCCACATATCGTTTTGCCAGATTAAAATCTCTCAACTTTACAATATGGGCTCTTTCGAGAAGATATTCTATCCTCTCAGAAGCTATTTTCTTCTCCAGTTTTTTGTCTCTTTTAATCATACAAATCAAAAAAATAGAAAAGATTTAGCTGGATTGCGGGATCTCTCCCTTCACATTGTCGACGAAGAAGTTCATGGAGAGAAGTTCCTCATCACTCATTACTTCCCCTTCAGCTTTTACAAGCTCTCCTTTCTGGTTTTTAATTGGACCTACGAAGGGATACTGCTCTGGAACTTCACCCTTAAGATATTTCTCCTTCTCTTCCATCACTATTTGCTTTACGTTCTCTGGTACAACTTCATTGAAGGGTGCAAGTTCAACCAGTCCCTTATCGATTCCCCACCAGATTTCCTCACTCTTCCATGTGCCCTTCATCACATTCTCTACAACGTAACTGTAGACCACACTCCAGTTCCAGATTGGGGCAGTAAGATGTGCTTTTGGAGCAAAGTGGGACATGTCACTGTTGTAGCCTATTGAATACACACCTCTTTCCTCTGCTGCCTGCTGTGGCCCGGGAGAGTCCTGATGCTGAGCTATGACATCACATCCCTGATCGAGTAAACTTATTGCAGCTTCCTTCTCTTTTGCCGGGTCGTACCAGGTTCCTGTCCAGACGACAATTACCTCAGCATCCGGGTTCACTTTCTTTACACCGAGAGCGAAGGCATTGATTCCTCTGATCACCTCAGGTATTGGATGAGCTGCAACATATCCAATCTTGTTTGTTTTTGTCATGCTACCAGCCACGATTCCACTCAAATACCTGGCCTGATACATTCTACCGAAATACGTGCCAACGTTATCTGCGGTCTTGTAACCGCTGCAGTGCATAAAGACAGTATCAGGGAAATCCTTTGCAACTGTTATGGTGGGATCCATGTAACCGAAGGAGGTTGTGAATATTATATCGAATCCCTGCTCCGCATACTCTCTGATTACCCTCTCTGCATCCGGCCCCTCAGGAACGGCCTCAGAATACTTCGTTTCAACACCGTACTTCTTTTCGATGAATATCCTGCCCTGATCATGAGCATAGCTCCAGCCTGCATCACCAATAGGACTTACATAAACAAATGCAACCTTCAGTTTCTTTTCCATGGTTTGTGAGGGGGGCTGAGTTGGTGTAGGAGTTGGAGCTGGCTTCTCTTGCTGGGCACAACCAGTTAACAGCAATGCCAATATCAAAACCGACAGCAACACTATTCCACGTTTCATGTTCAGGAGTGTGGTTGTTTAAACATAAACTTTACCATTTTACCCATTCGGTTTGTTCATCCTGAAACCGAAAAAGTGAATAATTATAGAACAAAATTTCACCCCATGATAATCGACACTCACGCACAGCTCTGGACGAAGGAAATAGTATCCAGAATGCCAGAAGAAATGGTTAAAAGCTATGCCAGAGTTTTTGGAAAGGACTTTGATGTAAGCATTGAGAAAATGATCGAAGATATGGATACTGCAAATGTTGATAAGGCAGTTGTTGTTGGAGTGGATGCTGAAACTACATTCGATTACATAGTATCCAACGAAGCAGTCTCAAGAGCAGTCAAGGAGAGCAATGGAAGGCTTATTGGTTTTGCCGGGGTGGATCCACACAAAGGTACAGTAGCTCTGAAAGAGCTTGAAAGGGCTATTGATGATTTAAAACTTAAAGGTTTGAAACTCATGCCCCACCTTCACATGCTCGAACCAAATCATAGAAAGATGTATCCCATTTACGAACTTGCCATGAATTTAGACATTCCGATATTGTTTCACACCGGCACTCAATTCCACAGAGGAACAAAGATAAGATACTGCAAACCAGTTTACGTTGATGATGTTGCGGTTGACTTCCCAGATTTGAAATTAATTATAGCTCATTTCGGCTATCCATGGTATGAAGAGGCTCTTTCAGTAGTAAGAAGAAATGAAAATGTTTTCTTTAACATTGCAGGATGGAGTCCAAAATACATTCCAGAAGTTGTAATAAAGCAGATGAACAGTGTTCTCAGTGAAAGAGTCCTGTTTGGAACCGATTATCCACTGATGAACTACAACAGGGTGATTGAAGAACTGAAATCACTCAATCTTAAGAAGAGAACCTACAGAAAAATGTTTTACGAGAATCCAAAAAAGCTCGGGATAATATAGTAGCAGTTAATTTTTAACTTAATTCCTGACCGTCTGTAAAGTCAGTTCAGCATTCTAAACTTTATTTCACCAATCCCGAGATCACAGTTTATAAAGGCAACATACTTCCCATCCTCGGTTCCTGAGATTTTCGTCTGTCCAATCTGCCCAATCCCAACACTACCTTTAACAACAGTCTTTACATCCTTGGGAACAAGAAAGACGATTTCACCTATTCCACCATCAATATTAACAAACACGTCTCTTTCTGGCAGTTCGACAGTTACCTTCCCTATAGCAAAGTCAATATTGGCTTCATTTCCAGTCACAACGAAAATATCATCTCCACTTTTACTTGAATCCCATGTCACGAAGATTTCTCCAGCTGTAAACTCAATATTACCATTTTCCTGTGAGACTGAAATGGCATTAATTGATGTGGAAGTTAGGAGGAGAGCCATCAAGGAGAGAAAAGCCACAACCAACGCCAATCCTGTGAGAATTTGCCTCTGCCACCCTATAGTGAGTACAGCAAAACCAATAAACACTAAGGATAAAGGGAAAATTTTGATGAGAATATCGCTATATAACTCAATATATTGTGTAAAGTTATCAAGAAATCCAAAAGATGAGATAAACAAAATCAACCCCAAAATAACTAAAAAAACCCCCAAACCTCTACTCATTTTCTCTACCTCTCCTCAATATGAGAGCCAATCCGAGAAGAACAAGTAAGATTCCCAGAATCTGAGATGATGATATGAAAAACGAAACAAATTCTCTGATGAGTAGATAAAAACCAACAACAATCAATCCGAGAGCAAACAGCTTCTTTCTCTCATCAACATTTTCAAATGAATGTCTATCTATATCGACTGAAACCTCACTATCCTTTTCACTCACATCCTCATCAGTTTTGGGCTTTTCGGGAATAATTATTGCAAGCAGAATATACAAGAGAATTCCGGATCCATGATAGATTGTCGCCACAATAAAGATCAGCCTGATGATTGTCGGGTCAACATCAAAGTATCTTGCTAAACCGCCACAAACACCAAAAATTATCCTGTCCTTCCTGCTCCTGTAAAGCTTTACCATATCCACATTGCAACACTGATATATTTATGTTTTTCCAAGCCTATCTGCCATTTTAGCCAGGATAAGCGTAGAATTGATCATGAGGCACACACCCTATAATAACTATACAGAAATCATCACTACCAGATGTTTTTGAAGATCACTTGTATTTACCTTTATTATTTTAAAGTGTCTTAATGCATTTTTATACACTTTCATAACCAATCCACAAACTGAGTTCTTCGATAATTGGAAAAAGTTTAAAACTCAGGGGCAATGCAGTGCTATGGAAGTTGAGTGCTCGTTACTGTCATGGGATCACATATTCGAGCTCTGCTTTAAAATCTCATCAGACGTGAGAAAATCGGGATTCAGGCCAGATGCAATTGTAGCAGTTGGGAGAGGTGGTTGGATTCCTGCAAGAATTATAAGTGATTTTCTCAACATCAGAGATCTGTATAGTGTTAAAGCAGAGCACTGGGATGTGGCAGAGACAAAGGATAATGCGAGAATAACTCAGCCAATAAACGTCGACATAAAGGGGAAAAAGATACTGGTCGTAGATGATGTTGCAGACACTGGGAAAACTCTTAAAGTTGTTGTAAACCACATCAAAAAAAGTGGAGCCGAGAAAATAAAATCAGCTGTTCTCCAGTACAAGAAGACGTCCACCTTCTCCCCGGATTACACTGGTGAAGTGCTTGAAAAATGGGTCTGGATTGTTTATCCATGGGGAATAACCGAGTCATTGATCGGATTTTTTCCCAAAATAAGTGAATTTGAGATTAAATCTACTGAAGAATTACGGAAAATATTCAAAGAAAGATTTAATTTGGATGTATCTGAAAAGTTAATAGAGCTTGCACGTGAAATTCATATGTCCACTTAGGAGGTTATTATTCCGATGAGTAGCGAAAAACAGAGAAATTGCAATTCTGATTCAGATTCAAATTCACGTGTCTCAGAAAAAGAGACCATACATGAGGACTTCATTCTCGAAATGGTGAACATAACAAAGAGATTCCCAGGTGTAGTCGCCAATGATGGTGTTACTTTGAAAGTTAAAAGAGGAGAGGTTCACGGCCTTCTTGGTGAGAATGGTGCAGGAAAGACAACATTGATGAGCATACTTTATGGACTTTACAAGCCAGACGAGGGAGAAATAATTTTTGAGGGTAAGCGGGTTAGCTTTCAATCACCTAAGGATGCCATTAGAGCGGGAATCGGGATGGTCCATCAGCATTTCATGCTTGTTAGCAAAATGACTGCCCTTCAGAACATTCTTTTAGGATACAAAACACCTAAGGATCCACTAATAGATGACGAATGGGCCAGAAAAAAACTCCTTGACATTTCCAGTAAATACGGTATTGATGCAGACCTGAATGAGTTAATTCTGAACATGGGTGTTGGAGAGGAGCAGAGAGTGGAGATTCTCAAATCTCTTTTCAGAGAGGTAAAGTTGCTCATTCTCGATGAGCCCACTTCTGTTCTAACTCCAATAGAGACCGAAAAGCTTTTTTCAGCCCTGAAAAAAATGACAGAAAAGGGTTTGACGGTCATATTCATAACACACAAACTGAAGGAGGCTCTTTCCGTAACAGATCGAATTACCGTTCTGAGAAAGGGAAAAAATGTCGGTACACTTGTTACTTCAGAGACTGATGAGATGGAGCTTGCAAGGCTCATGGTGGGTAGAGAGATAAAAATGGAGTTTGGAAGGAGAAGCAAGAATTATGGAGAGGAGATTTTCAGAATCGAGAATCTTCATGTCAGGGATGATAGAGGTTTGCCAGCTCTCAAAGGTATAACACTCTCAATTAAAGAAGGAGAGATTCTTGGGATAGCAGGTGTATCTGGAAATGGTCAGAAGGAGCTGGAAGAAGTTATAATCGGCACAAGAAAGGTGGATAAGGGCAAAATTATTTTCGAGGGACAGGATATAACAGAATTCAGTGTGGAGAAGAGAACCCAAATGGGTATCTCCTGCATTCCTGAAGATAGGATTGAAGTTGGACTTGCACCCTCTCTCAGTGTTGCCGAAAATATCATACTCAGAGATTTCAAAAGTTTTTCAACAAGGAGTTTTATGGATTTTAAGAAGATAGAGAAGCATGCTGAGAAGCTCATTACTGAGTTTGGGATAAAGACACCTTCTCCTCAAACTCCGGCAAGAAACCTTTCTGGTGGAAATATACAAAGGCTCATCATCGCAAGAGAATTATTTAGAGAGCCCAAATTACTTGTCGCTTCCCAGCCAACAAGGGGACTTGATATTTCCGGGATTGAATATGTCAGAAGGAGGCTGATTTCTTCAGCCGAATCAGGAAAGGCTATCTTGTTGATTTCCGAGGATCTTGAAGAGATAATGCAGCTAAGCGATACAATTGCAGTCATATATGGGGGAAAAATAACTGGTATTCTTAGAAGAGAGGAGGCGACCTTGGAGAAAATCGGATATCTGATGACTGGTGGCGATGGAGGGTTGAGTGTTAGTGATGAACAGGTAAAGAGAGACCAAAATGCTGAAGAGGGGGTAGTCGCTTGATCAGAGTTGAGAGAAGGCTTGAGACTCCCAGACACATACAGCTTCTTATCCCTTTTGTTTCTATTGCTGCATCCCTGATCTTCGTTGGAATTCTTCTGATGGTGTTTGGCATAAATCCAATTGAGGCCTATGAAACTATGATCAGGAGGGCATTTGGAACCAAATTTGGGCTTACAGAGCTTTTTGTCAAAACAGCACCTATAATTCTGACTGGACTGGCTGTTACAATACCATTAAGAGCGGGATTGTGGAATATCGGAGCTGAGGGGCAACTTTATATGGGTGCCTTTGCAGCAAGCGTTGTCGCTCTTTACTTTTCTGTGCCTTCATTACTTTTTCTGGTATTGCCTCTTATGGCACTCATCGCTCTTTTTGGAGGAATGCTGTGGGCTTCAATTCCTGCCATTTTGAAAGCCAAATTCAATCTCAATGAAATTATTTCAACCCTACTCTTGAATTATGTTGCAATATACTGGGTAGAGTATCTGGTTTACGGTCCGATGAGAGGAAAAGAGGTCTATAATTTTCCCTATTCCGACCTTTTTAACGATTATGCGATATTGCCCAGGTTTTTCGGAACAAGATTTCATATTGGTGTGATAATAGCCTTCTTCATTGCAATTATTATATATATTCTGCTTACAAAAACATCCTACGGTTTTGCAGTGAAGGTTGTCGGAGCAAATCCCAAAGCTGCTGAGTATGCAGGTATTAACAGAAAAGGAGTTATTATATCTGCCATGTTGATTGGAGGAGCGATTGCAGGTTTTGCTGGTATGATGGAGGTAAGTGGATTGCATCTGAGGTTGAGGAGTGCCGTTTCACCCGGTTATGGATATACAGGCATTCCTGTTGCTCTACTTGCAAAGGGCAATCCCCTTGCTGTAATAGTAGCAGCATTTCTTTTTGGTCTCCTTTACGTTGGCGGATCAGCAATGCAGACCACCTATGGCATTCCTGTTGCAATCGTCGACGTTTTTCAGGCGCTTGTCGTTTTATTCATTATCGGAGGGGACTTCTTCACAAAGTATAGAATCGTATTTTCAGGATTAAGGCCGAGAGGTGTCTAAAAATGGATTTTATCTCGTCGTTGATAGCAGCGTCCATGAGAGCGGGCACACCGCTTCTCTTTGCCACATTAGGTGAGATTATCGCCGAGAGAAGCGGAGTTTTAAATCTCGGACTCGAAGGTGTTATGGTTACAGGAGCGATGACAGGCTTTTATGTCAGCCTTGTAACAGGCAACCCATGGCTTGGCATTCTTGCAGGCGGTTTTGCTGGTTTATTGCTTGCAACCATTCATGCATTCTTTACTGTAAGTCTGAAGGTGGATCAGGCCGTGACCGGTTTGATGCTGGTGCTTCTCGGACTTGGAATGACTGGTTTTCTTGGTAGGGATTTTGTGGGAAAAGTTGCTACATACCTGCAACCAGTTGAGATTCCGGTTCTGTCCGATATACCATATATAGGGGAGGCGTTTTTCAAGCATGATCCCCTAGTTTATGCAGGAATTTTCCTTGTTCCACTGCTGTGGTATATCATGAATAAAACAAGATATGGTATGGAACTTTTTGCAGTTGGGGAAAATCCAGAGGCGGCAGACACAATGGGAATTGCCGTTGACAAAATAAGGTTTTTTGCAGTCCTCATAGGTGGATTTTTAGCCGGAATAGCTGGTGCACATTTAAGTCTGGCTTATGCAAAGGTGTGGACCGATGGTCTTACAGCGGGGAGAGGGTGGATATGTCTCGCATTAGTTATCTTCAGTGGCTGGATGCCCCAGAGGGCAATTGCCGGAGCTTATCTCTTTGGTGGTCTTGATGTCCTCTCATTTAAACTTCAGGCAGCTGGACTTGGAGTCTCATATCAGTTCATGAGAATGGTGCCATACATAGTAACAATTCTTGTTCTGCTGCTGAGCGTAATCCGGGGGAAAGATAAATTCGGTGCTCCTTCTGCGCTTGGGAAGCCATATATCAGAGAACAACGCTTTTAATTTTGGAGAGGATCAAGGGGCTAAAAAAGGCTAAACTGGAAGAGATTAAAGCAGAAATTAGGGAGAGCATTCAAAGTCAAATCAGACAATAAAAATTCAGATGAGGGAATTCAATCGTTAAACTTTAATAGCAGAATTAACAAGGTTTGAAGGGTTTGAGGGCTCGTGGTCTAGTGGTTATGACGTCGCCTTTACGAGGCGAAGATCGCCGGTTCGAATCCGGCCGAGCCCACTATCGTTAGTATTCAGTTCGACATCTTAATGGGGTGGCAAATGAGTTCATTACAATTATAATAAAATTTAAGTATGTTTTGTATATTTGTTAATTATGGTAATCATATCACATCCGATTGAACATATGTTTTTTTTATTAGCTGGAGCTATTCTTGTTATCGCTGGTTATTTAAGCCTGAGCATTCTCATTTCTGACAGAGAGAGTATTGAGCAGAATATAAATAGAAAGGTTAAAGATGCTCTGAAATATCTTACTCTCTCAGCTTTTGCAGTAATACTGCCTTCAGTATCTGGATTGCTCCATGTTCAATCCTATACAGAATTAACAAAACTTTTGCTAAAAGTATCAATAGGTATTTTATGGATCGTTATACTATACATAAACCTCAGCATGATCATTGCACTCTGGAAAGCTGATTTCAGGCCTAAATTCAAGAAGGAGCTTGTGGATTATGCTTTTTACTTTGCTGTTCTCTGGTTATTGTTT